>OCZS010000712.1_pt1 | contig 11212 bp, 10 predicted proteins | sample 1539071 | NCBI WGS metagenome assembly OCZS01 (sample SAMEA3113584, study PRJEB22503) | soil metagenome | reverse complement strand
CGAGGATGTCGCAGGCAGCGTCGGTCGGCGGGGTTGCGTGCCCGGCGTGGGAGGTGATCAGCCCGACCACCGCCGCGATGAGTGCCAACGCAACGAACACCATCAGGCCGCCCCATAACCACATCCAGGATCCGTCCAACATCGATGCCTCCTTGGTCTGTCAGGTGCGCGCGGCTTCGCTCACGCCGTTGCCGGCCGGCGGGCTCGTGGCCGTCGATGTGTCGGCCGTCGACGGGTTGAACTCACGGAACGCCTCCCAGGCGCGGGGTCCGCAGCTGCTGGCCGTGCCGCCGTCCATGAGCAGCGCCACCCCCAGTAGTTCGGCCACCTCGGCTGGCGTCGCGCCGGCCCGGGCGGCGGCCTTTGCGTGGTAGGCGATGCAGCCATCGCAGCGCTTCACGACCGAGATGGCCAGTGCCGTCGCCTCCTTCAGCCGTGCGGGCACCGTTCCTTCGGCCATTGCCGCATCGTGGAGGCCGAGGAAGCCTGCCCAGGTGTCGGGGATCGCGTGCCGCAGGTCCTTGGTCGGCTCTCGCAGCTCACGCAGCATCTCGCCGTGGCGTGCCATCGTCGTCCCTCCAGGTTGTATCGACACCCGCGTTTCGCAGGTGTCGCCATCCATTTCAGTGTGGGCACCTGGCCCGGCGGCTGTTAGGGCCGAAGGTCCCGCCGGCCGGCAGCGAGTGGCGGTCCGACGGGCGGACTGATCGAGGGCACGGGCGACATCGTCGAGGACCGCACGATGGCGTTCACGACGCTGGTTCAGCGAGTGGGCGATCTGCGCGGCGCTGGCGAGCGCCGTACTGGGGGCCGGCGAGCTTCGGAAGCTCGTCGAGAGATGGTCGCGGCGACGCGTCCGTCACCGACGATTGGAGACCCGGCCCTCGGCGCCGTTCGCCGGCGCCGACACTCCGGGCACGATGCGGCGGCCGGACACGATCTCGGGTTGAATGGCCACCACGCGGTGGTTCTCGCCGGGCGCCCAGCGGGCGATCGGCGCGCCCTCGGCATTCGCCGCATCCTCGGGGTCGGTGAGCTCGTGGGCAACGCCCCGCACGACCACGCTCCAGCCGGTGTGCGCCAGCGGGTCGATCTCGTCGACCTCGAACGCCACCACGGCGTTGTGTGTCGCCGCGTCGAGCTTGGTGCCCACCCCGGTCCGGAACAGGATCCTGCTGCCGTCGAAACGGAAGTTGATGGGCAGCACGGTCGGCAGGGCCCCGCTGGTCACACCGATGCGCCCCAGGGTCGCCGTCGCCAGCAACCTGAGGCACTCGTCGGGCGCCAACACCTCCAAGCCGTTGCGATCTACTTCCATTCACGTCACCTTGCTCCTGTGGGTGCCGGCTGGGCAGGGCCGAAGGTCCCATCCTCAGATTCCAACCTGTCGGGATCGGGGCCCGCCTTCAGACGGCGGATGCCGTGGGGATAGGGCTGCCAGCCGGGTAGTGGATGGCCGGTGGCCGTCCAGCCGAGCGAGCGACGACGGGGCGCCAGTGAGGCGCCTGCGCGGCGGGGTCGTTGGGGCCTGCGGTTGGTGGCGGCGTTGGGCGGTGCTGCCCTCGCGCTGGCGTTCCCGGAGCCGGGGGTGTGGTGGTGGGCCTACGTCGGCCTGGTCCCCGTACTGGCGCTCGTGAGCATGGCCTCAGATCGGCGTGAAGCGCTGTGGCGGTGCTGGTCGGCGGGGTGTGGTTTCTTCGTTGTGCTCTATCACTGGCTGATGCCCAGTCTGTCTGTGTTCGCCCCGCTGCTGGTGCTGGCGACGGGGCTGGTGTGGCTGCCCTGGGGCCTCGTGGCGTGGTGGCTGCTGCGGGCGCCTCGGTCGGCCGGTCGGGCGGCGGCGGCGATCGTCGCGGTGCCCTCGGCCTGGGTGCTGGTCGAGTACGTCCGCGCCTGGGAGCGGCTCGGCGGCTCGTGGGGCCTGCTCGCCTTCGAGGGCCTGTTCCGGACCCAGTCGGAGGCGCCGTTCACCCTCGGCGGGGTGTGGGCCCTCTCGTTCCTGCTGGTGGCCTTTAGCACTGCGCTGGCAGTGGTCGTGATACCGGGCGTGGGCACATGGATGCGGGTGGGCGCCGGAGCGGCCGCCGCGCTGCTCGTCGGCGGGGCGGTTGCGTACGGGCTGGGTCGGCCGGACCCCGACGTGGCGGGGACGCTGCGCGTCGGTGGTGTGCAGTCGGGGGTGGTGCACGACCGGCGGGAGCGCCTGGCGGCCCACGAGGACATGACCCGCGAGCTCGCTGCCACGGACACCGACGTTGTCGTGTGGGGCCAGAGCAGCCTCGGCTTCGACCCCGAGTCCGAGGGCTGGGCGCGCGAGCGCGTGCTGGCGCTTGCACGCAAGCTCGACCGTCCGCTGCTCGTAAACGTCGACGCCCGCGGTCCTGACGGCCGGATCTCGAAGACGATGGTGGTGGTGCGCCCCGACGGGTTGGCCGAGACCTACACGAAGCAGCGTCTCGTGCCCTTCGGCGAGTACATACCGCTGCGCCCGCTGTTCGGCTGGGTCGAACGCTTCACGGAGGCGGCTGAGGAGGACCGGTCGCCTGGCACAGATCTCATCTCGTTCACCGTCGGCGGGGCGCGCGTGGGGCCCTTGATCTCATACGAGTCGACCTTTCCGGACATGCGCCGTACCCACGCCCGCGCCGGCGTGGACGTGACCCTCGTGCAGGCGGCGGCCACGACCTTCCAGGGCACGTGGGCGCTGCCCCAGCAGGCCAGCTTCGAGGCGGTCCGCGCCGTCGAGTCGGGCCGGCCCGCGGTGCTGGTGGCGGTGAGCGGCACGTCGGCGGCGTTCGATGCCCGGGGTCGCCGCCTGGCCTGGGTCGACCAGCACGAGACCGGCGCCTGGACCGTGGAGGTACCCCTGTCGCGCGAGGACACGCTGTTCGTCCGCTGGGGGGACTGGGTACCGGCGGCTTGCCTCGTCGTCGTCCTCGCCACCGTGGTGGCCGCGGCGGCGCCGCGCCCGGCGCCAGCGCGTCGTTTCGGACCGGCCGGGTCGGGAAGCCGCTGGCCAGGCCCGGGCCCGTGAGCCTCGGGCCGCGAGCAGCAGGAGGACCGGCATGTGCGCGAACTGTGGTTGCGGGATCCCCGAGGACCGGCACGGCGATGACCGCAACATCACCTGGAGCGACATACAAGCCGCCGCGGACGCGAACGACATGTCAGCGAACGAGGCCGTCCAGAACATGCGCGACATGGCCGGCCAAGAGGCCGCGTCGAGCTGACACACTCCGGGACCCCCGTCGCCCCTGCCTCTTTGAGGCTGCACCGGTGGCTGGACAGGCCACTGGTCGGGGTCGGGTTGCTGATGGCGGCGGCGGGGTTCGCGCAGTTCAGCCCGGCGGCCGCGCTCGGCGACGTGGCCGAGGAGTTCGGCAAGCTGGGCGAGCGCGAGACGATCAGCGAGCAGGCGGGATTGCCGGGCTCGGTGCTGGGTGCGGGTCTGGCGGTGATCCGCTTGTCGGCGCTGCTGGCCCTGCCGCTGGCGGCTGTGGCCGACCGGGTCGGCCGCCGGCGGACGATCCTGACCTACGCCGCGGTCGGCTTGGTGGTGACGATGGCGGCGGCGGGCAGCCCGAGCTACTGGTGGTTCGTCGCTGCCCTTGCGGTCGCGCGGCCGTTCCTCACCGCGACCGACACGGTGGGCGAGGTGCTCGCGGCCGAACACACCGGGGTGGCCGACCGGGCCAAGGCCATCGCCATGGCATCCGCCGCCTACGGCGTGGGCGCTGGGCTGGTGGCCGTCCTGCGCGGGCTGGCGGGCGAGGGCCTCGGGTTTCGGGCGGTGTTCGGGCTGGCAGCCCTTCCGCTGGTGGGGGTGGCGTTCGCCGGTCGGCTGATCACCGAGCCGGACCGGTTCACCCGACGTGCGACGGCCCAACCTCGCCGGATGCTCCCGGTACTCGGAGCCGTGGCGGGTGCGCACCGCCGACGCCTGGTGGTTCTGGCGACCATCGGATTCGCCAGCGGGTTCGTCACCGGACCGGTGGGGACATTGCTGTTCGTGTACGCCGAGAACGTCCTCGGCGTGTCCCGCGGGGTGACCGGCGCGCTCGTCGTCGCCGCTGGAGCCACCGGACTGGCCGGCCTGGTGCTGGGACGGTTCCTGGCTGATCGGATCGGGCGACGGCCGACCGCGGCGGTCGGTCTGGCGCTCATGGCCGCGGCTGGCGTCCTGGCCTACTCGGGATCAGTGCCGGCCCTGGTGGTGGGATACCTCTGCGGGATCCTGTTCGGGTCGACCTACGGCACCCCGGCGATCACGCTCACCAACGAGCTGTTCCCGACGTCGATCCGGGCTGCCGTGGCCGGGTGGCTGGTGATCGCCGGTGTGCTCGGCGCCACGTCGGGCCTCCTGCTCGCCGGCATGATCGCCGACGAACTGGACAGCTTCGCCGGAGCCATGGTGGCCGTGTGCGTGCCCGGCGCGCTTTCCGCCGCATTGTTCGCACTCCTGCCCGAGACCCGTGGCCTGGATCTCGAGCGCTCGGCACCGGAGGAGCTGTCTCCGCGCTCATGACAGTCGACGTCAGATGCCGGCCTGGTCTGGTGGCGGGCGACACCCGCGAATGTCGGGGGTCGGCCTAGGGGACGCGACGTCGAGGTGCCCCGGCCGGTCGGTAGTGACGTCGCCCCGCCGGATGACGAGGAGGGCTGCGTCGTCGGCCCAGCCGGCGTCGGGGGCCAGCGCCGCGATCGCCGCTCTGCAACTCCGCTCGGCCGATTCGAGCGTGATCGCGGCGCACAGCCGCTCGAAGCCCTGGTCCAGCACTTCACCACGACGTTCGACGAGGCCGTCGGTGAAGAAGGCGACCACCCCACCCGGCTGCAGCTCGATCGTGCTGTTGTGGCGGTGCTGTTCGGGGGACACGCCCAGCGGCCGATCGACGTGGCCGTCGACCAAGGCGGCCGTCGACCGCGGGCCCGCAACCACCGGCAAGGGGTGGCCGGCGGACGAGATTTCCAGCGTGGTGAGCGTCGGATCGATCACGCCGTACAGGACGGTGGTCATCTGCCCCGGCTCGAAGTGCTGGATCTTCCGGTCCAGCCGTTCGAGGACGATGGCGGGATCGAGCACCTCGAGGGCATAGGCGCGTAGGGCGCTGCGCAACCGACCCATCACCACGGCCGCGGCCAGCCCGCGGCCCACGACATCGCCCATCACCACGCCGACCTGGTCGCCGGGAAGACGGAACACGTCATACCAGTCGCCGCCGACGCCACCATCGTGGGCAGGCAGGTAACGCGCGGACAGCTCGAGACCGGGCACCGGTGGCAGCCTGGTCGGGATCAGGCTGCGTTGGAGGGCAACCGCCGCAGCTCGCTCGACATTGGAGCGGCGCGCCTCGACGGCGAGCGCCACCTGGCTGGCGACCATCTGCAGCAGGTCGACATCCTCGGAGTCGAACCGCCGGGTGGATAACGAGCCGACGTGGATGACGCCGATCACCCGACCCTCGATGACCAGCGGCGTGCCGAGAAGGCTCCGGATCCCCTTGTCCCGCAGGATCGGGTTGTAGATGTCGGCGTGATCGACGTCCTCGAGGACGATGGGTCTGACCTCCGCGGCGATTCGCCCCGCGAATCCTGCCCCCATGGGGATGCGCACGCCTTGTCGGACCTCTTCCTCTAGCCCGCTGGCGGCGGTAGCGACCAGGTCGCCGCTCGCCTGGTCGACGAGCAGCACGGCGGCGGTGTCGACGTCCAGGACGTCGCGGACCCGCGTCAGCAACTCGGCAAGCAGGTCTTGGACATCGAGATTCGTTAGGGCGACATCGGTAACCGACTTGATCCGCCGGAGGCGCTCTTTGGCAGCGGTGCGCGCACCGCGCCCCATGGAGACCACCGGTGCAGACTACTGGTCCCTCCTGGCCCGGAATCCGAACGCCACGCGGAGTGATCAGGGGCGGTGAGATGACCCATCTGGGACCTTCGGCCCTGCAACCCGTGCCGCCCAAAGGTCGATGATCGAGTCGTGGACATCGACCGTGACCGGCGCGGCGGCTGGTCGCCGGCAATACACGAGGAGAGATCATGACGACCGATGCGCGCTCTCGACTCGGGATCATCGAGCGTGACGAGTGCCTGCGCCTTCTGGCGAGCGACGAGATCGGACGGCTGGCCGTCGTCGCCGGCAACACCGCTGTCGTCGTGCCGGTGAACTACGCCCTCGACGGCGAGACGATCGTGTTCCGCACCGACGCCGGCACGAAGCTCGACGACGGGCCCCGCGCCCGCGCCAGCTTCGAGGTCGACTGTTTCGACCGCGAGCGACGGACGGGCTGGAGCGTGGTGGCGACCGGCCGTCTCGAGGAGGTCACGCCCTACGACGCCGCCACGTTCGGTCGCGTGCAAGTGCTGTCGATCGATCCGTGGGCCGGGGGCGACAAGGCGCACTGGATGCGCCTGGTGCCCGACCGCGTGACCGGACGGCGGATCCGCGAGGGGACGGCCTCGTGAGCACGGCCGTCGGTCCCGCTGCGGTGGCGGAGACCCACTGGGCGGTCGTGGTCTTCGTCGGCGACCGTGCCTACAGCCCCACCTTACGTGGCCGCGGGGCGGATCCGGCGACGAGCCGCAGTCGGCGGCGACCCGTGCGACGCCACCCCCGAGATGGTTGACCGGGTCGCCGCTCCGTTCGGATCAGACCACGCCGCCGGCACTCGGGGGCAGCACCTCGACCCACGTCTGTCCCGGCGTCAGGCGGAGAGGCGCGCCGGTGGTGTCGACGTACGCGGTGGGCGCGTCCGGTGACGGCTTGAGCCAGCGTCCGCGCTGGACCTGCCCGTCGCTGAGCAACCACGCGTCGCCCTCGCCGATCGCCTCCGCCTCGGGTACGACGGCCCCGACAGAGTCGCGCACGCCGCTGTCGCGGTAGGGCGTGATCCGCACGATCACGTTCGCGGCGCGCACCCGCTCACCATCACGATCGACATGCGGCGTGCCGTCCTGCTCGCGCAGCCAGCTCGCAGAGGCCGCATCCCACTCCCACGCGATCTCGATGCTGAGCGCGCCGGATCCCGTCGTCCGGAAGCCGGTCACCGGCTCCACGCCCGGGCCAGCGAGCGCCGTGCCCGCTGCTCGGTACGAGAAGATCGCGGGCGGGGGGATTGACGCGCTGTCGTCGTCGGCCACGGCTTCGCGCAGCAGGTCGGAAGCCGCGTAGAGGTTGTAGGGCGCCGGCCGGTCGGGCTCTCGCCGGTAGCCGTCGGGCGTGGCGCCGACGCCGACGTCTAGCAGATCCGCGGCCTCGACCGCGGCGGCGAACGTGGGGTTGGCACCCGACCATGCGAACAGTGGGCGTCCGAGCTCCGCCAGGATGAACAGGTCGGTAGATCGAGCCGAACGCACCGGTCCGAGAGACTCGGGATCCTGTGAGTGGAACACCACGAGCAGGCGGGTCAGCCCACCCTCGACCATCTCCTCGAACACCACGTCGGCCTCGGCCAGTCCAGTCTGGGGCCGCCCTGGCTCGGTGTTGTCGATCTTGACCCCGAGCGCGGCCCGCTGGGGGACCTCGCCGGGGGTGCCGAGCAGCGGCAGCAGCGGCACCGGGGGCTGCGTGGTTGGTGGTGTGGTCTCTGACTGTTCGTCGCCGCTGCGCACCAGCAGTGCGGTGGCCGTGGCGACGGCAACGATCAACACCGCTGCGACCAGGGCCAGCGCACGTCTTCGGCTCGACGCCACCCGTCAACCCACTCGCTCGGGCGCCCAGCGGGCAACGACCACGCTCATGCCCACCAGGATGAGGCCCTGGCGGCCCGGCGGGAAAGGGCCGTTCGACCCTGGTTCGGCCTGCTGTTGCCCTACGGCCCGATCCAGTAGGGCCGCATCATCTCGTTGTCCTCGTGTTCCACCAGATGGCAGTGCCAGACGAAGTGGCCAGTGCGGGCGAAGTGGAGACGCACCCGGGTCACTTGTTCGGGATAGCGAGGTGTTCAGCCGTGCCCGCCGCTGGGCCCTGGATCTCCGCTTCCACTGTGACCGTTGCTCCGACGGCTGCGAGCGGGACGAGGTTGCCGTCGACGTGCCGACCGTCGACGACGAGGTGAGAGACGCGCCCCCGCACGCCACGTCGCTTCGTCACGGTGATGCGATACCGCGCGGCGCGGAAGCGGCGGGTGGCGGAGAAGCCCTCCCAGGCCGCAGGCAGGCAGGGGTCGACGCGGAGGCCGTCGTGGTCGGGGCGGATGCCGAGGATCCACTGGGTGATGGCGACGAAGTTCCACGCGGCCGTGCCGGTCAGCCACGAGTTCTTGGCCTCGCCGTGGGTCGGCGCGTCTCTCCCGGCGATCATCTGTGCGTAGACGTAGGGCTCGCAGCGGTGTGTGTCGCCGAGCTCCTCGCGGGCCGACGGGTTGATGCGCAGGTAGTAGTCGAGCGCCCGGTCGCCGTTCCCGACGAGCGTCTCGGCGATCATGATCCAGGGGTTCGTGTGGCAGAAGACACCGGCGTTCTCCTTGTAGCCGGGTGGGTAGGTGCTGATCTCACCCAGCTCGACGTGGTAGCGGGTGTAGGCGGGCTGGAGGAGCACGATGCCGTGCGGCGTCGCCAGGTGCGTCGCCACCGAGGCCAGCGCGCGCTCGGCCGTGCCATCCTCGAGTCCGATGCCCGCGACGACGCACATGCCCTGGGGCTCGATGAAGATCTTGCCCTCCTCGTTCTCGCTGGAGCCGACCGGCCGACCGAAGTAGTCGTAGGCGCGGCGGAACCACGCGCCGTCCCAGCCGTGGGCCCGGACGGCCGCGACCATCTCCCCTCGGGCGACGCGACAGCGCTCGGCGACCTCGTGGTGGCCGTGGCGTTCCGCCAGCGTCGCCAGCTCGTCCGCGGCCAGCGCGAACAAGCCGCCGATGAAGACCGACTCGGCGACGCCGCCCTCCTTGTTCTCCGTGGTCTGGAACGACTCGCCGGGGGTCTCGGAGAAGCAGTTGAGGTTGAGGCAGTCGTTCCAGTCGGCCCGCCCGATGAGCGGAAGCCCGTGGGGCCCCAGCCGCTCCAGCGTGTAACGAAGGGAGCGCTGCAGGTGCTCGTAGACCGGAGACTCGCTGCCGGGCCCGTTGTCGTACGGAACCGGCTCGTCGAGGATGCCGAGGTCGCCGGTCTCCTTCGCGTAGGCCGCAACTGCGAGGATGAGCCAGAGCGGGTCGTCGTTGAAGCCGGAGCCGATCGCGTCGTTCCCGGTCTTCGTCAGCGGCTGGTACTGGTGGTACGCGCCGCCGCTCGGGAGCTGCGTCGCCGCGATCTCGAGGATCCGCGCCCGGGCCCGTTCGGGAACCATGTGCACGAACCCGAGCAGGTCCTGGTTGGAGTCGCGAAACCCCATGCCGCGCCCGATCCCCGACTCGAAGAACGAGGCCGAGCGCGAGAGGTTGAACGTCACCAGGCACTGGTAGGCGTTCCAGACGTTGACCATCCGCTCGACGTGCTCGGACGGAGTGGCGACGTGCAGCGTGTCGAGGAGCTCGTCCCAGTGGTCGCGCAGGCGCTGCAAGGCACCGTCGACCTCGTCGATGCGCCGGAAGCGCTCGATGATCGGGCGCACGCGCTGCTTGTTGATCGCCTGCGATCCGGGCGGATCGAACTTCGCGTCGGCCGGGTTTTCCGCGTAACCCAACACGAAGACGATCTCGCGGGTCTCGCCGGGGCGGAGCCTGAGCTCGACGTGGTGCGAGCCGCACGGCGCCCAGCCGTGGGCGATCGAGTCGCCCGATCGCCCCGACTCGACCGCGACGGGCCGATCCCACCCCCGGTACGGGCCGAGGAAGGCATCGCGCTGCGTGTCGAACCCGGCAAGCGTCGCCGAGCACGCGAAGTACGCGAAGTGGTTGCGGCGCTCCCGATACTCGGACTTGTGGTAGATGACGCCGTCGTCGACCTCGACCTCGCCTATCGAGAAGTTGCGCTGGAAGTTGGTGGCATCGTCGCCGGCGTCCCACAAGCAGAACTCGACCGCGCTGAACAGCGACAGCTCGGCGGTGTCAGCGCGCTGGTTGGTGATGCGCGCCCGCCAGATCTCCAGCGTCTCGCCGAGCGGCACGAAGTAGAGCGTCTCCGCGTCGATCCCCGCGCAACGACCGCCGATCACCGTGTAGCCGAGGCCGTGGCGGCACCGGTAGTCCGCGAGCTCTCGGCGCACCGGCTGCCACGATGGCGACCACACGTGCCCGCTTGCCCGATCGCGCAGGTACAGGTAGCGCCCTCCCACGTCGGACGGTGCGTTGTTGTAGCGATAGCGAGTGAGGCGCCGCAGTCGGGCGTCACGGTAGAAGGAGTAGCCCCCCGCCGTGTTCGAGATGATCCCGAAGTAGTCCTCGCTCCCGAGGTAGTTGATCCACGGCAGCGGCGTGTCCGGATGCGAGATCACGTACTCGCGCGCCGCGTCGTCGAAGCGGCCGAACCTGGTCATGACGCGGTGTGCTACCACGAAGCCGAGCGCTCGGCTCCGGAAGGGAGCAGGACATGTGTGATGACCACGGACACGCGCACGTTCCCCCGGTGGAGATCATCCCCACCGATGCCGATTGGAACGGCGAGGTGCTGCCGCTCGAACCGGTCGACGAGGTGTCCGTGCTCACGGTGTGCGACAACACCGTCGACATGCTCCTGGTCGACCAGGGCCCGGCCACGAGGCTGGGATTGAGCAGCGCCCTCGGCGGCTCCGTGCCGCTGATCGACGCGCCGACGCTCCAGGACGGCAAGGCCATCGACGCCCCGCTGGCTGAACACGGCTTCTCGGTGCTGGTCGAGATCCGCAAGGGCAACAACGTCCACCGATTGTTGTTCGACACCGGCCTCACTCCCGACGGCTGCGTGGACAACTTGCGGAGACTCGGCCGAGACCCGGGTGACATCGAGGTGATCGTGTGCAGCCACGGCCACTTCGACCACGCCACCGGGCTGTCAGGCCTGATCGATCGGCTTGGACGCACCGGCCTGCCCGTGCTCATCCATCCCGAGTTCTGGACTCAGCGGCGGATCACGATCCCCGGTTCCGATCCGTTCGTGCTGCCCATCACCAGTCGCCGCGCCCTCGAGGACGCGGGCTTCGACATCGTCGAGAACCGCCAGCCGTCGTTCCTGTTCGACCGGTCGGTGCTCATCACCGGCGAAGTCGACCGCACCTCGACGTTCGAGCGCGGCTTTCCCATCCACGAGGCTCGACGCGATGGCAACTGGGCGCCTGACCCGCTGATCCTCGATGACC
>OCZS010000711.1_pt1 | contig 11220 bp, 8 predicted proteins | sample 1539071 | NCBI WGS metagenome assembly OCZS01 (sample SAMEA3113584, study PRJEB22503) | soil metagenome | reverse complement strand
TCGCCGATCGGCGGGCGCGCCTGGAGGACGCCCTCGCGTCCACCCGGCCGCCCGTCTACCTGACCGGCATCAGCCGGGACGCCGCGACCGCGGAGCGCTGGTTCGAGACGTTCGAGGGCGCGGGCCTCGACGGCGTCGTCGCGAAGGCGGCGGACCTCCCCTACGGCCCCGACCAGCGCCTGATGACCAAGATCAAGCACGTGCGCACGGCCGACTGCGTGGTCGCCGGGTTCCGCTGGCACAAGAGCGGCCCGATCGTGGGCTCGCTGCTGCTCGGGCTGTACAACGACGAGGGCGACCTCCAGCACATCGGCGTCGCCGCCTCCTTCCCCATGGCCCGCCGCGCCGAGCTGGTCGAGGAGCTCGACCCCTACCGCGCCGACGCCCTCGACGGGCACCCGTGGCAGGACTGGGCCAACGCCCAGGTGCAGGAGAACGGCGAGCACCGGATGCCCGGGGCGGTGAGCCGGTGGAACGCGAAGAAGGACCTGTCGTGGGTCCCGCTGCGGCCCGAACTGGTCGTCGAGATCAAGTACGACCAGCTCGAGGGCCGTCGACTTCGTCACACCGGCCAGTTCCTCCGGTGGCGGCCCGACCGGGACGCGCTGAGCTGCACCTACGACCAACTCGAGGTGCCGGTCCGCTACGACCTCGGCGAGGTCCTGGCAGGTGGCCGGTCGGCGGATCGGCATTGATCGTCTGCACGGCGCCCGTGCGGCTCCTACGCTCGTGATCATGCGTCTGCACCGCGGCCGGCTGGCCGTCCCTACGATCCTGCTCGCCCTGAGCATGCTCCTGGCCGGCTGCACGTCCTTCACCGACAGCGCCGGCGAGGAGGCCGCGACCACCACCTCGGCCGCCCCCGAGCCCGAGGCCGCGCCGATCGACTGGACCGACTGCAACGAGCAGATCCGCGCCCTCGTCGCCGGACAGCCGGGCAGCGAGCGGGACCTCTCGTTCGAGTGCGGCCGCACCGAGGTGCCGATCAGCTACGACGAGCCGGAGGGCGCGACGCTGCCGCTGTTCCTGGTCCGCGTCGTGAGCGGCACCCAGACCGACCGCATCGGGTCGCTGGTCGTGAACCCCGGCGGACCGGGCGCCTCGGGCGCCGACGCCGCCATCGGGCTGGCCCTCACGCTGCCCGACCAGGTCCTCAGCCGGTTCGACATCGTCGGCTTCGACCCCCGTGGCGTCGGACTGTCGACCCCGGTCGAGTGCATCCCCGACGAGCGCCATGAGGAGATCCTCGCCGCCGAGCCGCGGCCGACGAGCGACGAGGACCTCGACGCCGCCTTCGCCCTCGCCCAGGAAGTCGCCGACGACTGCGCCGAGGAGTACGGCGACGCGCTCGGCACCTTCAACACCGTCGACACCGCCCGCGACCTGGACCGGCTCCGCGAGTCGCTCGGTGACGAGCAGCTGACCTACCTCGGCTACTCGTACGGCACCACGCTCGGCTCCACCTACGCGGAGCTGTTCCCCGACAAGGTGCGCAGCATGGTGCTCGACGCCGCGGTCGACCCCGACGTCGCCGCGCAGGAGGACGCCGAGCAGAGCGCCGCCGCCTTCGAGGCCGGCTTCGACGCCTTCGCCGCCAACTGCACGGGACTCCTCGCGGGGTGCCCGCTCGGTGCCGAGCCGCGCCAGTTCGTCGAGCAGGTGCTGGCCCAGGCCGACGCGACGCCGATCCCCAGCAGCAAGCCCGGCGAGACCCGCCAGGCCACCCCCGGCGTGGTGGTCACCGCCATCCAGGCCGCGCTCTACGACACCCAGTCCTGGCCGCAGCTGGCCCAGGGCCTCGCCGCCGCCCAGGCCGGCGACTCGAAGGGCTTGTTCTCCCTCGCCGACAGCTACACCGGCCGCCTCGAGGACGGCACCTACTCGAACCTCCTCGACGCGAATCTGGCGATCAACTGCGCCGACAGCGAGGAGCGGTTCGAGGAGGCCGAGGTCCGCGACCTCGCGGCCCAGTGGAACGCCCAGTACCCGCTGTTCGGCGCCGGTTCGGCGATGGGGCTCTACACCTGCTCCGTGTGGGACGCCGAGCGCACGCCGCTGCCGGAGCGCGACGCCGAGGGCAGCGCGCCGATCCTCGTCGTCGGCAACTCCGGCGACCCGGTGACCCCGCTGCCGGGTGCTGTCGACCTGGCGGAGGACCTCGAGTCCGGCGTGCTGCTGACCTGGCAGGGGCAGGGCCACACCGCCTATCCGAAGACCGACTGCGTGAACGCGGCGGTCAACTCCTACCTCATCGACCTCGCCCCGCCGGCGGACGGACTCACCTGTCCGGCGTGAGCGACCCCGCCCCTGGGGCCGTGCTGCGGTAGGAACTGACCCATGGCCAGCAGCAAGGATGCCGTCGTCCTGGACGTCGACGGGCACGAGGTGCGCGTCTCCAGCCCGGAGAAGCCCTACTTCGCCGACAAGGGCGTCCGAAAGATCGACGTCGTCGAGTACTTCGTCGCCGTGGGCGAGGGCATCCTGTTCGCCCTCAAGGACCGGCCGACGACGCTCGAGCGCTGGCCCGGCGGAGTGTTCGAGGGGGCTCGGATCTCGACCCGCGTGGACAACACGGGCGACGCGTTCTACCAGAAGCGGGTGCCCAAGAACGCCCCGCCGTGGGTGCCGACGGCGCACATCACCTTCCCGAGCGGACGGACGGCGGACGAGATCGCGCCGGACTCGGTCGCGGTGGTGGCGTGGTGCGCGAACCTCGGCACGCTGACCTTCCACCCGTGGCCGGTGGACAAGACCGACGTCGAGTCGCCCAACCAGATCCGCATCGACCTCGACCCCCAGCCGGGCACCGACTTCTCCGACGCCGTCTGGGTGGCGCCGCACGTGCGCGAGCTGCTGCACGAGTTCGGCATGGAGGGCTGGCCGAAGACCTCCGGTGGGCGCGGCGTGCACATCTACGTGCCGATCCAGCCGCGGTGGACCTTCACCGAGGTCCGTCACGCGGTCATCGCCTTCGGCCGCGAGCTGGAACGGCGGCTGCCCGACCGCGTGACCATGTCGTGGTGGAAGGAGGAGCGCGGCGAGAAGATCTTCATCGACTACAACCAGATGGCCCGGGACCGCACGATCGCCTCGGCGTACTCCATCCGGCCCAAGCCGCACGCGCCGGTGTCGGCCCCCCTGGACTGGGACGAGCTGCCGGACGTCTCACCGTTCGACTTCGACGTGCTCACGATGCCCGACCGCTTCCGGAAGGTCGGCGACAAGCACGCCGGCCTGGCCGGCCACGCGTTCGGCATCGAGCCGCTGCTCGAGCTGTTCGAGAAGCAGGCGACGGACGCCGGCCTGGGCGACCTTCCGTATCCGCCGGACTACCCCAAGATGCCGGGCGAGCCGATGCGCGTGCAGCCCAGCCGCGCCAAGCGCCCTACCAGCGAAGATGCCGCCGACTGACGCGTCCAGTCCGATAGCGCACCGCTCGTTCGCCCGATGACCTCCGCCCGTGGCGGTGCGGCTGGAAGACCTTCTCGCGTCCTTTCGTCGGCACCTGCGCGCGGCCAGCAAGGCGCCGCGGACCGTCGAGCTGTACAGCCAGAGCGTCCGCTACTTCAGCCGCTGGCTGGCCGAGCACGACCGACCGGAGACCCTGGACGAGTTGACGCGGCACGCGATCAGCGCCTGGCTGGCCGAACTCGCCGAGACCTGTCAGCCCAGCACCGTGGCCACCCGCCTGCGGGGCATGCGCCGGTTCTGCCGGTGGCTGGTCGTCGAGGGAGAAGTGGACCGGGCGCCCACCGAGGGGATCGAGATCGCCACTGCCCCGGACAAGCCCGTGCCGATCCTGACCGACTCGGAGATCACCGCCCTGCTGAAGGCGTGCGCCGTCGGCCGGGGCCGTCCGGGGACCTTCGCTCGCCCGATATTCCTCGGCCGACGCGACGAGGTGATCCTGCGGCTGCTGTTGGACACCGGCGTCCGGGTGTCTGAGCTGTGCGGGCTCACGCTCGAGGACGTCGACCTTGACCGCGAGGTCGCCTACGTCATGGGCAAGGGGTCCCGGCCGCGCGCGGTGCCGTTCGGCGCCAGGACGGGACAGTCGATCGACCGCTATCTGCGGGTGCGCGCGCTGCACGCCCGGGCAAGCTCACCGAAGCTGCTGCTCGGGTTGCGTGGGGCGATGACCGTCGACGGGGTGCGCGAGGTGCTCGAGGGGCGCAGCCGGCAGGCGGGGGTCGAAGGGGTTCATCCGCACCGGTTCCGGCACACGTTCGCCCACCGCTGGCTCGTCGGCGGCGGGCAGGAGCGGGACCTGATGATGCTGGCCGGCTGGCGTAGCGACGAGATGCTCTCCCGCTACGCCGCCTCGACCGCCGTTGAACGCGCGCACGAGGCGCACCGCCGACTGGCCCTCGGCGACCGGCTCTAACGACGTCGGCCGCGTTCGGCAGTCGTCCGCCGCGCCTGCGCGGAGGCCCGGGCTAGCCGCAGCATGTGCGCGGTCATGAGGGCGTGGGCCCGGCGAGCGCGCTCGACGGCGTCGAGGACGCCGTCGGGATCGGCTTCCCGCTCGAACCGGGCCCGCAGTCCACGCCGCGCCGGCTCGGTCGCCGCCGCCCGGTCGGACGTCCGCGCCCACCGCTCGGCTGCTGCGATGCGCGCGATAACGGCACGGTCCCGGGCCCGGTGGTCGCCGGATGCCGGGTTCGGCTCAGGGGCAGGCTCGGCCATGACTCCTCCGAAGAGCTGCGCCCGCTGCCTCGGCCGGCGACGGGTCACCTTCAGAAGGCGCCGAAACAGTCGAATTAGTGACAGCCGCGCGAGAGCCGCCGATCAGCCAACACTGAAAGTCTGGGGGGTGACACTGCTGGACCAACCATGCGTCCGGGGTGACATCGTCCCTACCAGCCGCTGCGTCGTGGCGGGGGGTGACACCCGCGCAGCTTCCTCGGAGGACGCCCACGCCTGGAGTGGCGGCCGCTCTTCGCTTAGGAAGATGGCTGCGCCGACGGCTAATCGGATCACCTTCTCGCCGCTCGAACCAAGCCATCCTGCGATTTGGTCTTGAATGGTTGGGTCGCGCTGGGACACGTTGAAACCGCAGGTCAGGCCAGATGTGAAGCGTTGGGTTGCGGCTGTGGGGAGCGACTGGAAACGGGTGTGGTGGGTGCGTACTGAGCGCCCGATCCCCGGCAGGCACGCGCTTACGCCTGGCCCCTCCTCTCACCGCCGGCATTCGGACGCCTGCCCTCCTGCCCTCTCGGTCGCCCGAGAGCCAAAGACGCAAGACGGCTTTCGCGGGCGAAGGGCGCGCGGATGCGCTGCCCGTAGGCCTGGGCGGGATGCGAAGAGCCACCGCGGCCACCTGCAGGCGGTGCCGTGGTCTTGAGGAATCACCCGGCGCAGCTCGGCGTTCTCGCGGCGCAGCGCCTTGAGCTCGTCGGACGCCTCGCGGGTGACTCAGGGGCGGGCGCGGTATCGATCTCCTTCCGCTCCACCCAGTCCCGCAGGGTCGCGGGAGTGGTGACGAGCACGGCGCCGACTTGGCGTCGGGCGGTCAGTTTCGACTCGCCCAGATCACGGATCCGGCCCCGTACATCCGCACGGCGGGGGGCGCGAGTCTCCTCGTCGAACCTGCTGTGTGCAGCCACGGCTCAGTCTTCGTGCGAGATCGGAGCTCCACCAGCTGCAGGACGGTTCCACCCCTTACTCACCGGTCGGAGTTATGCCCTTACTGAACGGGGCCGCACCGCCGAGCGGGCCGGAAAGGAACCGGCCGCAAGTTCAGAAGGTGCCCCGACGGCAACATCGACGTGGTCGAACAGTCGGCAACCCGAAACGAGACAATGCACTCGAAGCTCGAGACGACGAAGTCCGCGCTCTGGCCGCAGTCCCCGATGCCCCAAACCCAGGGCACCGCCTGGCAGTGGCGGATCACCACCCTGCGGCAGCTGTCCACTCTGCGCGCCGACTTGCGCACGCGGCTGCGCTCAGCCGGCTGCGATGACTCCAGTGGCGACGACGGCATTCCGGTCAGAGACCGCATCCTGCTCGCTGTCGACGAGTTGGCCTCCAACGCGCTGCGTCACGGCGCCGAACCCGTCCACGCCCGGGTCATGGCCACCACCGACGGCTGGCTGATCGACATCAGCGACGGAGCGACCGACCAGGGCCCGCACCCCGCCATGGGTCGCGACCCAGCCATGGGCGGAATGGGCCTGCGCCTGGTCGCCGAACTCACCACCGGCCACGGCTGGGCCGTCATCGCCGGCCGCAAGCACGTCTGGGCGTCCCTGGCCCCTCGGCATGACTTACCAGATGCCTCGCGCCACCTGGGATCTGCGCGGCGTCGATCAACCGGGGTCGCAAATCCAGAAGATGTTGCTGACGGCGACGTGCAGCACCCCTCGTTGACGGGCCGCACGATGCAGGAGGCGCCGACGTGCGGCGTCGTCGGCGGCTTCACCCGCCAGCCGAGCACATACCCGAGCGGAAGGGAACGCCAGTCGATCGATCCAGTGCCGCTCCCGCCTCCGTCGCGGCCCGGCCGGTGGGCCGCGCTCACCTGGATGTTGTCACCCCACCGCCGGGCTCTGGCCAATGCCCGCCGAGCAGTGGAACGCGACCTGCGGGCAGCCGCCCAGCGAGAGGAAGCTGGCAGAGCACTCACAGACGCCGCAGGCACCACGACGGCGCAGTCTGTCGAGCATCAGTCACCACCGGCCACCGGCCGACTCGCGGCATACGCCGCGGAAGGGCCGAAGCTGTCTTTGTATCCGTCGTAGTCGAAGTCCGGCCACGGGCAGCTAACGGTGCCGGGAGCCTGGGAAGGTGTTGGCTACCGACTGCGCCGGCCGCCACCAGAACGCGCCGGGCGCATGAGGTCATGGCCTGGCCCGCCGCGATGGAGGTCGACTGGTCGGCGATAGAGGCCGTGGCCTGGGCGAAGTCAATATGACGGTTTGGACACGTCGAGACCGAGCCTCCGCCGCCCTGGCGGGGGCCCGACCGGAACCCCCCGGTCAACGTGCCATGGACGAAAGGCATGACCATCCGCTCCTTCGCCGGGATGGCCTGCAGAGGCAGCTGCGCAACGCCGTCTTGCCCGCCAGCGTCAACCGAAGTCTGGGCAGTCCCGGAGGCATCCGACCGGGGCTCCGACAGCGCCCCCTAAACGTCAGACCCCCGTCGGAATCCGGCTGGTGACCGTCTTGACGGTCCGTACGGCGGCGTTGCGGGCGAAGCCGACCGGTCCGGTGTCCCACAGCCAGCTGCCGTTCTCCTCGGCTGCTTGCCGCTCGAGCTCGAGCTTCGCCGCCTCGAATTCCGCCCTGGCCGCCTCGGCCGCCTCGGCCGCCTCGCGCGCTTCGGCAGCTGCCCTGGCCTCCGCCGCACGCCGCGCGTCATCCGCCTCGGCAGCTGCCTTAGTTTGGGCCGCACGCCGCGCCTCGGCCGCCCGCTGCGCTCTGGCCGCCCGCCGTGCCTCCGCGACCCGTTGCGCGTCGGCCGCTGCTTGCGCCTCCGCGACCCGCTGGGCCTCGGCGGCCGCAGCGGCCAGCGCCTCGGCCTCGGCCGCTGCCTGGACCTCCGCCGCCCGTTGCGCCTCGGCAGCTGCCCGTGCCTCCGCCGCCCGCCTCGCCCTGGCCGCCCGCCGCGCCTCGGCCACCGCCAGCGCCTCGGCCGCTGCCTCAGCCTCGGCCGCCCGCTGGGCCTCGGCAGCTGCCCGTGCCTCCGCCGCCCGCCTCGCCCTGGCGGCCTTCCGCGCTTCGGCCGCCTCCCGCGCCTTCGCCGCCTCCCGCGCCTCGGCCGCCTCCCGCGCCTCCGCCGCCTTCCGCGCCTCGGCGGCCTTCCGCGCCTCGACCGCCTCGTGCCGCGCGTGGATCACTTGCTTTTCCGGCTCCACCCGTTCGCGCTCGGCCATGAGCAGCAGATCCGCCCGGGCCACCTCCATCTCCCGCCGTGTCTGCTGCTGCACCTGCTCGACCTCGAGGTTGCCGCCGTCGCGCAGCGCCGTCAGCCGGTCGTAGGCGCTCGGCGGCCCGAAGTTGGACAGGACCTTCATGAGCACCGGAAGCAGCTCGATGCAGATGAACAACAGGGAAAGCATGAAGTGCGCCATCCCGAGGGTGCTGTTCCGGTCGCTGAGCCGGTTCAGGGCTTGAAGCCTGATGAGGATGCCGTTGTCGTCCTTGTTCGTGGCTTCGAACGCCGCTTGGAGGCGGTCCTGCTGCGCGGTCAGGTCGGTCAGGGTGGCCTGGTCGGTGGCTGAAGCGGCTCGCGCCTGGGAGATGCTGCGGGCCTCGCCATCCTCGGCAGCCCTGACGGCCCCGTCGAAACGGGTCTTGGCAGCGGCGAGGACTGCTGCCTGAGCGTCGGCCGCCGCCTTGGCGCCCTGGTAGGCCGCGCCGTCCCCGGCGTCCCCGGTTCCGCACGTGCCGTCGAGCTCGCACTGTGCCCGCACGCCCAGCTGCTGGTAGCTGCGGACCGCCTCCTCGTACGCCGCCTGTTCGACCCGCACCTGCTCGTGTACCGCCGCCAACGCAGGGTCGGTGCGTCCGCCGCTGGCGATCACCGCCTGTTCGGCGGCCACGCGTTCGCGCAGCGCAGGGAGCTGCCGGAACCGGGCGTCGGATTCGAGGCGGGTCTTGTGGGCATCCGCCGCCTCTGCGCGCAGCGTGACGACCTCCGTGTCGATCTCGGGGTGGAACACCTGCAGCGTCAGCGGCGTGGCGATCACGATCCCCAGCACCAGCGCAAGAGCGACGCGCGGCACGGCGAGCAACAGGTTCCGCCGGATTGACGAGTCGTAGGCCATCCCGACCAGCAGCATCCGGTCGAGGTTGACGATGACGACGCCCCAGCCCAGACCGAAAATCACCGCCACGGGCCATGGCGCGCCCAAAGCCATGTGCACGGCGAAGGACGCCGACAGGACGGCGAGCCCGCCGGTGCTGAGGAGGACACCGCCCAGCGCGACGTACCGGGCGCGCGCAGTCGGCACCGCCTCGAGGAAGTCAGGGCGGGCGCCAGCCAGTCCGGCGAGTCCATCACCGATCCGCCGAAGTCGAGCCGTCATCACTCTGCCCCTCCGGCGACGGGGTGGGAAATAGGACCGTCGCCTCCCCCACTTATCGGCGGACCCCGTCGACATCGATCCCGACACCAGGAGTTGCCTGGCGTACTAGTGCATCGTGCGAGCCGGTCGACGGCGTCGCCGCGGTCAGTGCGGTGGGCCGGCGTGCGGGACGTGCGCACGCCGGCGCCGCGCGGCTGGCGGGCATCGACGGTCGTTGGCGTTGACCGCGCGCCAGTTCGGCTACCGCCCCAGACAGCGGTCCGGGGATGTTCCTCGCGCCCTGCACCAAGCGGGCAGGTCGATACTGCTCGGAGCGACATCGCGTGGATTTGCTCGATCATGGGCAGGAACTCAGTTCAAGAAATTCCGCGGTGGCCGCCCCGCGTCTACGCCTGCGCCCTCACCGGGCCGGTCCCACACCACCCTGGTGGCCGCCGCTGGCAGGACACGGCCCGGCCGAGCACATTCACCGGGGTTGCTGCGCGTGACGCTGCCCGATGGGCGGGAGCATGCCGCCTGCCCGGTATGGAGCACGTCTCCGGTTCCTGGGGATGAGGGGCACCTGCGGCGTGCAGAGTGACCGTGCCGCGAGAGATGGGTCACGTGCTGTGGCAGGACTGCCGATGACCACCCACATGACCCCTGACGCGCAGACGCAGGCCATCCCCGGCGTTCCGACGACGGTGGTCGCGGTACGCGACTCCGAGGTCGCCCCCGACCCCGAAGCCGAGGACGCACGGACCGAGTGGGTGCAGGAGAAGTACGAGGCGGCTCTGGCGAAGCTGGATGCCCTGCACGACCGCTGGGCGGCTGCCACGGCCGACAACCGTGAGGCCCCGACGAGCGGCGAACCGGGGGAAGCTGCCGCCTGAGCGCGTCGTTCGGCGAGAATGAGGTTCTCTCACCTGGTTCCGCGTTCGAGTGAAGTCAAGACAAGAGCGGCGACAATCGCGGTGATGCGTTGTGGGCAGACGGTGACACGCTTAACGCCCCCCACCCAGGTGACCAGAGGCCGCCAGCCGAAGCCGTCATCGCACAACCACCACGCCGCCTGCTCACCGGCCAACACTGGCCGTCGTCCCAGCCTCCCCCCAAAGGGCCGGTCCGATCGTCCTACTGCCTGACGAAGGTCCCGCAGCCCGGTTCTGGGCCGCGGCCGGGATCGCTGCTGTGAGCATCCGCGACCGTCGTTTCCCCCGGCAAGCGCCGCGAACGCAGGCGACGATGGCGCATCGACGGCAAAGGACGCCGGCCAGCCAACCGTCCACCGTGACCGGCTAAGCAGTGCGATTGCTGCGCCCCGCGGCCAATGGACCGCCGCGGTGAACGCCGCATCGATCCGGCCCGGATGGCGCAGTTCACGACGTCGTCCACGCCGGGCATCCCCCGGCGTCGCGACCTGCTGGGTAGCGCCGAGCTTCCGTTCCCGGACCCCGCCACGTCTGGGCTTCGGCGCACAACTGGTCGAGCGCCTGCCGCATCCCGATTCTCGGCGGGGTGTCACCAAACGGCTCCGAATAGCGCCTTCCACCGGTGAGAGCGACTACTCACCAGCGGAGCAGGGATGCGCGGTCAGCCGAGACGACGGACAACGGCAGCCCCTGCGCCGGCACCGTCCCACGGCTCCTCTGCTGACCGCGCCGTGCTGCAAGCCTTGGTCGACAACCATGGCGGCGACACCCACCGGCTGCTCGCCAACCTGGCCGACGTTCTCGGCGCCAGCATCGCCTACGTCGACCGGCCCACCGTCGAGGCCCACCTCGAGCGGCCCCTGCCCGACCGGGCGTGGGCCGCCACCACCCATCAGTTCACGGCCATGGCCTTCGACGACCACGTCGGAGACGCCGGCACGCTCCGCACCGACTGGATCGAGGACGTCCTGGCCAAGGCCGGCGTACCCGGTCGTGGCCACACCGGTCAGCCGGGCACCGAATCGTCATTGGGCGGCGCATGAGCGCCACCCGGACCTGCCCGGTGTGCGGCTACAGCGGCACGTACGCCAGCGACGCCCTCGCCGACGTCCACCACGCGCGCCATTCCTGCGCGAGGCACCGGCAAGCCGTCAAGCGAGCACGTCGCCGTGTCCAGCGCGCTCAGCGTCGGGTGCGGCGGGACTGCACTCATCCGCGTGCTCGGCACGTGCACGCGGCCGCGGACGAGACCGGCTACGCGATCATCGCCGCCGGCGT
>OCZS010000710.1_pt1 | contig 11224 bp, 19 predicted proteins | sample 1539071 | NCBI WGS metagenome assembly OCZS01 (sample SAMEA3113584, study PRJEB22503) | soil metagenome | reverse complement strand
AGTTCTTACATGAATGACGACAAGAGAAAGCTTCGAGAGAAGCTCAAGCTCGCAAGAGACGGAAAGCTCAAGGGTCAATTGAGGACACATACCCGCGACATGATTATACTTCCTGACATGGTCGGTCTGACTGTTTACGTTCATAACGGCAAGGATTTTGCGCAGGTTAACATTAAGGCAGAAATGATAGGACACTACCTTGGCGAATATGCGATTACAAACAAGCGTGTTCAACATGGCACACCAGGTGTAGGCGCGTCTAGATCAAGTCTGTACGTTCCACTTAAGTGATAAGTATGCCACAGTTTGGTTATGCTTTTCAAAGCTATGATAAAACAAAACATGTACGTGCTTCAATACGCGAAAAAGACATCTCTCATAAGCATGCTCGGGAGATAGCTGTGGCCATTAAAGGCAGGTCAATTGAAAAGGCACGTGAGTTACTTGAAAATGTTATTGCCCGCAAAGAAGCCATACCCTATCGGCGCTACAATAACGAGGTGGCACACAGGTCGAATATTCGTGACGGATTTTTTGCTGGCAGATATCCCAAAAAGGCAGCGTACGAATTCCTCAGAATTTTAGACAATCTTGAATCAAATGCTGAATACAAGGGTATGGATCTTGATAGACTGCGAATCGTTAGTGCAGCGGTGCACAAGGGCACAAAGCTCAAGCGGTTCCAGCCTCGGGCAATGGGCAGATCAAGTCCAAAGTTTGACACCTTGGTTCATGTAGAGGTTATCGCACAGGAGGCAAACGAGAGAGAATGAGTGCGGTCAAAAATGTAATTAAGAATAACTTCCGAAATATGGAGCTGAATGAATTTCTCGGTGAAGCACTCAAGGACGCCGGGTATGGCGGTATTGAAGTGCAAAAGACGCCTGTGGGAGCAAGGATAACTGTCTACGTTACAAGGCCTGGACTTGCCATAGGCAGGAAAGGCGTTGGGATCAAGGACCTCATGACCAAACTTGAGCAAAGATTCGGCCTGCAAAACCCTCAGATTTCCGTTCTTGAAATTCCAAACCCTGAGCTTAATCCGCAGATAATGTGCAACAGAATTGCACAGCTTATTGAGCGAGGGACCGCATTTAGGCGGGCAGCCATGTGGTCGCTCAATACAATAATGAGCGCTGGCGCGCTGGGGGTTGAGGTTGTGATTTCTGGCAAGCTTAGAACAGAGCGCGCTCACTTTGAAAAACATACAATAGGCATTGTACCAAAGAGCGGCGAGGTTTCTGATAAGATAGTCAAGACAGGGATTACTCATGTGCTAACCAAGATGGGCTTAATGGGGATCCAGCTTAGAATTGCATCCAAGGTAGCGCTACCACTGGAATTTGAATTTAAGAATGGAGATACAGACATGCAAGCTTCAGCAGCTCAGCCAACTTCTCAGACCGAAGAATCTGCCAAAAATGAAGAGGTAGCATCAGGGCAAGAACAAAAAGGAGGCAAGAAAGATGGCGAGACTTAAGGTAAAGACATTACGAGAGATGAACAACCAGGATCTGAGTGACAAGCTGGCTGAACTGAAAACTGATCTTGGAAAGCTTCAGCTTGAGAAGTCAAAGGGCACCCTAAAGAAGCAGACAGGCAGCATTCGATGGCTCCGGCGAGATATTGCTCGTATGAAGACAATAATGAATGAGAGAAGAGAGCAGAAATGACAGTTAACTGTGGAAATGTCCTATGGCATGGGATTGTGGGTCTTCGCGCAAAAATACTTGAGTCTTCAGACTCAACTTTACATGGCATATCCGGCACAATTGTGTTTGAAACAAAAAATACAATATTCATTAGGAAGAATACCATTGTAAAGCAGGTAGCAAAAAAGGCAGCAAAAAAACTCCAACTTCAAACATCTTCATGCGCTTGCTTTATAAGTGGTTCCGCATTGATAGGAAGACCTGAGGATCGTATTTCACGGTTAAACAATGGGTGATATGATAAATTATGGTTAGAAACATTGGTGTCTCAGTTGCTTCCCCTCGGAAGACTTGTGAAGACGAGTTCTGTCCATTCCACGGTTCACTGTCTGTAAGAGGCAAATTGTTGGCAGGTACCGTATCAAGTGCAAGGGCGCCTAAGATGGTTGTAGTATCAAGAGAATACCCTAGAGCAGTCGCAAAGTACAAACGTTTTCAGAGAAGCAAATCAAAAGTACATGCCTACCTTCCATCATGCCTTGAAGTCAAAGAGGGCGAGGAAGTACGGATTGCAGAGTGCAGACGACTTGCTAAGACAGTTTCATTCGTAGTGATTGAGGTGAACACAAAGGATGGCAGCAGGAACTAAGTCTAGAGCAGTTTCTGCAAAGGGAGTAGAAGAGTTCCGCCCTTATATTACAAGGGCTATTCCAGTTACTGCAAGCCTAGTATGCACCGACAACACTGGTGCAAAGATATTGCGTGTTGCTCAGGTGACAAGGTACAAGGGAAGGCACTCAAGGCAGCCAGCAGCGTCAGTTGGAGATTTCGTTACTGTGACGGTCAAGAAAGGTCCGGCAGAGTTGCGCAAGCAGATTTTTGGTGCAGTCATTGTCAGGCAGAAGTACCCAATAAGGAGGCTTAACGGTGTGCGTGTAGCGTTTGAAGACAATGCTGCAGTTCTGGTGACTCGGGAAGGAGAAATCAAAGGAACAGACATTAAGGGACCAGTAGCGTCAGAGGCGGCAGAAAAGTGGCCAAGAATTGCCAACTTGGCGGGTATGATAGTATAGGTGAAAATTATGGGAGGAGGTATTAATCCAAAACTCATTCGTCTTCCTAAGCACCAGCGCGACAAGATGGTTGGCGCGGTACTAGAAGACTCACTGCGCAAACAGTATGGAAGAAAGAACATACGCGTGATCAAGGGTGATTCTGTTAGGGTAATGCGAGGAGAATACAAGGGAGTAGAGGGCAAAGTCGAAAAGCTAAACACGGAGCATGCGACATTTCACATTGAAGGTATCCAGAGGGAAAAGATCCGCGGAGGTCAAGTTAAGGTCCCAATTCATTCTTCAAACGTGATGGTTATTTCTTTAAATCTTGACGACGACTATAGATCACGAAAGCTCCAGGAAGCAACTAAGAGTGAGTCAGCTTCTTCCGAAAAAGAGGAAGCAATGGAGAAGAAAAAGGAGGGAGATAATGAATAATGGGAAAGAAAGGTGGGGACACTAGAATAAAAAGACAGCTAGCACCTACATTCTGGGCCATTAAGAGAAAAGAGGGTCAATTTGTCATGAGAGTCAACCCAGGGCCTCACCCTGGGAAGAGGGCCTACCCTCTTGGGATGGTCTTACGGGATGTGCTCCACGTTGCAACTACAGGATATGAAGCAGACAGAATTCTGAAGGCGGGTAAGGTCAAAGTAGACGGAGTGATAAGACGCGATTCCAACTTCGCTATTGGATTAATGGACGTAGTGGAACTAGCGAATGGTCAATCATTCAGGATGGTTCCAAAGAATTCAGCATTATTGTCCCCAATTGCAATTGAGGAGTCAGAAAAAGGATCTAAACTGATCAAGGTTACAAGCAAGACTAGTATTAGAGGCAAAAAGATGCAATACGGCTTCCATGATAGCAAGACACTCATAAGCGACCAAAATCTGAAGGTAGGCGACAGCTGTGTTATCAGCCTGCCCACGGTCAATATCACCAGCCATATTCCTTTTGAGAAGGGTTCTACGGCACTTATCATCACAGGCGAAAATGCTGGTGCAATAGGAAAGATCGAAGACATTCAGGACGGGGTATTCTCTCTTCCAAAGCGAGCACTTGTTTCATTTGGCGATAAATCCGTAGAATTGCCAGTTGAAATGGTAATGGCTGTTGGAACTGACAGACCTGTGATTAAGGTGAATTAAGTTGAGCCAGCAACAAATACAGCAACAACACGAGATGAAAAAGATAAAGGTCCATAAGCTGGTCATAAACATTGGAGTCGGGAGGTCCGGCGAGCCTATAGACAAAGCAAAGAATGCTCTGCTTGAGCTGACAAGTCAAAAGCCAGCTGTACGTGGAGCGAAAAACACTGTTAGGGACTTCGGTATTCACAAAGGTGAGCCCATAGGGGTAATTGTGACCATGAGGCGCGGGCCGGCAATTGAATTTCTAAAACGCGTCATCGCAGCGAAGAGGAATGTGCTCAAAGCATCATCATTTGATAATTATGGAAATATCTCTGTTGGTATACATGAGCATATTGACATACCTGGTACAAAGTACAATCCTGAGATCGGTATCTTTGGCATGGACGTCAACATTGTGCTTAACAGGCCTGGATACAGGATTGCGAAGAAGAGCAGAAAGAGTGCCAAGATAGGCAAGACGCACAGGATAAACAGAGAAGAGGCAATTGAGTTCTTTAAGCAGGAGTATGGAGTAGAGGTGGAATAAATAAATAAATGCCAAAGCCAAGAGAGTATGAAGAAACAGGAAGAAAGAAGCTTGCGCATGGCAAGGGCGGAAGGTGGTGTAAAAGGTGTGGTTCATATAATGGACTGATCCGCACATACAACTTGATGCTTTGCAGACAGTGCTTTAGAGAAGTTGCCAATAGCATAGGATTTACAAAATACGAGTAGGTGAAGAAAAGAAAAAAATGCCAGCATTAAATGTTCTATCTAATCTCTTTACAACCGTTTATAATAATGAGGCTAGGAGAAAGAGAGAGTGCATAGTAGTCCCTGCATCCAAGTTTGCTAGTGAAGTACTGCGCGTTATGCAAAAACATCGCTACATTGGGGAGTTTGAGCAGATTGACGACGGTAGAGCCGGCAAGTTTAGAATTCAACTTTTAGCGAAGATAAACAAGTGCGGCATCGTTACGCCACGCTTTTCAGTTAAAAAGAACGGATACTTTGGTTGGGAAAGACAGTTCCTGCCGGCTTACACAATGGGCATCCTCCTTGTATCCACCAGCAAAGGGATCATGTCTCACCATGAAGCGCAGGAGCAGAACCTGGGAGGAGTTTTGGTTGGCTACGTCTACTGAGCAACAAATAACAGCAGAAGTTGAAGCTCCTGCTAGTGTTACAATAAAAAAGGAGGGTAACCTCATACAGGTCAAGGGCACACTTGGCACCGTGCAGAAGGATTTCACAAAGCTTCCGGCTACAGTGACGGTAGAAGGCAATAAGATAACAATAAAACCCTATGGAATACGAAAGCGCGACCTCGCTGTGACAAACACCGCCCGCAGCATAATTGCAGGAATGATAAAAGGTGTCGAGAAAGGCTATACATATAAGCTTAAGATCATATTTGCGCACTTTCCTATTTCTGTAAAAGTAAGGGGCAAAGAGGTACATGTTGAGAACTTTTTTGGCGAAAGGTCGGCAAGGATGTCTCGAATAATAGGAGATGCTACTAAGGTGAGCGTCGTTGGAGAGGATGTCGTCATTCAAGGGCCAAGCCTAGAGGATGTTTCGCAGACGGCTGCTAACATTGAACAATCGACTAAGATAAAAGGGAAAGACCAGCGAGTGTTCCTCGACGGGTTATACATATACTCTAAAGAAGAAGGTACACAGTAAGCCCAAAGATTTATTTTGTCCTTGGATTTGCTGTAATAGTGCGCCGCTCTAGCTCAGCATGGTAGAGCAAATTCGCTGCGCGATATTGTGCTTCGAAGCTTAACTGGCTGTTAACCAGTGGGTCGTCAGTTCGAGTCTGACGAGCGGCGCTATAATTATAATTGTTTTTTCGTACTTGCGTCGTAGTTTTTAGCTCAAAGGCCCGTGGTATTATGAACAGGTCATGATGTGATCTTTCAAAACTCGATTTTTGAAATACTATTATATTGAAATTATATCGAGAGCAATCGCGTCAGCAAGCAGATCGAGGTGATGGCTTGCAACCACGTAACCATTCTTGATATCACTTGAAGAAAGCCACCGATTCGATGAACTGAATAGCCTTTCTTTTTTTATTCTCTTTTCAATTTCCTCTACGTCTAGCTCCTTCTCTTCGACTTCTTCAGTATCGTTGTATTTGATCGTCAAAAGCACCTTTTGGACAAGCACTCTGCGCCCAAAGCGCTGTGAAAAATCGCGAGCATTTTCGTCAATTTCAAGTACTTTCATTTTGATTTGTAGCTTATTGAGAGCATCACGGCTTGTAAGCAACCTCTCGTCAACGAACCTGTCATAACTCATATGTATACATCCTAGAGGGTTATTGGGTAGTGTATATTAATGTCAGCCCTTGATTGGCTCAAAAAAGTAGTATGGGGCGCCGTCGGGCCTTACGCCGCACCTTACCATTTTCACCCTTAAGCCCTCTCTCAAATCGAGCGTGTCAAAGGATCCAATGAGTTTAATTCCTGACATTTCAACAAGACCATAGCAACCTTCCATGCCTTTGAGGTAGGACTGTGTGAAATGTACCAAAGTTCCCTTTGTATCAATAATTTGAAGTGATGTCTTTGAAAGACATTGAGGGCAATAACGGGACGGTGGCCATACTTTGGCCTTGCACGAAGTACACACCGGCAACCGAAATTCACCTTTGTTCAAGTTTTCGATGAAATCCTGCAAGGCATCACACACTCATGACAATTACTGACGCTGAGGATCCTGCTGCGGCTAGGTTGTGAACAAGCCCTGTCTTGCAGTGTTTTACTTGCCTCTTTCCTGCTCTCCCGGCAAGCTGTGATGCGATTTCGGCAACTTGCGCCACACCAGTAGCACCAACAGGATGGCCGCATCCTATTATACCCCCTCTTGGGTTTATCGCTATTTGCTGTTGGTTGACAAATTTACCTCCTTCGCCCTTCTTAGCGAGTCCTAGGTCTTCATATGCCAGGATTTCGAGAATTGTAAATGCATCATGGACTTCTGCTATATCTATTTGCGATAGTTTTGTATGCGACATTTCAAAAGCTCTATGTGCGGCCCTTCTGGCCGCCTCAATAGTTGTGAGGTCAGCTGTCGCTTTTGCAAAGCTGGCTGAGGTTGTTTGCTGTCCTATTCCCGTTATGTAGACAGGGTTGTCTAGGGTGCGTGCTTTTTCTCCAGATACTAATAGTATTGCAGATGCACCCTCACATGTGGCAGAGCAGTCTAGTAGCTTGATAGGAGATGCAATCTTTTTTGATTTCATTACTTCTTCTAAAGCAACTTCCTTGCCAAAAAGAGCATGAGGATTTTTAACCGCGTTTTTATGGTTCTTGACAGAAACCATAGCCATCTGTTCTTCAGTTGTGCCATATTTTCTCATGTGAGCTTTTGCAAATATTGCGGCCCAGTGTACTGGAAACATAAACGATCCCCGTGTAACGTCCCACAACAGCTTGTTACCAGGGCTATCCGCCTTTTCTGCGCCAATCACAAGTGCAGTATCACATAAACCAGACGCAATAATTGCAAAAGCAGAAGCTATAGCATTGGTACCTGAATTGCAGAGATTGTCTATGCGATATGAAATCCTTGGATGTATACCAAGCATTTCAGATATTATCGCAGAGCTGTACTGGTCAGTCGCACAGCTGGAAAACAAGACAGCATCAATTTCATTTGCAGAAATGCCGCACTGTCTTAATAGTTGTATGGACGGCTCGCAGGCTAGCTCAAATAAGGAATTCTTTGAGCCTTTTGAAAAGGTCGAGGTTGACCATGAGGTCACTGCCACCTTGCGCATTTAGAAGATTGATAGCATCTCCCTAAATGAGTTTTCTGAATCGTCAACTGGGTTAAACTGGAGAATGGGCAGCGTAATTCCAGTGGAAAGAAATCTTGAAAGTGATTCTCTGCACTCTTCGCTACTACCGCAAATGACAAGTGAGCTGAGCATCCTTTCAGAAACAAGTTTTGCTGCACTGTATACACCCGCCTTTCTATACTCTGCAGATATCGCCTCAACTTCCATCTTGAAGCCATTCTCTGCAAGAAACTTGCTATAGTACTTTCCAACTGCGACATAAAACGCTAGAGTAGTTGCTGCGCGATACCTAGCTTTTTCTGGCTCTTTGTTTGATATTGCGCATATAAACGAGCAAGCAATTTCAAAGTCTTTTCCTTTTGTAGCCTGCTTTAATTCAGCCGTAGTCCTTTTCAACTCTTCAAACGGCCTCAAATAGAATAATATTCCATCTGCGAGCTCCGATGCCATAGAGACCATTTTTTTGTTGATAGCGGCCATAAAAATTGGGATATGTGTCCTTTGGGGCTGGTGCAAAATCTTAAAATTATTTATTCTAAAAAATTCGCCATCATATTTTACCTCTTGGCCTTTGGTAATGAGCCTGAGGCATTCAATGTATTCTTTCATACGGCTGGTAGGCCTATTGAACCGTACACCGTGCCAGTTTTCGACAATAGCTGCAGTGCTTGTCCCAAGACCGATAATCGTCCTCTTATCTGAAAGCGTGTCAAGGGTGGTGGCCGCCATGGCAACAGTTGCCGGCGTCCTTGAATAAATGCTAACAATTGACGTCCCAAGACGTACTTTTTTAGTGATCTGGGATATGGCACCAAGAGTTGAAAATGATTCTCGCCCCCAGGATTCCGGAACCCATAATGAGTCAACATTTTCTTGCGGATCAGCCATCTTGGCGCATAGAAGAATCTCGCGCGTCGACAGTAAGGGACCGAGACTGTATCCCAACTTTTCCGCAGTCATAATAGTTTTATTTCCTTCATCTCTTTAGATGCTTCTTCGATGTCCTTATGAGAATCAATTGAGCGCCAGAAAACATCTTTGTATCTCACAGCCTGGAGCCTTCCTTCTTTTGCTAGGGCAGGCAGAGCAGTAACTTCGATGTTGCCTTCTTTAGGCAGATATTTAAAAACTTCTTGGGTAAAGTGATATAACCCAGCGTTAATCCACCTGTCAGGGATTTCTGGCTTTTCAAGAAATCCACGGACTGTTGAATCCTGATCAAGTTCAACCACTCCAAATGGACTGCGGAGAGGGACCACCGCTAAGACATTTGAATTTGCAATGTTTAATCTGTTTGGGTCGAGTTCTGTAAGGATATCTCCGTTTAACACGAAAAATGAATCTTGGTTGGAAAGAAGTTCTTTCGCATTCAAAAGTGCACCGCCGGTTCCGAGGGCCTTCTCCTCAAATGAGTAGTCGATTCGGGAATCAAATCTGGCTCCATTGCCAATATGGTCAATTATCTGCTCTTTCATATATCCCACACACAGGACAAAGTTTTCAATACCAAATTTCCTAAGCCATCTTAGCTGCCACTCAATAATTGGGACGTTAAAGACCTCTATCATTGGTTTTGGTCTTGCGTCAGTAAGCGGTTTTAGCCTCTTTCCAAAGCCCCCAGCTAGAATTACTGTCTTCATGACACCAATAAGCTCGCCAAGATTCTATAAAATGTTACTCGCTATGATGCGTAAACATCCGCTCAAGATGTTTTTGCTTCACAGTTTGTAAAGACCAGACGCACATGTCGATGCCAGCATCCTCTTTCACAGACTCCTGTCGTCTATAGGTTTTAGCTTAAGGGTCCACTGCTGTCAAATGTCCAGAATCGATACAGTTGTTCATTTCTGAGCAGCCTCTTTTCTGCTTGCAGCAAGCACTTTTCTGTCTGTTAGAAGCTTCCATGCTCCGAGTCCAACTAGGATTGCCCCCATTGCTATTGTAGGGCCAATTGCGCGTAACGTGCTTGAGAAATCTTCGGATGCAACTCCGGCCTGCGCAACGAGCGCGATCATTCCTGCAATGATGAGGCCTCCATTTACAAATAAGAGCGCAGAAACAATAGGCGCATATTCCTTGCGAGCAATTACGAATGCAATTATTGACATTACGACTGCAGCTCCGCCAAACGCTACACCTCTAACTGCCTCGTCAAAAGGCAAGAAGCCCACTCTGTCTGGAGAGGATGCTGCAACTGCAACGTCAGCTCCGTAGATAATTAGGAGTATCAGCGAGGCAATAAGGAGACCAGTAGCAATTCTCCTAGGCATATAGGTAATAATCCATGACAGATTTAATAAACGTAGCTTGTATGCTGTATCTGTGAGTGCAGACATCAAAGACATTCTATATTCTACCTTAGATAAAATTGGCAAAGAAAAAATCCGAATGAAAGTTATTAGCGAGATTGAAAGCTCGGAACGATACTGCAATGAGATTCTCGAAGAATGTAAAATTAGGATCGGCATTGATTTGGATGATGAGTCGTTCGGAAATTTATGTGAGGCATTACTTCATTTCATGCTGACTGCTTCACTGCTTCCTTCCGAGAGAAAGCTCAACTGGAAGGGCGCAGAATTGGACCTAGTTGTTCCTTCACTAAAAATGCTGAGCAAAAGCCCAGATAAATCTCTAGTTATCCAAATAATAAAAAGAAACGCGGAGCTTACAAAGATAAAGCATGCCGAATCCGTGCAGCCTCACGATGGAAATATTTGGATTGTGTCAGCAAAGCGACTAGAGGTGGATCATAAAAATTATTACATTGGCTCAAGACAGTTTCCTTACTCAAGGATCATCTTAGATATCAATGCCTTTCTCGTTCGCAACGGAGATCGTGCACTCAAGCTCTTACATGGACAATAATTTGTCAAGGTCCAAGTCATGTTCTAACACTTTGCCAATAGAAGTGTAATTTACCCCTTGTGAGAAAGGAATTACGGCTAACACTTTGATATGCGTAAGCTTCTCAAGAACTTCTGCTGTCTTTTGCTCCACTATATCAGGTTTTTTCGATGTTTTATTCAAAATTATTCCCGTGATTTTAAGCCCGAACTTCTTACAGGCCAGCACTGTGAGTAAAGTATGGTTGACGGTTCCAAGCTTAGCTGTGGAGACAATAACTACTGGTAAGTCTATCCGCTTTGCAAAACCTGCCACAGATTCATTTTCAGTCAATGGAACCATGATGCCGCCGATGCCTTCAACAATCAGAAAATGGTGTTTTCTTCCAAGCTTTTTCAAATGCTGCACGGCTTTTTTGATATCGACTGGAGCACCGTGCTTTAGCTCCGAAGCTACTAGAGGTGAGGCTGCTATTGAGTAAAAAAACGGATTGAGGTTGTAGTCAGGATCGCTTACCCCCGAGGCCTTGACAAGTATTGCCGTGTCCTGAGACCGGTATTTTCTTGAAAAAACTCTGTTTGCAGTTGCAAAAGGTTTCATGACGCCAACGTCTATTTTTCGCTTTTTTAAAGCCCAGGCAAGCCCAGCAGCTATTGCTGTCTTACCCACTCCTGTGCTTGTCCCAGTTATGAAGATGCCATGCATGGAAATATTATTAGAGCTGCA
>OCZS010000709.1_pt1 | contig 11232 bp, 10 predicted proteins | sample 1539071 | NCBI WGS metagenome assembly OCZS01 (sample SAMEA3113584, study PRJEB22503) | soil metagenome | reverse complement strand
AGGTATCTCTGCTGTAGAAACAACGACGACAGCAGGATCAAGACAAAGAAGATAAAGTTAGAATAGCAAAACATACCTTACACATTTTTTATGTTGACGCTAGTAATCTGTAAAATGAGAATAAGTTTAGAATAGGTTCTCATAATCGATATGGAATCGATTAGTCTGGCAGGCAATCCGCTTTGGAGAAGATACTTAACCGAGAGATACAATACTAGAACGAACATAAGTATGATACAAGATGGAGCACATCTACTACTTTTGGATTCCTTACATGTCTCTTTATCTGGTTTCCCCAACGTCTCACGACTATCGTACTATATGTCATAGCCACAAAGGACTCAGGGAGCGCAAGATTCTAAAATACAACGTACTATAACATCGGAATTATCAAAGTTTTTCTCTTAGCCAAAGCCTGTCAGAAAAGGGGATATGAAAGTGAACTGACGTGTTTCGTTCGAAAAAAATATGCTATTTAACCCTTATATTAATATAAATAAACCGTACTATACATTTTACAAATGGATAATAATACGGGAACAACGGATGACTCTGAGTCACCATTCAAAAATGTGCTAGAGAAGGGACGCGACGCTCAAAGGGACTTTGTAAAGCAATTTTCTTCAATACAACAAGACGCGATGCAAAACTTCTTCTCTATGCTCCAGGGTCTGACTTTTTATAACGCAATGTTTAAAACAACGGTTCAGAGTGGAGGCCGAATTTCTATCCCCGAAGCCGAGAGACAGGCTCTAAATATAGAAGATGGCGACTTGGTCCAAGTCATTGTCGTCCCAATAGAGAGAAGAAGGAAAAGCGATCAAAACAGATAGTAAATAGTCACAAGATTACATCATCGGTAGAAAATCAAAACTTTCTACAAATCATACAAGTAACACCCATTTTTAGACCGAGTTACTGTGATCTGATCCTGAGCCATTGTCCGACCTTCGGAAGTACGTTATTCTGAGAATAGCTGCTTGCTATGAGGCCTACATGGCCGGTATGGAAATGCATTAATCTCTTGTCCACGCTTGATACTGAATCGTTTAACGCCACGCTACATTGTGGAGATACGAGATGATCCTCCTCTGCAACTATATTTAGAAGAGGAACATTGATTCTAGAAAGGTCTATTAAGTTTTCGCCCACTCGCATCTCGTTTTTAACTAGCAAGTTTTTTTGATAAATATCTTCGATCCATTGCTTGAAGGTTTCTCCTGCTATTGATGGTGTATCATACAGCCATTTTTCCATACGAAGGAAATTCTGGACAAACTTCGCATTATCGATATTCTCTACTAGATTTAGATATTTGTTTACCCCCTGCTTGAACGGTTTTAGCATTGAGAAGCATCCGTAGAGATACTCGCGAGGGAAGTTCCCCAGTGTTTCAGCTATCCTTTTTACGTCGAGATATCGAGCAAAATTTGCAAGTACTGTCTCGTCGTTTTCAGTGTCTATTATAGGGGCAATGGTCGCTAGGTTTCGGACCTTTTCTTGGTGAAGTGTGGTATACATAGCAGCCATTGTCGAACCAAGGCAGTATCCATGCAGTGTTAGTCTCTCAACTGAATTTTCATTCCTGACAAGGTCTACACAATCATCGATGTAATAATTCACATAATCATCAAAAGACGCAAATTTGTCAATGTTGGTGGGAGTCTTCCAGTCAATGAGATATACGTTAAAGCCCTGACTCAATAAGCTGCGAAGCCAGCTTTTATCCGGCTGCAAATCTAGGATATAAGACTTGTTCATTAATGCATATACTACAAGAATTGGTGTTCTTGCCGTCCTGCTAACCAAAGGACGATAATGTAGAAGTTTGTACAATCTTGTTTCATCCAGAACTTCATGCGACAAAGTACCTACGTCTATGTTGCCAGCGGTATGAAGAAGCTCTCTTGTCTTTTTGAATTTACGTGAATTCTCTTCAAAAATTCCTAAGGCTTCCTCGAGCGTTGATCCTGGTCTAGATTTAACTTCGTCTTCCTTCTCGATCATCTTTCCTCCCTTGTCTGGAACTAAGGTCTTCAGTTCCATCTATTCATCGACCCGACTTTGTATGCCTGATAGAGGTCGCAAATCCTCCTTATCTAGGAATTTAATTGTGGCCTTGCCAGTGCCTAGTCTTATTTCCGAGCCCGTTTGCATACTGCGCAGGTTTATGACAGACAACAACCTAAATCTCCTAAGTCTTTAAATTTTACACAATTCTTTCTATTATACTTTCTCGAATCGTAATTTACTTTGCTCCAAGAATCATACAGCTGCTGTCGGTAGAGTCTTCTATCAGATTGGCGCTTATAGACGAATAACATTTTATAAAGGAAAGCTGACATTTCATTATATTCATCTAAATGTACTTTAAACAGAGATGAATTAGGGCTCGTAGCTCAGTTTGGATAGAGCGCCTGCCTTCTAATTTTCTGGAGAAAGCCGGAAGTCGTGGGATCGAAGCCCACCGGGCCCGCCATTTAACGATCACGACGCAGGTCTAAGAGGGACAAAAGTGTCTATGCACCGCTAAACGATTTTAAGTGGCTTTGTTTGGAAAAACTACAACTACTATGGTCTCAGAAGCCCAATTGAAGGAATTGGTAAGACAGGCTCGAGAAGGAGCAGGTCAACGTAAATTCAGCCAGTCAGTTGATTTAACTGTTGTGCTAAAGGATATTGATGTTAAAAGGGGTTTTAGTGTTAACGAGGTAGTTACACTACCGCATAAACCAAGTCATGAAGCAACCATATGCGTGGTTGGGTCAGGAGATCTAGGTACTAGGGCAAGAAGGGCTCAAATTGATAAGGTTATTGAACAGGACCAACTCGGTAGATTAGGTACAAACAAGAGAGAGGCAAGAAAAATTGTAAGAGCATATGACTTCTTTCTTTCCGATACAGCTCTTATGGCCACAGTAGGTCGCTCTCTTGGTCAGTTTTTGGGGCCTAAGGGCAAGATGCCCACTCCCTTGCCATATGGAGCGCCAATTGAATCCATAGCTACCAGAATGCGAAGCTCCGTCCGTGCTAGGGCGAAAAACCAGCTAAATATATCCACCAAGATCGGTGATGAAAAACTGGATGATGCTCAATTGGCCTCAAATGCTAATGCAGTTATGACTTCAATCGAAAAAAGGTTACCTCAAGGTGAAAAGAACATTAGTAATGCTTTGATAAAATTCACAATGGGCAAGCCAGTCAAATTGAGATCACTGAAAGAGAGAAGAGGGTGAGGAACTTGCAAACGACAGCAGAAGCCGAATCGACTGGACCAAAATCACGTACAAGTTATCCAAAGAAGAAACGTCTAATGTACCAACAGTTGCAAAAGCTTCCAAAGGAATATACTGTCATAGCACTCTCAAAAATGGCTAAAGTTAGAGCCACACAACTTATGACGATCCGCAAAAAGTTCAGAGATGAGATAAGGATAAGGATAATAAAAAATGAAGTTGCAAGGCGAGCTTTTGGGAATGTAAAAGATATTCAAGGCATAGATAGTTTAAGTAAGCAACTTGATGGGCAAAATGCTTTAATCTTTACCAATATCAATCCTTTTAGGCTCAACTCAATACTGTCCCAAAACAAAGTATTCATGTCGGCAAAGGGAGGAGACATTGCTAGTAAAGAAATAATAATTCCGGCAGGAAATACGGGTATTACTCCCGGTCCTGTCCTTTCCGAATTCAAGGAAGCAAATGTTGCAACAAAGATAGACCAGGGAAGCATTTGGGTAAATAGAGACACAGTAGTAGCCAGACCAGGTCAGATAATTTCTCAGAAGCTTGCTTCACTTATGAGCAAATTAAATATCAAACCAATTGAGGCAGGAATATCTGTGGCCTTTGCCATTTCTGAGGGATTAGTTTTCAAGGAAAGCGATCTTAGCATCAATCTCGCTGAATACAAAAGCGAGTTGGTAAGATCATTTCAAGTAGCAATTGCCTTGGCTTCGGAATCTGCGTATATCACAAAAGAAACAATTAATCCCTTAATTACAAGGGCCCATAACTATGCAATTGCGTTATCTAGAAAATCTCATTACTTATCACGTGAAACCCTAGAACAATCAATCCTACCAGAAGCACAGCTGCACGCCAATTTACTGACGACAACCTTGGCCCAAAAGGGATACGCTGCTGCATAAATAGGATCTTCAATCTGATTAATCGTTACTCTATCCGGTTTATGGGTGGTCCAGTTACGTAACCAGACTAGCCAATAAATTAAGGGAATCCAGATGTTGGGTTATTTATCCGAATAGTGATGAAAGCCCTTCGAGGGCTTCTTCTTCTTTCTTTTCCTCTTTCTTTTCCTCTTCCTTTGGAGCGGCTGAAGCTTCTGAGGCTTGAGCTGAAGAAGATGCGGCAGCAGAAGGAGCAGTATGTGCCACGGGGGCTGCTTTCAGTGCATCATCAATGTTAACGTCACTAAGAGCGGCCACCAGGGCTTTTACCCTTACCTCATCCGGGGACGCGCCAGTAGCTTTTATTACATTTTTGACATTATCCTCTGTTACATCCTGTTTTAGCTTGTGTAAGAGTAAAGCAGCGTATACATATTCCATAATTATTAATTCGTTCTAGATGTAACCATAATATAAAACTTTCAAGTTCACAAGATTTTCGTGCTTCTTGCTACCGCATAAAGATGATCCTTTAGATCCTTTTCATAAAGGGAATTCATTTTCTCCAATAGGATTTCCCGCGCCTGCAATCTTTGGTCATCGGAGGTTGCTCGCAATACATCTGCGAACATGTCGGGAAGGTTTTCTCTGACCCATCCATCCAAGACAAAATATCGTTTCTCGTTTATCCACGTGGTCTTGTCTATAGCCTGGTCAACTTCTTGGTTAAACATCCCAGTTTCGACTCTGTCAATCAACATGAATATGCAATTATTGGGATCGGGATTATTAAGAACCTCTGATGGTCTTCCTTTTCCATATCCCGATTCTATACGATCTATCAATCCAACTGGGCGTATGTAAAAACCATTGATTTGAATTTTACTTCCATTTACATTTTGAATTCTTCCAATAATCAGTCTGACATAATTTCGATCCTTCTGAACTACAAAGATATATTCACCGGGTCGAATTCTGCCTTTTCCAAACATATTGACAATCTTACCGAGAATTATAAAAATATTCTCTCCCCTCCATAAAATATATGTGGTGTTAAGATTTCTCCTTCCTAGAAAAGATAGTTCCTCACGGCTTAATAATAAGACAAAATCGTAGTGTTGATATCCTCTAACAACATATCTTGCACACATTTATTCTGACTACATTTATTAATATGAAGAGGAACCATAAAATGGGATAAAATTTGCAAAGATTCGACGAGTTGGATATGAGGATATTATCCGAACTTAGCAAAGATGCAAGTATTTCAGTTCCTCAGCTTAGTAAGAAACTGAACATAAATGCATCCGTTCTATATAGCAGAATAAAACGTCTCGTTAAGCGCAATTTGATAGAAAAATTTACTGTCATCGTCAATGAAGAAATGCTCGGAATTAGCGTCAAAGCCACAGTTGGTATAAACCGAGATCCTAAATTAAAAGAACCTATACATTCTGAACTGGTAAAGATTCCTGAAGTTAGAACCTTATCAGAGGTTACTGGAAGATTTGACATAATAGTTAACCTGAATGCACGCACATTAGAAGAATTGCATAACGTCGTTATCGAACGAATAGGAAAAATCGAAGGTGTTCAGAATACCGAGACGTTCGTAGAAATGCAAAGAACTGAAAAAGAGCCAGTATACGCAGTCCAGACATCACTGATGAGATAGAGGTAGTTAACTGATTTGAGAATATTGCGCGACTAAAATCGAGGGGCGGTAGATTCAAATAACACCAGGGATGAGCTTAGTCTGCCTATTTGATAAGTCTGCCTGTTCTTACCATCGTTCAACGCAAAGTAATTGAAATACTTCAAACACTAAAACTAGCAAAGAAGACTAGCAAAGAAGACTATACTACACATTTGCGCCTTGTGCTCCTTAGTATCGGCGCAGTAGGAGGAGTGGGTTTCATAATCAAACTGATAGCTGAGTTCGTAACTTTCGGCGGCGGAAGACAATAGATCTGAATACTTTTGATAGTCCAATAAAGAAAGGATAATGCAAGCCTTATGACCAAGATTATCTACATCCGGTGAAGATCGCCAAAGGTTTCTTGCTCGGAAATTATTTCCTATGGTACAAACGAATTTTATATTCATCCCTCCCTGTTGCTCGTTTGTTATGCTAAATACGAAGTATTTTAATCACCCTTGAATCTATCCATGTCACTGCTTTGGTTGACAGGATCACTCTAGAGGAGCCAAGAACGATAGCCACGCTTGGATCACACAGCGCACTCCAAATTCTCAAAGGTGCTAAAGACGAAGGTTTTGACACACTGCTAATTTGTGAGGAAAAAAGACTCGGTCTCTACAGGCGCTTTAAATTTATCGACGAAATCTTAACCATAAAACAGCATAAGGAGGCGTTGGACAAGAGATGCCAGCAGCATCTTCAGGATGTCAAATCCATCATTGTTCCTCATGGGACTATGATTGCTTATTTTACCTATTCAGAAATTGAAGATATTTCTATACCAATTTTTGGAAACAGGAAGATCCTTCAGTGGGAGTCTGATCGAATTCTTAAACAGAAATTGATGAGCGCGTCACGGTTAACCACACCAAAATTAATTCAAAGCAAAGATGATATTGATAAGCTATGCATCGTCAAATTACATGGGGCAGCAGGAGGCCGAGGATATTTTTTGGCATGGGACAAGAAAAGTTTTGAAGAAAATGCCGAATCATTACTGAATCAGAGACGTATAAAAGGAGAAGATGAATTATTCATCCAAGAGTATGTTGTCGGCGTCCCGACATATCTGCAGTTTTTTTATTCTCCAGTAAACAAGCAAGTTGAGTTTTTGGGTGCAGACATAAGGTACGAGTCTATCATCGATAGCATAGGCAGAATTCCTGCTAGACAACAACTTTCTGTAAATCTCGAACCATCATACAATGTTATTGGTAATATTCCTCTTGTATTGAGAGAATCGTTACTAGAAGAGGTTTATAATATGGGAGAACGCTTCGTAAAAGCTTCTGAAGAACTTGTGCCTCCCGGAATGACAGGACCTTTTTGTCTCGAAGGAGTGTATGATAGAGAAGGAGTTTTTACAGCGTTTGAATTTTCGGCGAGAATTGTTGCAGGAACCAACCTCTACATTAATGGCTCTCCGTATTCTGAATTATTATACGAGAAACCGATGAGCATGGGAAGAAGAATCGCACACGAAATTAAGATAGCAAATGAAAAAGGACATCTCGACAGAGTATTCACTTGATCATGAGTGAGTCATAAGATGTAATATATACACATCTGCAAATTGGACGTATAAGAGTGACGGACGCAAATGTCTATTTGATACTAGATGGGGGAACAGGATAGGCATCTTGTCAGAGTTAACAAGTGGTATAATTTGTAAATATCAATAATCCTAGACGATGCAACTGCTTGATACAACTATATTAAAGCATCATGGTTTATTCTCTGTTCTATAAAGTTCAGAAATTAAAACGTCGATTCATGGTAATGGATTAATGTCTTAAGATCACGCATTTCCGGTATTTGACAGAGGCTCTCATATTTACTAAAGACAAATATAATATTGATTTGTATTGCCCTGTGTAATAAAAGCCACTATGCTGATCTCTCACATTTCCGATATTCATCTTGGATACGCACAATTTAACTTAACCGAACGGGAACAGGATATTTATTATGCCTTCGAAGAAGCGGTAGATAAATCCATATCAGAGCATGCAGACTTGGTTCTTTTGGCTGGAGACATTTTTCATACTCCAAGACCAAGTGGATCCTCAATAGTTAAACTAGCGAATGAGCTCAAGAGATTCAGAGAAGCTTCTATACCTGTCTATTTTATTCTTGGAGAGCATGATATTAGTCGGATAAAAGATACACCAGTGCCCTATCTCTTTGACAATATCAGGCTGGCTAAAAGGCTTGAGGATAACCAGCCTAGACGTGAGGGTAAATTGACATTGTTTGGGTTCAATAAGGAAAGAAGAAGCAATATGGAAAGTATGCTTCAAAAGTTTCAGATAACACAACAGCTCGCTATGCAGTATAAAGAAACTCATGATTCAAAAAATATCCTTGTACTGCACCAGGGATTAGTGGAATTCAATAAGTTCGCAGGAGAGCTTAGTGCTAGAGATCTCCCAAAGGGATTTGATTATTACGCAATGGGTCACTATCATGACCACCTCGAAGAAACATTTAGTAGTCTTGCTGGAGGAGAACATACCGGACTTATTGCATATCCTGGTTCTCTTGATCTGACTCCAAGTGACGGCCTAAAAGATGTCGAAAAAGGGTTTTTTTTGACAGATATGTCGGCACACGAACCTAGGGTTAACTGGATAAAACTGGAACACCGTAGACAGCTAATAACAAGCGACATAAACTATAAAACTATGCAGGACGAATTGCTAGCTCTCATAAAGAATACCCAGAGCTTTAAAAGAAAACCGATAGTTGTGTTAAAAATACTGGGAGAGAAGATAAACCCGAAAATAGTAGCCACAAGTCTGATGAAGTTAAATGATTCTTGTTTACATTACGTATGGCATGCAGCTGAAAGTCTCAATTCTGCTCCAGAGATCTATCAAGGAAGGCCTGTGGATATCGAAGGAGAATTATACAGATTAACAAAGGAAACATTAGACTCTGACGAGTTAGCCGCTTTTGCGATCGAAGAGATACTTCCTGCTGCATCCACAGGAGATTCGCGACTGACTCTGGACATAGTATGGAATGTGTATAGCAGCAGCAAGAGAAACAAGAGGTTGTCATCTCCTAATAATAACTTGCGCACAAGAACAGACGAGCATAGGGAGGATAGTCTTTCGGGATGATAAAGGCTATTGAACTGGGGAACTTTATTTCTCATAACAGAACACTGCTAACGTTTGATCGAGGAATCACAATATTTCTGGGACATAATGGCTCTGGAAAATCGAGTATTATAGATGCGATCACATTTGCTCTGTACGGACAACATACTAGAAAGACAAACAAAAACCTTGTTCGCAGAGGATCCGAATCTTCGTGGCTAAATGTGAGATTTTCTGTTGGTTCCAAGGAGTATAATGCTCATAGACAGCTGGGAAGCAATGGACAGTCCCAGCTTGCAAAATTCGACCAGGTTTCTGATTCAGGAAACATTGTTGAGAAAAATGTAGTTTCTGGAGAAAGAAAGCAATTTGGGGATTCCATGAGTGGAGAAATTGCCAGGATACTAGGTATTGATTATAAGAAACTAAGGATAGCAGCAGTAGTTCAACAAGGTGAGCTGAGTAGCATTATCGACTCACAGCCAAAAGAGTTCAAGGAATTACTCAATAGCCTGATCGGTATTGATAGATTAGACACTGCATATCAAACCATGTATGAAGTAGTTGATAGGTTTAGAGAAAGATTGAGAGACAATAATGGAGGGTTTGACGACAAGCAGATTGTCTCTATCAAATCAGCTATTCAAAGTAAGCATAATGATTTGCGGGATGCAGAAAATCAATTTAAGAAACTTGAAGCTCAGAGAGATAATGTGAATGTACAGATAGTTCAGACTGAAAATGAGATACAACGGATGGAACCTCTCATATTACAATCCAGGGAATTACGTTCTACAGAGGACACTCTTCTCAAATATGTTAATGGTAAGAGAGCATCTATGGCACAAGAGGTCAAAAAATTGGAGGCACTCGTCAATGAAACCCGTGAATCCTTCAAGGCAATCTCAGAGAAAGAAGAGATTGAAATAAACTTACAGATGATAAGGTCGGAGCTTGAAGAGATGGAAAACAGAATTGTACTAAATGAAGGAGAGAATGGTAGGTTGAATGGCGTACTACAATGCGCAAAAAGAATTGAAGTAGGAGATGACGGAAGATGCCCAATCTGTGGTTCGCCAGTCCGCGTCGAAATTCAAAAAATATTTGATATTGGCAATATTGAAACTGAGATTAAGAGAAAAATCAATGAACGTGAGAAAATGTTGGCTGAAAAGATCAGCTTGAAGACTGAAGAAAGGATTATGGAAGAAAAGGAAAAGAAAATTGAATCAGCAGAGAGGTTCCTTGCTTCTACTTGCGTCGATGGCATCAAGAGCATATCAGATTTGGAATCAGAATTTCAGCGGAAAAAACACGATCTTATTAAAATTCCCGAAGTCCTTACCAAAATAAACAACCTCCGACAGTTGGAAATAGACGACTTTTCAAAATTGCTCATTAATAATATCATCAAGTTAAGAGAACATACCAAAGGCTTGAAAATGCAGGAATATACGAATTCAAAGCTTAAACGAACAAAATTATCAGACGAGCTTCTCGATATCAATGCTAAGTTAGGAGGAACAGGGGTTATTATTAGAGAATGCACCAATACCATCGCTACTTCGAACAAAATCTTATCAGAACTTGAACAGGCTGCAGAATTGCTCAACAATCTTGAAAATGTAAGATCTAAAGTATTTAATAGGGACGGACCGGTGGCATTAAGCCTCAGGTCATGGGTATTGAAGGTTCTCTCGGCTAAGGCATCAGAGTATCTTTCGATGTTCAAAATTGGAGTATCCAAAATAGACCTCACTGAAAAAACCAGAGACGTACATGTGGTTTGTTACGGTACATTCGGAGATATAGATATGGATTCTCTTAGCGGTGGTGAAAAAGTTGCAGTTGCCCTTGCTTTGAGGTTGGCCATCACACAAATGATAAGTTTGAATAAACTCGATTTCATCATTTTAGACGAACCTACGGTACATTTAGATGAGGAAAGAAGAAAGTCACTTGTAAGGATAATATCCGATTCCTTTAAAGAAGGACTAGGACCTTTATCTCAGATAATTATTATTACCCACGATGCCGAAATATTCGAGGATTCTGAGGTCGATGCAGTTTATCGATTCACGATGGGTGCAAATGGTTCAGTGGTAGTTCCGGAATAACGGTATTTAAGCACGACTACTAACAATTGTTTCTTCTCTAATATCTTATACACCATCTAATCAGGAGCCCTGAACAAAAAACAATACCTCTTGGATATGTTATCTTCCCTTCTTATCCTCAGCCGCCTGTCATCGTGGTAAATTTGTTCTTTCTTTTCATGGTTGAAATATATTTGAGGT
>OCZS010000708.1_pt1 | contig 11272 bp, 5 predicted proteins | sample 1539071 | NCBI WGS metagenome assembly OCZS01 (sample SAMEA3113584, study PRJEB22503) | soil metagenome | reverse complement strand
CGCGCGGGCGGCTCGCCGCCGCGACGGCCTTGGCCACGGCATCCGCCGTCGGCCTGTCACTGCTCGGCAGCGCTCCGGCGCAGGCGGCCGAGGTCACCCACACGATCGCCCAGGTCCAGGGCGAGGGCGCCACGTCCCCACTCGCCGGCTCGACGGTCACCGTCGAGGGAGTTGTCACGGCGAACCACCGCGGCAGCGCGAGCTACCGAGGCCTCTACATCCAGACCCAGGGAGTCGGCGCCGGCACCGATGCGACGCCGAAGGCCTCGGACGGCCTGTTCGTGTTCCTGAACAATGCCACTGCCCCCGGGGTCGACGTCGGGGACCTCATCCGGGTGACGGGTGCCGTATCGGAGTTCCGCCGGGACAACACGCCTCCCGTCATCGATCCGCTCACGATCACCCAGATCAATGGGTCGGCTGCGGGTGCGATCGAGATCGTGCAGGAGCAGGTCGGCCTTCCAGCCCCTGTATCTCTGGCGGCGACGGTCCTCGGCGACACAGCGCGTGAGGCCCTCGAGGGCATGCTCGTCAGCCCGACCGGCACGTACAAGCTCATCTCCAGCCACAGCCTGCAGAACTTCGGTGAGCTCTGGCTGAACGCCGGCAGCGCCATGCCGGTCGAGGCATTCGAGACGCAGGCGCCGGGCACCAAGGCGGCGAACGACGTCACCGCGGCGAACCGCGCCAGCCGCATCGTCCTCGACGACGGATACAACGCTCAGACGACCAACGCGTCGCACCCCGGTGAGCAGCCGTACTTCAGCAAGGAGAAGGTCGTCCGCAACGGGGACACGGCCGTGTTCCCGACCGGCGGCTACGTGCTCGACTATGGGTTCGACCTGTGGCGCCTTCAGCCCACGGTGCCCATCAACGATGCGAGCCCGGCGAACCTCAAGCCGACGTTCACGAGCGGTAACCCGCGCCCAGCGGTCCCCGCGGTCGGCGGCGACGTCAAGGTCGCCGCGTTCAACGTGCTCAACTACTTCACGACGCTGACCGCGGACAACCCGAACGCCCGCGGCGCCGCCACCGCGGCACAGTTCGCGATCCAGAAGTCGAAGATCGTCAACGCGATCAACGCTCTCGACGCGGACGTCGTGGCCCTGCAGGAGATCGAGAACTCGGTGAAGCTCGGCGAGGCCCCCGACGAGGCACTCGCCGACCTGGTTGCCGGGCTCAACGCCGCCGCCGGGTCGACGGTGTGGGACTACGTCCGCACCCCGGCCGCGCTCCACGACGCGGCGATCACCGACGTCATCATGAACGCGATCATCTACAAGCCCGCTCGGGTGAAGCTGTCGGGCGAGGCGCAGACCGTCGTCGACGAGACCGTGTGGGACATCGCTCGCGAGCCGATCGCCCAGACGTTCAAGTACGGCAAGCAGTTCCTCACGGTCGTCGGCAACCACTTCAAGTCCAAGAGCGGCACCGACCCGACGCCGCAGCCGGGGCAGGACGCGTTCAACGACGAGCGGGTCGAGCAGGCGCAAGCGCTGCTCGCCTTCTCCAAGAGCCTGTCGGTGGACCGCAAGACCGACATCTACCTCGTGGGCGACTTCAACTCGTACGCCAAGGAGGACCCGATCAAGGTCTTCACCGACGCCGGGTGGAACGACCTGCTGTTCACGAAGGCGCGGGGGCAGTACACCTACACCTTCGACGGCGAGCTCGGCTCGCTGGACCACGTGATCACATCGCCGACGGCGAGCGACAAGGTGACCAAGGCCGCGGTCTGGTCGATCAACTCGCCCGAGTGGTCGGGCCGCGAGTACTGGGGTCCGGCCGCCGAGGCCGGGACGCCGTTCCGCTCCAGCGACCACGACCCGATCCTCGTCGGCGTGGCGGCCGAGCAGGTGCCCGGCACCGTCGACATCGACCTCGTGACGGTCAACGACTTCCACGGTCGCATCGAGCAGTCGGCACCTTCCGGCGGCATCGCCGCCTTGTCGACCGCGGTGAAGCAGATCCGAGCGGAGAACCCCAACACGGTGTTCGCCGCGGCCGGTGACATGATCGGCGCATCGACGTTCACGTCCTTCATCCAGCAGGACGTGCCGACGATCGAGGCGCTCAACGCGGCCGGGCTAGAGGTCAGCGCCGTGGGCAACCACGAGTTCGACCAGGGCTTCGCGGACCTCACCGACCGCGTCATGCCGCTCGCGCTGTGGGAGTACCTCGGCGCCAACGTCTACAAGAAGGGCACGACGGAGCCGGCGCTCCCGGAGTACTGGACCCAGACGTTCGACGACGTGACGATCGGTTTCGTCGGTGCTGTCACGGACGAGCTGCCCTCGCTGGTGAGCCCGGACGGCATCAAGGACATCACCGTCGGCGACCCCGCTGAGGCGGCGAACCGAGTGGCCAACCAGCTCTCCGACGGCAAGGCGGAGAACGGGGAGGCCGACATCGTCGTGCTGCTCGTCCACGAGGGTGCGGCGACCACGGCCCTGTCCTCGGCGACGGACCCCACCTCGCGGTTCGGCAAGATCGTCCTCGGCGCCAACAAGAATGTCGACGCCATCGTCTCCGGCCACAGCCACCTTGCCTACAACCACGTGATCGACGGGCGACCGGTGATCTCGAGCGGCCAGTACGGCGAGCGGTTCTCCCGGATGGACATCTCGTTCAACCGTGCGACCAAGGCACTGTCCATGAAGAACGAGATCATCACCCTCATGGACGGCACGACCCCGCTCTACGCGGACGACCCGGCCGTGACGCCGATCGTCACCGACGCGGTGAAGCTGGCCGACCAGCTCGGCAGCGTCGTGCTCGGTGAGGCCTCTGCGGCGTTCGGCCGCGCGGTCTTCGCCAACCCGGTCGGCGCCAGCTCGTTCCCGGAGAACCGGGGGGGAGAGTCCACCCTCGGGAACCTCGTCGCCGACGTCCAGCGCTGGTCGCTCAACGAGGACGGCACGCGCGACGTCGACATCACCTTCATGAACCCGGGCGGACTTCGCGCGGACATCGATGCCGGTGAGGTCACGTACAAGGAGGCGGCCAACGTCCAGCCGTTCGCCAACACCCTCGTGTCGCTCGACCTCACCGGGGCGCAGGTCAAGAAGGTGCTCGAGGAGCAGTGGCAGCCGGCCGGTGCGTCACGGCCCTTCCTCAAGCTCGGCGTCAACAAGGAGCTGACCTACACCTACGACCCGGCGGCTCCGGCCGGAAACCGCATCAAGGAGATCATGCTGAACGGGCAGCCACTGGACCCGGCAGCGGTCTACTCGGTCGGCGCCAACTCGTTCCTCGCGGCGGGTGGAGACAACTTCTTCACCCTCGCGGCGGGCGCGCACAAGGCCGACAGCGGCAAGATCGACCTCCAGTCGATGGTCGACTGGTTCGACACGTTCGGGACCGCCACCCCCGACCTGAAGCAGCGCGCCGTCGGCGTGCAGGTGGTCGGGGACGGCACGTACGCTCCGGGCGAGCCCGTGACGGTCAACCTGTCGTCGCTTGAGTTCAGCCGTACCGAGCCGGCCGCCGGCACGGTGTCGGTCCTCTTCGCCGGGCAGCAGCTCGCCACGGCGGCGGTCGACCGTACGTACACACCCACACTGGACGAGATCGGCAAGGCCACCGTGACGTTCACGGTGCCCGCCGGGCTCAGCGGCGTCCAGCGGTTCGACATCTCGGTGCCCAGCACCGGGACGACGAGCTCGTTCACCATCACGGTGGGCTGAGCTCGACAACCACGAGGGGCCGGGCACCAACGTGTCCGGCCCCTCCGCCGTCCTCACAGATCGCCGGCGAGGTGACCCGGTCGACGACGGTGGCACGGCATCCGGCCGCAAGGAGCGACCGCCCGGCATACCCTGCCGCCATGGCCCGATCTCCCGGACATCCCGCGCTCGGCTCGTTCGGCACGACGATCTTCGCGACCATGTCGGCACTCGCCGCGGAACACGGCGCGATCAACCTCGGGCAGGGGTTCCCGGACACCGACGGACCGGTCGAGGTGCTCGATGCGGCGGTGGCGGCAATCCGAGGTGGGCGGAACCAGTACCCCCCGGGTGCCGGGGTCCCCGAGCTGCTCGACGCCGTGGCGACGCACCAGCGCCGCTTCTACGGGCTGGACGTCGACGCGCGATCAGAGGTGCTCGTCACGGTCGGTGCGACGGAGGCGATCGCGGCGACGGTCCTGGCGCTCGTCCGGCCGGGTGACGAGGTGGTGACCTTCGAGCCCTACTACGACTCCTACGCCGCGACGATCGCGCTGGCCGGTGGTGTGCGGCGCACGTCGGTGCTGCGCTTTCCCGACTTCGAAGTCGACGAGGCGTCGCTACGGGCGGCGTTCTCCGCGCGCACCCGGCTGGTCCTCCTCAACACGCCCCACAACCCGACCGGGAAGGTCTTCACGCGCGAGGAGCTGGACCTCGTGTGCGCGCTTGCTCGCGAGCACGACGCCTGGGTGGTGACGGACGAGGTGTACGAGCACCTCGTGTTCGACGGTGCTGAGCATGTCCCGGTGGCGACGCTGCCCGGCATGTGGGAGCGGACGCTGACGATCTCCTCCGCCGGCAAGACGTTCTCCACGACCGGATGGAAGGTGGGCTGGGTCAGCGGGCCGGCCGAGGCGGTGGCCGCCGTCCGAGCCGTCAAGCAGTTCCTCACATACGTGGGGTCCGGACCCTTCCAGCCTGCCGTCGCGACGGGTCTCGGCCTGCCGGATGCCGTGTATGCCGGCCTTGCCGGCTCGCTTCAGGGGAAGCGCGACCGGCTGGTCAACGGCTTGCGGAAGGCCGGCATGGAGGTGGCGGTGCCACGAGGCACATACTTCGTCGTGGCGGATGCCGCGCCGCTCGGCGCCGCGGACGCCGTCGCCTTCTGCCACGAGCTGCCGGCGCGGGTGGGTGTGGTCGGTGTCCCGGTCTCCGTGTTCCACGACGACGTCGAGGCAGCGCGGACGCTCGTCCGGTTCGCCTTCTGCAAGGAGGACGCCGTGTTGGACGAGGCATGCCGGCGGCTGGCTGAACTCCGCCGCTGAGGAGTCAACGAGTCCGCCGCTCCCACACTGGAGGCACGTCCAACGGCCTCTGGGGCAGCAGTCGCAGGAACGGTGTCATCGCCGGATTCCTGACCATTTGGGTCCAACCGGCCCCCGAAAGGCTGGCGGCACCAATTTCAGGAACTGGCAGTCGGCGGCCCGAGGGCGCCTACCGAGCGTGGCGCCGCTGCCTGCGGTGAGCAACTGCCTGTCCGCAGGTGCATTCGACCCGAGATGCCGTGCCGATTCGCAGAGCTCAACATGCACGCCGGGTGGTGCCGCCCGTCGCACTAGCCCGGCTGCCCCGCGCGGCGGTGCGCGCCGGTCAGGAACCAGGTGTGCACGAGGCCCTTGCCCTTGACGTCGATCATGCCTCGGTCGGCGATCTGGAAGTCGTCGCCGAGAAGTCGTCGGGTCTGGTCGTCGATCTGGATCCGCCCGGGCAGGCCGTGCGACTCCATCCGCGAGGCCGTGTTGACGGTGTCGCCCCAGAGGTCGTACAGGAAGCGTCGATGTCCGATGACTCCAGCGACAACGGGGCCCGAGCCGATCCCCATGCGCAGCTGCAGAGCGGGCCAGAGACCTTGCTGGGTGGCGAAGCGATCCCGCGCGGCGAGCGCGAAGGCGGCGAGTGCATGCGCGTGGTCAGGCCGCGGCGTGGGGACGCCGGCAGCCACCATGTAGGCGTCGCCGATCGTCTTCACCTTCTCCAGACCGTGCTCGTCGACCAGGTCGTCCAGCGCGCTGAACACCCCGTCGAGCAGCCTGACGACCTCGCGGGCGGGCAGCCCAGCCGCATACGGGGTGAAGTCCACGATGTCGGCGAAGAGAACCGAGGCCGCGGGCACGTCGTCAGCGATGGGTTCCTCTCCGGCCTTGAGCCGTTCCGCGACGGGAACGGGCAGCACGTTGGTGAGCAGGCGCTCGCTGCGGGCGTGCTCGGCGGCGAGCGCGGCTTCGGCTCGGTCCGCGGCGCCGACGGGCAGAGAAACCATGATCGCGACGACGCCGAAGGTGGACAGGGTGTTGATCGTCCCGGCCACGTTCAGTGCCAGCGGGGTCACCGCGTAGAGCGGAGCCGTCTGCTCGGCGTAGAGGTACAGGGTCACGAACAGCATCGCCGAAGTCGCTGCCAGCACCACCGACACCGGTCGTGGCCAAGGATTCAGGATGGACACCACGATCTGCACGACCAGCACGTACTGCACCCCCAGGTCCCACCCGACGAAGACCACTGCCAGCACCGCGGCGGCACACATCGTCGCGTGGGCGACTCCCGCGCTGGCCAGCACCCGTCCCCCCCGGGCCAGGAGAATCACACCGATCCACGCCGCAACCCCGGCCAGGCACGCCAGCGCCAACGGCCAGACCCGCCACGAGGCGAGCACGGGGACGCCGATGACGAACATCGCCATGCCCAGCGGACCGGCCTGCATCATCGCGTAGAAACGCCGAGAGGTCGGGGCGACTTCAACGGTGGACGGCAACGAGCCGACCCAAGGCGGCGCCGGCTCACTCATCGTCTCGCCGCCACCACGCGCTCGTCCACCTTTCCGACAACCCCGGCTCGAACGACTGCCAGCGCCTCCGGGAGTGCTGCCGCCAGTGCCACCTCAACGCAGCCGCTGGTCGACGGCGACGTCGGTACCACCTCGGAATCCTATGCCGCCCTGAAATACACTCTTTTGCGAGAGCAGGTGTGAACTCGTCGTCCACACGGTGGTGGCCGCGTCGTCGGTGTCCACAGCGCCATGCGCGACGTGGGCGAGCCGCGATCCCGCAAGGGACGCTGGCCAGATGACGCCCCTGCCCTCCGCCACCGGACCGATCGCCGCCGCCACGGTGGCTGTGGTCGCGGTCGTCGCGGTCTTCTCCCTCGCCGGGTTTGGTGTGTCGGGTCCTCCGGCGTCAGGACTGGCGCCGCAGGGCGCAGCATCCGCTCGTGCCCACGACACCCCTGCCACACTTCTCGCAAGGGCCGAGCGGCGGGTCCGTGTCGCGCTACCTCGGTCCACGGTCGCGACGGCGGAGGGCATCCCGGGTGCTGTCACCGCTGGACGCCCACGGTGGCAATGGCCGATGCAGCCGCGTCCGCCGGTCCTCCGTCCCTTCCTGGCTCCGGTCACGACCTACGGCGCCGGCCACCGCGGTCTCGACCTCGGTGCGGACCCGGGCGAACGGGTGCGAGCGGTCGAAGCCGGGGTGGTCACGCACGCGGGAGTCATCGCCGGCCGAGGCACCGTGACCGTCACCCATGCAGATGGTCTTCGGAGCACGTACGAACCACTGGGTGCCGAGGTGTCGATGGGCGAGCAGGTGCACGTGGGCCACGTGCTCGGCGTCCTCCAGCCCGGGGGGTCGCACTGCGGCGCGCGCGCGTGCCTGCACCTCGGCGCGCGTCACGGGGCCGGCTACCTCGATCCGCTACTGCTGCTCGTTTCCGGAAGACTGGCGTTGCTCCCGCTGCAGAGGCCCGGGTGAGCGAGACGCCCGCGCCCGTCGCTGCCTGGAGCCCCGCTCGCTGCCCGCCGCCGCTCGCTGGTGGTCGGTCGTCTCTCGCCGGGCACCGTGTCCTCTTGTTCAGGCCCGCGGGTGCGCCTGCGCATACGACCGCTTCAACCGGTCGACCGACACGTGGGTGTAGATCTGCGTCGTCGCGAGGGACGCATGGCCCAGCAGCTCCTGCACCATCCGCAGATCCGCACCGCCCTCCAACAGGTGCGTCGCGGCACTGTGCCGCAGACCGTGGGGACCGAGGTCCGGGGCGTCGGGCACGTGGCGCAGCAGCTCGTGCACCACCGCGCGGATCTGGCGCTGGTCAGCCCGCCTTCCACGGCGCCCCAGCAGCAATGCATGGCCACTCGCAGCAGTGGCGAGCCGTGGACGGCCGACCTCGAGCCAGGCGGTGACGGCCCGACGGGCCGGGACACCGAAGGGGACCCGGCGCTCCTTGTCCCCCTTGCCGATGACGCGCAGCACGTCCACGTCCAGGTCCACGTCGTCGACGTCGAGGCCGACCAGCTCGCCGACGCGGATACCCGTCGCGTAGAGGAGCTCGAGAGCAGCGCGGTCTCGCAGGTGGAGGGGGTCGTCGTCGTCCGCCGCCACGGCGGCCACCTCGAGCAAGGCGGCCGCAGAGCGCTGGCCCAGCACCGGAGGCAGCGTGCGGTGGCGGCTCGGGGCGCTGAGGCGCAGCGACGGGTCCGCCGGGATGCGGCCGGTGCGCTCCAGCCAGCCGAAGAACGTCCGGAGGGAGGCGGAGGTGCGAGCAATCGTGGCCCGAGAAGCACCTCTCCGGGACAGCACACCGAGCCAGGCACGAAGGTCCTGCAGGGTCACGCCAGCCAGGGCATCGTCGTCCTGAACCCCCACTGCCGCGAGAAACACGGCGACGTCTCTCCCGTACGCCCGCACCGTGTGCGCCGATCGGCCCCGCTCGGCGCGCAGATGGCGCTCGAACGCCGACACAGCGAGGGGACGGCCGTCGGTCACCGACTCACCGTGTCACCCTCCGGACGTCCCTGCAACGACCGCGGCCGTGGGTCATCGCTCCGCCTCATCGCTCCAGCTGTCCTCGCCTCGGCGTCACCTTGCGCCAGGTCCCGGCCTCTCGAACCACCAGCCCGTCGGCCTCGAGGGCAGCAAGGATTCCCAGCAACCGGCCCACCGGAACCCCCGCTGTCACGGCGAGCCGCTCACTCGGGGCCCCGCCCCGGACCGGCACGGCTGACCAGACCGAGTACGAGAGCGGGTCCAGGTCGTCGGCGGGCGACCGGGGACGCGCCGGTCTGTCAGGGACAAGGTCCTCCCCGATCCGCCCCGCGAGCTCGGCGACCTCCGCTGCGTCGGTCACGAGCACCGCGCCGGCCTCTCGGACGAGGGCGTGGCAGCCCGCTGACCCCATGCTCGTCACTGGGCCGGGCACCGCTCCCACGGGCAGGTGGAGGTTCCGAGCCTCCCGCGCGGTGGTGAGTGACCCCGAGCGGACGCTGGCCTCCACGACGATCGTCGCCCGCGTCAGCGCGGCGATGAGGCGGTTTCGAGCGAGGAACCGCGAGCGGAACGGAGCGCAGCCGGGTGGCACCTCGCTGACGACGGCGCCGCCGGCGGCGATCTCGTCCAGCAGGCCTCGGTGTGAGGACGGGTAGGCACGGTCCGCGCCGCAGGCGACGACCGCCACGGTGGCTCCGTCCCCGGCAAGGGCAGCCCGATGGGCTGCAGCGTCGATTCCGTAGGCCGCGCCGCTCACCACCGTCCAGCCGCGCGAGACCAGCCCGTCGGCGAGGTCGGCGGCGACGCGCATCCCGTACTCGGTCGCCGCGCGGGAGCCCACCACGGCGACGCTCCGCTCGACGACATCGGCGAGCGAGCGAGCCCCCCGAAGGTAGAGGCAGTAGGGCGGGTGCTCCAGGCGGTCCAGCCCATCCGGCCACCCGTCGTCGCCCGGCAGGAGCACGTGGAGGTTCTGACGACGTATGGCGTGTGCCAGGTCGTCGACGCGCAGGTCTGGAAGGCGGGCCTCCCAGCCCTCTCGTTGACGAAGCTGTCCGGCCCGTAACCGCGCCAAGGACTCCACGGCACCGGACTCCTCGAGGAGGCGCGTGAGGGGACCGCTACGCGGCTCCGCGAGGAACGACCAGGCGACCCGTGCCCACCGCTCGTCCTGCTCGAGCGTCCTCGCCGCACCTGTTGCCTTCCTGCCGTCGTCGCCGGTCACGCCGCCACCAGCTCTCCGCTGCGCAGAGTCAGACCCAGGACCACCTCATCCGGGCCGGGGACGGTGCGACCGGCGAGGTCGGCGGCGGACCAGGCGACTCGGAGCACACGGTCATAGCCGCGGAGGGTGAGCCGGCCGGTGTCCAGGGTCCGGTCGAGCACGGCCGTCGTCGCAGCCGGGAGTCGGAACGGTGGTCGGCGCAGGACGTGACCCGGCACCAGCCCGTTGACCCCCCACCCACCACGCTTCCACCTCGCACGTTGGGCCGCCCGTGCTGCAACAACCCTCACGGCGACGACCGCGCTGGCCTCCCCGGCCTCGTCACCGAATGCGGCGCGTCGGACCGGAGGAACATGGACCTGGAGGTCCACGCGGTCCAGCAGTGGACCCGAGAGCTTTCCGGCATACGACCGGATCTCCATGGCGGAGCACGAGCAGTCGAGCCCCTTGCCCCACGCCCGGCCGCAGGGGCACGGGTTCGCGGCGAGGACGAGGAGGAACCGCGCCGGGTAGCGGACGACCTGCCGAGCACGCGCGATGACGACCTCGCCGGCCTCCAGCGGCTGTCGCAGGGTCTGCAGGACCGACATCTTGAACTCCGGCGCCTCGTCCAGGAAGAGGACGCCTCGGTGCGCCCGTGAGATCGCTCCCGGTAGTGCGATCCCCGACCCGCCACCGGCGATGGCCGCCACCGACGAGCTGTGGTGGGGCGCGACGAACGGAGGCGTGCAGTCGAGGTCGGCCACCTCGCCGATCTGGCCCGTCAGCGACCGGATGGCGTGGGTCTCCAAGGCCTCCTCACGGCTCAACGGGGGCAGGACGGTGACCAGCCGTTCCGCGAGCATGGTCTTGCCGACACCTGGAGGGCCGGCCATGAGGAGGTGGTGTCCGCCTGTCGCCGCGAGCTCGATGGCCAGGCGCGCCTCCGGTTGCCCGATGACGTCGGCGAGGTCCGGCCCGGACCGCTGAACCGCCGGCCTCACCTTTCGGGTCGCGGCCGGCGGAAGCGGCTCTCCGCGCTCGGCCGCCGCGGTGTACCAGCGCACGACGTCGGCCAGCGACCCGGCGCCGTGGACGACGACCCCGTCGACGAGCTGGGCCTCCGCGACGTTCTCCAGCGGCACGACGATGTGGCGCACGCCCCGCCGGGCCGCCTCGAGCACCGCCGGGAGGATGCCCCGCACGCCACGGACCCTGCCGTCAAGGGCCAGCTCGCCGAGGTGGACGACGTCGCGAGCGGCGTCGTCGCCGCCGAGCAGACCGGCGGCAGCCAGCACGGCGACGGCGATGGGGAGGTCGAAGCACGCACCGCGTTTGGGGATCGACGCGGGCGAGAGGTTCACCGTCACCCGGTGCGGTGGCACCGGTACCCCCGAGCTCGCCGCCGCGGGCCTCACCCGGTCCGGCGCCTGGGCGCAGGCGGGGTCGGGCAGGCCGCCGATGGCGAAATGCGGAAGCCCCTGGGCAATGTGGGCCTCCACGTCGACGAGAGTCCCGTCCAGCCCCGAGAGGGCGACCGACCGCGTGCTCCCCAACCCGAACGTCACGAACCGACCCCCACGACG
>OCZS010000707.1_pt1 | contig 11273 bp, 12 predicted proteins | sample 1539071 | NCBI WGS metagenome assembly OCZS01 (sample SAMEA3113584, study PRJEB22503) | soil metagenome | reverse complement strand
CTCGGGTCGTCCTACTGGGGAGGGCTGCTCACCTGGCTTCGGGACACCGCGGCCGCGTCCGGGACGATCAGCGAGGTCGACCTCGAGCTCTTCACCGTCACCGACGACGTCGAGGAGTCGGTGGCGGCGATCGTCGCCGCGGACACCGCTGCCCCCGGGGGGAGGACGACACCCGACGTCGGCACCGCACCGCTGCCGTCCGGAGCCACGTACCCGGAGTAGTGCGGGTCGTCGCCGTAGGATCGGCCCCGTGGTCGCCCTCGTCATCCTCGCCCTCGTGGCTGTCGCGCTCGTCGTGACGGTGCTCGGCGTGGCGAGTGGCCGGATCCCGGTCGACCCGCTGGCGGAGGCGGTCCACACGACTCCCGACACGGGCCTTCCGGACGAGCCGACGGCATCCGACGTCGACGCGGTGCGGTTCGACACCGCCATGAGGGGCTACCGGGTCGACGAGGTGGATGCCCACCTCGAGGCCCTGCGCGACGAGCTCGCAGCGCGGGAGCGGGCGCTGTCCGACCTGCGCTCACAGCAATTGCGCGGACCACGGCCCGCGGAGGTGTCCACGGCGACGTCAGCCGCCGTGCCACCGGCGGCGTCACCCAACCGCAGCGACGGCGGGTGAGGACATGGCCTTCACCGTCAGCCGGAGCACCGCCCTCGCGCCGGAGGTCGCCTGGTCGGCCGTGACCGACCTGGCCGAGCACACGCGCGACGTGCCGTTCACCGACGTGCAGGTGCCGGCCGGGGGCCTCGTCCTCGGAGCCGAGGTCATCGCCTGGACCCGGTTGGGACCGCTCGCGGTGGCCGACCGGATGCTTGTCACCGTCCTCGATCCCGGTCGACGGCTGCGCCTCGTCAAGGTCGGACGTCTCCTTCGCGGATGGGCAGACATCACCGTCCGAACAGACCCCGAACGCCCGGACGGAGCACTCGTCGACTGGACCGAGGAGCTGTGGCTCCCCGGGCTGCGCGGACCGACCCGTCGCCTCGGGGACCGCCTGGGCCCGATCGTCTTCGGCCGTGTCGTCGACGCCGTGCTGGCCCGGGCTGCCGACGACGATGAGGATGCCGTGCGGCCGACCCGGTCGGGGAGCGCTCCGTGACGTGGGCGGTCGGCCTGGCCCTGCTCGCCGTGGTGGTCGTCGCGGGCAGTGCGTGGCTGCTGGCCAGGCCGCGTCCGGAGCCGATCGGCTCGCACGAGGACGGTGATGTCGCCTACGACGGCGACGACCAGGTCCCGAGAGGTCGGTGGCTGGAGCCGAGCAGCGGGGAGGACGGCTTCCGACCCCAGCTGCGCGGCTACCGGATGGACCAGGTGGACGCGGTGGTCGACGCTCTGGAGGGCCGGATCGCCCGCCACGACACCGCCATCGCGGCCCTGCGCGGAGAGCCGACACCTCCACCGACTCCCACCATGACCCGCACGGCGCTCACCACGCCACCCACCCAGGCCCCGCCTGGGACAGCGCCAGGTGCTGGGGAGCCGGGGCGCGGCACCGCCCGGGAGGACGAGCCGCCCCCCCGACGGGGTCCGGCAGCCGGCCCGCAGGACTCGCCGGCTGTCGGACACCCCGCCCCCCTGTGCCGGTACGACCTGCTCGCTCCGGCGGCCTACCTCCTCCTCGCGGGGTTCGTCCTCTCGGGCCTCCTCGCCCAGCCGCGGACGGGGTACCTCTCCCAGGGCGTCCAGGACCAGCAGGCTTTCGAGTGGTACTTCGGCGCCACTGCGCACAACCTGGCGACCTTCTCCAACCCGCTCTTCACCGACCTGCAGAACTACCCGACCGGCGTCAACCTCATGGCGAACGCCGCGGTGCTGGGTCTCGGGGTCCCGCTCGCGCCGCTCACCCTGCTCGCCGGTCCGCAGCTGACCTTCCTCCTCGTCGAGCTGCTCGGACTGGCGCTCACGGCATCCGCCTGGTTCTGGCTGTTCCGGCGGTGGCTGCCGGTGCACCCGCTCGCCGCGGCCCTCGGCGCCGGCTTCGCCGGCTTCGCCCCCGGCCTCGTCTCGCACGCCAACGGCCACCCGAACTTCGTCGCGCAGTTCCTCGTTCCCGTTCTCGTCGACCGCGTCCTGCGCCTGGTCGACGGTGACCACCGGCTCCGCGACGGTGTCGTGCTGGGTCTGCTGGCGGCGTGGCAGCTGTTCATCGGGGAGGAGACGCTCCTCCTCGCGGCCATCGGAATGGGCGTCGCCGGCGTGGTCCTCGTCGCACAGGGGCGTCTCGAGCTGCGCCGGCTGGTGCCTGGGCTGGCGATCGGAGCCGCGGTCTGCCTCGCCATCGTCGCGATCCCCTTGTGGTGGCAGTTCGCCGGGCCCCAGAGCTACTCCTCGATCTGGCACCCACCGTCGGGGAACGACCTCGCCCAGCTCTGGGGCAGGGCCACCCGCAGCATCGGCGCCGACCCCTGGGCCTCCGCTGCCCTCTCGATGAACCGCACCGAGGAGAACTCGTTCTTCGGCATCCCGCTGCTGCTGGCTGCCGCCGCCGTGGCGGTGCTGCTCTGGCGCCGCCCCGTGGTGCGCGCGCTGGCTGCCGTCGTCGTCGTGGCGTGCTGGCTCTCGCTGGGCGAGGAGGTCGTGCTCAACGGGCGGCCCACCGGCATCCCAGGCCCCTGGGCACTGCTCGAGAACGTGCCCATCGTCGAGAACGTGCTGCCGACGCGCCTGGCGCTCGTCGCCGTGCCGGCGCTCGGTGCGCTCCTCGCCCTCGGCATCGAGGCGCTCCGCACCGCCGCCGCTGGGTATGCCGGGCACGCCCGCGCCGGTCTGGCGCTCGCCGCGGCGGCCGGGCTGGTGGTCCTGCTGCCTGTCATGCCCACACCCCTCGTCGTCGACCCCCGCCCCGCGATGCCGTCCTTCTTCACCGACGGCACGTGGCGCGACCACGTCGACGAGGGGGGCTCGGTGCTCGCCGTGCCCCCGACGGCCGTCGCGGACACCCGTGCCCTGGAGTGGCAGGCCGAGGCCCGGTGGGGCTTCCCCGTCGTCGCCGGCTACTTCGTCGGTCCGGACTCGACGCCCGAGCGCGGGGGGCAGTACGGCGCCACCCCGACCGCGCTCACCCAGTGGCTCGTCGGCATCGCCGAGTCCGGTATCGCCCGGACCGCCGACCAGGAGCAGGTCGAGCAGTTCCGTGCCGACCTCCGAGCGGGTCGGGTGGATGCCGTGGTCCTCCCCGAGGAACGTCTGGATGCGCCGGTGCTGCTCGCCTCCGTCAGCAGCGCGCTCGGCGCGCCGGAACGCACGGGCGGGGTCTACGTCTGGGATGTGAGGAGCGTGACGGATGGCGCTGGCTGAGGCGTCGCGCCGGCAGGAGCTCGCACGGCCGACGCCCTTCACGTCGGCGGGACGGCACGCGATCGGTGCGAGGGCGCTCGCCCACCCCGTGCGCACGCTGCTCGTCGTCTACCTCGTCTCGCGCGTGGTGTCCCTCCTCGCGCTCTGGGTGGCGGCCACCTGGTTCCAGAACCCTGCCGGGGTCGGGCACACCGAGCCGGGCCTCCAGGACATGTTCGGGCTCTGGGACGGCGTCTGGTACGAGCGGGTCGCCCGGGAGGGCTACCCCGTGCAGCTGCCCGTCGATGCCGACACCGGCGCAGTCACGTACAGCGCGTGGGCGTTCTACCCTCTCTATCCCTACCTCGTGAAGGTGGTCATGGTCACCGGGCTGCCGTTCACGGTGGCCGGGGGCCTGCTCAACGCCGTGCTCGGAGGTGCCGCGGCGCTCCTCATCTGGGCGGTGCTGCGCTCGGGTGTGCACGCGGACCGCCAGCCGCAACGCGACCGCCTCGCGCTCGTCGCGGCGTGCCTCTGGTGCTTCTACCCGACGACCGCGGTGATGTTCAAGCCGTACACCGAGGCACTGGCGGCCGTGCTCGTCGCCGGGGCGCTGCTGCTCCTCGTACGGCGCCGGTACCTGTTCGTCGCCGCCGTCGCCATTCCCCTCGGCTTCACCCGCGGCGTGGCGCCCGCGCTCGGCTGCGCCGCCCTCATCCACCTCGTGGTGAGGTGGCGCGAGGACCGCGCGGCCGGCATCCGACCGCTCGCGGGGCAGCGGGCCAGTGCCGCCGTCATGCTCGGTGCCCTCGCGGTGAGCTCGGTCGCCTGGCCGGTCGTCGCCGGCCTGGTCACCGGAGTGCGGACGGCGTTCTTCGACGTGCAGGCGGCCTGGGGACAGCGCCCGGACAAGGGTCCGTTCGTTCTGTGGTTCGAGTGGGCCTGGGAGGGCAAGGGCCTCGCCGGCGTCCTCGTGCTCGTCGCCCTCGTGTCCACCTACGTCGCGCTCGTCGTCGGCCGGCACGGCCGGTGGATCTCCATCGAGGCGCGAGCCTGGGCGCTGGCCTACCCGCTCTACCTCTTCGCCGTGGTCCGCCCCATCACGAGCATGTGGCGCTTCCTGCTGCTCGACTTCCCCCTCGCGGCGTTGGTGGCGTCCGTCGCCATGCGAACGGCGAACGGGCAGAGCGTCGTACCACACTGGCGGCGACGGGTGGCCGTGGTCCTCGCCATCCTCCTCGGCGGTGTCTTCTGGTGGACCTGCGCGTTCCTCGTCTACACGCCGTGGGGCTCCTTCCCTCCGTGAGCAGCGGTTCGGTGAGCCAGATTTCGCACAGTCGCAGGCCTACGGGATAATGGAGCGCAGCGCGACGGTCCGGCGTCGAGCACCACGCGGCGCGAACACCCGCAGCTGCGGTGAGGAAGGGATTTCAGCCATGGCGGCAATGAAGCCGAGGACGGGCGACGGTCCGCTCGAGGTCACCAAGGAAGGTCGCGGCATCGTGCTGCGCATGCCCCTCGAGGGTGGCGGCCGGCTCGTCGTCGAGATGACCCCCGATGAGGTGCGAGCGCTCGGCGAGGCCATCGACAACTGCGAGGGCCTGACGGCGGCCAGGGCCTGAAACAACCTCCCGCTCAGACGTCGACGGGGCCCCCACACGGTGGGGGCCCCGTCGTGCGTCTCATTCCTGGGGTCCGGTGTGCCGGCCACTCGGCAGGGTCGGCGCGGCCACTCGGTAGGGTCGCCGCGTGCGCCGAGACGACGTCATCCTGGACCCTCGCACGTCAGTCTGGGGGGTGACCCGAGCGACCGAGGACGCCCTCCGGTCCCCTCGGTCCGATGACCCGAGCCCGGACGTCCTCGTCGCCGCACTCGGGGAGGAGGACCCCTCCGATGTCCGCCCGGCTCTCGACGTGCTCGGTCTCGACGTCGATGAGCTGCTCACCACCCACGAGCCGGAGGGCACCACGGGAACAGTCACGACCGTGCTCCTCCCACCCGGCGCGCATGCCGTGCGCCGCGTGCTGCTCGTCGGAGTCGGGGACCGCTCCGACGACTCCTGGCGGGTCGCCGGTGCCGCGGTCGGCCGGGCAACACGCGGAGGCGGCGCGGTGGTGCACGCGGTCGGTGAGGCGGCCGGGGCAGCCGGCCTCACGGCATACGTCGAGGGCGTCGTCCTCGGGTCCTGGGCGTCGCCGCGCTGGACTCGGCAGGGAGCGGTCGCAGGCGCCGAGCCGGCGGGCACCGCCGTGGTCACCGGCACCACGGCCGCCGAGGTGGTCTCACGCGCGGTGACCCGGGCTCGGGCGCAGCTCGTCGCCCGCGGACTGGCGGTGACGCCCTCGAACACGAAGACCCCCACCTGGGTGGCGGGACAGGCGAGAACTGCCGGTCGACGCTCCGGTGTCGAGGTGCGGGTGTGGGACGAGCGGGCCCTGCGCCGCGACGGCTTCGGTGGCATCCTCGCGGTCGGGCAGGGCTCCGCCAGCCCTCCCCGCCTGGTCCGCCTCGACCACGAGCCGGTGGGGGTGACGTCCGAGACCCCGCGGGTCGTGCTCGTCGGCAAGGGCATCACCTTCGACACCGGGGGCCTCCAGGTGAAGCCGGTCGACGGGATGGTCGGCATGAAGACCGACATGTCCGGTGCGGCCATCGTGCTCGCGGTCCTCGCCGCGTGCCGCGACCTCGAGGTGCCGGTCAGGGTGACGGGCCTGCTCGCCCTCGCGGAGAACGCCCTCGGTGGCGGGTCCTACCGGCCGGGCGACGTCGTCAGGCACTACGGCGGACGCATCGTGGAGATCCGGAACACCGACGCCGAGGGCCGGATGGTGCTCGCCGACGCGCTCGCCTACGCCGAAGCCCACCTCGACCCGGACTGGCTCGTCGACGTCGCGACGCTGACGGGCGCGGCGCGAGTCGCCCTCGGCCGCGTCGCGGCACCGGTGTTCTCGACGGACGAGGACCTTCGCGACGCCCTCGTCGCCTCTGGTGCGACGACTGGTGAGACGCTCTGGCCGATGCCGCTGCCCGAGACCTACCGTCGAGCCCTCGACTCCGACGTCGCCGACCTCACCCACATCGCACCCGATGTCGGCGGCGGGGCCGTCACCGCGGCACTGTTCCTCCGGGAGTTCGTGGGGGATCGCCGGTGGGCCCACCTCGACATCGCGGGGACCGGGCGCTCGGACGTCGACGCCGGCATCGCCGCCAAGGGCGCCACCGGGTTCGGGACACGACTGCTGCTGCGGTGGCTGGAGGAGATGGCATGAACGCCGGGTACGGGCTGACGGTGCGCTGGTCGCTGACGCAGGCACCGGACGACGTGGCCGACCAGCTGCGGGAGTACGTCGTCGGCACGTCCATCGCGCGGTTCATGTTCCTCGACGGGCTCGCCTTCAAGGTGTGGCGGATGCGCGAGGGCGAGTGGTTCGAGGGGACCTACGTCTTCGACAGCGAGCAGGACCGCACCCAGTTCCGCGAAGGCTTCGAGCGGGGTGGGCAGCGGTCCCCGGGCAGCGGGATCATCGGGTCCGCCCCTGTTCTCGTGGAGGACTGGGAGGTCGTCGCGATCGCGGAGGGACCGGCCGGCTTCCGTCGGGGTGCCGGCCCGGACGTCAGCTGACGAGGAGCGGACCCATGCGGCGGGTCAGCGTCGGACGGCGACGAGCAGGCCGTCGCTGACCGGCAGCAGCGCGGGCACGAGGTCCACGTGGTCGCGCACGCTCTTGCCGAGGTCCCGCAGGGCCGTCGTCGTCGCGTCGCGGGCAGCCGGGTCGGCGACCTGGTCGTGCCAGAGCATGTTGTCCATCGCCAGCACCCCACCCGAGCGCAGCAGCCGCACGGCGTGCTCCACGTAGGTGGGGTAGCCGCCCTTGTCCGCGTCCACGAGCACGAGGTCGTAGGCACCGTCGGCCATCCGCGGGAGCACGTCGGCAGCAGCACCGGTGATGACACGGGTCCGCTGGTGGGCGTAGCCGGCCGCGGCGTAGGCCTCGCGAGCGGCCCGCTGGTGCTCGGCGGAGGAGTCGATGGTCGTGAGCACCCCGTCCTCCGGCATCCCGGCAAGGAGCCACAGGCCGGACGTGCCGGCGCCGGTCCCGACCTCGAGGACGTGACGGGCCTGCACGGCCGCGGCGACGAACCGCAGCGCGGCGCCCGCGCCGGTGCCGACCGGAGTGGCCTCGCCGAGCTCGATCCCGCGGCGCCGGGCCGCCTCGACGACCTCGGGCTCGGGGACGAACTCCTCGGCGTAGGACCAGCTGGCCGGCTTGAGTGCGCTCATGCGCCAACCCTAGGGCTCCACGCTCCGGGTCGCCGGGAGTGTCACGTTCCCAGCGGGCGTTCAGGTTGACCGGGAACAATTCACGGCTTCGACGCGTACCGATGGGTACATGACCAGCATGGTGAGGGAACAGCCGATGATGACGACGGATGCCGCCACGGGCGGCGGGACGCCGGCTGCCGGCTGGGTGCCGCCCACGTGGGAGGAGGTCGTCGAGCAGCACTCGGCCCGCGTGTACCGCCTCGCGTACCGGCTCACCGGCAACGTCCACGACGCCGAGGACCTCACCCAGGACGTGTTCGTGCGGGTCTTCCGGTCCCTGCACACCTACCAGCCGGGAACCTTCGAGGGCTGGCTGCACCGCATCACCACGAACGTCTTCCTCGACAAGATGCGCCGCAAGCAGCGGATCCGCTTCGACGCGCTCTCGGACGAGTCGGCCGCCCGCCTGCCGAGCCGGGGCCCGAACCCGGAGCAGAGCTACCACGACGCCCACTTCGACGCCGACGTCCAGCGCGCCCTCGACGCCCTGTCGCCGGACTTCAGGGCCGCCGTGGTGCTCTGTGACATCGAGGGCCTGTCGTACGAGGAGGTGGCCGCGACGCTGGGCATCAAGCTCGGGACCGTCCGCTCGCGGATCCACCGTGGCCGCGCCCAGCTGCGCGAGGCCCTCGCGCACCGAGCCCCCCAGCCGTCCACCGCACCGGCCCCGACCCGGCGTCGGATCGTCCGTCGACCCGCCGCGGGCACCGTATGACCGACGCGATGCGGGTGCGCTGCCTCGGGGACGAGCTCCCCGAGTACGCCGCGGGCCGACTGTCCCTCGAGCGCCAGTGGGCGTGGGACCGTCACCTCGTCGCGTGCCAGGTGTGCGCGCACGCCGTGGCCCAGGAGCGTCGCCTGCGGAGCGTGTTGGCCGGGGCTCCGTCGATGCCGGGTGACCTGCGCTCTTCCCTCCTCGCGCTGGGGAGCACCCTGGCGGCATCGGCCACAGCGCCGGCCACCACCGCGCATCCCCGTCCCCCGCTGGTCCTCCTCGCCCCCGGCGCCCCACCCTGCCACCGCAGCGCCCTCCGGGCGACCGTCATCGCTGCGGCCGCAGCCGGGGTCTCCGCCGCGGCCGCGTGGAGCCTGACGATCATCGGCGCCCCGACCGCCGTCCGGCCCGGCCTCGGCACGACGACCGTTCCCGCCGTCCAACCCGCCGCTGCGCCGACGACCGCGAGCCCGGCGACGAACACCGGGGTGGCCTCGTTCGGGCTGTCCCGCCCCGTCGTCGTGGCGCGTCTCGGCCAGCAGGCAGAATCGACCCCATGACCGACGAGCAGGGGGCCACGAGCGGGAACTGGCACCCCTGGGACCGCTCCGACGACCCGTCGGCCGGTGACCCGTCCGCGCAGACCCAGCCGGTGCCCACCGCGGCGCCGGCGCCGGCTCTCGGCGCGGCTACTCCCTCGGCGTCCTTTCCGGCATACCCCTCGTATGCGGAGAAGGATCCCGCACACCCGGCCGGCACGCCGGACCAGGCGTCCCCCAGCCGGCGGGGACCCGGATGGGGTGCCGTCGTCGGGGTGGCTCTCGCGGCTGCAGTGCTCGCGGGCACCACAGGAGGCCTCGTGGGTGGTGTGCTCGCGGAGCGTGGTGCGTTCGAGCGCACCGGCGCCCCCGAGGCCGCACCGAGCGCCGGCGTGGGCGCGACCACGCGGCCGACCGGCTCGATCGCCAACATCGCGGCCAGGGCGACACCCAGCGTGGTCACCCTGCGGGTCGCGGGTGCGGAGGGGGCTGGCACGGGGTCGGGCTGGGTGTACGACGGCCGGGGCCACATCGTGACGAACAACCACGTCGTCGCGAGCGTCGCCGACAGCGGGGAGATCACCGTCGTCCTGGCCAACGGCAAGCAGCTCGAGGGGCGCGTCGTGGGGCACGACTCCTCGTACGACCTCGCCGTCGTCAAGGTGGACCGCACCGACCTCACGCCGCTCACGTTGGGCCGCTCGGAGGACGTCGTGGTCGGTGACCAGGTCGTCGCCGTCGGAGCGCCGCTGGGGCTCGACTCGACGGTGACGTCCGGGATCGTCAGTGCCCTCGACCGGCCGGTGACGCCCGGCGAGGACGACGACCAGTCCTTCATCAACGCCATCCAGACCGATGCCGCCATCAACCCGGGGAACTCCGGTGGCCCGCTCCTCGACATGGGGGGCCGCGTCATCGGGGTCAACTCCGCCATCGCGCGCGCACCCGGCTCCTCGTTCGGCCAGAGCGGCAACATCGGGGTCGGTTTCGCCATCCCCAGCGCCCAGGTCCGCACGACGGTGCAGCAGCTCATCGAGACGGGGCGGGCGGTCCACCCGGTCATCGGTGTCTATCTCGACTCCACCTACGAGGGCGAGGGGGTGAGGATCGCCGACGAGGGTCCGGGAGGCGAACCGGCCGTCAACCCGGACGGTCCGGCCGACGCGGCGGGCCTGCGCCCGGGCGACGTCGTCGTCGCGTTCGAGGGGAGGCCGGTGTCCGAGCAGGGCGAGCTCGTCGTCGCCATCCGCGCGCGCACCGTGGGGGATAGGGTCACCCTGACCATCCGTCGCGACGGCGACTCCCGCGATGTCACGATGGTGCTCGAGGGCTCGGAAGACTGACCCCATCTCGCACGGGATCGACGGAAGGACGGTGAGGACCCGGTGTTCGGCGTGAACGGTTGGGAGATCGTCCTCCTCGCGCTCATTGCGGTCTTCATCCTCGGACCGGACCGGATGCCGGAGTACGCCGCCAAGCTGGCTCGCGGCATCCGCAGGCTTCGCGTCATGGCCGAGGGCGCGAAGGGGCAGCTCAAGGACCAGCTCGGCCCTGAGTACGAGGACATCAACTGGCGGCAGTACGACCCTCGGCAGTACGACCCTCGCCGCATCGTCAAGGAGGCCCTCCTCGACCCCCTCGACGATGCGGTGTCCCCGGTGCGTGACGAGATCGGATCAGTCCGGTCGGCGGGCAGCATCACCGGCGGCGCAACCGTGGCCGCTGCAGGTGGTGCGACCGCGGCGGGCGCGGCGGCAGACGCTACCGGCCCGGCGGTCTACATCTCCAAGGCTCGCAGCTCCACGCACTGGGACCCCTCCCGGCCGACCCCGTACGACGTCGACGCCACCTGACGCGGAGACGCGAGGGAGCGGACGGTCAGCGGGCGGCGGGCGTGAGCCCCAGCGAGCGGCCGGCCAGCCCGCGTGAGCGCGTCCCGAGTCCCTTCGCGATGCCACGCAGGGCGACCGCGGCCGGGGAGTCGGGCTCCCCGAGGACGACGGGCATGCCCGAGTCGGCACCGATCCGCAGCCGGGTGTCGAGGGGGATCTGACCGAGGAGCGGCACCTCGGCACCGATGGCCCGGGTCAGGGACTCCGCGACGTCGCGTCCTCCGCCGGAGCCGAAGATCTCCTGGCGAGTGCCGTCGGGCAGCTCCAGCCAGCTCATGTTCTCGATGACCCCGGTGACCCGCTGGTGCGTCTGCAGGGCGATGGCCCCGGCCCGCTCGGCGACCTCGGCGGCGGCCTGCTGCGGGGTGGTCACGACGAGGATCTCCGCCCCGGGGACGAGCTGGGCGGTGGAGATCGCGATGTCCCCGGTGCCCGGTGGGAGGTCGAGGAGGAGGACGTCGAGGTCGCCCCAGAACACGTCGGCGAGGAACTGCTGCAGCGCACGGTGCAGCATCGGGCCCC
>OCZS010000706.1_pt1 | contig 11282 bp, 9 predicted proteins | sample 1539071 | NCBI WGS metagenome assembly OCZS01 (sample SAMEA3113584, study PRJEB22503) | soil metagenome | reverse complement strand
GCAGGTGGTCCGTCCCCTCGGTGCGCAGCCGGTTGGTGGTGGCGAACCACCGGTCGAAGTGCTTCATATCGGGCTTGCCGGCGTGCGGCACGGAAATTGCGGTCATCTGGTGCACGATCGCGTCCGGGCGGGCCGCGGCCACCGCCTCACCGACCGACATCGCATTCAGCCCGTCCATCACGACGCCATCTGCGCCCAGCTGCGCCAGCAAGTCCAGCTTGGCCGGGCTCGTCGTCGTCGCCGTCACCTGGTGGCCCCGGGCCACGAGCTGCGGCACCAGTCGCCGCCCGATGACCCCGGTCCCGCCTGCCACGAACACCCGCATGACCATCACCTTCTGATTCCAGAAATTCATCTCTGAGACCTGAGACGAGATGGCCCGCCCGTCTGTGACATCGGAGGGCAGGACCAGCCGAGGCGTTTTCTCATCTCAAGATGAATCGCGACCCAGCTTCCTGGGCATTCTTGGCTCGTATCCCATCTCAAGACGAATGGCGGCCCTTTCGGTGCGTTGCTCCAATCTGTCCTTGATCATCCCTTCGCTGTTCAGTGCACCTCGGGACTCGCGGCTGCGTGCAAGAGCGGCAGCATCACCTCGTCGACGATCTCGACGATGACGTGCTCGGGTACAGGTCCGCCGTGAATCAGGAAGTGGAAGCGCATCACCCATAGCCCAGCCTCCACTTGCCGCGTGGTGATGGTGCCTGGGCCGAGTTCGCCACGACCGACGGCCCGGCGAATCACGTCCTCCATCGCCGCCACGCTGCGGCCCCGGGTGTAGGTGCGGAGTTGGACGGCAAGCTCTGAATCGCGCAGCGCGTCGCTGACCAGGCCGCGGATGGCGGTCCCCGCCGGGCCGGCGAGCAGGTCTGCCGCTGCCCGCATGAGCGCGAGCAAGTCCCCTCGCAGACTGCCGGTGTCGACCGTAGTCGCCGGTTCCGGCAACAGGTCATAGATCGCGGCCATCACTAGTTCGACCTTGCTCGGCCAGCGGCGATAGAGCGATGCCTTGCTCGCCTTGGCCCGCTCGGCTACCCGCTCCATGCTCAGCGCTGCATAGCCCGCGAGCTCAATTTCGGCGATAGTGGCTTCAAGGATGGCCGTGTCTAGCGCATGACCGCGGCGCCGGGGCCTCGTACGGTGGTCCCCGCTCGATGCTGCAACGGCGAGGTCAGGCACTGCGTTGCTGGCAGTCATAGCGTGATCGTTCTCACCCGGCGGTGACCCGGCCGATGTTGCCGTCAACGGTGACCTGCTGCCCGTCGGCGAGCATCGTGGTTCCGCTCCCGGTGCCCATCACTGCGGGGATGCCGTATTCCCGAGCGACAATTGCCGCGTGCGAGCCGATCCCGCCCGAGTCGACGACCACGGCGGCAGCCCGCTGGAACAGCGGGGTCCAGGCTGGGTTGGTGTACGGGCAGACCAGCACCTCGCCGCTGCGCATCGCGCCGAACTCCGCAGGTTGCCTAATGATCCGTACGGGTCCGGAAGCTCGGCCGCCGCTGGCCCCAACGCCGCTCACCAGGGTGTCCTGGTCCGCGGCAGCAGTCGGATCCCGCAGACTTGCGGCCGAGAGCATGGGTACGCTGGCCAGCTCGGCGCGCCGGGTTGCGCGAGCGCGGGCAGCGGCGGACAGGCGGTCCGCTTCGGCGGCGGGGAGCCGATCAGGATCTGTGACAGCCTCTAGCTCCTCCATGCGTAGGTGGAAGATGTCCTCCGCCTCGGCCAGGACCCCGGCTGCAGCCAGCCGACGACCCGCCTCCAGCAAGGTAAGTCTCAAGATCGGAATCGCCCTCACGGCGTCGAAGTGAGAGTCTTCGCGGAACCCGATTCCTGCCCGAGCGGCGTCGACCTTACGCAGCACAGCAGCTCGTCGGCGCGGTGAACGCAGTCGGCGATGCTCGAGCAAACGCCGCTCGGCTTCGATCGATGGCTTGGTCGCGGTCGTTTGTGACCGCTCCTCGACGAGCACCTTGATCATGCCCAGCGCCAGTGCGGGGTCCTCCGTCCAGCTCGGCGGCGACATCAGCAGCGGGCTCACCGTCTCGCGTTGGCCGTACTCGCCGAGGAACCGGTCCAATGCCTGGCGAAACTCGGCGAAGCGGGCCTCTGCCTCCAGTTGCCTCCCTAGAGTCGGTGGGTCGAGCGCGCTGAAGGCCTCCGTCAGCGCCGGGTCGGCTCGCACCTGGGCTGCGAGTGCCTCTAGAGCGCGATTGGCATCCGAGGTACGGGTCCGAGCGCCCGCAATAAGCGGCCCGAACAGGTCAGCCAGGCGGAGGGCCGTGAGGGCACCGCGAAGCCGCAACAGGTCGTATCCGCTACGCGGCAGGTAGTCCACGCGCAGGTCGGTGATCAGATCGGTGGCTACGAGGGTACGACGCACGAGCTGCAAGAGCTCCGCCCAGCACAGTGTCCTCGGGTCAAGACCAGCCAGCTCGTGAATGGCATGCTCGAATCGCTGGTATCGCGAATCCTCGGTCCATCGCGCCGGGTCATAGCGACGGATCCGGCCCGGCAGCCGGGCCAGTGCCGCGGGCGTGGCCCTCGTGGGACGAGGCCTGGGAGGCACGAACCCTTCGACGACACCGTCACGCTCCGGGAGCACCTCGGTGATGTCGATGCGTACTCCGGAGATCTCGGCCAGCATCCGCTCCACCATCAAGCCGATGCCGGGCTGGATCCACGCGGTCATGTCGAGCGGGTACGGGCGGACGCTCATGTAATCCAGCAGCTGGAGTCCAAGCTTGCGCTGCAAACGGCTCAGCTCAAGCGGCGGTGGCGGCAGGGCCGTCATCGGGCGGGCCTGAACCAGCCAAATCCGGCCGTCGGCGTACGCCCACTCGATATCCTGCGGCCCGCCGAAGTGAGCTGCGACCTTCCGACCCAGGGCGGCAAGCTGGGTCAGAACCGGATCGGGCAGTGCGGCACCACCGGGGCTGGCCTCGGTCGAGTGGGCGACACCACCCCCTGCTGTGCTGTGAATGACGACCTCGCGTCGGCCCGGCGTACGCTCTCGAACCTGGCCTCGGCTGTCCACGACGTAGTGATCAGGGGTGACGAGCCCGGCCACGATGGCTTCACCCAGCCCCGGGTTGGCATCGACCACGACCTCATCCCGGTTGCCGGTGACCGGGTTCGCGGTAAACATCACCCCCGCGAACTCCGCGTCCACCATCCGCTGCACCACGACCGCAATCCGCAGGTTGTCCGAGTCGACCTGCAGCCGGTGGCGGTAGGAAATGGCCCGCTCGGTCCACAACGAACCCCAGCAACGCCGTACGGCGTCCAGCAGTGCTTCCTCCCCGACAACGTTCAGGTAGGTGTCTTGCTGGCCCGCGAACGCGGCACCGGCCAGATCTTCCGCGGTCGCGCTGGAGCGAACCGCCACCGGCACGCCACCCAGATCCGCGTACGCCGCTTTGATGGCCGCTGCCATCTTGTCGGCGATCGTGACGTTCTCGAACGCTGCGCGAATCGTCGCGCTATCACCCGCGGCGAGTCCATGGGCGATGACGGCGGCGAGCCCCGCCTGTTCTACGACGATCGCGTACGCCTCGGTCGAGACGATGAACCCGTCGGGGACTGGGAAACCGCCTTGCATCAGTTCACCGAGGTTGGCTCCCTTGCCTCCCGCGAACGTCATGTCGCCACGCCGTACGGCGCCGATCCGAGTCACCAGCCGCTCGTCGCGGCCAGCGAGTGTCTCAACCATGATCATCCCTTCCGATGTCTGCCGCGGTCGGAGGTGCCGGCGCTCGGACCGCTGGATCGTCGACGTACGCGGTGTCGCGCAACGGGCGCGCGGGCAACGCAAGCGCGAGCAGAAAGGCGATGCCGAGCAGCGGAGCTACATAGCCAAAGACCGGCGGAACTGCGGCACCAAAGGCTGCCGCGACGGCCGCCTGCAGATCGGCGGGCAGCGCATGCAGGCGCTCCGCCGACAGCCCGCCCCCACCGCCGGGAAGCCGGTCGACGACGGTTTGAGGCAGGCGCTCGACGAACCGCAGCGTGATCATTGCGCCAACGACCGCGACACCCGCGGACGCACCGATCTGGCGCAGGAACGTGACTGTCGAGGTGGCCGTACCGAGGTCGGCGCGCGGAGCGCCGTTCTGTGCCACCAGGATCATCACCTGCATCGTCATGCCGATTCCGAAGCCGATCAGCAAGAGGAACGCGAGCATCGTCGGAGTGGGCGTGTCCGGATCTACGGTGGCGAGCAACGCCAACCCTCCGGTCGCGAGTGCGGTGCCCATGATCGGGAATATTCGGTAGCGCCCGGTACGGCTGATCAACTGCCCGGAGATGATCAAGGTGATGATCACGCCCGCCATCAAGCAGGTCACCACCAGTCCAGCGCGCGTCGAGGATGCTCCGGTGGCGATCTGCACGTAAGACGGCAGATAGCTCACCGTTCCGAATAGTGCGAACCCGATCAAGAAGCTGATGGCCGTCGAGATGGCGAAGCTACGATCTCGAAACAGTCGCAGCGGCAGAATGGGGTCGGCTGCCCGCCGAGCGGTCAGCAACCAGGCCGCGGTAGCAGCGACGGCTACCACGATCAGCACCGGCACTGCCCAGGCCGGGTCGCGGCCGGCACGGCCGGCGATGCTGGGAAGCAACACCACGGCCAGCACGGCGATCGCCAGCAAGATCGCGCCTGCATAGTCGATCGGCGGCCGGGCCTGCGGCACCGGCAACCGCAGTGTGCGGCGGACCATGATCAACGCCAGCAGACCGAGAGGCAGGTATCCGGCAAAGATCCAACGCCAACTCAACCGATCAACGACCAACCCGCCCACCAGCGGACCAACAACCGCGGCCAGGATGTAAACGCCGCTGAGCAGCCCCAGGTAGCGTCCGCGTTCCCGCGGACTGACCACCTCGCCCAGGACCGCCTGCGCGCCGATCATCAAGCCGCCGCCGCCCACGCCCTGGATGATGCGTGCGACCACTAGTGCGGCCATTGACTGGGCGACACCGCAGAGAACGGCACCGCCCATGAAAACGCCGATTGCGACCAGGAGCACCCGAGGGCGACCGAAGCGGTCCCCCAGCTTTCCGTAGGCCGGCATGACCACCGTCGCGGCGACCAGATAAGCGGTGACGACGGCCGGTATTTGATCAATGCCACCGAGATCGCCAGCCACCGCAGGTAGGGCTGGGGCCATGATCGTCTGGTCGAGAGCGCCGAGCAACATGACCAGCATCAGCCCGGGCAGGACCCGCCTCACGGGCGGGTGGTCTCTGGCGATGCGCTCGGACCGTGCGGCCACGTGGAACATGGAGTGCTTCCCGATGCCTCGAATAGAGAACTAGACGTTCTCTATTCAGAGTAGAGTTGGACACCTGATTCCGCAACCCGTACCCGGCGGCTCACGTGGCTCCCGTACGTGGCGGGCAGGTCGTCAGAGCTTCCGCGCCTCGCGCGGGTCTCTAGACCTCGAGGCGCTCGCTGGACATGCTGGTGTAAGGCCGCGATGGCTTCCCGTGGCGATGCACAAGATCAAGGAGATGACTCGATGAAGCTCGCACCCGGTCTGCACCGCATCGGCTCGGATCTCATCAATGCTTATCTGGTTGAGGATGCTGCGGGGCTCACGATCGTCGACGCTGGTCTGCCCGGGCACTGGCGGGAGCTGGAGCGGGAGCTTAGCCAGCTGGGCTACGCGCTTGATGACGTTCGGGGCATCGTGCTGACTCATGGCGACACCGACCACATCGGCTTCGCGGAACGGCTCAGGCAGGGGAATCGCATCGTGGTACACGTCCATGAGCTCGATGCCGCCCGGGCGCGCGGTGAAATCAGTAAGCCCAACACGGGCTGGGGGCCCATCAAGATACGTCCGCTATTGGGGTTCCTTTGGTACAGCGCCCGACACGGCGGGCTCCGCACACGGCCTGTCCGCGAGGTCGCGACCTTTGCCGACGGCGACACGCTCGACCTGCCCGGATCCCCGCAAATCATTCACATTCCGGGTCACACCCCCGGGAGCGTCGCCCTGCACGTACCAGGGGTGGACGCGTTGTTCGTTGGCGACGCCATCACCACCGGCAACGTGCTGACCGGCGAACGTGGTCCCAGGCCCGCGCCCTTTACCCTCGACCCGAAGAGGGCGCTGGAGTCGCTCGCCAAATTGGAGGTTGTCCAGGCCACCTGGGTGTTGCCCGGGCACGGAGCGCCGTGGCGCGGCGGTGTAGCAGAGGCAATCCGCCAGGTTCGACAGGTTGCCGCTGGTCGACCGAACTGAGGCCTATCGAGCGCCCGCGCCTGACCCACGGACGCGGAGGTTCGCATCATATCGAAACTGTGTTTGAATATTGCATGCGATGGGCCGGCCAGGAAATCTCAGACGCTGCTCCGGCGGACGTGGACGCCCTGCCCGGCATGGAGCGCCTGCAGAGCCTGGTACGTACGGTCCGCACTCCAGAGTTCGACGGCATCACCTTTCACGAAGTCCTGGCGAAGTCTGCGCTGAACCGCGTGCCGACGGCGGCTCGGGTGCCGTTCAACTGGACCGTCAATCCCTACCGAGGCTGCAGCCACGCCTGCACGTACTGTTTCGCCCGGCGCACCCATACCTATCTTGATCTTGACGCCGGGGCGGACTTCGACAGTCAGATCATTGTCAAGATCAACGTTGCCGAGGTGCTGGCTCGCGAGCTGCGGCGCCCATCCTGGACTCACGAACCGGTGGCGCTCGGCACCAATACCGACCCGTATCAACGAGCCGAGGGCAGATACCGGCTGATGCCGGGGATCATCACCGCGCTCGCGGAGACCGGCACGCCGTTCTCCATCCTCACCAAGGGAACCATGGCGCGCCGGGATTTACCGCTGCTCGCAGGAGCAACTGAACGGGTCCACGTCAGCATGGCTGTTTCGATCGCCCTAGCGGACGAGCAGATCCATGAAGCGCTGGAGCCCGGTGCGCCGACACCGAAGGCGAGGCTGGCCCTGGTCCGGGCGATCACCGATGCCGGCCTGCCGTGCGCGGTGCTGGTCGCGCCGGTCCTACCGATGATCACCGACAGCAACGATGATCTTGATCGCATCCTGGCCCACGTCGCGGCCGCTGGAGCGACCCGAGCTACGGTCTTTGCGCTGCATTTGCGGCCCGGCGCACGAGAATGGTTCCTGCGCTACCTGGCAACCTGTTACCCGCAGCTGGTGGAGGCCTACAAGGAGCTGTATCGCGGCAGCGCCTATGTCTCACGCTCCTACTCCTCAGATCTCGCTCGCCGGGCGGCGGTCCTTCTGCGCCGGCATGGGCTGGACGGCCTTGGTCGGCACCGGACGAGCGTTGCCAGCCCCGCCCGCGCCGATCCCGTTGCCCTCAACGATCAGCCTTCTCTGCTCTGACCATCGGACGGCGTCGGGCATGCTTGCTGACATGGGTTTGCTCCTTTTAACGGACGCTGGACTGGTGGGATGCAGCTGAGGTTGACGCGGGGACGGCTGGGCTTGGTCGCCGGCCTGCTGCTGCTCTGCATCGCCTTGGTTGCTGTTCTCATCGTCCGCGCCTCGGTGAAAGATGGCCAGTCCTCGGTCAAGGTCATGACCCGCAATCTGTACCTCGGAGCGGATATCAACCGGCCGCTGCGAGCGGTGCAAGACCGTACGGGGCGCGATGCCCTGCTCGCCCTCGGTCACGCCAACCACGAGTTGCGCGAGATTGTCGAGCGTACGAATTTCGATGCGCGGAGCGAGTTGCTGGCCGCTGAGATCGCGGCCGCCCGACCGGACCTGATGGGCTTGCAGGAGGTCGCGTTGTGGCGGCATGGGCCGCTCCAGCTGGACCGCGTGGGACGCCTGGATGCCGTCGAAATCGAAGCTGACTTCTTGGAGATTTTGCGGGCCGCCCTGAGCGAGCGCGGTCTGGCGTACGACGTGGTTTCGATGCAGCAAGAGTCGGACGTGGAGGGTCCGGCGTTCACCGGAGACCCGTTCAAGGGGACGCTCTATGCCGGTCGGGACGTTCGCCTCACGGTCAGCGACGTGATCATGATGCGGCGAGGCAGCGGTGTCCGCATCACCGACAGCGGCGGAGGCCAGTACAGTCACCGCATCGACGTCACGCTGGCCGGCGTAGGGTTCCCGTTCATCCGCGGCTACGCGTGGGCAGATGTGGCGATCGGGCGAGCACCTCTGCGGTTTGTGACGACTCATTTTGAGTCCCTGAGCGCCGACCTTGCGCTCGCTCAAGCTCGGGAACTGCTGGCTGGCCCGGCGGGCCCGACCCCGATGACCACAGTCATCGTGTGTGACTGCAACTCCGACCCGAACAGCGGCGTTGTTGCGCCGCAGGACAAAGCCCCGCCCTCGGCCGCGTACCAGCTGCTCACCCAACGCGGCGGCTTCTCCGATCTATGGCTGCAGCAGCAGAGTCCGGCCGGGCCGGGCTACACGGCCGGATTGAGCGAGCTCGTCAATGACTCGACGGCGGACGCGTTCAACCGTCGACTCGACCTGGTCCTCGCCCGGCCGGCGAGGAAGACTGACGTGGCCATCGCGGGCGGGGATGTCATCGGGGACCAACTAACCGACCGCGACGACCGTACGGGGCTATGGCCGTCAGACCACGCCGGCGTCGTCATGCAACTGCAGATCGCCTGATGGTGCTTGACGCGCTGTCGCCGCAGCGCCGGCGACTTGTTGTCGTTGCCGTCAGCCTTGGCGTCTTGTTGATCATGATCAGCGTGATCGCTGTCGTCCGGGCCCGCTCGAGCGTGAGCGAGGGGGCGCCGCAATCCGAGCCGGGACCAGTCCTGCTGGTGCCCGGCTACGGCGGAAATGTCAGTTCCCTGGAGCCGCTGGCCGCCGCGCTGCATTCAGCTGGCCGCACGACCATGATCGTCGCGCCGCCCGGTGATGGCACGGGCGACCTGCAGGCCCAAGCCGAGCACGTGGGCGAGGTGGCCGAGCGCGCCATCGATGACAGCGGCGCGTCGTCGGTGGACATAGTCGGCTACTCAGCGGGCGGCGTCGTCGCTCGGCTCTGGGTGCGTGACCAGGGTGGAGATCGACTTGCGCGCCGAGTGCTCACCCTCGGGTCACCGCACCATGGGACGGCCCAGGCCGCCCTCGGTGCCGAATTGGCCGGCGACTGCCCTCCGGCGTGTCAACAGCTGGTACCCGAGAGTGATCTGTTGCGGCGGCTCAACGCCGACGACGAGACGCCAGATGGACCCCTTTGGGTCACTATCCGATCGACATCTGATCAGGTCGTCACGCCCGTGGACTCGGCGGTCCTAGAGGGCGCGGTCAACATCCGAGTCCAAGACGTCTGCCAGACCTCGACTGCCGCGCACGGAGAGCTGCCCAGTGATCCGGTTGTTCTGGCCGCCCTTGGCTCAGCGCTGGGTGTCGAGCCGCCGCACTCGCCCACCGATGTTCGCTGTTAGTCGGTGATGTCTTTGGTGCTGAAGCTGGCCCAGGCCGCCAGGGTGAAGATGAGCAGGTAGCTGAGCTGAACGACCAGCCCACGCTGCACGTCTCGCCACAGGATCGGGTCGCGGAAGAGGTCGACGAAGGCCAGCCAATACCGGGTCGGGAGGTACGGATGGAGAGCCGTGGCCGCATCGAGACCGAGCAAAACGGTCGACGCAATCAGCACACCGACCGTTCCCAACGCGGCCCCGATCGACGATGTGGTGAGGGTTGACAGGAACAGCGCGACGGCCGCCACACCGAGCATCGAGACCACGACGTAGCCCAGCGCGAGCGCCGTACGCCAGGCCAGCGTCTCCTCGCTCAGCGTCGATCCGCTCAAGCTGACCGTGCCGGCGGCCGGAGCCTTGCCCAATAGCAGCCGTCCCTCGACGTACGAGACCGCCGCCACCACGAGCACCGCGAGCAGGACAAACGCGACGACGGTCGTGAGCTTGGCCAGCAGCAAGTGCGTACGGCTGACCGGTCGCACCAGGAGGTAGCGCAGCGTCCCGGTCTGGCTTTCACCGGCGATCGCGTCGCCGCCAAGAACCGCTACCGCAATCGGCAGGAAGAGGGGAAGCACCACGCCCAGCGCGGCGAGCGGAAACAGCGTGCCGTCACTCAGCACGGCTGAGAGGAACGGTGGACCGGTACCAGGACGTGGACCGAGCTCGGTCACCGCAAGGAGGACGGCGACCAGCGTGGGCAGGGCGAGCAGCATACCGATGATCAGCCACGTCCGCGGGCGCCGCATCATCTTGATCAACTCAACGGCGATCATGCGGATCCGGCTCCCGCCTCGAGCACGACCCGCTCGAGATCGCGACGGTGGAGACCGACCTCGACCACCCGGATGCCCTGGCCGACAAGATGAGCGTTCAATCCGGCCGGGTCGTCGGAACGGACCAGCAAACGCTCACCCTCAACGAGCACAACGGCATCGCCCAGCACGGACGCGCAACGGAACGCATCCGGCGTGCGTACGGCGACCACTCCGGTGGGGCGCAGCAGGATATCGAGCTGCTCTTGCAACACCAGCCGGCCGCGGTCGAGCACGCCGACGCGCGTACACATCTGCTCGACCTCCGCAAGAAGATGGCTGGAGAGCAAGACCGTGGTCCCGCGTTGGTTGAGGTCGAGCAGGAGCTGCCGAATCTCCTGAATGCCCTGCGGGTCCAAACCGTTTGTGGGTTCGTCAAGCACGAGAAACTGTGGTTGGCGCATCAGCGCGGCCGCCAGCCCCAGTCGCTGACGCATGCCAAGGGAGTAAGCGCGCGTGGGCCGGCGGTCACCCGGATCCAGCCCCACCTGCTCGAGCGTGGCTCCGATCCGAGCCTTCCGCTCCGCTCTTGGTCTGCGGTCCGAGCCGGTGGCCTCGAGCAGGGCGAGGTTCGCCCGGCCGGACAGGTGAGGATAGGCGCCCGGTCCCTCGACAAGGGCACCGATGCGCGGCAGCACGGTACGGCGCGCCGCGGGCATGGGCTGGCCAAACACCTCGGCGTCACCAGAAGTGGGCAGGACAAGTCCGAGCAGCATCCGCAGAGTCGTGGTCTTACCTGATCCGTTGGCGCCGAGAAAGCCATACACGTCGCCCTCCGCGACCTCCAGATCGACGGCGTCCACCGCGCGAACCTCGCCGTATCGTTTGGTCAGCCCACGAGTGCGAACGACATGCCCGTTGGCGATGGCATTCTCGGTCATACGCTGGCCAAGAGATCCGTGGCGGCACGCGTCAACGCCTCGGGCGTCACCGTGCCGGCCAACAGAAAGCGGCTGCCGTCCCTGCGATACGGGGTCACCATCAGCCCGACAGGACCCACTCGGGACACGGTACCGACGTCGGTTTCCT
>OCZS010000705.1_pt1 | contig 11289 bp, 10 predicted proteins | sample 1539071 | NCBI WGS metagenome assembly OCZS01 (sample SAMEA3113584, study PRJEB22503) | soil metagenome | reverse complement strand
GATCATCAAGGTTATTGACAACCCTTGCGGTAGTTGCCCTTGCCATCTTTGTCATATCTGACTCTTTGACGCGCCTTACTGTCAGAACGTTTGCTTTTGCAAGGTAGTGCTGTGCAATATCGTCAATTCCTTTCTGGCACACTACTACATTGGCGCCACTCTCGATGATCTTATCGACCATCGACTTGAGCATTCTGTTTTCCTCTTCAAGGAACATCTTCATCTGATCAGGCGAATTGATGTTTATCTTGGCGTCAAACTCAGTCTTTTCAATCTCAAGAGCAGAGTTGATGAGAGCAATCTTGGCTTTTTCTATTCTTTTTGGCATGCCTCCATGCACAATTTCTTTATCCAAGACGATGCCCTTAACCAATTTAGTGTCGCGTATGCTACCGCCAGCCTTCTTTTCTACCTTGACATCATCAATATCGAGTCTAAAACCACCAGAGTCAGTCTTTTCAGACACTGCAAGGGCTGCGTCAACTACAATCTGAGCAAGTTCATCGGATTCCTTTGACACTAGCTTTGTTTGCATTGCTGTCTTGGCTATTCTTATCAGCTCTTGCTTTTCGTTGCCAGCAACCTTTTGAGCGATGCCGTTTAATACTTCAATAGCCTTCGTCGCGGCCTTTCTGTAGCCATCGACAATGACTGTAGGATGGACATCCTTGTTGATAAGCTCTTCAGCCTTTTCGATGAGCGCGCCAGCAAGCACAACTACAGAGGTTGTACCATCTCCCACCTCATTGTCTGTTGCCTTGCTAATCTCTACCATCATCTTCGCTGCTGGATGCTGAACGTCTATCTCTTTGAGAATTGTAGCACCGTCATTTGTTATTGTTACATCGCCAAGAGTGTCGACAAGCATCTTGTCCATTCCTCTTGGGCCAAGTGAACTTCTAACTATTTCAGCAATCAGCTTTGCAGCAGTGATGTTGTTCTTTTGGGCATCTCGGCCTTTGGTCTGCGATGTACCTTCCTTGAGAATTAACACCGGGACGCCTCCAGCTGAACCCTGTTGTATTGACATTTTTCACATTTCTCCTAAAATTGTAAATTTAAAGGGACTGCGCGGGATATTTTAAATTTGCTGTAAGGTTATTATATGCTATTTTTTGCAAGCCTGATGCGAGCTATTCCATTAACGTACTGAATGTGCTTTACTACAGGGTTAACCGCGGTGTCTGGCAACTTTGCTAATAGTTCATACTTTCTTGTTCCACGGGCAACTATCCTTACTTGCCGCGTTTCTACTTCATATCTTGCACTGATGTCGGAAGCATCTGACACACCGCGGATCTCGGCGATCACCTCGTAGTAGTCTGGACCCTCTATCACTTCAGGCGTCGGCGGCATAACATCCTCGATTCGAGGCCGGACATTCCTTGCCATTGGATTTCGGAACGTCGGCTTGACTTGAACTTCCTTTGCGGCTTCTCTGTATTTTACGGAGTTAGGTAGCGCCCTCCATGCAAGGCCGGTAAGAGCACCTGCAACAAAGCCGCCAATGTGAGCAAGGTATGCAACGCCTGCTTCACCAGCAGGTCCCAGTTGGCCGATGATGGCAAAGATCAACTGCATTATGAACCAGAAGGGGATGTAGAGCAGCACAGGTATACGAACTGTATAGATGAAGAACACTGCTATTATGGTAAGGATGTTGGCTCTTGGATACATGACAAGGTACGCGCCAAGGATGCCGGAAATTGCACCTGAGGCACCGACTGCAGGTATCTCTCCTTGCCCAGTCGAAACAGCATAAAAGCTGTGTGCAAAAGCGGCTGCTGCCCCCCATCCAAGATATATAAGGATGTACTTTATCCTACCATACCTGTCCTCAATGTTGTCGCCAAATACGAAAAGAAATACCATATTGCCGATGATGTGGGCAATTCCCCCATGCATGAACATGGATGTAATGATCGTAGGCCCGCTGCCAGGAAAGTCATTGACTATCCTGCTTGGAACTGCTCCATAGGTCATAAATACATCCTCAGTAGCACGGGGATCTGAGAAGAAGCTTGTGGCCGAGGCCTCCCAGATAAAGACGATCACGTTTATGGCAATCATGCCATAATTCAGGTATGGCCTTCCATGCACACGTTCTGTGTCATCGTGTATTGGAAACATATTACCTGAGTCTACCTGTAGGGATGTAGTGACAAGAAATAAGCCTTTGTGCTATGAAAAGCCAAAGGGGTTCGTATTGGGCATATCATCTCCACGCTTTTCCCCATGGGCCTTTCTTTTATGGCGCCTCATTCTTTCCTTATCATCAAAGATCATGTTGCAGTGCTCGCACTTCCACACCTTTTGCTCGCTGCTGCTGCCTCTTATTTTGCTAAAGAGATCCATCAGCTGCCGTCATCGACAGACAGGTTGATTAAAGTTGCGATCCTAGGATGTCTTAAGATCTATAGTTCCTTAAAGAAGGTGTATAAAGTAATCATAATAATGATTTGGTAGAGTACATAGCATAGATTAATGCAAGGACGCCGAAGAGACCCAATCCAGACCGCTTATTTTCCACAACTTTTAGCATATAGCGTTTTAGTCATATACACATCTCTTCTTGTTAAAAATCCATCGTCGGTACCTACTACCTACTACAAAGTTTGGAGCAAGTGTGGCATTCAAAAGTAAACTTTAGCATATGGACTATACCACAACCATCATTACGTTATTGGTTCCCAAGATAGTTCTAAGCAGCATAAAATGGACTTAACCTAGGAACAGCAACGACATAATGACTGCCATCGGCCTACTCATAAACTGATAGTCTGACGTGAAACTGCGGCGACATTAGATACGATGCCACAATTGCACGGGCAATAGTATTTCTTGGCATGTCCTTTACACATGAACAAATACTTCTTCTGTAGGGTAGTCGATGTGTCGACATCCACGCCTATTATTCCATGACTATCATAGTCAATGTCGATTTGACGCCGTTGAGCTTTCTAAGCTTCCAGGTGATCGTTTCCTTTACCTTTTCCATGGTATCAGATTCAACCTGTGCCACGATGTCATAAACACCGTAAACTTGATAGACCTCCTTGACGCTTTCAAGTTTTTTCAATTCATTAACAAGAGAATCCTCACTTCCAAGTTCAGCATTCATAAGGACAAAAGCTTTAGGCATATGTATGGTTGAGGAAGTCTGATGTATAAAAATGTGATCTATATTTCATTCTTCAGCTTGCTTTCGTCAAACGGTTCAGCCTTTTTCCACTGGTATGCAAACAGGTCAGAGCACCATTCAAGAAATTCCCGGTCCTTGCCGTAAAACATGATATTTAGATCAGGTTCACCCTTCATGTTAGGAAAGAGCACGCATCCTTGCTTTTCATTAAAAATCGTCATCACTTTTACCTCGGGCAGCATCCTGCGCTCAACTAGGCCTGTGCTGATGAAATTGCGCCATCCAAGCTTTTGGAGAATCTGCGTTCGCCCTTTTGGGACAACTGCATTGGCAGCAAAAATATAAGAGAATCTTACACCTTTCTCTACTCTACTGCTCACTGTTTCAATGAGGTCGAGTGGCACCTGTGCCATTATCTCTTTGATATATACCTCAGATTCACTGTAGAGATTCTTCCAGCGCTGAAGTATTGCCATGACGCCGTGCACTATTTCACAGCTCTGAAACGCCCCCATCCTCTGGATAAACTTGGTCGGCAGGTCGCCAAGACTATGGTCAAGGAAAAATTCCTTGTTGCGATACAGAAAATCATAACTTGGCATTAACATTACCACCGTTCTGCCATAAACAGTCAGCATGAGCTCGCCTTCTCTACCTTTGGCTACTAACCCTGCCTCAATCAGGCGTGTCATGTTCCGGTGAGCTTCTTGCATAGTAGCGTTAAGCTCTGTGGCAAGCTGGGAAAGACGATGATTCTTTTGGTTGAGCTTTGTCAGCATCAAGAGACGGAGGTCACCGGCAAGCTCAAAGAACAAAGACCCGACGCCCTCATTAGGCTCCTGATCTGACATCCGGCATTTACACACACCACGGGTTTAAAAACCTGTCAAAGCTGAACATCTGCGTTCAGTATGAGAGCAAGAATTATAATTTGGCTAAATCCACTGCTTTGATATTATGGGCGAAAAGAAATCCATCTCAGCTCTAGTAAGCGGTGGAGAAGCCAATGCAGGACCACCACTAGGTCCAGCAATGGGTCCGATGGGCGTCAATGTACTTCAGGTGGTAAATACCATTAACGAAAAGACAAAGGATTTTCCCGGTATGAAGGTTCCAGTCAAAGTAGAGGTGGATACCGAAACAAAAAAGTTTACGGTTGAAGTTGGCATCCCGCCGACAGCTGCTCTAGTGGCAAAAGAGGCAGGGATAGCAAAGGGCTCAGGCACCTCTGGCACCAATTATGCTGGCGACTTGTCGATGGCAAGTGCTGTCAAAATAGCCAAGATGAAGATTGATGGCTCCTACGCCAAGGATCTTAGAGGTGCCGTTAAAGAGGTCGTCGGATCTTGTGTTAGTATGGGCGTAAAGGTCGAAGGCAAACCTGCAAAAGAAGCGTATGCAGATATATCTGCAGGCAATCATGATGCCCTCCTCACGAATTCACAATAGCAGCTAAACCATAACAACTATGAATAATCCTATATAACAACAATTAACTATTTCATGCAGCAACATTTTTGTTCCTGACCTAACATTACTGATGACTACAGCGCAGGCATTCAGGCCTTATTCTTTTTTCAGTTAGAAAAATTGGGCATTTTTCGACTAAAAAAGCTGTCTAGCCCTCAAAATGCAGGCAACCAGCCAATAAATCTTAAATAATAATTCATGTACTTGTATCTTGTCGGAACATGAGTGAAGAAAGGAAAACGGCAAGCATGCACGCTGCTAGTAGCAGCTTGGTAGAATTGAGCGAGAGAAATTTTGATGAAATTGTGGGAGGCAGCAAGCCGGTATTGGTGGATTTTTGGGCAACATGGTGCGGCCCTTGCCAGTTCATGCTTCCTATATTTGACAAGCTGGCCAAAAAATATGGCGACAAGGTGGCATTTGGAAGACTGAATGTAGACGACAACCAAGGGATTGCAATGCGCTACGACGTCTACGCCATTCCAACATTTATCATGTTTATGAACGGCAAGACGGTGGACAGGGCAGTTGGTGCAGTAGGAGAAAAGGGTCTGGAAGGCTTGCTTCAAAAGTACCAGTGATTCAGATCTTAAAGGTACCCGAAGGCAGGATCATTCTTTCTTTTCTTAGCAATAAGCAAGTTCAAAACTTCCTTTTCGGAATCGTTTAGTCTGTGGTTGAACCTCTCAAGCAATTGCTTTGCCTGTCTGCTGTTGAGATCTGTATAAAAAATATCACCCTCATTTATCTGACGGCCAATTGTCGGTTCTTTGACCGACACTGCTACCTGCATACCTGCAGTTGCTTCCTCAATTGCTTTTCCGCTTTCCTGTATCTGATGCACAGTGCCTACCTTCTTGCCTTCTTCATTTATCACGTGCATTTTTTGCCTGAGCTTGCCTACTTGAATCTCAGCGCCAAAGACAGCTGGATCGTTGCGCCTAAAAATGAATCCTTTGAGGAACTGGAATTTGCATACAGGCGGCAGCTCATTGAATATGATCAAGTCTTCATGTTCACGTTGGTATGCCACCCAGTCTGTATAGCTTCGTACAAGATTGTAGATTATCTGCTCGTTAAAGATCTTCACTCCACGATCCTGCGCTTCCTTTTGTGCATCTTCAAGCACTTTGACGTTAAAGCCTAACATAACTCCAAGATAGCGGTCATTCTCCTTCACTGCAGCGGCTTCTACAACATCTCTTCTTGTAATGTTGCCAATGTCTGCCATCCTGATGTCAACATTTGCTTTCTTGAGCAAGTCTACTATGGCCTCAAGCGAGCCGATAGTATCGCATTTCAATACCACTCCGCTAGTTTGTGTATTGCTTACGATGGCGTTCTTGACTTCTGACTCTACAACTGACTTTAGGCGATCAAGCTCATCTTTGCTCTTCCTCTGACCGTTGTTGTAAACATATATAGGACTTCCTGCCAGCACCCCCTCAAGGTCCGGCGAGGTTATCTTCAAGCCTGCAGCGGCTATTACCTCGTTGACCTGCTTGAATTTGTCTCGAGGGTCTCGCATTTCGTCAAGGGGCTTTGGCAGCAACAAAGCTTTTATCCTGGTGGAAATTGCACCATCGCGCTTGCCTACAACGATGCTGTCGCCCTGATGCAGTACTCCATCAAGAAGTATGATGTTTGCAGACGGTCCAAGTCCCGTTTCTTCACTAGATTCAAGCACTATACCCCTTGCAGCATCCTTGGTATGGCGCTCCAGTTTCTTTCCCATGTACTGCTGTGTTAGACCCACCATTACGGCCAAGAGTTCCGCTATTCCTACGCCGGTTCTTGCACTGACAGGGACTACCGCAACTTCCTTTGTGTAATCCTTGACTCGCCAGAATGCCTCTGATGGATAGCCCAGTCTCGAGAGCATTCCAACAACGCTGTATATCTTTTCGTCAAGCAAAGTCTGCACAGCGGTATCCTGCCTTTTTACATCTTCAGAAATGAATCGTGTAGACGTGCGCCAGCCACCAACCCTGTCAACTTTGTTGAGCGCAACGACAAATGGTACCCTGCGCTTTTTCAGAATGTCCATGCTTTCAATAGTCTGAGCTTCAAAACCCTTGTTCACATCGACAACGACTATAGCAATGTCGGCCGCAGAGCCGCCCCGTGTGCGCAGGTTGGCAAAAATCTCGTGGCCAGGTGTATCGATGACAAGCAGTCCAGGTATTGCCGCTTCTGCCTTGGCAAGTTTAGCGTATAGCGGACCAGTTATCTCTTTAATGGTTTCAATTGGCAAAAAACTTGCACCTATGTGCTGTGTTATACCGCCTACTTCTCGTGCCTGAACTGCAGTGCCACGAATGTTGTCCAATAATGAAGTCTTGCCCGAGTCTACATGACCTAAAACTACGACGATTGGCTGCCTAAGTTCCACGTATATAGATCAGCCAAAAATGACACGCGACTCTTTTATGAAGCTTTCAGGAGAATCCGAAGCGTGAATAATGTTGTCGGTAAACCCGAGGCCAAAGTCACCCCTGATGGTTCCTGGAGCCGCTTCAAATGATTTGGTCGACCCGACCATGAGCCTTACTGTGTTCACTGCATTGCTGCCCTCTAGGATGCATGCCACGACCGTGCCGGAAATAATAAAGGATAGCAATTCGTCAAAAAATGGCTTGTTTTTGTGGGCAGAGTAAAATTCCTGTGCCTTTTCCTTGGTGAAATTATAAGACTTTAAGTTCCTTAGCTGAAAGCCTTTTTCTTCAAAGCGCGCCAATATCTTGCCCGTCAGATGGCGCCTAAAACCATCAGGTTTGACAACAATTAGCGTTTGCTCAGGTGCCATAGCCTATCTACCACTACTGCTTTTTCGTGTGCAGTCCGCCCTTTACATAGCGAACTGTCCATTTGAGTTTTCTTGGGTCACGTTTTAACACCCGCATGTTCTTCTTGCATTTGCTCGAGCAAGTCCACTGCACATGTCCGTCATTTTTTACAAGCATGATTCCATGTCCACTGGTGATATGTCTACCACAGAACGAGCAGTTGCGTAGAGATGTTGCTGTCTTGCTCATTAACCATTATCACCTTATCTTGCGGGCCTCGCGCTCGGTTTCTCTAAGCATCAAGACATCGTTCATCTTAATAGAACCCTTGACGTTTCTTGTAAGAATCCGGCCTCTATCCTTGCCTTCGAGAACCTTGACACGTACCTGTATGACTTCGCCGGCAATCCCTGTCCTGCCCACTATCTGGATTACTTCTGCAGGGACGACCTTTTCTTCAGCTGTCTTGCTGCTCATCTATCAGTTTCCACCTATCATTTCGGGGCCGCCGCCACTCCCTTCATAGTGCTTATAGAGCTGACGACCTGCTCAACAATGTGTTGAGCCTCGCCAGCATCGACAATGGAGGCAGCTGCAGAGCCCACATCGATTCCAAGTGATGCACCCAGCTGCTGCTTGCTAGGAACAAAGATAAATGGTGCCTTTCTCTCTTCGCAGAGGATAGGCAGATGAGCCACAACTTCTGGCGGCTCGACATCCTCGGCAATTACAACTAGCTTTGATACACCGCGTTCTATAGCTTTGGTGGTCTCATTGGTGCCCTTGCGGACTTTACCGCTCTGCTTTGATACCCGAACAGCCTCATAAACTGCATTTACCAGATCCTTAGAAGTTTCAAACTTGACATAATATGGCTTACTCATTGTTTCTATCACCCATTGGGATCATCTTATTCTTCTTACACAGAAGAATAAGCGTATTAAAAACGTTGTCCATTCCTATATCAGGGACTGCACATACCTGCGGTATTCATCAACCTTTGAGTCCAGTAGCGATTTATCAGTTGATTCTGCATACATTCTGATAAGAGGTTCAGTTCCACTAGGCCTTAACATCAGCCAAGTCTCATCATCAATCCAAATCTTGGCTCCGTCCAGCGTCTCGACCTTTTTGGGACTTCCATGCTCGCGGCATATCTTAATTACCCTGTCGACTACTTCTCGTGAAGAACACGTAAACTTGGTCTTATACTGGAAGGTCTGTGGCAGCTGCGCAATGTGCTGTGAAAATGACTTGTCAGATGCAGCCATCATATCAAGTACAAGTGCAGTAGCCATTGCTCCATCCCTTACTTCATTTAGCGGCCCGTACATAAAGCCGCCATTCTCCTCCAGCCCAAGTGCACAGCTGCGCTTGACCATTTCTCGAGATACTTCGACGCTTCCAACCTTGGTGTAAATTGTTTTAGAGCCGGCCTGTTCTGCCACAATAGATAGTATCATTGAAGTGTTAATAGGGCAAACAACTTCGGAGCCCTTATGCTTTTGTGACAGCAAGTGCTTGACCAAGAGCGCGCCAGTCTTGTCGCCCATGTAGATTGTGCCGGTGTTATCGCAAAAGATACTACGATCGCCGTCGCCGTCGTATGCAACACCAAAATCTGCCCTTGCAGATTTCACAGTTTCTGAGAGCACTTCAAGATTGTCCGGTGTCGGCTCTGATCCACGGCTAGGAAAGTCGCCATCTATATGACCATTGATGATGATTACTTTGCAACCAAGCTTTTTTGCTATAAGCGGAGCAACAACTGCTTGCGCTCCATTTCCAGTATCCATCACCACAGTGAATTTTTGTTGCCTTATCCTGTTGACATCTATTAAGGCAAGCACAGCCTCGATGTACCTACTGATAATATTGTAATCAATAGAATCGTGACCAGTTCCATCTATCCTGACAAATCTCTTTGAATAATAAATATCCTCGACCTTCAGCTCATCTTCTCTTGGAATTTCTACGCCATCTGCCGCAGTAGGTTTGATCCCGTTGTACTCGGGCGGGTTATGTGATGCAGTTATCATGACCCCTCCGTTATATCCTAGGCGCTTTGCGGCGTACTGCAAGCACGGAGTCGGTACAAGCCCTGTGTCTGCAGTGTCAAGCCCCGCAGAGTTGAGGGTTGACCTGACAAGTCTTGATAGGACAGGATGCGATTTGCGTCCATCATATCCTACCACTATGGGCCCTTTGCCAAAGTATGTGCCAAGTGCATAGCAGAGATCAATCACAAGATCATATGTAAGCTCTTGACCATAAACTCCGCGTACTCCATTTGTACCAAAGAGCCGCGGCTTGACATTGCTTGCTTGCATATCGATATTGTTATTTTTTACAGTTGCCAAGATATAAATAGATAAATTTGGCTGCCGGTTCTTGCATTCTTAGGCGGGCGGGGGTCGCCAAGCCCGGTCAACGGCGCAGGTCTCTTTTTCTTTTGGGAAAAAAGGAAAAGGGTGTGAAGCTTAGAATGAGCCGGCTGGTTCCTGCAACCCTGTTCCTTAGGGATTCGTGGGTTCAAATCCCACCCCCCGCACTTTAATTTCATAACAACAACATGAACATCAGGTATGTCAAGCTATTTGCAAATTGGATCGTTGATCTGACAAGAATTGAACTACAAAAACTTCAGAGGTGGGATATACCTGTTTACTTCATTTATGTATTAAGTTTGTGCCACTCAAAAGCACAGTTAATGGCATGATAGTATCGAAGGGGGACAACATAGCAATTGTCATAAAAACAATTAAAGCAAACCGCAGAAATAATATTAAAAGTCTCTTAGTTGCTCAAATCTGTCAAGCTAACAAAATCTTCGGCTATCTACATTCTTCTAATATTTGCACCAATAGCTGCTGCATTAGAGTATGTTCATGCTGATGATCTAGTCCTATTTGTAATATCAGCAATAGCGCTTATTCCGCTGGCAAAACTGATAGGCGATTCCACAGAACATCTTGCAACCCACTATGGCCCCACAGCAGGGTCACTTCTGAATGTGACCTTTGGTAATGCTGCGGAGATCATTATTGCGGTGATTGCCATAAGCGCAGGACTCCTAGACTTGGTCAAGGCATCCATTACAGGTTCAATCATTGGTAATATACTTCTCATCTTGGGGTTGAGTGTCATTGCAGGTGGCTTTAGATTCAAAGAGCAAACCTTTAGCAGGGAAAATGTTGGCATCCAAGCATCAATGCTTTTCTTGGCAATAATTGGTCTTGCCGTACCGACCATTTTGGCAAGCACCATGTCTTCGTCTTCAGAAAACCAAGGGCAGGTACAGTTGCTGAGCGATGCATTGGCATTCATTCTGCTGATCGTCTACATCCTCGGGATAGTATTTACGTTCATTACCCACAAACATCTGTTCACACCGCCTGAAACTGAGAGCATGCATGAAAGTCACGGCACACACTGGAGCAAGAAAAAGTCGTTTCTATTCCTTGCAGCAAGTATGGCAGGGGTCATAGTAGTAAGCGAAATGTTAGTTGCTTCAGTCGAGACAGTAGGTGAAGAACTTGGCTTTAGCGAATTGTTTGTTGGTGCAATAATTGTAGGTATTGTTGGTAATGCAGCTGAGCACAGTAGTGCAATTCTCCTTGCAAGGAAAGGCAAAATAGAGCTTTCAATTGGCATAGCAGCAGGCTCAGGTACCCAGATTGCACTTTTTGTAGTCCCAATTCTTGTATTTGCAGGCATTGCGATGGGCCAGCCATTTACACTTGTGTTTACACTGCTGGAACTAGCAGTAATTTTCTTAGGAGCTATAATTCTGAACTTGATAGTCCATGATGGTAGAAGCAATTGGTTTGAAGGCATAATGCTGACAGCAGTCTATATCATAATTGCGATAGCATTCTTTTTTGTCGCAGA
>OCZS010000704.1_pt1 | contig 11334 bp, 10 predicted proteins | sample 1539071 | NCBI WGS metagenome assembly OCZS01 (sample SAMEA3113584, study PRJEB22503) | soil metagenome | reverse complement strand
CTCGATCCTGCCTGCTCGCGGGGTGTGGGGAAAGCCGCGCCCCGCCCGGGGTGGGGCCTCCGGGCGGGGCGACGTCGGACCGGACCTACCGGTGGTCGGGCCGGCCGGAGTGGTCGGGCTCCCCGGGGTTCTCGCGATGCGGGGCGCGGGAGTCCGTCTTCCTGCCGACGGCGTCGCCGGGGTAGCCCTCCTGGTAGAGGTCGTCCACCTCGTCGCTGTCACCGTACGTGTAGTCGCCCACCGCGATGGCGGCACCCCCCGCGCGGTCCCTGACCTCGGCAGGCGAGATGGCCCGGGCGACGTGGTACCCCACGATCGTGACGATGGTGCCCAGTGCGATGCCCTCGAGCGAGAAGTTGTCGCCCAGGACCATCTTGACGTTGCCGATACCGATGATGATGCCGGCGGCGATCGGCACGAGGTTGATCGGGTTGCCGAAGTCGACGCCGTTCTCGCGCCAGATCTTCGCACCGAGCAGGCCGATCATGCCGTAGAGGACGACCGTGATGCCCCCGAGGACGCCACCGGGCACAGAGGCCACGAGCGCGCCGAACTTCGGGGAGAGACCGAAGAGGATGGCCACCGCGGCGGCGACCCAGTAGGCGGCGGTCGAGTAGACCCGAGTGGCCGCCATGACGCCGATGTTCTCGGCGTAGGTGGTCGTGGGGGAGCCGCCCACCGAGCTGGCCAGGGCGGTGCCGACGCCGTCGGCGGCGATGGCGCGCCCCATGACGGGGTTGAGGTCGTGCCCGGTCATCTCCGCCACCGCCTTGACGTGTCCGGTGTTCTCCGCGATCAGCGCGATGACCGCGGGCAGGACGAGCAGGATCGCCGCGACGCTGAAGCTCGGCGTGTGCCACCCGACGACCTCCTGTCCGTCGGCGGCGATCATCGTCCGGTCGGGGAAGCCGAGCCATGCGGCCTCGCCCACCTGGCTCGTGTCCCACCGGAAGTGCGTCGTCGCCTCAGCGGCACCGCCGAGGACCGAGGTGATCTGACCCACCGTGTTGTCGAGGAGCCAGGAGAGGAGGGTGCCGAAGATCAGCGCGAGGAACACCGCGATCCGGCTGATGAACCCGCGGAAGGCGACCGCGCAGAGGATCGTGAACGCCATCGTCGCGAACGCGACCCACTGGTCCTGCGGCCAGTAGATGCCGGCCACGACCGGCGCGAGGTTGAACCCGATGAGCATGACGACGGCGCCCGTCACGACCGGCGGGAGGACCTTGTGCAGCACCGAGGACCCGGCGAAGTGGATCGCGGCACCCACGGCCGCAAGGACGAGGCCCGCGACGAGGATGGCGCCGGTCACCTCGGCCGAGTCACCGCCGTTGGCGCGGATGGCCGCGACACCGCCGACGAAGGACGCGGACGTGCCGAGATAGCTGGGCACCTTGCCCGAGACGATGAGCAGGAACGCGATCGTCGCGATGCCGCTCATCATGATCGCGAGCTGAGGGTTCAGCCCCATGACCAGCGGGAACACGAACGTCGCCCCGAACATCGCAACGACGTGCTGGGCGCCCAGGCCCACCGTCTTTCCCCAGGAGAGGCGCTCGTCCGGTGCCACGACCTCGTCGGGCCCCAGAGTCCGCCCGTCCCCCTTCAGCGTCCAACCCACACCCAGCGCCATTGGTATGACCTCTCTCGACGGTCCGCGTCGACGGTGACGCGGCTCACGTGTCCGTGATACCCGGAACCTAGTGACCGTGTCATGCGACACCCTCGGCAATCGTTGACAGCCGGACGCTGTGTCGTTTGGCAGCCCCTCAGATACCGCGCATCTGGTGGATACGGAGCGCGAGCGCCAAGGTGAGCCGCAGCTGCGGGTCCGAGGTGAAGGGGCCCAGCATCCGCTCGAGCTTGGCGATGCGGTAGCGCAGCGTGTTGTAGTGGAAGAAGAGCCGGCGGGCGGTCTCCGCGACGTTGAGGTTGGTGTCGATGAGCACCGAGAGGGTGCGGCGCAGGTCGGCGTTCTCGGCGGAGTCGTCGTTCGCGAGCTCACCGAGCGACTCGTCGACGAAGCGGCGCAGGTCGGCCCCGTCGGGGATGAGGGCGAGCAGCCGGTAGATGCCGAGGCCGTCCACGTGGGTGAGGGCCGACTCCCCGTACATCTGCCGACCCACGTGCACCGCCTTGAGCGCCTCGTCGTACGCGACCGGCAGGTCGGCGACCGACGTGACCGGGCGGGAGACGCCGGTCGAGAAGGTCCGGCGGCCACCGCCGCCGTCGCCACTGACGACCCGGGCGATCTCACCGACGGTGCGCATCACCGCGTCGGCGTCGGCGCGCGGGGCCACCGGCAGCAGCGTCACGACCTCCTGGCTGAACCCAGCGACCGGCACGCTGGCGTCCCGCGTACGCACGGCCTGCACCCATGCGCGGACGAACCGCTCCTGGAGGGCGCGCACCTCGTCGGCCGACCGCGTGGTCTCGGCGTCGTTCTCGTCGGTCTCCGCGACGACGACCACCATGGGACGGGCGAGGTCCCAGCCGAGCGACGTCGCGTGCCAGATCGCGTCCGCCGGCTCTCCGGCCCGCCCGGCGAGGGCATCCCGGAGGAACTCCGCCCGGTACTTCCCCTCGACCGCGGCGACTGCCTGCTCCTTGGTGATGGCGAGGGCGGCGACGGTGGCGGCCCGCTCGAGCATGTGGACGTCGGGAGCGCTCAGCGGGCGCTCCGGCGAGAAGGCGCCGAGCAGCCCGTGGTCCGAGGCGCCCGCCACGATCTTCACGAAGGCCCGGGTCGGCTCGTGGCCCCCGGTCTCCCGCGGCCCCACCGGCTCGTTCTCGACGACGAGCCGCCCGGTCCTGTCGAAGCAGTCCAGCGCGCGGGCCTGCTCGACGTGACCTTCGCCGCCGGCCATGGCGAGCACCCGGCCATCCGTCGTCGTCACCACGGCAGAGCCGCCGAAGAAACCGGCCACGGCCTGGCAGAGCTCAGCGAGCGAGCCGCCGCCCAGCACGATGCGCACGAGCACGCGGTGCACCTCGTCCTCGCGCTGGAGCAGGGCTGCCTGTCGCTCGACGACCTCCGCGAGGACCTCGGCCCGCTCGGTCGGGTCGGCGGGCAGGTCCGCGGGCAGAGCGGCGGGCGAACTGTGCGCCCCGCTGGTCGATGGCAAGGTCTGCGCGTCTGGCGGCAGATCGTTGGCAACAATGACCACCCGGTCACTGTAGACCCCTCGCTAGCGTCGGCTCATGCCGTCGCCCAGCCCCCGGCGGGCCGCTGTGCCGGTCGCGGTGTCGAGCCTGAGCGCCGGGCTGGTGGACGGCCCGCCGACGGTGGGCACGGTGGTGGCGGCCTACCGGTTCGGCCTGTACCTCGACGTCGCCGGTGACGTGCTGCCCGTCGTCACCTGGGATGCCGTGCCGGTCCCGACCGCGCTCCGGCTCTCCGGCCGCTCCGGCCCGCTGGTCTGGGGTGTGGCACCGGGTGACCGCGTCGTGGTGGGCCTCCGTCGGGTGGTGCTGCCGCGACTCGACCTCGTCGCCGCCCGAACCTGGCGTCCGGCCCGGGTGGCCCGAGCGTCGGCGCGGGGGTGGGGGGGCCAGGAGCTCACCGGCGCGACCCTGGGCGACGCCGTGCCCGCGACGGGGTGGCTGGCGGACGGCATCCGGGATGCCGTCCTCGCACGGGACCCGTTGCCGCACGTTCGCGGGCTGGTCGGCCGGGGCCGGGGTCTCACGCCCTCCGGCGACGATGCTCTCGCCGGCGCGCTGCTCGTCGGTCACGCCCTGGGGTCGGACGGCCGGCTCGCCACTGCCGTGCGATCGCGGCTCTGCGCCACCACGGCGGTCTCCTGCTCCCTGCTGCGGGCGGCCACCGACGGCTACGCCGCCCGCCAGGTGGTCACCCTCGTCGACGCGGTGCTGGCGGGCGACGCGCCGACCGTCCGCGTCGCCCTTCCGCCGGTCCTCGACATGGGGCACAGCTCGGGCCACGACCTCGTGACCGGAATCCGCGCGGCGCTCGACGTCCACCCCTTCCCGCCGAGCGTGACCTCCGTGCGGTCGGGCTCCACCGGGCGGGCCGCCGCATGACCACCCACGTCGAGCTGCGCCGGGGGACCTACCACGACTCGGTGAGCCTCATGCAGGTGTCACGGTCCGTGGCCGGCACCGACGGCGTGACCGCGGCCCAGGTCGCCATGGCGACCGAGCTCAACGTGGACGTCCTGCGGGGCATGGGGTTCGACGTCCCACACGAGGCGACCCCCAACGACCTGGTCGTGGCCCTGCGAACCGAGTCCGACGACGTGCTCCCCGCCGCCCTTGCCGCGGTGGAGTCCACCCTCGCGGGTCTGCGCGGGCGCCAGGAAACGGGGGCCGGCGAGGCCGATGTCCCTCCTCGCACCGTCGGTTCTGCCGCCCGCCGGAGCGGTGCCACCCTGGCGCTGGTCTCGGTGCCCGGACAGCACGCGGTGACGGAGGCGTTCGACGCCGTCGACTCGGGCCTGTCGGTGATGCTGTTCTCGGACAACGTCTCGGTGGAGGACGAGGTGCGCCTGAAGGACGCAGCGGCCGCCGCCGACGTGCTCGTCATGGGGCCGGACTGCGGCACCGCGCACATCGGTGGGGTGGCGCTCGGCTTCGCGAACGTCGTGCGCCCGGGATCCGTGGGCATCGTGGCGGCATCCGGGACCGGCGCCCAGCAGGCGATGTGCCTCCTGGACGCGGCCGGGGTGGGCATCAGCCACTGCCTCGGCGTCGGTGGGCGCGACCTCCAGGCGGCGGTCGCCGGCCGCGCCACCCGGCAGGCTCTGCGGGCGCTCGCTGCCGACCCGGCGACCGACGGGGTGCTCCTCGTGTCGAAGCCGCCGGACCCAGTGGCGCTCGACGAGGTCGAGCGGTATGCCGCCGAGCTCGGTCTGCCGGTGCACTGGGCGGTGCTCGGCGCCGGGCGCCCAGACCTCACCCAGGCGGTGGAGGCCTTCCTCGCCGCCCGGGGCGTCGCCGTACCGCCCTGGCCGCACTCGCCGGCCCCTCGCGAGGATCCGGCGCTCTCGCAGGGGCCGGCACTGCGCGGTCTCTTCTGCGGAGGCACCCTCGCCGACGAGGCGATGACCGTCGCCGAGGCGGAGCTGGGCGGCATCCGGAGCAACATCGCGCACTCGGCCGACCTGCGCCTCGGGCCGGACCTGCGGGACGAGGGGCACGTCGTCCTCGACTTCGGCGACGACGGCCTCACCAGGGGGCGCGCTCATCCGATGATCGACCCCACGTTGCGGATGGAGCGGATCGCCGTCGAAGGGTCCGACCCGACGTGCGGTGTCCTCCTCCTCGACCTCGTCCTGGGCCATGGCGCCCACCCCGACCCCGCCGACGAGCTCGCGGACGCCGTGCGGTCCGCACGGCGGACCGCCCAGGACCAGGGCCGGGCATTGCCGGTCGTCGTCTCGCTCACCGGCACGGACGGCGACCCGCAGGACCGCTCGCGGTGCCAGGACGTGCTCGCGTCCGCCGGCGCCGGGGTGTTCCTGTCCAACAGCCAGGCGGCGAGGCACGCCCTCGGGCTCCTGCGGGGCACAGCATGACCGCGACGGGTCGGCCCCTGCGCGGGCTCCTCGACTCCGAGCCGGTGGTCGCCACCGCCGGGGTGTCGCTGCTCGCCGACGCCCTGCGCGACCAGGCGGTGGAGGTCACCGAGACCGAGTGGCAGCCGCCACCGCCGGGTGCGGAGGGAGACCTCGCGCGGGTCATGGGGGATCCCCGCCGGGTCGCCGCCAACGCGGTGGCGTTCGAGCGGATGACGAGCGCGCACGCGGCACTGGTCGACGTCGTCCCTGCCTCAGAGGCCCTCAGCCTGGAACGAGGCGCGTTCCTCCACGCCGGTCCCCCGCTGGAGTGGGAGCGGGCGTCGGGTCCGATGCGAGGTGCCCTCATCGGGGCGGTGCTCTTCGAGGGGCTCGCGGCGTCGGCCGACGAGGCCGAGCGTCACCTGGCGGCGGGGACCTACGATCTCGAGCCGTGTCATCACCGGGGCGCGGTCGGGCCCATGGCGGGAGTCGTCAGCCCGTCGATGTGGATGTACGCCCTGCACGACGACGTGCACGGAAACGATTCCTGGTGCTCGCTCAACGAGGGCTTGGGCAAGGTGCTGCGCTACGGGGCGTACGGCCCCGAGGTCCTCGAGCGCCTGCAGTGGATGACCCACGTCCTCGGCCCGATCCTGCGGCAGGCCGTGCGTACCACCGGGCCCATCGACGTCAGGTCGGTCATCGCCCAGATGCTCCAGATGGGGGACGAGGGGCACAACCGCAACCGGGCCGGTTCGCTCATGCTCCTTCGCGAGCTGCTGCCCGGCATGATCACGGCGGACGCGTCGTCGTCCGAGATCGCCGAGGCGGTGCGCTTCTCCGGCGCGAACGAGCACTTCTTCCTCAACCTCGGGATGCCGGCCTGCAAGCTGGCCACCGTTGCGGCCGAGGGGGTGCCGGGCTCGACCGTGGTGACCGTCATGGCCCGCAACGGGACGGACTTCGGAATCCGCGTGTCGGGCACCGGCGACCAGTGGTTCACCGGGCCCGCCAACACGCCTGAGGGGCTCTTCCTCGGGGAGTACGGCCCCGATGACGCCAACCCGGACATCGGGGACTCGGCCGTCACCGAGACCGGCGGAATCGGCGGCTTCGCCATGGCGGCGGCGCCCGCCATCGTCCGCTTCGTCGGGGGCGACGTGCCGTTCGCGCTCCGGGCGACCCGGACCATGTACGAGATCACGACCGGTGAGCACCCGGCATACCAGGTGCCGATCCTCGGGTTCCGCGGGACGCCGACCGGCATCGACGTGACGAAGGTGGTGCGCACCGGCATCCTGCCGCAGATCAACACCGGCATGGCCGGACGCGTCGCGGGCACAGGCCAGGTCGGGGCCGGGCTCGTCACGCCACCCGTCGGGTGCTTCCGGGCTGCGCTCGCCGCCCTCGCCGCCGCCGCCCCGGGCTGAGCGGTGAGGGTTGCCCGTTGCCCCCGTGACAGGATGGCGTCGTGGCTGCGACGACCCTGGACGGCACGGCGATTCTCAGCACGATCAAGGAGGAGCTCAAGGCCAGGGTCGCCGCTCTTGCCGCGCGCGGGGTGGTTCCCGGCCTGGGCACCGTGCTCGTCGGCGACGACCCGGCGAGCCACTGGTACGTCGGTGCAAAGCACCGGGACTGCGCCGAGATCGGGATCACCAGCCTGCGGCGTGACCTGCCGGCGGACAGCGCACAGGAGGCGGTTCTCGCCGTCGTTCGCGAGCTCAACGAGGACCCCGCGTGCACCGGTCTGATCGTCCAGCAGCCGACCGGCCTCGACGAGAACATGATCCTGTCCGCCGTCGACCCCGCCAAGGACGTCGACGGACTGCACCCCATGAACCTCGGGTGGCTGGTGCTCGGGCACCCCGCCCCGCTTCCGTGCACTCCCGTCGGGTGCCTCGAGCTGCTTCGCCGGTATGCCGTGCCGATCGCGGGTGCCAAGGTGGTCGTCGTCGGCCGAGGACTCACGGTCGGGCGGCCACTTGGACTGATCCTCACCCGTCGGTCCGAGAACGCGACGGTCACCCTGTGCCACACCGGAACTCGCGACTTGGCAGGGGAGGTACGCCAGGCGGACATCATCGTCGCCGCGGCTGGGGTCCCCGGCATCATCTCCCGGGACATGGTCAAGCCGGGTGCCGCCGTGCTCGACGTCGGGGTGTCACGGGTGGTCGACGAGTCGACGGGAAAGTCCGTGGTGGCGGGCGACGTGGCCAAGGACGTCTGGGACGTCGCGGCCTTCGTCAGCCCCAACCCGGGAGGGGTGGGGCCGATGACCCGGGCCATGCTCCTGACGAACGTCGTCGAGGCGGCCGAGCGGTCACTGGTGACGGCACCCGTCGCGGTGGGCCCCTGACGATGCCGGACACCGGCACGGCGGCCGTGCTCTGGCGGAACCTGCGCGCTGTGGCGCTCGTCGCGCGCCCTGCCGCGTGGGGCCGCGAGCTCGGTGCGGCCGTGGTGGCCGTCATCGCCGGTGGCCTCCGTCTGGATCCCGACGCCTGCGGCTGGGGCTGGGCGCCTCGCAGATGGTCCTGCTCCCGATCACCGTCTTCGTAGGCGTGCTGACCGTGGTCCCCCGGCTGGGCGACTCGCCTCCAGGGAGCGGTGCACCTCACCCTCTTCGCGGCGTTCGTCTTCCTCGCCATGAGCCCCTGACGTCCTCGGGCTCCGGCGTCGCGAACGACCTCAGAGGAGGCCGAGGGCCTGCACGGCGTCGCGCTCCTCGACGAGCTCGGCCACCGACGCGTCGATCCGGGCCCGCGAGAAGTCGTCGATCTCGAGGCCCTGGACGATCTCCCACCGGCCGTCCCGCACGGTGACCGGGAACGAGGAGACCAGGCCCTCCTGCACGCCGTACGAGCCGTCGGAGCGGACGGCCATCGACACCCAGTCGTCCTGCGGGGTTCCCCCGAGCCAGGTACGGGCGTGGTCGATGGTCGCGGAGGCGGCCGAGGCCGCCGACGACGCGCCGCGGGCGTCGATGATCGCCGCGCCGCGCTTCGCCACGGTCGGGATGAAGGTGTTCTCCAGCCAGTCCTGGTCGCCGACGGCCTCGGCGGCGTTCCGCCCACCCACCTCGGCGTGGAAGAGGTCGGGGTACTGGGTGGCGGAGTGGTTGCCCCAGATGGTCATCCTCCGGATCTCCGTGACCGGCACGGCCAGCTTCCCGGCCAGCTGCGAGATGGCGCGGTTGTGGTCCAGCCGCGTCAGGGCGGAGAAGCGCTCGGTGGGGATGTCCGGGGCGTTGCTCATGGCGATGAGGGCGTTGGTGTTCGCCGGGTTGCCGGTGACCGTGACCCGGATGTCGTCGGCGGCCACCTCGTTGAGGGCCTTGCCCTGCGGAGCGAAGATCCCACCGTTGGCCTCGAGCAGGTCACCGCGTTCCATGCCGGCGCCGCGGGGACGCGCGCCGACGAGGAGGGCGAGGTTGACCCCGTCGAACACCGTGCTCGCGTCGTCGCCGATCTCCACGCCGGCGAGGGTCGGGAACGCACAGTCGTCGAGCTCCATGACGACACCCTCGAGTGCGCGGAGGGCCGGCGCGATCTCGAGCAGCCGGAGCTCCACCGGGGTGTCGGGGCCGAGCAGGCCACCGCTCGCGATGCGGAACAGGAGGCTGTAGCCGATCTGGCCGGCGGCGCCGGTGACGGCCACCTTGACGGGCGTGCTGCTCACGGTGGTACCCCTTCGTCCGCGGGTGTCGAGATGTCGCTCTCGACGCTATCAGCGCCGCGACATGGCGCCGCGCCGGGCAGTGTGGTGAGGTGGCGGGCGTGACGACCTCGGCGCCGAGCCGCCCTGACCTGCGGCCTCTGGTCGTTGCCGGGGTGACGGCAGTGGTGTCTCTGGGCCTCGTCGTCGCCGCCGCACGGTGGGGGTGGATGGGCGAGGACGTCGGCAGGGGCGGGCGCTTCTGCGAGGCGCCGAGGACCGGCTGGATCCGCCAGCCGGCCAACACGTGGAGCAACCTCGCGTTCGTCGTCGCCGGGCTGGCCGTCGCCTGGTATGCCACCGACCGCACCCGGCTCGGCCTCACCCTGGGCGCCCACCCCGGGCTCGCGACGGCATACGCGGTGCTCGTGGTTCTGCTCGGACCCGGCAGCATGGCGATGCACGCGACCCAGAGCGACCTCGGCGGCCACCTCGACCTGCTGAGCATGTTCCTCGTGTCCGCGTTCGCCCTCGCCTACGCCCTCATGCGACTCGTTCACCGGGGCCCGGCGTTCCTGGCGCTCGTCTTCCTCGTCGCCGTCGTCGCCGGCATGGCGGTCCAGCTGCGAGGCGGCAGCGTGCCGCTCCTCGGCCATGTCGGGAACGCGGCGTTCGGTCTCCAGCTGCTGGCCGCCGTCGCGGTGGAGGTCGCCCTCGTCCGTCGCCGGTCCGCGCGCCAGGACGTCCGGTGGGGGCTGGCGAGCCTCACCGTCCTCTCGGTGGCCTTCGCGATCTGGACGACGGGCCAGCAGGGCCATGCATGGTGCCGACCCGACTCGCTGCTCCAGCAGCACGCCGCCTGGCACACGTTGTGCGCGGTCGCGGCCTACCTCCTCTTCCGGCACTATGCGGCCGAGCGCCTGGTGGCGGCGCCGGCTGCCGTCCGACCGTCGGCTGCGAAGGACCCCGCCCACCGACGGTGAGCGAGGTCCTGCACTGCCGGGTGTACGTGCTCAGCGAGGGGCGTCCGGGTCCACGCCCTCGGCGACGCGGACGTCCTCGAGACCGATCTCGCCCGAGATGTCCCTGTCCCGGCGGTCGACGCCGGTGATGAGGTGGAAGGTCGCCCCAGCGATGGCACCACCGATGATCGGGGCGAGCCAGAAGAGCCACAGCTGACCGGGGGCCCCGTTCCCGTTGAAGAACGCGACACCGGTGGAGCGGGCCGGGTTCACCGAGGTGTTGGAGATCGGGATGGAGACGAGGTGGATGAGCGTGAGAGCGAGGCCGATGGCGATGGGCGCGAAGCCCTCGGGTGCCCGCGAGTCGGTGGCGCCCAGGATGACGTAGACGAAGACCGCCGTGAGCAGGACCTCTGCGACGAGCACGGCGACGAGCCCGTAGCCGCCGGGGGAGTTGTCGCCGTAGCCGTTGGCCGCCATGTTGCCGGTGGCGTCGAAGCCGGGGCGACCGCGGGCGATGCCCCACAGGGCCACGCCCGCGACGAGCCCGCCGAGGACCTGGGTGGCGACGTAGGCGGGCACGTCCTTCCACAAGAAGCGCTTTGCGACCGCGACCCCGATGGTGACGGCGGGGTTGAAGTGCGCGCCGGACACGTGGCCGACGGCATACGCCATCGTGAGAACGGTCAGGCCGAAGGCGAGCGAGACCCCGAGGAAGCCGATGCCGAGCTGGACGCTCTGCCCGGCCACGACGTTGGGGGCGAGGTAGATCGCGGCGAAGATGGCCGAGCCGCAGCCGCCGAAGACGAGCCAGAAGGTGCCGAGGAACTCAGCGCCGAGGCGCTGCAGCAGGGTGGGTGTGGTCATGGCGCTCATTCTGCTGGGGTCGGGCGCCCCCGTGCCCGGGACGCGCCGATCGGTCGATCCCGAGCGACGTCGTGCTCGTGCCGGCCGGCTCGTGGCACAACGTCACCAGCACCGGCGAGGGCCCTTTGTGGCTCTACTCGATCCACGGCCCGGCGGAGCACCCGCACGGCACGATCCACCTCACGAAGGCCGAGGCCGACGCCGCGGAGAGGGACCACTGACGCGCCGTGGTCAGCCCAGGGTCGCGAGGATGCGGTTGAAGGCGTCCGAGGGCCGCATGACCGCCGACGCCTTCGCCGCATCCGGGCGGTAGTAGCCGCCGATGTCCG
>OCZS010000703.1_pt1 | contig 11335 bp, 11 predicted proteins | sample 1539071 | NCBI WGS metagenome assembly OCZS01 (sample SAMEA3113584, study PRJEB22503) | soil metagenome | reverse complement strand
AGATGGTCGTGGGCGAGCTGGTGCCCAAGAGCCTGGCGGTCGCGCACCCCACTCGTGTCGCCTACGCCCTGGCGGGGCCGCTCCGATGGTTCGGGGTCGTGTTCGGACCGCTGATCCGGCTGCTGAACGGCGCGGCCAACTGGAGCGTGCGGCGGGTGGGGATCGACCCGCAGGAGGAGCTGCGGTCGGTGCGCTCGCTCGACGAGCTCGAGCTGTTGATCCGGTCGTCGGGCGAGGAGGGAACGCTGGAGCCCGAAGCCTTCACGCTGCTGACCCGCACGATCCGGTTCGGTGACAAGACGGCAGCCGATGCGTTGGTGCCGCGCACGGCGCTGCAGTACCTGACCACCGACCAGACCGTCGCCGACCTCGCGGGGCTGTCGCTCGAGACGGGGTTCTCCCGCTTCCCGGTGTGTGAGGGCGATCTCGACGACGTCGTGGGCGTGGTGCACGTCAAGGACGTGTACCGCGTGCCGTTCGCGGCGCGGGCCACGACCCCGATCGCCGAACTCGGGGTCGACGCCTACGTGGTCCCGGAGACCAAGGGACTGGCCGTGCTGCTGGTCGAGATGCGCCGCCGAGGCACGCAATTCGCCCTGGTGGTCGACGAGTACGGCGGCACGGCCGGGGGCATCACGCTCGAGGACGTGCTCGAGGAGATCGTCGGCGACATCGCCGACGAGCACGATCCGGCGGGCGCCACGCTCACCCGCGCTCCGCGGGCGGGGGAGTGGCTCATCCCCGGCCGGCTGCACCGCGACGAGGTGCTCGACACCTGCGGCTTCGATGTGCCGGAGGGTGACTACGAGACGCTGGCCGGCTTCGTCCTCGATCGGCTGGGTCGCATCCCCGAGCCCGGCGACGAGTTCACGTATGACGGATGGACCGTGCAGGTCGCCGCGATGGACCGGCTGCGCGTGGCAACCGTGCGCCTCGAGGCACCCGAGGTTGCCGACGCGCCGTGGACCGGTGCGGCCGAAACCCGTACGGCAGAAACCGGTGCGGCCGAAACCGCGGGGGACGCAACCTTGCGGGACGCCACCGTGGCGGAGGGGTCGTGAACGCGGGAGCGCTGCTGGCCACCGCGGTCCTGCTGGTCGCAAACGCCTTCTTCGTGGCGGTGGAGTTCGCCGTGGTGGCGACGCCGCGGACCAAGATCGGGCCGCTCGCCGACCGCGGGCACCGTCGGGCACGGCTGGCCCTCGGGGCGATCCGCGACCTCAACCCCCAGCTGGCGGGCGCCCAGCTCGGCATCACGATGGCCTCGCTACTGCTCGGCTTCGTGGCCGAGCCGGCGTTCGCCCACGCCATCGAGGACCTGCTCCACCCGCTCGGCGTGCCCGACGGGCTGAGCCACGGGATCGCCTTCGCGCTGGCGCTCGCCCTGGTGTCGTTCGCCCACATGGTGGTGGGCGAGATGATCCCCAAGAACATCGCGATCGCCCAACCGGACCGCACGCTGCTCGCGCTGGCGGTCCCCAACCGCGCCTACGTGACGCTGTTCCGGCCGGTGATCTGGGCGCTCAACGCCTCGGCCAACGGTCTGGTGCGGCTGCTCGGCACCGAGCCGGTGTCGGAGCTCTCCGTCGCCCACACCGCCGACGAGATCGCGCTGATGGTCGGTGCCTCGCGGCAGGAGGGGCTGATCGAGGAGGTCGCCCACCAGCTGCTCACCGGCGCGCTCGACCTGGGCGGGCGGCCCGTCCGGTCGGTGATGACGCCCCGCCGCCGCGTCGTCGCCGTGCCCGCAGCGGCCACCCCGGTCGAGGCCGAGCGCGTCGTCACCACGTCGGGCCACACCCGGCTCGTGGTCACCGGGCTCGGCGGACTCGACGACGTGGTGGGCTTCGTCCACGCCAAGGACCTGCTGACGGTGCCCGCCGAGGCCCGGGGCCGGCCGTTGCCCGTGCGCGTGGTGCGGCAGATGCTGGTCCTGCGCGAGGCGACGACGCTCGAGGAGGCGCTCGTCGCCATGCAGCGGGCACGGTTGCACCTGGCGTTGGTGACCGGCGACGAGGCCGACACGACGATCGGGATCGTCGCGCTCGAGGACGTCCTCGAGGCGCTGGTCGGCGACATCAGGGACGAGAGCGATCGCGAGCCGACGACGTCCTGACAGCCTCAACCGATTGTCCGAAGCTCCGTCACCGAATCGCAATATTCGTAACGTCGTCGCTATGGTCCCCGTCCCATGCGCCGACTCATCCTCCTGCCGACGCTCGTCGCCGCGCTCCTCGTCGCCCTGATAGCCCTTCCCGGGGGAAGGGACGGCAGCGCGGTCCCGGCATCGCCGCGCCTGTCGCTGCTGGCTTCCCGCGGTCGCGTCGGACCGGTCCGTCCGCCCCGGGACATGCTGGCGATGGAGCCCACGACGACCACCACGACGGTGCCGCCGACGACCACGACGACGACGGTGCCGCCCACGACCACGACGACCGTGACGCCACCGACGACCGCAGCCGCCGTTCCGCCGCCGCCGGCCCCGGCGCCTGCCGCGTTCGTGTGCCCGGTGCAGGGCGCGGCGTCGTTCGTCGACAGCTTCGGTGCCGCCCGCTCCGGGGGGCGTACCCACCAGGGGGTCGACATGATGGCGGCCTCCGGCACGCCGACCGTCGCGCCCGCGAGCGGCCGGGTCGACCACCGCGGCAGCTCGCTGGGCGGCCTGTCGTGGTGGGTCCACGCCGACGATGGCACCACCTACTACGGCACCCACCTGTCGGGTTACGCCAACGAGGGCGCCGGTTGGGTGCAGGCGGGCACGGTCATCGGCTACGTGGGGGACACGGGCAACGCCGCGGGGACACCGCACCTCCACTTCGAGATGCACCCCGGGGGCGGCGCCGCCGTCGACCCGTACCCGCAGGTCGCCACCTCCTGCTGATGAGCGGTGTCCATCCAGACGATCGGCGGTTGGGTCGTCGCCGCCTACCCACCGCTACGGTGACGCCGTGCGCATCGGCATCCTCGGTGGAACCGGCCCTGCAGGTAGGGCGCTCGCCGCTCGGCTGGCTTCCGTCGGCTTCGAGGTCGTGATCGGTTCGCGGTCGAAGTACCGGGCCATGGAAACCGTCGACAACCTGCTCGAGCGGTGGTCCGGCCGCCGGCTCACGATCACGGCGGCCGACAACGTCGGGGCCGCCGACGCCGACATCGTGGTCATCGCCACCCCGTGGGACGGCGCCACGCAGACGGCCGTGTCGGTCGAGGACAAGCTGCAGGGCAAGGTCGTCGTGTCGATGGCCAACGCCCTGACCAAGCTCGGCAAGGAGTTCCAGCCGCTGGTCCCGCCCCGGGGTTCGGTCGCCGCCAGCGTGCAGGCGGCCGTCCCGCAGTGCCTCGTCGCCGCCGCACTGCACCACGTGCCCGCCAAGGAGCTCGGCGACCTCAACGCGCCCATCGAGAGCGACGTGCTGATCTGCTCCGACCACACGTCGGCGCTCGAGGCGACGAGCCAGATCGTCGCCAAGATCCCCAACATGCGGCCGCTCGATGCCGGCGAGCTGGCGATGGCGACACCGATCGAGTCGTTCACCGCCGTGCTGCTGCAGCTCAACATGCACTACAAGACCCGGGTCGCCGTGAAGCTCACCGGCATCCCCGACGGCGACGACTCGCGCCCGGCGGGCGGACGGGCGGCGGAAAGGGACGGCGGCAACGGCTCCGGCGCCGCCGACGCGAGCGCCGCGACTGGCCCCGCTCGGGCTCAGGCCGACACCCAAACGTGACCGACGGGGTCGACCACCGCGAGCTCGAGCCGATGCGGCTCTTCTGCACGTCGCGCGGCGACGTCGTGCCCTTCACGCCCGGGCCGGTCGTCACGATGTACACGTGCGGCATCACGCCCTACGACGCCACCCACCTGGGCCACGCCGCCACCTACCTCACCTACGACGTGCTGCAGCGCCGCCTGCGCGACCGCGGCCACGAGACGCGCTGCGTCCGCAACATCACCGACGTCGACGACGACATCCTCCGCAAGGCCCGCCAGCTGGGCGTTCACTACCTCGACCTCGCCGCCGCCGAGACCGCCCGCTTCGACGACGACATGGGCGCCCTCAACCTGCTGCCGAGCTGGAGCGAGCCCCGCGCCACCTCGGCCATCCCCGACATCCGCGGGTTCATCGGCATGGTGCTCGACCGGGGCTACGCCTACCAGGCGGGCGGCGCCGTGTACTTCGACGTGTCCCGCTTCGACCGGTTCGGCCAGCTGAGCCATCTCGATCGGCAGGAGATGCTCGTCCTCGCCGCCGAGCGCGGCGGCAACGTCGACGATCCCCACAAGCACGACCCGCTCGACTTCGTCCTCTGGCAGCCGTCGGCCCCCGGCGAGCCCTCCTGGGAGTCGTTGTGGGGGCCGGGGCGGCCGGGCTGGCACATCGAGTGCTCGGCGCTGGCGATGCGCGAGTTGGGCACCACGATCGACCTGCACGGCGGCGGGTCCGATTTGATCTTCCCGCACCACGAGTGCGAGGCGGCGCAGTCGGAGGCCGCCACCGGCGAGCCGTTCGTGCGCCACTGGATGCACCAGGCGATGGTCCGCATGGACGGCGACAAGATGTCCAAGTCGCTCGGCAACCTGGTCTTCATATCCGAGCTCCGCCGCCATTGGGACGCCCCGTCCGTCCGCCTGGCGGTGCTGCGGCACCACTACCGCGACACGTGGGAGTGGAACGACGAGGTGATGCCCGAGGCCGCCGATCGGCTGAAGCGCTGGCAGGCGGCGGGGTCCGGCGACGGCTCCGCCGGTCTCGACCAGGTGCGCGACGCACTCGACGCCGACCTGGACACGCCCGCCGCGCTCGCGACGCTCGACCAGGCGGCCGACGAGGGGCGCAGCGTCGCCGCGGGCGCCGCACTGTTGGGCGTCGAGCTCGAACGCCCGTAGTCGCCGCCCCACGACGGCACGTCGGCCCGGGGCGGATCCGCGTCGTAGGCTGCGGTCGTGAGCGAGTCGGGTCGTGAGCGCGAGCGCGAGTACGGGTGGCTCTTCCCGGTCGCCCGCGCGCTGCTCACGCCTCTGTTCCGCTTCGGGTGGCGCGTCCACGTGCGGGGCCTCGACAACCTGCCGCGCCGCGGTCCCGCCATCCTCTGCCCCAACCACACGTCGGTGATCGATTCGTTCCTGTTGCCGTCGGTGCTGCCGCGGCGCATCACCTTCGTCGGCAAGGCGGAGTACCTCGACGACTGGAAGACCAAGCACCTGTTCCCGGCGCTCGGCATGATCCCGATCGACCGGTCGGGCGGCGACGCCAGCTCGCGTGCACTCGACGCCGCCGCCAACGTGCTCGAGTCGGGCGAGCTGTTCGGCATCTACCCCGAGGGCACCCGCAGCCGCGACGGCAAGCTGCGCAAGGGCCACACCGGCCCGGCCCGGTTGTCCTTGCGCACCGGGGCGCCCATGGTGCCGATCGGCATGGTCGGCACCCGCGAGATCCAGCCGCCGGGAGCGAGCGTGCCGCGCCTGTTCCGGCCCTGCGTGATCCACATCGGGCGCCCCATCGACGCCGGCCGCTATCGCGACCGCCCCGACGACCGTCTCGTGCTGCGCCAGCTCACCGACGAGCTCATGTTCGAGATCCGCGAGCTGTCCGGGCAGGACTACGTCGACGAGTACGCGACCCGCAAGCACGACGCCCTGCCGTCGCAGCCCACGGCGGTGGTCCCGGGGGGCAATGGCGAGGCATCCTCGCCGGTCACGGCCGGCGAATCGCTTTCGGGGGCGGCGGTCGCCTCTCGGTAACCTCGATCGCCATGGCCGAGATCGAGATCACCCTGCCCGATGGTTCGACGCGCACCCTGCCGTCGGGCGCCACCGCGGCCGATCTCGCCCGGTCGATCGGTTCCGGCCTGGCCAAGGCGGCCGTGATCGCCGAGATCAACGGCGACGAGCGCGACTTGGGGGCCGAGCTGCGAGACGGCGATCGGGTCGCGATCGTCACCTCCGACAGCGGGCGCGGGCTGTACACCATCCGCCACTCCACCGCCCACGTGCTGGCCCAGGCGGTGCTCGACCTGTTCCCCGAAGCCACGTTCGGCATCGGGCCGCCGGTCGACGACGGCTTCTACTACGACTTCGAGCTGCCGGGCGGCGGCACGTTCTCGCCCGAGGACCTCGACCGGATCGACGCGCGGATGCGCGAGATCATCGACGAGCACCAGGCGTTCGTGCGCGAGGAGATCCCGGCCGACGACGCCCGCGAGATCTTCGCCGGCCACCGCTTCAAGCTCGAGATCATCGACGACGCCTCGACCGACCCCATGTCGGCGACCAGCGATGCCGGGGCAGTGCGCACCTACGAGAACCCGCCCGCCAAGCCCAAGGACCACCCGCCCTTCCACGGCCGGCCGGGCTTCATCGACCTGTGCCGCGGGCCGCACGTGCCCGACACGGGGCGTCACCTCGGGCACTTCAAGCTCATGCGGGTGGCCGGCGCCTACTGGCGGGGCGACGAGCACAACCCCCAGCTCCAGCGCATCTACGGCACGGCGTGGGACAGCCGCAAGGCGCTCGACGCCCACCTCCACCAGCTCGAGGAGGCGGCCAAGCGCGACCACCGGAAGTTGGGCGCCGAGCTCGACCTGTTCCACTTCCCGCCCGAGGTCGGCAGCGGCCTGCCGCTCTACCACCCCAAAGGTGGCCTGGTCCGCAGACTGATGGAGGACTACAGCCGCGCCGAGCACGAGCGCGCCGGCTACGAGTTCGTCTACACGCCCCACATCGCCAAGGGCGACCTGTTCCAGATCAGCGGCCACCTCGAGTGGTACGCCGACGGCATGTACCCCCCGATGGAGCTCGACGAGGGGCACAAGTACTACCCGAAGCCGATGAACTGCCCGATGCACATGCTCATCTACGGGTCTCGCCAGCGCTCGTACCGTGAGCTGCCGCTGCGCCTGTTCGAGTTCGGCACGGTCTACCGCTACGAGAAGTCGGGCGTCGTCCACGGGCTCCTTCGGGCCAGGGGCTTCACCCAGGACGACTCGCACATCTTCTGCACGTCCGAGCAGCTGGCGGGCGAGCTGGCCAGCCTGCTGGCGTTCGTGCTGGGGCTGCTGCGCGACTACGGGTTCGACGAGTTCGAGGCCGAGCTGTCGACCCGGCCCGACGACTTCGTCGGCGACCCCGCCGACTGGGACGAGGCCGAGGTGGCGTTGCGGGAGGCGATCGAGGCGTCGGGCATCCCCTACGTCGTGGCCGAGGGCGAGGGCGCGTTCTACGCCCCCAAGATCGACGTGCACGTGCGCGACGCCATCGGCCGGCGCTGGCAGCTGTCGACCCTGCAGGTCGACTTCCAGTTCCCCGACCGGTTCGATCTCGACTACGTCGGTGCCGACAACCAGCGCCACCGGCCCCGCGTCGTCCATCGGGCGCTGTTCGGGTCGTTCGACCGGTTCTTCGGCGTGCTGCTCGAGCACACCGCCGGGGCGCTGCCGGCCTGGCTGGCGCCGATGCAGGCGCAGGTGCTGCCCGTGAGGTCCGACCACGAGGACCACGCGCAGGCGCTCGTCGACCGGCTGAGGGGTGAGGGCTTCCGTGTGGCCCTCGCCGAGGCGGACGAGCCGCTCGGCGCCCGCATCCGGAAGGCGAAGCTCGACAAGGTGCCGCACGTGCTGGTCGTGGGCGACGACGACGTGGCCCACGACACGGTGGGCGACAACCCCCGGGGGGGCGAGGTCGAGCGCGACGTGCCCGTGGCGGTGTTCGTCGAGCGGCTCCGCGGCGAGATCGCCGCCCATGCCGCATGACCGAGGGGAGTGACGACCAGGAGACGGCGAGCTCGACGGCGATGGATCGCCTGTGGGCGGGGTGGCGGTCGACCTTCGTGGCCGCGGCCGGCAACGGCGCGCTGACGGCGGAGGGGTCGCTGTTCTGTCGCATCCTTGATTCGGGCCTGCCCGACGACGTGACCCACGTCGTGTGGCGTGGCGAGCTCACCTTCGCGATCCTCAACGCCTTCCCCTACACCAGCGGCCATGTGCTGTTGATGCCCTACCGCGAGGTGGGCGAGCTCGAGGACCTGACGCCCGACGAGTTTGCAGAGCTCTGGGCGGCGACGCGTGACGCCGTCGTGGCCATCAAGACGGCCTACGGCCCGCAGGGCGTGAACGTCGGGCTCAACCTGGGCGAGGCCGCAGGCGCGGGGGTGCCGTCGCACCTGCACATCCACGTGCTGCCCCGCTGGCAGGCCGACTCCAACTTCATGACGTCGGTCGCCGAGGTGCGGGTGCTCCCCGAGGCGCTGGGCGATACCTGGCGCAAGCTCCGGGACGCCTGGCCCCGGCGCGCTACGTCAGGGTGATTCGAAGCCTCGCCGGGCGATCACTACCGTCGCGCCCGCCATGGCCGACGAGCCCACCCCCGACCCCGAGCCCAGCCCGACCGACGGCGAGCAGACGGGCGGCGACGCCCAGCCGGCTCCCAGCGACCACGACGTCGTCGACGAGCTGCCCGACGACCTCGTCGCCGCCGGCTACGTGGGGCCCTACCTGTTCCCCGACAACAACCGCCGCCGCGTCCCCGGCTACCTCTACCTGGCCACGGCAGCGGCGTGCGTGGCGGTGTGGGTGCTGGTCGACGACTCGCCGTACGTGAACGGCGGGTTCCTGCTGGCGGCGATCCTGCTGGCGATCGTCGGCGCTTACCAGATCGTCACCGGATGGGACCTCGACGTCGACGAGCAGGACGCCCTGGTCGCGGCATCGCGCACCGTCGGCTTTCCCGTGGGCCACGCGTCGGCCCAGATGGGATGGCGGGGCATCCTCAGCCGCCCCACCTGGCGCATCCTCCTCTACTCCGCCGAGAACCCGCCGGCGAAGCGCGGGCTGGTGCTGGTCGATGGCCACGACGGCGAGGTCATCGAGCACTTCGTGGAAGACAACCCCGAGGATTGGTCGCGGCTCGACTAGACCGGGCGGCCGCGGACCTGCGTGAGCACCCGTTCGGCGTCGCGCAGGTGGCTCACACCGGCGTCGACCGCGACCCGCACGATGTCGAGCGCAGTGAGCGTGTGCCCCGAGCCGTCGCCGACCACCGCGGTTCGGGTCCAGTCGGCGGCATCGACGGCCTGGACGCGGTCGGCGAGGCCGTTGGCCTCGAACCCCAGCTCGGCCAGCCGCTCGTGCAGTGGACCGCTCGGCGCCTGGGGATGGGGCCGGGCCGCGGGGTCGACGTCGGCCGGCGCCACCGTCGGTGAGTCCTGCGTCACCACCGCGGCGAGCGACCGGTCGGCGGAGGAGATCGCCCGAGCGGCGGCGACAACGTGCTCGATTGCGGACCAGCCTCCGGCGGGCCGGTGGGCGAGGTCGTCGGGAGATTCGTCGTCGCCCAGGCCGGCGAACAACCCCCGGTAACGCCGCTCCAGCCCCCGGAGGGCGACGGCGGCGTCGGACGGCGAGAGCTTCGACAGGTCCACCGCCTGGTTCTAGCGCGCCACGTCGAACCCCGCGGGCGGTCGACCGGCCGATAGGTTGCCCCGCATGTCGATCTACGACGTGAGCATCAACCGCCTCGACGGCAGCCCCGCCGACCTCCACGCCTACGAGGACAAGGCGGTCCTGTTGGTCAACGTGGCGTCGCAATGCGGACTGACGCCGCAGTACACGGGACTCGAGCACCTCCACGAGCAGTTCGCCGACCGGGGCTTCACGGTGCTGGGCGTGCCCTGCAACCAGTTCGGAGAGCAGGAGCCGGGATCGGCTGACGAGATCGCCACGTTCTGCTCCAGCAGCTACGGGGTCACGTTCCCGCTGACCGAGAAGGTGGAGGTCAACGGCGAGGGTCGCCACCCGCTCTACCGGCAGCTGGTCGACGTCCCCGATGTGGCCGACGCCCACAGCGGCGACATCCGCTGGAACTTCGAGAAGTTCGTCATCGCCCCCGGCGGCAAGGTCGTCGCCCGGTTCAGCCCGATGGTCGAGCCCACGTCCGACGAGGTGGTCGGCGCTATCGAGGACGCGCTGCCCGCCTGAACAGCGCCGGCGCCCCGGAGCGTGGCGACGGACCTACCGCCCCCGGGCCGCCCTCAGCACCCGCCCGACGTCGAGCAGGTGGTGGCTCCCCTCGTGCACCGCGATCGTCGCCAGGTCGGCGACCCTGACCGCGCGCCCGCGACCCGTGTAGGTCTGCAGCTCCCACTCGTCGGGGTTCAGCTCGGCGAGGGTCGTGCCGAGCGAGTCGGCGGCGTCGGCCAGGTCGGCGGCCACCGCCTCGCGCTCGAGGGTCGGTGACGCCGCGGCCACCAGCGCCTCCCAGTCGACCTCCAGCGGGTCGGGCTCGGTGTCGGCCAGGGCGCACCGCACGCGGTCGTCGAAGGTGCGGAAGATGTCGCGCACGTGGGCCCCGTACTCGAGCGCCGACCACACCCCGGCGTCCGGTGCCCGCCCGACGATCTCGTCGAGGTCCTCGCCGGCGAGCCCCCGAGTGAACGGCGCCCGGTAGCGCCGGCCGAACGAGTGGATGGCCACGGGCAGGTCGCGGCGCCGCAACTCCGCCGGGTCGAACCCGCACTCGTCGCACCGATCGAGCACGATCACACCCCCCGGCCTACGCCTCGTCGCCCACCTCACGGCGCACGGCGGCGACCAGGTGGCTGGGCAGTGCGTCGTAGTGGTCGTGGGACGACCGGAAGCGGCCTCGGCCCCCCGTGAGCGACCGCAGCTCGATGGCGTAGCGCTGGATCTCCGAGGTGGGCACGAGCGCCACCACGGTCTGCTCCCCGTGGGCGGCCGACTCGGTGCCCTGCACTCGCCCGCGCCGGGCGTTGAGGTCGCCCATCACGTCACCCTGCTGGTCGACGGGCATCGTGACCTCGACCCGGCTGATCGGTTCGAGGATCACGGGGTCGGCCTGGGCGACCGCCGACCGGAACGCGAGTCGCCCCGCCACCTTGAACGCCATCTCGGAGCTGTCGACCGAGTGCTCCTTGCCGTCGGTGAGCGTGACCTTGACGTCGACCACGGGGTAGCCGAACGCACCGCCGGCCGACATCGTCTCTTCGACGCCCTTCTGCACGGCGGGGATGTAGCCGCGGGAGATGGCACCGCCGACGACGTGGTTCTCGAACTCGAAGCCCGACCCCCGCGGCAGCGGCTCGACGTCGATGACGCACACGCCGAACTGGCCGTGCCCGCCGGTCTGCTTCTTGTGCCGACCCTCTACGCCCTTGACCGTGCTCGTGATGGTCTCGCGGTAGGGCACCCGCACCGGCTCGGTGTCGACGTTGGCCCCGAACTTGCGAGTGAGCTTCTCGAGGGTGATCTGCAGGTGGGTCTCGCCGGTGCCCTTGAGCAGGGTCTGGTGGGTCTCGTCGATGCGTTCGACAACGAGCGATGGATC
>OCZS010000702.1_pt1 | contig 11336 bp, 12 predicted proteins | sample 1539071 | NCBI WGS metagenome assembly OCZS01 (sample SAMEA3113584, study PRJEB22503) | soil metagenome | reverse complement strand
CGAGGAGCAGAAGAAGACCGCCCAGGACGAGCTCGCCGCCCTCGGCTGAGACCGGTCGCCCCGACCATCGGAGTCAGCCCTCGTGTCCACCATCAGTGCCGGCGCAGGCCCCTCGACGACCTCGAGGGGCCTGCGGCCGTCTCCCGAGCCGGTCTCGCTTCGCTCGACCCGGCCCCGTTACGGGGAGAAGGTCGCCTACGCCCTCCTCGTCATCGCCGCCGGCGTCTCCGTCCTCACCACCGTCGGGATCGTGCTTTCCTTGGTCGTCCCGGCGACGCAGTTCTTCCGCGAGGTGAGCATCACCGAGTTCCTCACCGGAACGTCGTGGACGCCGCGGTTCGCGGACCAGAGCTACGGGGTCCTGCCCCTGATCACCGGGACGCTGTGGACGACGGCGATCGCCCTGGCGATCGCCATCCCGATCGGTCTCGGTGCCGCGAGCTACCTTTCCGAGTACGCGTCGGCGCGTACCAGGAGGGTCCTCAAGCCAACCCTCGAACTGCTGGCAGGGGTGCCGTCGGTCGTCTACGGCCTCTTCGCGGTGGTGTTCGTGGGACCAGTCGTCCTCAACGACTGGCTCGGTATCGAGGTGGGGACGTTCTCGGTGCTCGCGGCGGGTCTGGTGCTGGGTGTGATGATCATCCCGACGGTCGCCTCGCTCGCCGAGGACGCCATGTCGGCCGTCCCCCGGGCCCTGCGCGAGGCGTCCTACGGGCTCGGGGCGAACCGGACGCGCACGGTGCTGCGGGTCGTCTTCCCGGCGGCGATCTCCGGCATCGCGGCCTCGATCGTCCTCGGCCTCAGCCGAGCCGTCGGCGAGACGATGATCGTCGCCATGGCGGCGGGCAGCCAGGCCAAGGTGGTCACCGACCCCTTGGAGAGTGGGCAGACGATGACGGGCTTCATCGCGTCGGCCGCGCTCGGCGACAGCGTGCAGGGGTCGTTGCAGTACAACACCCTGTTCGCGGTGGGTCTCACGCTCTTCGTCATCACGTTGGTCATCAACCTCATCAGTATTCGCCTCGTCAACCGCTTCCGGGAGATCTACTGATGGCCGCCATCACCGCCGAGTCCACGTCGGGGAGCCGTCCGCTCACCACGGCGGCATACGGGGAGAAGAGCCCCCAGTCACTGGTGTTCCTCGTCCTGCTGTGGCTGAGTCTCGTCTTCGGGATCCTCGTCCTCGCCGTTCTGCTCGTGACGACGTTCATCGAGGGTCGGTCGCGGATCGACGCGCAGCTCTTCACCAACTACACCTCGCAGATCGCCCCCGAGACCGCAGGGGCGCGCGCCGCCATCCTCGGGACGGCATGGGTGATCGGCGTCACCGCCCTCCTGGCCATCCCCATTGGTGTCGCCGCGGCCGCCTACCTGGAGGAGTTCGCCTCCAGGAAGAGCAGGTTCGCCCACCTCGTCGAGCTGAACGTCCAGAACCTCGCTGCCGTGCCGGCGATCATCTACGGCATGCTGGCCGCGGCGGCAGTGGTCGCGATCGGCATCCCGCGAAACACCGTCATCGCCGGCGGCATCGCGCTGGCGCTGCTCATCCTGCCGGTCGTCATCGTGTCGACCCGTGAGGCGCTGCGCGCCGTGCCGCAGGAGATCCGTCAGGGCTCGCTCGCCCTCGGCGCGAGCCCGATGCAGACCCTCCAGCGCCAGACGCTCCCGGCGGCGGTCCCGGGCATCGCGACGGGCACCATCCTCGCCCTTTCGCGGGCGATGGGCGAGGCCGCTCCGCTGCTTCTGCTCGGTGGGCTGGTGTTCGTGAAGTTCGACCCCAACGGCATCCTCAGCGGCTTCACGACGATGCCCATCCAGATCTTCGACTGGGCCAGCCGGTCCCAGGAGTCCTTCCAGCAGCTCGCCGCCGCGGCCAGCATCCTGCTCCTCGTCCTCGTTCTCGCGATGAACGGCGTCGCGATCATCATCCGCAACAAGTACTCGAACCCGCGATGACCGAGCCCACGTCCCCCCACCTGACCAGCGACCCCCCAGGAGAGCCCACCGTGGACAGCACCGCCACCATCTCGATGCGCCTGCCGGAGCCCATCGACGCCGGTCGACTCGAGCTGTCGGAGGTTCCCCGCGCCGTCCTCAGCTGCACGGACGTGAGCCTCTACTACGGCGACTTCCGCGCCGTGAACCAGGTCACGATGGACATCGGCGTCCACGAGATCACGGCGCTCATCGGACCCTCCGGCTGCGGCAAGTCGACCGTCCTGCGAGCACTCAACCGGATGAACGACCTCATCCCCGGCACCCGTGTCGAGGGGACGATCGCCTACCACGGCATGGACATCTACGGCCGGGACGTGGACCCGATCGAGGTGCGGCGCCGGATCGGGATGGTGTTCCAGAAGCCGAACCCGTTCCCGAAGTCGATCTACGACAACGTCGCCTACGGCCCCAAGGTCATCGGGATGAAGGTCTCGAGCATGGACGACGTCGTCGAGGAGAGCCTGCGGGCTGCAGCCCTGTGGGACGAGGTGAAGGACAAGCTCAAGCAGTCCGCCTACGGCCTCTCCGGCGGTCAGCAGCAGCGCCTCTGCATCGCACGCACCATCGCGGTGAAACCGGAGGTCATCCTCATGGACGAGCCCTGCTCCGCGCTCGACCCGATCGCGACCGCGCGCATCGAGGACCTCATGATGGAGCTGCGCGAGGACTACACCATCGTCATCGTCACCCACAACATGCAGCAGGCGGCCCGGGTCGCTGACCGCACGGCCTTCTTCACCGCCGAGGCCGCGGAGGGCCACGGCGACCGCACCGGACACCTCGTGGAGTTCGCCGAGACGACGAAGATCTTCAGCAACCCGGCCGACCCGCGCACCGAGGACTACATCTCGGGCCGTTTCGGCTGAGCCCACCGGGGCCCCGCACGTCCGCGGGGGCGATCGGGCACGCTGCGTCCACAACCCAGCCGCCGCTCGCCTCCGCGGACTTCAGCCCCCGGGCTTGACGGCCCGGATGAGGGCGCCATGGATGCCGTCGCCGGCCGCGTGCGTGAACCGCACCTCGGCGTCGACGAAGCCGGCAGCAGCGAGGCTGTCGAGGTACTCCCGGCGCGACAGGGCGCCGGCCACGCATCCGGTGTAGGAGCCGCGTTCGGCCCGTTCTGCGGGGCTCAGCCGGTCCTCGGCCACCACGTCGGAGATGCCGACCCGGCCTCCCGGCCGGAGCACCCGGTACACCTCCGACAGGACCGCGGGCTTGTCGGGCGAGAGGTTGATCACGCAGTTGGAGATGACGACGTCGACGGCGGCATCCGGCAGTGGGAGGTCCTCGATGACACCCCGGACGAACTCGACGTTCTCCGCGCCGGCGGTGGCGGCGTTGGCCCGGGCGAGGGCGAGCATCTCCTCCGTCATGTCGACGCCGTAGACGAACCCGCGCTCGCCGACCCGTCGGGCCGACAGCAGCACGTCGATGCCACCGCCGGACCCCAGGTCCAGGACGGTCTCGCCCTCGCGCAGCTCGGCGACGAGCATCGGGTTTCCGCAACCGAGGCTGGCGGCGACCGCGGCAACCGGCAGCTGGCCCTGCTCCACCGCTGAGTAGAGGCCCGCCCCGAAGGTCGCGTCGGTCTCCAGCCCACCCCCGCAACAGGAGGCTGCTGTTCCCGTGGCGGGGCCGCAGCACGCACTGTCGCGCCGGCTCAGCTCCGGCTGGTCCGTGTGGTCGGCGAGCAACGAGGCGGCCCGGGCGTAGTGCGCCCGCACCTCTTCACGCAGGTCGGGTCTGCTCATGACGTGCTCCTTCCCTTCCGGCTCTTCGGTCCTGGTGTCGACTGTGCGGGGGCCAGGGCGTCGGCGATCGCCGCGACCCGCTCCGGAACGGCCCGGTAGTACACCCAGGTGCCGCGCTTCTCGCTGGCCACGAGGCCACTGTCCTTGAGGATCTTCAGGTGGTGACTCGCCGTGGCCGCGCTCTTGCCGATGCCTTCGGAGATGTCACAGGCGCAGACCTCGTCGGCGTTGAGCAGCATCGCCATGATCGTGACGCGCGCCGGATCGGCGAGAGCCCTGAAGAGGGCGGCGAGCGTCTGTGCGGACTCGTCGACCCTGGGGGCGCTGGGCGGCTGGCAGCAGGCGGACAGGACCGTCAACGGGAGTCCCCTCGGGGCGGCCATGGTGGTTGTCCTCATGACCGTCATCCTACCCATCCTTCGATGTTCATCGAAGAAATACTTCCACCGATATCGAAGTTGTGCTTCGATGAAGGTCGAACCGCGCCCGTACCAACGTCGCGCTCTCCCGGTCATCGGCCGGTCCACGCAGATCGAAGGAGATCCTGATGCCTGTCGGCACCCTTGTGTCCACCCCACCGCTCACGAAGGCAGAGGATCCGCCCGTGGTGGTCATCGGTGCGGGTCCAGTGGGCCTGGCCGCTGCGGCGCACCTGACCACCCGCGACCTGCCCTTCGTCGTCCTCGAGGCGGGGGACACCGTGGGGGCGGCGGTGGCGCAGTGGGGCCACATCCGCACGTTCACGCCGTGGCGCTACATCGTGGACAGCGCCGCCGAGAAGCTCCTCGCGCCCACCGGGTGGTCGGTGCCGACCACGCGCCGCTCCCCGACGGGCGCGGAGGTCGTCACCCGGTACCTGACTCCGCTGGCAGGGGTCCTCGGCGACCGGGTCCACACCGGCGCACGGGTGGTCGCGGTGTCCCGTGAGGGCCTCGACAGGTCGCGGGGCGTGGGGCGGGAGACGCGGCCGTTCGTCGTCCGCATCGAGCACCGGGACGGAACGGTGCAGGACGTGAGGGCCCGCGCCGTTCTCGACGCCTCGGGCACCTGGGGCCAGCAGAACCCGCTCGGCAGCTCGGGCCTCCCCGCACTGGGTGAGCAGGTCGCCCGGGCCGGTGGACGCCTTCCCGGGCCACTCCCCGATGTCCTGGGCGCCGACCGGACGCGGTTCGCCGGCCGCACCACCCTGGTCGTCGGCATGGGGCACTCGGCCGCGAACACGCTCGTGGCGCTGGCCGAGGTTGCCCGCGAGAACAGCGACACCCGGCTGGTGTGGGCGATCCGCGCCACCACGGCGCGACGGGTGTTCGGCGGCGGAGCGGCCGACGACCTCCCCGACCGCGGCCGGCTCGGCTCGGACCTGCAGGGGCTCGTGAGCTCCGGCGCCGTGGAGCTCGTTCACGGCTTCGCGACCCGCGAGCTTCGCCTCGGTCCCGACGCGACGACCGTGGACGTCGTGGGGGACACGGCGAAGGGCGAGCGGACGATCGCCGGTGTGCACAACGTCGTCGGCGCGACCGGGTTCCGGCCGGACCTCGACATCCTCGCCGAGCTGCGGCTCGACCTCGACCTCGGCCTCCAGGCGCCACGGGCCATCGGTCCCCTCGTCGACCCTGCCGTCCACTCGTGCGGCTCGGTCCCACCGCATGGCTGGCGCGAGCTGGCCCATGACGCCGAGCCCGGGTTCTTCGTCGTCGGCATGAAGTCCTACGGACGCGCACCCACGTTCCTCGTCACCACGGGCAACGAGCAGGTCCGCTCGGTCGTGGCGCACCTCGCCGGAGATCACGCGGCGGCCGACGAGGTCCAGCTCGTCCTCCCCGAGACGGGGGTGTGCTCGTCGGGCAGTGCCCTGACCGACGCGGAGGTCGCCTCCGGGGTGTCTTCTGCGGACGGCTCCTGCGACGCGCCCGCCAGAGCGGCCGCTGAGACGTCGAGCGTTTCACCGTCTCTCGAGCGGCTGCGCGTCGGCTTCGCGACCGGTGTCGCGGCCGGCAGGCTGGGCGACGAGCTGTCGGCGTCCCACCCGGCATCAGAGGAAGAGTGACAGCAGCAGGTATGCCGCTGCCGCCGCGACTCCTGCCCCCGGGAACGTCAGCACCCAGGCCGTGACGATCTGTCGCGCGACCCCCCACCGGACCGCCTTGGCCGAGCGAGTGGCACCCACTCCGGTGATCGCCGCCGTGATCGCGTGCGTCGTCGAGATGGGCGCTCCGGTCGCGGTGGCGGCGTAGAGCACTGCGGCGGCTGTGGTCTCGGCCGCGAAACCGTGCGGGGGGTCCAGGTCGATGATGCGCCGGCCCAGGGTTCGCATGATGCGCCACCCACCGGCATAGGTTCCGAGGCTGAGGACCACAGCGGACAGGGCGATGACCCACCAGGGGATGGAGAGGTCTTCCCGCGAACGGTAGCCGCTGGCGACAAGCGCCAGGGCGACGACCCCTGCCGTCTTCGCCGCATCCTGCATGCCGTGCCCGAACGCCATGGCAGCTGCGGACACCGTCTGCGCGTAGCGGAAGCCGCGCGCCGTCGGCCCGGGCGCCGACCGCCGAAACCCCCAGAGGATCGCCGTCATGACGAGGAAGCCGCCGGCCAGTCCCAGGAGGGGCGAGAGGACCATCGGCACGACCACCCGGTCGAGGATGCTCGCCCACTTCACCGTCGCGCCGGCCGCCAGAGCGGCACCTCCCAAGCCGCCGATGAGGGCGTGTGACGACGAGGAGGGCAGGCCGCCCCACCACGTGACGAGGTTCCAGCCGATCGCGCCGATGAGGGCGGCAGCACACACGGCGACCCCCGACGGGCCCACCGGGACCTCGATGATGTCGGCCCCGATCGTCTGGGCGACCCGGACGCCGGCGAACCCGCCGATCAGGTTCATCACGGCGGCGAGGGCGAGCGCGATGCGGGGGGTCAGTGCCCGCGTCGACACCGAGGTGGCGATCGCGTTCGCCGCGTCGTGGAAGCCGTTCGTGTACGTGAAGCCCATCGCCAGCACGACGACGAGCGCGACGGGCAGCCAGTCCACCCCGTCAGGACTCTCGGACGGAGATCGCCTCGACCTTGACGGCGACCTCCTCGAAGCCGTTCGCGGCGGCCTCGAGCGCGTCGATGATGTCCTTGTGCTTCATCACGGTGATGGGGTCGGCGCCGGGGGTGTTGAACAGCTCGGCGAGCATGCGCCGGTAGGCCTTGTTGGCGCGGTTCTCGAGCCGGTCGACCTCGACCCAGTAGGCGGTGAGACCCTTCATCGACCGCAGCCTCGGCATGGCGTCGGCGGTGACGTCCGCCATCCGTGAGATGACCTCGACCTGCTTCGCCACGCGTGGGAGGACCTCGTCCACGCGGTAGAGGACGATGAGGTCGACGGCCGCCTCGATGAGCCCGACGCAGCCGTCGAGGGCGACGGCCAGCCCGTGCATGTCGGCGCGGTCGAACGGCGTCACGAAGGAGCCGTTGACCTTGCGGATGATCTCGTGGGTCGCCTCGCGGGCTGACGCCTCGAGCTCGTGCATGCGCTTGAGGATCACCTCGCGCTCGTCCGCAGACGCGCCGAGGAGGGCGGTCAGCTCCGCCGCAGCGTCGACGAGGTGCCGCGCGGAGGCGGCGAAGAGGTCGAAGAAACGGGGGTCCTGCGGGGTGAGGCGGATGCCCACGGTCGGTCTCCGGATAGGGGGCCAGTCGGTGGGTACAGGCTAGGGCCAACCCGCGAGTGCCCGGTAGGCGGACTCAGGCGTCGCCGTCGCCCGTCCCCGCACCGGAGGCGTCGCCCGTCCTGGCACCGGCGCCGGATCCGTCAGCCATCCCGGCACCGTCACCCGCGCCAGCCCCGTCGGCCGCGGTAGGACTGCCCTCGCCATCTGCTGTGTCCAGCCCGAGCACCTCGTCGATGCGCTGGTCGGTGAGGTGCTGCTCGCTCTGCGACGCCGCGAGCACGAGGTCACCGACGAGCCTGATCTCGGTCTCGAGCTGGTGGTCGTGGAGCGAGGGGTCCGACGTCACCTGCTCACCGTACGGCCGTGGCACGGCGCGCGGCTCGTTGTCCACAGCCGAATGCCGCGTTCACGTCGAGCGGAGCGGAGGTGGGTGCCGGACCGGGAGCGCCTCACGGCGCGTGGCCGCTCGTAGCGGCTGATGTTGGGACCCGGGGCTGCCGCGGTCCGGCACCCACAGACGACCCTAACGCCTGTCCGCGCCAGATGTGTTCCCGAACGTGACCGGGGGTGATCGCGAGAGGTGCTCAGTCGAGGTCGCCGGACCGCCAGAGGTTGGCGCAGGCTCGCAGGTCCTCACCGGTCGTGAGCATCGCCGCGGCGGTCCTCGTGAGGTCGCTCGCCCCTCCGGGATCGGCCCCGTCCCGGTCGTGCGCGATCTCCGCACGACCGGCGGCGACGACCGCGCAGAATGCCGATGCGCGTTCCAGCGCCACGGCGAGGTCACCCTCGAACACGCCCTCCAGGATCTGGTCGGCCACCCGCTGCATCTCCTCGGGGCGCGGCGGCTCGGCGATCCCCGCCACAGCGTGGGCGACGTCTGTGAAGCGGATGCCGGCGGCATACTCGCGACTCGCCTGCTCCGGGGTGCGTCTCACCCACTCCCGCAAGGCGTAGAGGCGCCACAGGGCACCGGGCAACGAGCGCGCTGGGCGCGCCGACCAGAGGTCCGCGACCGTCGACAATCCCAGGTCGTCGACGAGGGTGACGAGCCGGGTCGTGACCTCCGGGTCGTGGGCCGCGCGGCCGGTCCCCACGAGGATCGCCGCCGTCTGGTGGGCCACCTCGGTGACCTCCGCGGGGCCGGGCAGGGTGCCCCCGTGCGCCTCGAGGGCTTCGGGCCCGAAGGGCACGGGCCGCCGGGGGAGGGCTCGTCCGCCGTCGCTCATCCACACAGTGTCCCATCCGCCCGGACGTCGCGCCTCGTCGTGCACCTCGGCGCTCTCTGGGGAGTGTGCCGAGGGTGGCGCAGGGGTAGGAGCCAGCGCATGGCACGAGAAGGAGCGGCAGCCGAGCGCGCCGAGACGGCTCCCCACCCGGATGCCGGGCGCAAGCCCGACTCCCCGGACGACATCGGCAAACGCGGGTGGGTCTACACCGCCAAGTCCGCGTTCCGGGAGTTCCAGCGCGACCAGTGCACGGACCTCGCCGCGGCACTGACGTACTACTCCGTCTTGTCGGTCTTTCCCGCGATCCTCGCCCTCGTCTCGCTGCTCGGGGTCTTCGGCCAGGGTGAGACGACGACCACGGCGCTCCTCGACATCGTCCGCCAGCTCGGGCAGGGCCAGGTCGCCGACCAGCTCCAAGGCCCCATCGACCAGATCAGCGGGGCCCGGGGGTCGGGCATCGCCCTGGTCGTCGGTCTCGCCGGCGCGCTGTGGTCCGCCTCGGGCTACGTGGGGGCCTTCGGACGGGCGATGAACCGCGTCTACCAGGTCGACGAGGGACGGCCGATCTGGAAGCTGCGCCCCGTGGTGCTGCTCATCACCGTGGGGCTCGTCGTCATGGCGGCTCTCGTGCTCATCGGTCTCGTCGTGAGCGGGCCCGTCGCCCGGGCCATCGGCGACGTGGTGGGCCTCGGGGACGCCAGCGTCACCACCTGGGACATCCTCAAGTGGCCGGTGATGCTCGGCATCGTCATCGTCATGGTCGCCGTCCTCTACTACGCGACGCCCAACGTCAAGCAGCCGAAGTTCCGGTGGGTCTCGGTCGGTGCCGCCGTCGCGATCCTCGTCTGGGTGCTCGCCTCCATCGCGTTCGGCTTCTACGTGAGCAACTTCGGCTCCTACAACAAGACCTACGGGTCGCTCGCCGGCATCATCGTCTTCCTTCTCTGGCTCTGGATCACCAACCTCGCCCTGCTCTTCGGCGCCGAGACCGACGCCGAGCTCGAGCGAGCCCGGCAGCTGCAGGCCGGCATCGAGGCCGAGAACACCTTGCAGCTGCCGCCGCGGGACACGCGCAACTCCGAGAAGGCCGAGAAGAAGCTGCAGGAGAAGGTGGCCGCCGGTCGCGAGCTCAGGCTCGACTCGCAGTCCCGGGACGAGGACGAGGGCGAGGGCGAGCGCCGTCACGGCGGTTCAGGCACTGGCGGCGGACCGGGGCGGGCTGCGACGCGCGGTGGTCCCACGGCATCCGAGCTGGGCACGCTGGCCTCGCACCAGACCTCTCCACGACACCGACGGCGGCACTGAGATCAGGGTGAGAGTGCCCGGCAAGACGGCAGGTCAGGATCGCCACCACCCTCCACCGCGTCGCCTACGATCTTCCGCGTGAGATCGCCGAGCACCGGGTGAACCGCTTCCAGGAGGGAGCCGTCCTCGGAGATCGGTACAGGTTGGGGACGCGGATTGCCTCCGGCGGCATGGGCGATGTCTGGGAGGCGACCGACGGCGTCCTCGAGCGCAGGGTGGCCGTCAAGATCCTCCGACCGAGCCTCGACGAGGAAGAGGTCTTCGCGCGCCGCTTCCGGAACGAGGCTCTCCACACCGCGAACCTGTGCCACTACAACATCGCCACGGTCTTCGACTACGGCGAGGAGGACGACCTCGCCTACCTCGTCATGGAGCTCGTACCGGGCGAGCCGCTCTCCGCGGTCATCACCCGAGAGGGTGCCCTCGAGCCGGCGAGGGTCCGGACGATCATGGGACAGGCTGCACTCGCCCTCGGAGCGGCCCACGAGGCCGGGGTGGTGCACCGTGACGTCAAGCCGGCCAACATCCTCCTCATGCCCGACGGGACCGTGAAGCTCACCGACTTCGGCATCGCGCGTGCCGTCGACGGCTCCGGGCAGACCCAGACCGGTGAGGTGCTCGGCACGCCTCACTACCTGTCGCCCGAGCAGGCGCTGGGTGAGCCGGCGACCGGCGCATCCGACCTCTACGCCCTGGGTGTCGTCGCGCACGAGATGCTGACCGGGCGGCGGCCGTTCGACAGGGGCACGCCCGTGGCGACGGCCCTGGCCCAGGTGCACGACACGCCGCCCCCGCTACCCCCCCATGTCCCGAAGGGGCTTCGTGCACTGATCACCCAGTGCCTGGCCAAGCGGCCCGAGGACAGACCGGCGACTGCCCGCGAGCTGGGCGAGCGTCTGGGGCTACCCGAGGGGGACCTGCCGGACAGCACGGAGGACGCCGTGCAGGTCGTCGGGGCCGCGGCCGAGGCGGAGGCCGAGGTGGACGACCGCCCGGCCGCCCCGCCGCGCTGGAATGGGACAGGGGACCCCACACCGACGCCCACGAGCATCGTCGTGGCCCCCAAGGGGCATGTGCACTGGGCGTGGCTCCCGGTCTTCGGGCTCATCGTGCTGGTCCTCGCCCTGCTGGTGCTCGGCGGCCGCTGAGCCGGGTGGCAAAGCTGGCGGCGCGGCACCTGGGGCATTCGATGCTGGGCGGTGCTGCTGGTCTCCTGTGGTCGTGCAAGGGTGCTGTCCGGCGTCCAGCCCGACCCCTGACACGGCGCATGCCCGCCCCAATCGCGTGCCACATGCGCCCGTTAGAGTGATCGCGCGTTGTGCGCGACGGATGCCGCGGCACTCGTCAGGGCCTCTAGCTCAACTGGCAGAGCTGCGGACTTTTAATCCGTAGGTTGTGGG
>OCZS010000701.1_pt1 | contig 11339 bp, 11 predicted proteins | sample 1539071 | NCBI WGS metagenome assembly OCZS01 (sample SAMEA3113584, study PRJEB22503) | soil metagenome | reverse complement strand
GGCCAGCGCCTGGAGGCAGCGGTCGAGGCGCTGTGGGCGGTCCCGGGTGGCCACCACCACGGTGACCAGCGGCCCGCCCGGGCCGCCGGCCGGCAGCCGCCGGCAGCGCGGGTCACGCACCGCCCCCACCCCGGCCGCCGTGATCGAGGCGACCGGCTCGAGCGCGTCCTCGACCAGATGGGCGTTCGCCTCGCTGTGGAGTCGTTCGGAGACCTGCTCGGCGATCGCAGACGCCGCGAGCCGGCCGTCCACCAGCGGCAGCGTGACAAAGCCGAGCGGCTGGCCATGCAGCCGGACGAGCAGCCGCATGGCCGCGTACGGCGGGCCGGGGCGGGCCGGAGCCGCGAAGTCGCCGACGCCGTTGGACAGCTCGACCTGCCCGACCAGGACCGCCTGCCCGATCAGGACCGCGCCGGCGGCCGACGCGGGCGCGGGCGCAGGCCCGGGGCCGAGGGCTAGCCGGCGGGCCATCTCGGATCACCGCGCCTGGACGAGGCAAGACGGCCGGCGAGGTCGAGGAGCAGTACGACCGCGGACGCGGCGGCGAGCCCGGCCGTGAGCCGCAGCGGGTGCCACGCCCCCAGCCAGGCCATGACCAGGGTCGCGGCGGCCATGACGGCGAGGCTGAGCACCAGGGCCAGGGCCAGGACCTCGTCGGGCTCCCGGAACGGGAGCAGGCTGACGATGGCGCCGCCCGGCACCAGGCAGGCGAACGCCACGGTGGCGAGCGCGCGCGGCAGGCCGTCGATGTCCCGGGCGATCAGCACGACGAGCAGCGCGGTCACCGCGAGCAGGGCCAGGTCGAAGCCGACCCTCCAGGTGTCCGGGCGCGAGGTGGCCTGCTTCATCCGCCGCCTCCCACGCCGGACGGGGGCCGGGCGCCCGATCGGTGGATTGCGTCGCGCCTGCCCGCCGACCGGCGGGCCAGCCCGTAGGTGATCGGGCCGCGCAGCATGCCGGCCAGCTCCAGCAACGTCAGCCGGGCGGGATAGCCCGGGCCCTTGCTGCGGTTCTTCATCGACCCGGGATGGACGGCGTAGGCCAGGCCGGCCGGCAGGCGCCGGAGGATCGCGCGGCGCTCGTCGCGGCCGCCGGCCAGCCGCTTGCTGAGCGCGGCGCTGAGCCCGATCCCGTACCGGTGGATCTGCCGCGACAGCCCCGGCAGGTCCAGGTGATGGGGATGCCATACCAGGGCCCGTGGCTGGTAGACGAGCCGGTGGCCGGCGCGGAGGACGTTGAGGTGGGCGTCGAGGTCCTCGCCGCCGCGGGCGGGGGTGCCCGCGCCCAGCTCCACGGCGAATCCCCCGAGCGCCCGCAGCACATCGGTCCGGAAGGCGCTGTTGGCCCCCGACCCGAAGCGTCCGGGCGCATAGGGGAACAGTGCGTCCCGCGGGTGGCCCGGCCCGAGGTCGAAGGACCGCCGCTGAAAGCCCTTGGCGAAGCCGCCGAACTGCTCGAACCACAGCTGCGCCGGGGTGTCCAGCTCCAGGGGGAGGATCAGCCCGGTCACGCAGGCGGTGTCCCGGTCGTCGAGGAACAGCTGGGCGAGGGATGATAGCCAGTGCCGGTCGATCGTCACGTCGTCGTCGGTGAAGGCCACCAGCGCCCCGCGGGCATGAGCCAGCCCGGCGTTGCGGGCCGCCGACAGCCCCACCCGCGGCTCCGGGAGGTAACGTACCCGCGGGTCGGCGCCGTACCGCCCGGTGACGGCCTCGCGGGTGAAGCCGGCGCCGGGACGGTTGTCCACCACGATCAGCTCGAAGCGCGGATAGGTCTGGACGAGCAGGTCCTCCAGTGTCCGCAGCAGCTGGAAGGGCCGGTCGCAGGTGGCCACGACCACGCTGGCCAGCGGGACGTCCTGGGATGCGAAGGCTCGCTCGGGGACACAGGGCGGCGCCTCCCGTGGCGGCAGCCCGGCGGCCGAGAGCGGCCGCGCTGGCGGCTCGCCGTCGGTGGCGAGATGCCTGGCGATCTGGGAGCGGAACCGGTTCCAGACGGCCCGGGCCAGGTCCCCGGCCGGAAGTCCGGCCGGCAGGTCGAGGGGGAGCAGCCCGAGCGGTTCCCCGTGCAGCCGGACGAGGACGAGCGCCTGGCGGTAGGGCACACCGTCCGGCGAGGTGGTGGCGAGCAGGTCCGGGATCGTTCCCGCCAGCTCCAGCTCGACCACCCGGATCGGCGGCCGCAGTCCCTCCAGCGGCGCCACCGGCTCGGAGGTCGCGATCGGCCCTGGCGGCAGCCTTCGGGGTGCGTCGAGCGCTCGTGCCTCGCTCATGGTCATCTGACCTCCCGCCGCAGCCGTCGGCGCACGCGCCGGTAGGACCGGTACGCCCGGGTCCTCCGCCGCTCCCGCGCCCAGGCGGCCGGGGCGCCGCGTCCCTGCAGCAGCTGCCCGATGCGCTCGGCGGTGGTACCTGCGGTGACGGTGATCCGCGCGATCGCGAACGGGTCGTCGCGGTCGTGCGAGAACGCGTTCTTGACCGCGGCCGCCGAGTCGAACCCCGCGTCGACGACCGTCTGGCGGACCTGCCGGTCGTGGTCGCCGTGCGGGTAGGCGAAGCTGCGCGTGGGCTGCTGCAGAAGGTCCTCCAGGTCCGCCTTGGACCCCTGGACCTCGTCGCGGAGCCGCCCTGGGGCAAGCTCGTCCAACCGGGGATGCGTGCGGCTGTGCGCGCCGACCTCGACCGAGCCGCCGAGGGACTGCAGCTGCCGCCGGGTGAGCATCGGGGCCGCGCCGATCTGCCCGGTCGTCATGTAGAGGGTTGCGGGGAGGCCGGCGATCCCCAGCCGCTCGGCGGCGTCGAGGAAGTCGGCATAGCCGTCGTCGAAGGTCACCACGACCGGCAGCTCGGGAAGCACCGAGCCGTTCCTGAGGCAGGCCGCGAGCTGCGAGACGGTGAGGCCGACCCGCCCGGCGTCGCGGAGGACGCGCAGGTGGTCGGCGAAGTGGCGCGGCGCCACGGTGAAGCGTTCCAGCCCGGGCGGAGGGCGCGCGGTCACCGCGTGGTAGAGCAGCACCGGGACGAGCCTCATGGCGTGCCGCCTCGGCCGGCCGTGCCCACGGCGAGACGACCGCGCGCGTAGCCGGCGCCGGTGAGCAGGAGCCCGACGAGGATGGCGGCGGCACTGGTGACCCCCGGCGGTCGCCGTCGCGGGTCCAGCCCCCGGACGATCCCGCGGGGCAGCACCGACCGCACGTAGCGACGCTCGGTCTCCAGCGCGTCCCTGGCCCCGACCAGCCGGGAGACCATGGCCTTGGACAGGCCCTCGGCGTAGCAGCGGGCGCAGAAGTAGCGCCAGGCCGCCCGGTCTTCGGTGACGCGGTGGTGGACGACCGCGGCCGGCTCGTAGACGAGCCGGCTGTCGGCGCGCCACTGCCGCAGCCGGATGCCCAGCTCGGTCTCCTCGCAGCCGAGGGGACGCGACCCCACCCGTCCGAGGCCGTCGGTGAAGCCGCCGACCGTGTCGAACACCTCCCGGCGGAACGACATGTTGGCGCCGATGAGGTTCCGGACGGGCGCCGCCGCCGTTGGCAGGCCGACGTAGCTGCAGCCGACGACCCAGTCGAACTCGGCCGGGAGCCAGCCGGGCCGCCGTCCCGGCCAGACCGGCGCCGCGGCCCCGCCGACGCCGAGGACCGACGGGTCCGAGTAGCCGGCGGCCAGGCGTTCCAGCCAGTCGGGCTCTGCCCGGGCGTCGTCGTCGAGGAAGGCGACGACGTCGCCGATGGCATGGGTGGCGCCGGTGTTGCGTCCCCCGGAGAGCCCCCTGCGACCGCTGTTGGGGACGACCACCAGGTCCGGGAACGCGACGCGCGCCCGCGCGAGCAGCGGCGGATTATGGTCCACGACGAGGATCGTGCGCACGGGTGGGTGCGTCTGTGCTCGGATGGAGGCCACGGCGGCGACGATGTCCTCCCACCGTCGTTCGGTGTAGGCGCAGATCACCACCGAGAACCGGAGCGCGATCCCGGCGACTGGCGACCGAATCCTCGTGCTCGTGGTCAACTGGCTACCGCGGCGGGGCAGAGATGCGGCCAGTCATGCTCCGGGCACCGCTGGATCGCCTGCCGCTGGCGCTCTGTCCATATGGCCGTTCCAGGAACATTCCCCCAACGCTCGATCGCGATCGTCCGCAGCACCCGGAGCCCGTCGGAGAACGCGTTGAGGTTGCTCACGCCGTGCAGCCGGTCCTGCTCGAAGCTGGCCACCTCGGCCACCCGCAGGCCCGCCTTGGCGATCCGGACGTTGATGAGCGTCTCGACCTCGAATCCATCGCCCCACAGCCGCCGCTCCTCGTCGCCATCCAGTGACCGGCCGGGGTCCAAGCCGAGCAGGGGCAGGCAGCCAGACCAGAAGGCGTTGTACCCATAGCAGAGATCGGAGTAGCTGGTGCCGTAGAGCGCGTTGACCACCGCGCTGAGGAAGCGGTTGCCGGTACGGCGCACGCGGGTGAGGTCGGTGCTACCGCCGCCCTCGATGAACCGGGACCCCTTGGCGAAGTCGGCGCCTCGGATGAGGGCGTCGACAAAGCGCGGGATCTCGGCTGGGCTCGTTGAGCCGTCGGCGTCGAGCATCACGATGATGTCGCCGCGGCAGGCGGCGAAGCCGCAGGCCAGCGCGTTGCCCTTGCCGCGACGGTTCTGACGGATGATCCGGATGCCCGGCCACAGCGCTTTGGCGACCTCGACGGTGCCGTCGCGCGAGTTGCCGTCGACCAACACGACCTCATAGAGGTTTCGGGGGAGCTGGGCGAAGACGTGGGGGAGGTTGCGCGCCTCGTTCAACGCAGGGATGACGAGGCTCACGCGGGGGGACGAAGTAGCATAGCCTCAATCAGCGCTAGGGAACCTACGTTCCGCTCGGACAGGGCGAGTGGCGGTCGCGGCCGTCCAGACATGCGGTCGCGGCCGTCCAGACATGCGGAGGTCTGGTCGAGCATCACCTCTTGGGACCGGAAGGCGCTTGTCTTGGGGGATGGAAGTGGCTGATCCGGACAGCGACGTGTGTTCTGCCCTAAAGAAGCGTGGAAGAGGGCTCGAGAGTTACAGCCGAATGGAATCTGTCTTGATAGTTCCGTTTTAGGGTTTCGTTAGTTTACTGCGCACTCCGACCGAGTCGACGGTCATCCGATAGGCTCCCCGCCGATTGGCCGGGCAGACGTTCCGTGCTGCTCGTGATCGAGCCCCTTGTGACCTGGAAGGTGGTGGTGGGACTGGATGGTCGACTGTCAACCAGGGCAGCGGCCGCGCGTACGTGGCTGGCATCGATCCCCCGACACTGTCCCCCCCACGTCGCGCTCGCCGTCGCGATCGCGCTGTTGGTCCAGGGCGTCGGCCTGACCAATGGGCAGCGTGACGGCAGACGTCCGCCGGCCGACGTCGAGCCCATGGTCCAGGAGCCTGCTCGGCACGGGCTGGGCTGGGCGTCCGACTGGCGCCGCCCCGATCCCGACCCGTCACCGGTGCGCCGCACGGCCAGGGGGCCGCTCAGGTCCTGGGTGGCGCGCATCGTCGCAGGGCCTTCGACGCTTGTCGACGCTCGCGGTCACCGGTGGCAGCGCGACAGCGGACATCTGGGCGGATGGACTTCGGTCACCGACGCACGCATCGAGGGAACCGGCAGTCAGAGCATCTACCAGCACGAGCGCTGGGGCATGCGCGGGTACATGATCCAGGTGCCCGCGCCGGCCACCTACGCGATCAACCTGTATCTCGCGGAGACAAGATTCTCCAGACCACGCCAACGGGTCTTCGACGTCAGCGCGGAAGGCGTGGTGAAGGCATCCGACGTCGACATCATCGAGGCTGCCGGAAGGAACCATGCCTACCACGTGAGCTTCACCGCCGCGGTGACCGATGGACAACTGGATCTTGGTTTTATCAACAAGATCGACCACGCAAAGGTCAACGGGATCGAAGTTGCATTCCTGCGACGCTCCACGGCGACCCGGCGCCTGGTCTGGTCGGATGAGTTCAATGGCGTGCAGAATTCGCCGGTGGACGGCCGTCGCTGGCGCCATGAGACCGGCGGTGCCTGGGGGGAGGGTGAGCTACAGTCCTACACGCCCCGGAAGGCCAACGCCCATCAGGACGGACGTGGTCGTCTCAGAATCGTCGCCCGTGCGGAGCGGTTTCGGGGAATGGACTCCATCACGCGGGACTACACCTCGGCCAGGATCAGCACCCAGGACAGGTACTCCTTCCGGTACGGCCTGGTCGAAGCTCGCCTGAAGATGCCGGTCGGGCGGGGAATATGGCCGGCATTCTGGGCGCTGGGTACCGACATCGATCGGGTCGGCTGGCCCGAGTGCGGTGAGATCGACGTCATGGAGTATCTGGGGCAGGAGCCGACCACGGCGACCGGTACGATCCACGGACCCCGAGACGGCGGTGGCGCGAACGTAGACTACAAACCGGGCCGCTCGATCGTGCATACCACCCCCCTGGCACAAGAATTCCATACGTATGGTGTGCAATGGCTGCCCGGCAGCATCCAGTTCTATTTCGACGGTCGACCCTATTGGTCGATCACCGCCGCCGATCTACCGGCAGGATCACGGTGGGTGTTCGACCACCCGTTCTTTCTGGTTCTCAACATCGCGGTCGGGGGGAAGTGGCCCGGAAGTCCCGATGCCAGCACGACGTTTCCCCAGGCGCTGGTGGTGGACTATGTTCGGGTCTATCAGTGACCGGCTCGCCGGCCCAGCAGCCGGCCGTGCTCGACCTTGACCTTGAGGCAGCGGCCGTCGATATGGCGCAGCACTTCGGCTCTTCCTGGGCCGGGGAGAGCTGATGTGCCCATGTAACGCCTGATCAGTCCGAAGCGCTTTATGTGGTACCTGTCGCCCCCCCAAGGAGTGCGGACCACTTCGGTTCCTAGCCCGACGTCGCCAGCCCGCCGAGAGATGAGAGATGCCAGCACCAAAGGTCCCGCAGCGCGTGACCCTGTTGTATAGAGGCGTGCGGCCGGGCGTCGAGTTGCTCGCTCTGCTTGGTGAGGATCGCGCCGTCAACGTGATCAAGGCACCGCTGGAGCTGTCCAGGGGTGGACCGCCGGCCGATGTGGTCATCGTCGACGTTCCCGCTGAGGACCGGCCTGCGGTCTGTGAAGAGATCCGCCACCACTACCGCGGTCCGCTGATCGTGCTCCTCCACCCCGCGGACAACAGCCACGACCTGCCCCCCGACCGCAGCCGGACGCTGCTCACCCGCCCGTTCTCTCTGCGGGAGCTGACGGTCGCTGTGGCCGCGTCCGCGCCAGCCCCACCGGCCTCGGACCCGGCGGAGCGCCTTGGGCTCTTCCTGCCCCATGGGACCCGGGATCCTCGCGCCAACCCCGATTGGGACAAGGGAGGCAGTACGGTCGCACCGGCCGTCCCTCGGCTGGTGCGAAGCTGGCGGAAACGTCGCCTGGTCCGGGTGTTGGCGATCCTGGTCCCGGCCGCCCTGGCGTTCATCGGAGCCTTCGGGCTGGCCAACCAGAGCGACGACTGCTCACCACGCTGCGATGAGTTGACCGGTGCCGACGACCTCACCTCTTCTTCGGGTACCACCGTTCAGGCGGTCGGGGTCGGCCCGGAGACACTCGACTCCGGCGTCGGCGCGGCCGGCCCGACCACGACCGACCCCAGCCTCGGCCCGACAGCGGTCGGCGGGATCCTCACCGATGCGCCCACCGGTGGCGCAACACAGATCTCCACGACCACATCATGGCCAAGCCGGGTGCCAAGCCCAACGTCGCCGCCGGATCCGACCCGCCCGCAGCCGAGCGCTCCGTCCACCACCGCCCCGACGACCACGAGACCGAGGCCGTCCATCACGACGACGACATCATCGACCACGACCACGACCACGACCGACCCGTCAACGACCGGGACGGGGCCCTTCGGGTTGCCTCGGCCTCCCAGTCCCACCTGAGCGCGGCTCTGCCCCGCCCAGTTGACCACGGCCTCTCCACCCCCGCAGCCATACCCCACTTCCAGGAGCGCATACGGTCGTGCGCGGGCTGCCCGGGGCGGTCCAGCGGCCGGAGCAGCCCTCCTGGTATCGCAGGTTCTCGCGTACGCTACCGCGACGGCGAGGCCACGTTGCTCCGGCTGCGCGCTGACGCCGGCCGGACCGTCCACAGCAAAGGAGGCTGTGGCACTTGAGGATCTCGGTGGTCCACCCGGGCGAGCTCGGCCCGGCCGAGCTCGCCTGCTGGCGGCAGCTGCACGGCCACCCGGAGCTGGCCAACCCCTTCCTCGCCCCGGAGTTCGCGGTGTGCGTGGGCCGGGTCCGCCCCGGCGCCCGGGTGGCCGTGCTCGAGGAGGGGCCGGAGGTCGTCGGGTTCTTCCCCTACGAACGGGGCCCGTTCCGGGTCGGCCGGCCGATCGGCGCCGGCCTGTCCGACTGCCAAGGACTGGTGCACGCCCCCGGCCTGGAATGGGACCCGCGGGAGCTGCTGCGCGGCGCCGGGCTGGAGGTCTGGGAGTTCGACCACCTGCTGGCCACCCAGCGGCCGTTCGCGCCCTACCACCGCGTGCGGCGGCCGTCCTCGGTCATCGACGTGAGCGGCGGCTACGAGGCCTGGCTCCAGGACCGCCGGCGGGCGTTCCGGCACAGCATCACCGCCATGGGCCGCAAGCAGCGCAAGCTGGAGCGGGAGGAGGGTGCCGTCCGGTTCCAGTTCGACACCCAGGACCACCAGGCCCTCGACACCCTGATGCGCTGGAAGTCGGCCCAGTACCGGCGGACGGGCCGGTTCGACCGCTTCGCCCGGCCGGCCACCGTGCGGCTGGTCCGCGACCTGCTCGAGACCCGCGCCCCGGGCTGCTCGGGCACCCTGTCGGTGCTGTCGGCCGGCGGCCGGCCGGCGGCCATCCACCTCGGCCTGCGCTCGGCGACCACCCTGGCCTGCTGGTTCCCCAGCTACGACGTGGCCCTGGCCAAGTACTCGCCCGGGCTGATGCTGCACCTGTTCATGGCCGAGGCGGCCGCCACGGCCGGCCTGCGCCGCCTCGACCTGGGCAAGGGCGACGACGAGTACAAGACGGTGCTGGGCAACCAGCAGCTCATGGTGGCCGAGGGCTGCGTCGAGCTGCCGTCCGCAGTCGCCGTGGCCCGCCGGCTCCAGCACGCCCCGCGCCGGTACGCCACCGACTTCGTGCTCGGCCGGCCGGCTCTGCGCAGCGCGGCCCGCCAGCTGCTGCGGCGGGTCGGCCAGCTGCGGAGCGGGGGGTGAGGCGGGCCGGGCCAGGAGGAGGCGGTGGCCTCGGTCCTGGGGCGACCGCATCCTGGTGCCCGACGCCACCTGGTCGAGCCTGTGCGGCGTGCTCACGACCAACCTGTCCGGCCCATCGGTAGCTTGGCGCCACCTTCGGCCTGTTCAAGCAGGCGCCACACCCAACCGTCGGCTCAACCGGCCGCCTGGCGCCCCTGCTACCGACCCAGCAGCCTCGCGTGGTCCACCTTGAGGCAGCGGTCCTCGACGTAGGTCAGGCCCGCTTCCTCGGCGACGGCGCGGGCCTCGTCGTTGCGGATGCCGAGCTGGAGCCAGAGGGCGCGGGCCCCGGCGGCGACGGCGGCTCGAGCCACGTCGGCGGTGTGCTCGGGGCGGCGGAACACGTCGACGATGTCGATCGGCTCGGGGACCTCGTCGAGGGAGGCCAGCATGGGGATCCCGTGGACCTCCGGCTGCGGGCAGGCCGGGTTGACCCCGTACAGGCGGTAGCCCTGGTGGTGGAGGTACCAGGCGACCTGGTTGGAGGCGCGGTCGGGGTTGGCCGAGAGGCCGACCACGGCGACCACCTTGGCGTCCTGGAGCAGCTGGCGGAGGTCCTGGTCGGTCATTCGGCTGGTCCCCTGGGCTCGACGGCAGGCCCGGCCATGGTAGGCGCGCCGGTCGCGCTCAGCCGCAGAGGTGGCAGTCGCTCCAGCAGGAGGCGCAGGTGTCGTCGGTCTCGGCGCAGCAGTTGGTGGCGGCGTCGGTCGGCCGAGGGCAGCCGACGTTGGTGTCGCCAGGGCAGCCCATGTCGGTGTCGCCCGGGCAGCCGACGATCGTGTCCCCTGGGCAGCCGACGTTGGTGTTGCCGACGCACTCCAGGTCGGTGTCGCAGTCGACGTCGGTGTCGATGCAGTCGATGTGGGTGTCGGCGCAGTCCAGGCCGGTGGGGGCGCAGTCGCCCCTGGTGTCCTCGCACTCCAGGTCGGTGTCGCACTCCAGGTCGGTGTCGACGCACTGGAGGTCGGTGTCGGGGCACTCCTGCTCGGTGTCGCGCAGCAGCGCCGCCACCCGCCCCCCGGCCGCCGGGGCTCCGCCCAGGCGGAGGTCCAGGTCGAACTCGTCGAAATCGCTGCTCACGGCCGGATCGTCGACGTCGGCATGCCCACTGTCAACCACGGCCGGTGGCTGAGGCGGCGGCTACGTCCTACTGCCGGCGGTCGTCGCCAAGACCGGCATCTCGTCTTGCCTGCTCGTACAGCGGCTCGGACTGGGGCTTCAACCTCGGGACGGCGTCGGTGGCCCCTCGCGATGGCCGAACGACTCGTCCAGCCAGTTGGCGTAGTCACCCTCCGGCTCGATGCCTTCATGCTGCCGGTCGCGCTCCATGGCACGGAGCTGCCGGCGGCGGGCGCGCCGGGCCTTGGTGGAGCTCACCGAGGCGACAAGCAGCAACGCGACGACGAATCCGAGCGCTGCCGCCCCTGCCAGCAGCCAGCCCTGGGGGTAGTCGGCGACCGCCCGGCCAAGCACCGTGACCTCGCCGGTGTTGGTGTTCTCCCACACCAGATCGCCAATCAGGGCACCGCCGATGATCGCCAGAAGGAAGAAGAACGCGGCCATGTGGCAGCCTCCGGGGGGTCGTGTCGCGCGCAGGCAACCGGGTGCTGGGGCAGGCATTGACCGGGACCGCCTGTGGGGGCAGGGCGGCACCGGTCGTCCTGAGCGAAGCGGTTGACGTCTCCTGGTACAGCGCTTCAGTGGCCGTTGGCGTTACGCATCCAGACTCGCCTGACCGGACAAGCGGGACCACGGGATCCGGGGCCTCGACCGGCTGCTGTCGCGCCGGCTGCCGCGGGTGGCCGCCCAAGCCGTCACCGCGGTGGTGTTCGTGGTCGCGCCGGCCACGCCCACCGCCTCGGGCAGCCCGGCGTCGCTGGTGCCGTGGGTCACGCTCGGCGAGTACGGCCGCAGCTTCGTGGCCGGGGCCACGACCCCGGCCGAGCTGCGCGCCTTCCACGGACCGGACGGCGAGGTGCTGGAGCGGACGGGCGCCTTCGACCGGGAGATCCTGGGCGTGGTCACCACCACCGGCACCGGCTGGGTCGACCCCAACGCCGCCAGCTCGCTCGAGTACCT
>OCZS010000700.1_pt1 | contig 11356 bp, 9 predicted proteins | sample 1539071 | NCBI WGS metagenome assembly OCZS01 (sample SAMEA3113584, study PRJEB22503) | soil metagenome | reverse complement strand
GCGGTAGTTGGTGATATCGGTCCCGTAGGTGTCGGCTCCCGAAACCCAGCGCCTGGCGTTGAGCACCACGCGATCGCCGTTCTGGCAGGAGACCTCGCCCCGGGTCAGCAGCGGCGCACACAACCGGTCGGTGGTCGCCGGCGTGGTGATGTAGACATGCAGATCAGCGCTCGCTGGGGAACTGACCAGCTGGAACCGCCACTTCCCCGACGCGCGCCAGCTCCGCCGATCGTTCAGCACCGACTGGATCGTTCGCGCCGCCGCATTGATCTCCACCGGCACGCCTTTCTCGCGCTGGACATCGAAGTTCACCACGGTCCCGGCCTGTCCGGCCGGATCGCCGTGGACGCTGGCTCGCACGTAGGTGCCGGGACCCGAATCAGGCACCTTGTGCTTGACGACGGTCGCGTCCGCATGGTTTCGGCGCTGCGGACCTGATATAGCGGTGGGTTGCGGCGACTCCGCCTTGGCAGTTGGTGGGGTTGAGGCCGGCGTCGCTGAGGGCGCCGGCACGCCCACCGGCACGCCGAAACGCGCCTCCTCGACGAGAACACCGGTCGCAGCTCGGGCACCCAAACCGACCAACCCCAGCATCAGGATGCCCGTGACGACCACAGCGGCCAGGCCAGGGGATCGCGAAGGCGGGGTAGATTGTGAGCCGCGAAGATCGCCATCAGCCGACGCACGGCGCGGCAATGAGCCGTACGACCGGGTTCCTGCCCGGTCTCCCCGAGGAGAATGGCTCACAAGGACCAACACTAGGCGGAAACGTGGCCCACTCCCACGCAACGGACGGCGCGCCGGGCCCGAACGAGGCAGTTCGGCACCGGCGGGCACTGCGCATTCTCATCGTCGTGTTGATTCCGCTCGGCATCTGGACGCTGGCCGGGCTGATCGCGCTGTGGCCGGAAGACATCTCGTCCCATGTCAACAAGGAGGTGGCCGGCTACACCGTCGCGGGCGTGACCTACCCGAAGGCACGGATCACCGCCGTGAAGGAGATCTCCTGCGAAGGCCTGCCCGGGTCGACCCCCGGAGTGACTGATACCCGCTGCGCCGATGTCACGGCCGAGCTGCTGGAGGGTGAGGAACAGGGCCAGGCGGTGACCGTCCCGCTCACCTCAGCGGTCTACGCCTCTGGCGTCAAGGTTGGCCAGAAGATTCTCCTGATCCGGGTGCCACCAACTGACGATCAGCCCGCGCAGTACAACTTCTCCGATTTCGTGCGCAGCACGCCCTTGGTGGTCATCGCGGTGATCTTCGCGGTCTTGGTGGTCGCCGTGGCCCGTTGGCGAGGTTTCGCGTCCGTGGTGGGACTCGGCTTCGCTGGGTTCATCTTGGTCAAGTTCATGTTCCCGGCCCTGGTGGCCGGGTCCGATCCGATCCTGGTGGGCTTGATTGGCTCATCAGCAATCATGTTCGTCGTCTTGTACGCCGCACACGGCTTCAGCGCCCGCACGACCACGGCACTGGTCGGCACGTTGTTCGGGCTGATCGTCAGCGCGTTGCTCGGCTTGCTCGCCACGCGCTGGGCTCACCTGACCGGCGTGGCGGCCGAGGACGACTATGTGCTCGCTGCCGCCGCCCCCGATCTGCGGCTGACGTCGGTGGTGATTTGCGGGATCATCGTGGCCGGGTTGGGCGTACTGAACGACGTGACGATCACCCAAGCGTCGGCCGTCTGGGAACTGGCCGACAGCGGCCGCAGCCAGAAGCACCTGTTCGCCAAGGCGATGCGCATCGGCCGCGATCACATCGCGTCGACCGTCTACACCATTGCCTTCGCGACGGCGGGCGCCTCGCTCTCGGTCCTGCTGTTGATCGTCGTCTACGACCGTCCCCTGTTGTCCGTGCTGCAGACAGAGCAGTTCTCCGGTGAGGTGCTGCGTACGTTGGTCGGCTCGATCGGATTGGTCCTCGCGGTCCCGTTGACCACGGCGATTGGCGTCGCGGTTGTTCGTGCCAGCGGTCGCCGGGGGCCAACGGTGCTGGACAAGCTTCGCGTTTCCCGGACACCGGTGCCAGCCGCTGCTGAATCCACAGAGCCAGCGAAGTCAGCTGAGGAGACGATGGGGACCGACAAGTCCGGCGCGAGGCGGTTCCGGCAACGCAGCGCTGATGACGACTTTGGTGACTTCAGCCACCTGCGTGATCCAGCTGAGGAGGATCCGGACCGTTCAGGTGAGGCCAAGAGTCGCAAGGGTGGGCCCAGCTGATTCAGCCCGGCTTGACCAGCGGAAAGAGGATCGTTTCGCGGATTCCTGCGTTCGTGAAGAGCATCACCAGCCGATCGATGCCGAGACCCAGCCCGCCCATCGGTGGTGCTCCGAACTCCAGTGCCGTCAGGAAGTCCTCATCCAGCTGCATCGCCTCGGGGTCGCCAGCGGCCGCGGCGAGCGATTGAGAGGTCAGCCGTTCCCGCTGGATGACCGGGTCGATCAGCTCCGAGAACCCGGTCGCGCGCTCCAGGCCGCCGATCAGCAGGTCCCAGGCCTCGATCAGATGCGGATCGCTGCGATGCGGGCGGGCCAACGGCTGGGCCAAGGGTGGATAGTCGCAGACGAAGGTCGGCTGGATCAGGGTCGGTTCGACCAGCTCGCCGAACAGATGCAGGATCAACTTCTCGGCGGTCCAGCCCTCCTCGGCACCTACCCCGTGCCGCTCGGCGATCTTGCGCAGGTGCTCTGCGCCCGTGTCCGGCGTGATCTCCTCGCCCAGGTGCGCCGACAGGCCGGGATAGACGCCCAGCCAGGGCCAGATGCCGCCGAGGTCGATCGCCCCCATCGGAGTGTCGAGCTGCCGCGATCCCAGCAGATCGGCGACATCGAGGATGAGCTGCTGGGTGAGGTCGGCGATGCTCCGTTGATCACCCCAGGCCTGGTAGACCTCCAGCATGGTGAATTCCGCGCTATGCGTGGAATCGATGCCCTCATTACGGAAGATCCGGCCGATTTCGTAGACCCGCTCGATCCCGCCGACCACGGCTCGCTTCAGGAACAGCTCGAGCGCTATCCGCAGCGTCATGTCGATGTCGAACGCATTCAGATGGGTACGAAACGGGCGGGCGTTAGCGCCACCGTGCACCAACTGCAACACCGGAGTTTCAATCTCCACGTAGCCATCGCGGTGCAAGCTCTCCCGAAGGCTGCGGGTGATCGCCGCCCTGGTCCGCACCATGCCCCGGGCGGCCTCCCGTACGGTCAGGTCGGCGTAGCGCTGCCGCACCCGGGTCTCATCGGACAGTTCCTTGTGCAACGTCGGCATGGGCCGCAACGCCTTGGCCGCGAGCTGCCAGCGCGACGCCAGCACCGACAATTCGCCCCGCTTGGAGGAGATCACCCGGCCCTCGACAAAGACGAAGTCACCAAGATCGACATCGGCCTTCCAGGCCACGAACGACTCCTCGCCGACCTCCGCCAGGGAGATCATGACCTGTAGCCGAACGCCGGAATGATCGAGGGACAGGCCCTCCTGCAAGGTGGCGAAACACAGTTTGCCGGTGTTGCGGACGAAGACGACGCGGCCCGTCACACCGACGACGTCGGCTGTTTCCTCACCGAGCGCCAAGTGACCCCAACGGTCGCGGACCTCGGCCAGCGAGTGAGTCCGCGGAACGACCACCGGATAGGGCTCACGGCCTTCCGCCAGCAACCGTGACCGCTTGTCCAGCCGGACCTGCATTTGCTCGGGCAGCCCGATGTTGTCGCGGTCGCTCGGCACCCGGTCAGCTTAGGCGATCTGGCCCTGGACGATGGCGAGGTAAAACCCCGGTTCAGTACGCTCCCGGTATGGAGGACGTGCTCGCTAACTACACCGTGGGTGAGGCGTTCGACGAGATGATCGACATCGAGGGCAGCGTCCGGCCGTCCTACCAAGCGATCTATTCCACGCTGCGCCGGACGACACCGGCAGAGCTGCACAACATTGCCGAATCACTGGCGAAGAATTACACCCAAGCCGGCGTGACGTTCGACGTCGGCGGGGTCGAGCGGCCGTTCCCCTTGGATCTGGTGCCACGGGTCATCGCGGCTCCCGAATGGGAGACCATCGAGGCTGGCGTGGCGCAGCGGGTACGGGCCCTGGAAGCCTTTCTCGCCGACGTCTACTCCGAGAAGCGGGTCATCACCGACGGCGTGCTGCCCAGCCAGCTGGTCACCTCCTCGACGCACTTCCATCGCGCGGTCGCGGGCATCGAGCCGCCCAACGGGGTCCGGATCCATGTCGCCGGTGTGGACCTGATCCGCAATCCGGATGGCGACGTGCGGGTGCTGGAGGACAACGTTCGGGTGCCGAGTGGGGTCTCGTACGTGATGACCAACCGCAGCGCCATGATCACCGCACTGCCGGACGCCTTCTCCAACCAACGGATCCGGCCAGTGGCCGGGTATCCGCAGCGGTTGCTGGCCGCCCTGCGCAAGGCCGCGCCCGCGGGCACCGACGACCCGACCGTCGTCGTGCTGACCCCGGGCGTCTACAACTCGGCCTACTTCGAGCACACCCTGCTGGCCCGCACCATGGGCGTCGAGCTGGTCGAGGGCCGGGACCTGGAATGCCGCCGCGGCAAGGTCTACATGCGGACCACAGCCGGCTTGCAGCGGGTGGACGTGATCTATCGACGGGTCGATGACGAGTTCCTCGACCCGGTGCACTTCCGCGGCGATTCGATGTTGGGCGTTCCGGGACTGGTCAACGCCGTCCGTACGGGCGGAGTTGCCTTGGCGAACGCCATCGGCAATGGGGTGGCCGACGACAAGCTGATCTACACCTACGTGCCGGACCTGATCCGCTACTACCTGAGCGAGGAACCGATCCTGCCCAACGTCGACACGTGGCGGCTGGAGGAGGACGAGGCCCGGGAGGAAGTCCTTGATCGGCTTTCCGAGCTCGTCGTCAAGCCGGTCGACGGCTCGGGCGGCAAGGGCATCGTCATCGGGCCGCGAGCGACTCGCGCTGAGCTGGATGCGTTGCGCGCTCGGGTCTCGGTCGATCCTCGCGGGTGGATCGCCCAGCCGCTGGTCCAGTTGTCCACGGTTCCTACCTTGATCGGGGACCAGCTGCGGCCACGCCATGTCGATCTTCGCCCGTTCGCGGTGAACAATGGCGACAGCGTCTGGGTGCTGCCGGGTGGTCTGACCCGAGTGGCGCTACCCGAGGGCGAGCTCGTGGTCAACAGCAGCCAGGGTGGCGGCAGCAAGGACACCTGGGTGCTCAGCCCACCGCCGCACTACTCGCATCCCGAGACCAAGATCACGACCGCCGAACTGCCGCTGGATCGCGCTGCCGGTGAGCCCCTGGCGCCGGCGTCAGCCACACCGCTCGCCACTTCCCCGGTGCCACTAGCGGTCGGCCGGGTGCCTGCCTCCGTGCTGCCCCATCAGGACGACCAGCGCGCCCAGTCCGAGCAGCAGCAGCAAGCGCGACCAACGTCACCGGCGCTCGCCGCACCGGCAGAGCAGCCAACGCGGCTTCACTCATGCTGAGCCGGATCGCGGAGTCACTGTTCTGGATCGGGCGCTACGTCGAGCGGGCGGAGGACACCGCTCGGTTGTTGCAGACCCATCTCCGGTTGCTGGCCGAGGACACCTCGGCCGAGGTGGACGCCTGCCGGAACCTGCTGGCCTTGATGAGCGTCGACTCCTTGCCCGAGCCGACACATGCCGATCTGCTGCGGGTGCTCGGCTACGACGGCTCGGAGACCACCTCCATCTTCGCGTCCTGGGCCTCCGCCCGGGACAACGCCCGGCGAGCCCGGGAGGTCATCCCCCTCGAGCTCTGGGAGTGCATCAACACCACCTGGCACCAGCTGCCGCCGAAGAGCTTCGGCGTGGCCGAGGCCCATACCTACTTGAACTGGGCCCGCGAGCGGAGCGCCCTGTTCACCGGGATCGCCCGCGGCACCATGGTCCGCGACGAGGGCTGGCAGTTCCTGCTCCTCGGGCGCAGCCTGGAGCAGATGGACATGACGTCGCGGCTGGTGGCGTCGGCCTCCTTGAGGAGCGGCAGCAGCCAATGGCCGTCGGTGTTGCGGGGCTGCGGCGGCCACGATGCGTTCCTGCGGACGTACGGCGGTCCACACACCGATCCCGACGCAGCCCGGTTCTTGATCATCGACAGCCGGTTCCCACGCTCGATCATGCACGGCCTGGTCGCGGCGAGCGACTGCCTGACCAACGTCTCGCAGGCCAATCCATCGGCCGCCATCCCTTCGGCTGCGGCGCTTCGACGGCTGGGTCAGCTGCGCGCGAGGCTCGAGTACTCCGACATGGCACAGCTGATGGAGCATCTCGACGAGGAGATGGTCCAGGTCCAGGACGTGGCATCGGCGGTGACCGCAACGGTGTCGACCAGCTTCTTCGCGGCCGCCGATCCGACCGCCTGGATCACCGAAGGGACGCGTTGAGATGCGGCTCAGCATCGAGCACAAGACGGGTTTCCGCTATTCCACCAAGGTCAAGTCCTCCTATAACGAAGCCCGGATGACGCCGGTGGCCACCACGAGCCAGGCGGTCTGGGGCAGCCGGGTCAGCATCTCTCCCACCGCGTGGAGCTTCTCCTACGCGGATTACTGGGGCACCTCCGTGACCGCGTTCGAGGTGCACGAACCCCATGATCAACTGACCGTTCAGGCGCAGGCGGTGGTGGAGACCCGCGGTGATGACATCACCTGGGACACCGACCGGCGGGTCGCCGGAAATGATCTTGGCTGGCCGGCGCTGCGGGATCGCGGAGTGATCGACTCGATGACTGAGTTCATGACCGTCAACGATCGGACACAGCCGCCGGAGGAATTGGCCCAGCTGGCGCAGCAGACCACCGACCAGCCGCCGCGGCTGGCGGCCCTGGACATCTGCCGGCTGATCGCCGACCGGCTCAACTACGCCCGGGGCAGCACCGCAGTGAACGCCAAGGCCGTCGACGTGTGGGCCGGAGGCAAGGGAGTCTGCCAGGACTTCACCCATCTCGCTTTGGGCGCGCTCCGCTCGGTGGGCCTGCCCGCTCGCTACGTCTCGGGCTACCTGCATCCGGGTGGTGACGCCAAGCCCAACACCATGGTCGAGGGCGAAAGCCACTCCTGGATCGAGTGGTGGTGCGGCTCGTGGGTTGCCTACGACCCGACGCTGCAGTGCCGACTCTCCGAAAATCACGTTCGGGTGGGCCACGGTCGGGACTATGGCGACGTCGCGCCGCTGCGCGGCACGTACTCCGGTGGTCCGTCGGAAATGTTCGTCACCGTCCAGATGACGCAGCTGGGCTGAGCCGTTCGCCCGGCTCAACGCCGAACTATCCTAGATGGCCGGCTCCACGCCGGACTATGCACGTTCGCCGGCTCGGAATCGACCACTATCTTGTGGGCCATGAGCAACTACGGCCAGCAGCCGCCTTACGGGCAGAATCCGTACGGGCAGCAGCCCAACCCGTACGGGCAGCAGCCCAATCCCTACGGCCAGCAGCCGCCCTACGGGCAGCCCCAGGCGTACCCGCCGGCCCAGCCGTACACGGGCCAGCCTGGTCAGTGGCCGCCGGAGGCGCCGGCGAGGCCGGAACTCGTCCAACGCTCGACCACTGTGGTGACCATGGACACGGTGCCGGGACGGCAGATCGAGGAGGTGCTCGGCGAGGTAATCGGGGTCGTGGCCCGGCCTCGCGAGCTGCGGCCGGACCTGCGGACCGGCAACCCGATCGACGGCTACGCCACCATGCTCACGGAGTCGCGCCAGGAGGCGGTCGCCCGGTTGGTTGAGATGGCCGAGAGAGCGGGGGCCAATGCCGTGATTGGGCTGAGGTTCGACTGCAGCGAGATCACCCAGTCGCTGAGTGAAGTCGCGGCGTACGGAACGGCGGTCAGGCTGGCCTTCGAGGAGACCTCAACCGCTCAGACCGATGACGATTCGATGTCTGACACCGCGGATCACGACTTCTCGGCGGCCTGGCCGGAGCAGTCCGAATCCAGACCGAGGACCATCCCGGAATAGGTCCGGCAAGGAAAGTGCTGGCCAGTGGCATTCAACGTTGGCGACGAACTGCCGTTGCTCAGCACTTAGTTTGCGTCACGTCGTACGGACGGGGGTCTATCGCGGCCAGGACGCTGGAGCAGTAACAATGAGGTATGAGCGCTAAGGACAAGCCGGCGAGTGGCCCCGAGGACGAGACGCGACGCAAGTTCCGCGAGGCGCTGGCGGCCAAGCAGGGGCGCAAGGGCGAGGACCACATCGACAACGAGCCGGGCAACGTCCAAGCCCATGGGCCGGTGGAGAGCAAGCGCACCTTCCGCCGCAAGACTGGTTGACCTGGTCCACGCGACGCACCGCTAGCTACGACGCGGCACCCTCTTTAGCGGGTGCCTTGGCGGCGGCCGTGGGCGCACCTGACCCTGCGGGCCCAGGTTTGACCCGGATACCGAGGGGCGTCACCTCGAACTGCACGTGGGAGAGGTCCTTGACCACCCCGTCGGCGATGAGGTCCTCCGGCCGGGTCGTGGTGATGACCGCCAGAGTGGCGCAGCCGGCGGCACGGGCGGATTGCAGGCCGGCAGGCGCGTCCTCGACCACTAGGCACCGACCCGGGTCGACACCCAACCGGCGGGCGGCTTCGAGATAGGGATCCGGCGCAGGCTTGCCGTGGACGACATCATCCGCGGTGACCAGGACCGACGGTGGTGTCAGCTGAGCCGCCGTGAGTCGCGCTTGGGCGAGCGGCACCGTACACGATGTGGCGATCGCATTCTTGGCACCTCGCAGCGCAGCCAGGGCTTCGATCGCTCCAGGAAGGACCACGATGTCGTGGAGTTCGGCGATCTCCAACTCGTTGATCCGAGCGATGGCCGCCTCATGCCGATCAGCCTCGAGGACCGCGCGTACCACGCTCGCCGAGGGCACGCCGTGCCAGCCGGTCTGGACGTCGGCGGGCAGTCCATGCTCGACGGCCCACGTGTTCCAGGCGCGAACCACCGCAGGAGTCGAGTCGATCAGGGTGCCGTCCATATCGAACAGCACCGCATCGAACACCCGATCCACCAACCGACCCAACACCACCGGTTGACCCTATATCGAACCGAAGAAATGACCTTGATGAGTGAGCGCTCACTCACTAGTATCGACTGGTGCCTCGAGCTACTCCACTGCCACCCGATGAGCGGCGGGCCGCGCTCATTGCGGCGACTGAACCGTTGCTCGAGCAGTTCGGCCGTGAGGTGAGCACCCGCCAGATCGCCGATGCGGCCGGAGTCGCCGAAGGCACGATCTTCCGCGTCTTCGCTACCAAAGAGGCCTTGATCGACGCCGTGCTCGATGAGGTCTTCGACATCTCACGGACGTGCGACGAGCTGGCCACCATCGACTGCTCGCTCGATCTGGAGACCCGCATGATGGCAGCAGTGGCGATGCTGCAAGGTCGCCTCCGCCGAGTGTTCGCGCTGTTCCACGGGCTCCGGTTGCACCGCCGACCGCCCGAAGACCATGACGATTTCCGCAGCCGTCAGCAGGCTGACAACGAGCAACTCAACGCTGCCCTGGCTGCGCTGCTCAAGCCGGACAGCGATCGCCTCCGACTCGACCCGAGCGCCGCAGCCAGCGCGCTACGGACGATAACTTTCTCCCTCACTCACCCGATCCTGAGCGAGCCGAGGCTCAGCGACCCGGAACGCATCGTTGACCTGGTGCTACACGGCATTGCCATTCCCCGACCCGAGAAGCAGGCGCCATGCTGACCCGGATCCTTCGCACCTTCCTTGCTCCGTACCGGCGGCCGCTAGCCGCCGTGTTGATCTTGAGCTTGGTGGGCACGATGGCATCGCTCTACCTACCCAGTCTCAATGCCGCGATCATCGACGAGGGAATCGCCAAGGGCGATACGGGCTTCATCTGGCGGACCGGCGGCATGATGCTCTCCGTCAGCCTGATCCAGATCGTGTGCTCCATCGCCGGGGTCTATCTCGGCGCCAAAGTGGCGATGAGCTTCGGGCGCGATGTCCGCGGGGCGATCTTTTCGCGGGTGCTGGCGTTCTCGTCGCGGGAGCTCAATCGGTTCGGCGCGCCGTCATTGATCACCCGCAACACCAACGACGTGCAGCAGGTCCAGATGCTCGTGCTGATGTCCGCCACCATGTTCATCGCTGCCCCGATCACCATGATCGGCGGCGTCTTGATGGCGCTGCGGGAAGACGTCGGTCTGTCCTGGCTGGTCGTCGTGGCGGTGCCCTTGTTGGGGATCTCCGTCGGCCTGGTGGTGGTGCGAATGCGGCCGCTGTTCCGGCTGATGCAGACGCGGATCGATGTGGTCAACCGGGTTCTGCGGGAACAGATCACCGGGATCCGGGTGGTCCGGGCCTTCGTACGCGAACCGTACGAGACGCAGCGCTTCGCTCGGGCGAGCGGCGACGTGACCGAGACCGCGACGGCGGTGGGCCGGCTGATGGCTTCCATCTTCCCCATCGTGATCTTCATCCTGAACGCCTCGAGCGTGGCGGTGCTGTGGTTCGGCGCTCGGCGGGGGGACAGCGGTGCGATGCAGATCGGATCGATGACCGCCTTCCTGACCTATCTGGTGCAGATCTTTACCTCGGTGATGATGGCGACCTTCCTGCTCATGCTGGCCCCTCGGGCCGCCGTCTGCGCCGAGCGGATCGGCGAGGTACTGGAGACGGAGTCCACCGTCGTCCTGCCGGAGAATCCGGTGACCGCTCTGAACGAGTCCTCGGTAGTCCGCTTCCGCGACGCGGAATTCACCTATCCGGGAGCCGATGTGCCTGTGCTCTCCGACATCACGTTCACCGCGGAGCCGGGCCAGACCACCGCCATCATCGGATCGACGGGTGCCGGCAAGTCGACGCTGATCTCGCTGATTCCGCGGCTGTTCGACGTGACCGGTGGCTCGGTGCAGGTGGACGGCGTCGAAGTACGGGACATGGATGCCGACCTGCTCTGGAGCCGAATAGGGCTGGTCCCGCAAAAGGCGTTCCTGTTCTCAGGGACGGTCGCCAGCAACCTGCGTTATGGCAACCCCGATGCGAGCGACGAGGAGTTGTGGCATGCCCTGCGGGTGGCCCAGGCGGATGACTTCGTCCTCCAGATGCCAGGACAGCTCGAGGCGCCGATCTCTCAAGGCGGGACCAACCTGTCGGGCGGCCAGCGGCAACGGCTCTCTATCGCTCGGGCCTTGGTCAAGAAGCCGGAGATCTACGTCTTCGACGACTCCTTCTCCGCGCTCGACGTGACCACCGACGCACGGCTGCGGGCTGCGTTGAAACGTCAGACCCGTGGGTCCGCGGTGATCATCGTCGGCCAGCGGATCGCGACGATCGCCGACGCCGACAAAATCGTGGTCTTGGAGGACGGCAAGATCGTCGGCTGCGGCACCC
>OCZS010000699.1_pt1 | contig 11368 bp, 9 predicted proteins | sample 1539071 | NCBI WGS metagenome assembly OCZS01 (sample SAMEA3113584, study PRJEB22503) | soil metagenome | reverse complement strand
ATCGTCATCGGTGTGTACGTGATCAGCGCGGTGGTCGCCTGGCTGCTGCCCCTGCGGCCGGTCGAGGACCAGCCGGCGGTGAGGCCACGGCGCGCGGCACCTTGATCAGTCCGCGTCGGCCGGCCTTGCGGCGTTGTCGCGTTCGTCGCGGTCGGCCCACTCCAAGAGGGTGTCCAGCCCGTACGGATGATCGTCGATGCTGGCGTGCAGGTCCCCAACGCCTGAGAACCGGGCCGGCATGGTAGCGATCGTGAAGTCCCGCGGGTCGGCATCAGCAATCTCATCCCAGCGGACCGGCGCGGACACGACACCGAGCGGCGTGCCGCGTACGGAGTAGGCGCTGGCGATGGTGTGGTCGCGGGCGTTCTGGTTGTAGTCCACGAACACCGACCCCGGGTCGCGGTCCTTGCGCCACCAGGTCAGGTCGACCAGCCAGTCCGCACGGCGCTCCACCTCGCGGGCGAACGCCCACGCGGCCCGGCGTACGTCGGGGTGGCCGTGCTCGGGCACGACCCGGACGTAGACGTGCAGGCCCTTGCCGCCGGAGGTCTTGGGATAGCCGACCGCGCCCAGCTCGGCCAGCAGCTCCCGCACGATCACCGCGACCTGCTGGACGTCGGCATAGCGGGCCACCGGCATCGGGTCGAGGTCGATCCGCCACTCGTCGGGCTTCTCGACGTCCTCCCGGCGGGAGTTCCACGGGTGGAACTCGACGGTCGACATCTGCACCGCCCAGATCACATCCGCCGGATGGGTGACGCACAGCTCGTCAGCGTCGCGGTTGTAGCGGGGAAAGTGCACCCGAACCGTCTCGATCCACGGCGGCGCACCGTGCGGCAGCCGCTTCTGGTGCACCTTCTCCCCGTCGACGCCGTCGGGAAAGCGATGCAGCATGCACGGCCGGTGGTAGAGCGCGTTGACGATGCCGTCGGCCACCGAGAGGTAGTAACGCGCCAGGTCGAGCTTGGTCTCACCGCGGGCGGAGAAGTACACCCGGTGTGGGTTGCTGATCTTGACCACGCGGTCGCCGACCTCCAGCTCGATCCGCTCCGTGGCCACTCCCTCACGCTACCGTTCCGGCGTCACCTTCCAACGTGTCAGACATCCAGCCCGCAATGGCCCCACTCAGACTCTGACCAGTCAGGCAGATAACGGGCGGCGGCCGTGGCCGTCAGCCGCGCAACGACAGGGAGGCGGATCCGGGTGGACACCGCGTTGGCTGGCACCACGACGGCCAGTCCGACCTCGCGGTGCGCTGGGTGTGGCCCGATGCAGCCGCCGGTCGGCCGCTGGCCGACACGTCCTCGCCACCGTCGCCCCCGACATGGGCGTAACGCGTGGGCCCGCGCTAGTGTGGCGCACATCTCATCATGCGCATTCGGGAGCGATGAAGGAGGACGGCATGGATCCCAGACCGGCCCGTTCGAACGGCGGGCCTCGGTCATGGTTGATCGGCGTGGTCGCGGTGGCAGCGGGGTCGCTGCTTCTCGCGGCATGTGGGGGCGGCGGGAACGGCGGAGAGGCGGATGGTGGGTCCGAGGCTGAGGGTTACCCCGACCGCGAGATCACCTTCGTCGTGCCGTTCGCGGCCGGCGGGCCGACCGACACCGTGACCCGGTTGGTGGCGGAGCCGATGAGTGCGAAGCTGGGCCAGCAGATCGTGGTGCGGAACGTCGAGGGGGCGGGGGGCACGGTCGCGGCCGGTGAGGTCGCCAACACCGACGGCGACGGCTACACAATGCTGATGCACCACATCGGCATGTCGACGGCCCCGGCGCTGTACCCGAATCTTGCGTACAAGCCGTTGGAGGACTTCAAGACCGTCGGTCTGGTCACCACCGTGCCGATGACGATCGTGGCCCGCAAGGACTTCGAACCCAACACGATGCAGGACCTCGTCACCTACGTCAAGGCGAACGCCGACAAGGTGACCTACGCCAACGCCGGGATCGGTGCCGCCTCCCAGCTGTGCGGTCTGCTGATCGAGAAGGCGATGGGGGTGGACCTGACGGAGGTCCCGTACGACGGCACCGGACCGGCGCTCACCGACCTGGTGGGCGGGCAGGTCGACTTCATGTGCGACCAGACCACCAACACCACGGGCCAGATCAAGGCCGACAAGGTGAAGGCGTACGCCGTGACCACACCGGAGCGGGTCGAGGCCTTGCCGGACCTGCCGACAACCGCGGAGGCGGGCCTCGAGGGCGTCGACGTCGGCGTGTGGCACGGGGTGTACGTTCCGGCCGAGACGCCGGACGATGTGGTCGTCAAGCTCACGGATGCGCTCGCCGCGGCCCTGACCGACCAGGCCGTGGTCGCCAAGCTGGCCGAGCTGGGGGCCACGCCCGCGCCGGCCGCGGACGTGACGCCCGAGGCGCACCGGCAGCTGCTGCAAGAGCAGATCGACCTGTGGGCGCCGATCATCAAAGAAGCCGGGGTGACCGCTGGCGGCTGAGATCGGCCCGGGGGTGAACGGTCCGGCGGCCCCGAGCGCGGCTCGCGACAGCCTGCTCGCCGGCAGCGTCTTCGTGGTGGTTGGCGTTGCCTTCGCGGTCGCGGCCACGCGGTATGAGCTGGGCTCCGCCCTGCGGATGGGGCCGGGCTATCTGCCCCTGGTGCTGGGCGTCGTGCTGGCCGGACTCGGGCTGATCATCGTTGGTCAGGGCGTGGCGGCCCGCGTTCGCACCTCGAGCGGCAGCGATCCTGCCTTGGAACAGACCGCGGGGACCGACCGGGAGGGTCCGAAGCCTGCGGCCGCGCCGACTCCGGAGTCGGGTACCGGGACTGCTGTGGCCTCCGACCCCGAGTCGCCGGTGGCAACGGCGCCGAGGACGGACACCGCGCCCCAGCCGGAACTCGAACGCGGTCCGGTGCCATGGGCCCGCGCCGGGCTGCTGGCAGCGGCCATCCTCCTCTTCGGCCTGACCGTTCAGGGCGCGGGCCTGGTCCCGGCGCTGTTCCTCACCGCCTTCGTCGCCGGGCTGGCCGGTCGCGGGACCGGACCGGTCCGCGCGGCGCTCATCGCCGTCGCACTCACCGTGTTGTGCGTGCTCGTGTTCGTCGCCGGCCTGCAGCTCAGGCTGCCCCTCCTGGGCACCTGGTTCAGGTAAGCGGTGGACCTTTCCGGTTTGGCCCTGGGCCTCGAGACGGCCCTGCAGTGGGAGAACGTTCTGGTCTGCCTGATCGGGGTCACGCTGGGGACGGCGGTCGGGGTTCTGCCCGGTATCGGTCCAACTGCGACCGTGGCGCTTCTGCTGCCGATCACGTTCAACTTCGACGCGGTGGCCTCGCTCATCATGCTGGCGGGCATCTACTACGGGGCCCAGTACGGCGGGTCGACCACGGCGATCCTGCTCAACCTCCCGGGTGAGTCGTCGGCCGCGGTGACGGCGCTCGATGGGCACCAGCTGGCGCGCCAGGGTCGCGCAGGCCCAGCCCTGGCCACCGCCGCGCTGGGGTCGTTCTTCGCCGGCACGGTGGCCACGGTGATCCTTGCGCTGTTCGCCCCACCCTTGGCCGAGGCGGCGCTGGCCTTCGGCCCCGCCGAGTACTTCTCTCTGGTGGTGCTGGGCCTCATCGCCTCCATCGCCCTGGCCAGCGGCTCCACCTCCAAGGCCCTGGCCATGATCGTCCTCGGGCTCCTGCTCGGCACCGTGGGCCAGGACCTCAACACCGGACAGCCCCGTTTCACGTTCGGCGTTCGTGAGCTCTACGGCGGGCTGGACTTCGTCACGCTGGCCGTCGCCATGTTCGGACTGGCCGAGATCATCCGCAACCTCGAGCACCCGCACTCCCAGGCGCTGGTCACCCGTCATGTCAAGGGGCTTTGGCTCAAGCGGGCCGATCTCCGCCGGATCGTCCCGCCAGTGCTCCGGGGGACGGCTCTCGGGTCGCTGCTCGGAGTGCTGCCCGGTGGCGGGCACGTGCTGGCGTCATTCACGTCCTACTCGCTGGAGAAACGGGTCTCACGGCGACCGGAGATGTTCGGGCGGGGTGCGATCGAGGGCGTCGCCGCACCCGAGTCGGCCAACAACGCGGCCGCCCAGACGTCGTTCATCCCCCTGCTCACCCTGGGCTTGCCGGCCCACCCGGTGATGGCGCTGCTCGTCGGGGCCTTCATCATCCAGGGCATCACCCCGGGCCCGAACGTGATCGACGACGAGCCGGAGCTGTTCTGGGGCCTGATCGCGTCGATGTGGGTCGGCAATCTGCTGCTCGTGGTGCTGAACCTGCCGCTGATCGGTGTCTGGGTGCGGATGCTGCAGGTGCCGTACCAGGTCCTGTTCCCGGCCATCATCGTGTTCGCCTCGATCGGGTGCTACTCGCTGGGCCTCAACGCCTGGGACGTCTACCTGATCGCCGGGCTGGGCGTCATCGCTTACCTGCTGATCCGATGGGGCTGTGAACCGGCCCCGCTGCTGCTCGGCTTCGTGCTCGGCCCGCTGCTCGAGGAGAACCTGCGCCGAGCCCTGATCATCTCGCGCGGGGATCCCTCGGTCTTCGTGACCCGGCCGATCTCGCTGGTGCTCCTGCTGCTCGCCGTTACCGCCCTGGTGGTGGCGGTGCTGCCCCTGGTCCGCCGCCGCCGGGAACAGGTCTTCGCCGAGGAGGACTGAGACCGGACCGTTGCCGCCCGTCGCGACACAAAACTAACGCGCCTTGAGCCAGGCGAGGACCGCGAGGACGCGGCGGTTGTCCGAACCGAGGTCGGGGAGATTGATCTTGGCGAAGATGTTGGACACGTGCTTCTCGACCGCCCCGCCCGTGATCACGAGGGCGTCGGCGATCGCGGCGTTGCTGCGGCCCTCGGCCATCAGTCGGAGCACATCGCGCTCCCGCGGCGTGAGCGCCGCCAGCGGGTCAGCCCGCCGGGCCACCAGCAGCTGGGCGACCACCTCAGGGTCCAGCACCGTCCCGCCCGCGGTGATGGTCCGGAGTGCGTCGACGAGCACGTCGAGCGACGCCACCCGGTCCTTGAGCAGGTAGCCGACTCCGCCGCGGCCGTCGGAGAGCAGCACGTCGGCGTATGAGCGCTCGATGTACGCCGAGAGCACCAGCACCCCGAGCTCGGGGCGCCGTCGCCGCGCCTCGACCGCGGCCCGGAGCCCGTCGTCGGTCATCGTCGGCGGCATCCGGACATCCACCACCGCCACGTCCGGCCGGTGCTCGTCGACTGCGGCGAGAAAACCGTCCACATCGGCGACGGAGGCGGCCACGTCACACCCTGCCTCGGTCAGCAGCCGGACCAGGCCCTCCCGCAGCAACATCGAGTCGTCGGCTACCACCACCCGCACAGCCTCACCCTGCCATGTCCGCGCCCATCCTCCGCAAAGTTGTCCTTCGGTCACCACCGATCCGGCCGGCGAGCCGCTCTACGATGCTCCGGATGGAGGCAGACTGAAAGTCGTGGCCGCTCGGTATGCCGCGGTGCTGTTCGATCTGCTCACCGGACTGTTGGACTCTTGGTCACTGTGGGACGCGGTGGCCCGTGACGAGGGGACAGGTCGGCGGTGGCGAACGGCCTACCTCCGACGGACGTACGCCGTGGGACCCTACCGGCCCTACCAGGAACTGGTGGCCGAGGCCGCCCGCGACCAGGACCTGGACCCGGCTCTGGCGGAAGATCTGGTCGCTCGATGGGACGAGCTGCGACCCTGGCCCGAGGCGGTGACCGTTCTCACCGACCTGGCGGACTCGGTGCCCCTCGGAGTGGTGAGCAACTGCTCCGACGAACTCGGACGGCGCGCCGCCGAACGGGTAGGTGTGCCCTTCGACGTCGTGGTGACCGCAGAGCGCGCCGGGGCGTACAAACCACGACCGGAGCCGTACCACCACGCACTCGAGGAGCTGGCGGTCGAGCCGGAGGCGGTGCTGTTCGTCGCGGGTTCACCGAACGACCTCATCGGTGCGGCAGCGGTCGGAATGCCCGTGTGGTGGCACAACCGCGTCCACCTGGACCGGGGCACTGCGCCACCGCCGATTGCTGAGCATGACACGCTCAGTCCGCTCACGACTGCAGTGCTGGGCTGAGCCTCGCGGCGGATGCGGCCGGTGCGTTGTCCGCAACGGACGCGTCGATGAAGGGTCCAGGCGAGAGAGCCGCCGGGTCGGCGCTACGTCACCGCTCCTTCCCGCCGAGTTGTCGGCGTCTCAGCGGGTTGTCACCTGCTGGGACGCCGACAAGTCGGCAGGGGAGTGAGGGCAGTGGGCGTCAGGCCGGTGCCTGGGGAAGGGTCGCGGTCAGCGAGGTCGGCCCGCCGACGGGTGAGGATACGGTCAGCGTGCCGTCCACCCCGTGCAGCCGGTCGGCCAGGCCGGCCAACCCCTGACCGCGAGCCAGTGACGCCCCACCCACCCCGTTGTCCGTCACATTGATCACCGCCAGGGCGCCGAGGCTCCGCACCTCGACCGCGGCGTTCGTGGCCTGGCTGTGCTTCTCCAGGTTGGCCAGGGCCTCGGCGATGACGAAGTAGGCCGCGTTCTGCCCGGCATCGGTCAAGGCAACCGGCTCGATGTCCACCGAGGTCGGCACACTGCCCCGCGCGGCCAGTGCGGTCACGGCCGCCTCCAGCCCCTGCTCCGTCAGGATCGGCGGGGCGATGCCGCGGGACAGGGTGCGGATCTCGGCCAGCGCGTCCTGCGACTGCTGCCATGCCTCGTCGAGCAGCGCCCGGGCCTGGGCCGGGTCGTCGTTCATCCGGCGCTGGGCGGCGGAGATGTCCATGCCGAGGCGGACCAGGCGTTGCTGCGGCCCGTCGTGCAGATCCCGCTCCAGCCGGCGCAGCGTGTGCACCTCGGCGTCGCCCGCCGCGGACCGGCTCTCGGTCAGCTGGCTGACCTGCGCCCGGAGGACGGACCGCTCGTCCACCAGGAGGGCGCGGGCCACGGCCGCATGCAGACCGATCAGGCCGCGCAGCACGATCGGTGTGGTGAGCACCAGCAGCATGCCGAGCACAGTGTTGAAGGTGATGTCCGCGAACCGCCCGGGATAGCCGAGCAGCGCCGGCAGGCCGGTGTCGTTCTCCGGCAGCCACTGGCTCCAGAACCAGTAGGTCAGTCCGGCCGGTCCGCCGACCGCCCAGGTCAGCGCGATCGAGAAGGTGATGGTGGACAGCACGAACGCCACCAGCACGTGCAGCAGGTCCCGCCAGGACTGGGCGTTCGCCAGCCGGCGCAGCTTGCCCAGCACCCCCCGGCCGGGAGCCGGGTAGACCGTGGCGGGCAGGTCGGTCCCCGTGTACGCGAGCAGCGCCCTGGTCATCCGGGCGGACCAGCCGGCCACCACGAGGCCGGCCAGCAGCACGAACAGGCCGACGAAGATCACGATCAGGCCGGCTCCGGCGCTGACCAGCGTGACGCAGGCGATGAACGCGGCCAGGTGCACGGCGAACAGGCCGATCAGTGCGGCCAGGTTGCGGCCGGCGCCCTTGATCGTCGCGGTCACGGGATCATCTTCCTCTCGCGGGGCGGGTGCTGGCGTCGTCGGCGGGAGGACGTCGTAGAGGTCGAGGACCTCGGTGGGCTCCTGAGCTGAGTCGGTGGTGGTCATGGCTCCACCCTCGGCGAAGGGCGTCCGGATTCCCATCCGGCTGCCTGGCCGAGTTCTCCGGGGGTTAACCCCACCCGGTCGGAAACGGCTTGACCTCATGTCAGCGTGAGGTCATACAGTCCCGAGCATGAGCATGGAGTTCGCGGCCTGGAACTCGCTGTACAGCGTGATGACCGCCCAGCAGGAGCGGCGGCCGTTCTCCTGGGCGACCGTACGCCGGATCCTGGCCTTCGCCCGACCGCGCCGGCGGATGCTGGCCGGGTTCGTGCTGCTGAGCGTGGTCGGCGCCGTCTTGGCCGTCGCCACCCCGTTGTTGGCCGGCCAGGTCGTCGACGTGCTGGTCAACCGGGGGTCGTTCGCCGTGGTCGCACGGCTCGCGGTCTTGATCGCGGTGATCGCGGTGGTTGAGGCGGCGGTGGGGCTGCTGTCCCGCTGGCTGTCGGCGCAGATCGGCGAGGGGCTGATCCTCGACCTCCGCCGGGCCGTCTTCGACCACGTCCAGAAGATGCCGATCGCGTTCTTCACCCGGACCCGGACAGGGGCGCTGGTCAGCCGGCTGAACAACGACGTCATCGGGGCTCAGCGCGCCTTCTCCGACACGCTGTCCGGGGTGGTCGGCAACCTGGTCGCGCTGACGCTGACCCTGGTCGTGATGCTCCGGTTGTCCTGGGAGATCACCGTGCTGGCCCTCGTCCTACTGCCGATCTTCGTGCTGCCGGCACGGCGGATGGGCCGTCGGCTGGCCCGGTTGGAGATGGAGTCCGCCAACCACAACTCCATCATGAGCACGCAGATGACCGAGCGGTTCTCCGCTCCGGGAGCCACGCTGGTCAAGCTTTTCGCCCGGCCCGAGCGGGAGTCGGCGGAGTTCGGCACCCGGGCGCAGCGGGTGGCCGACATCGGCGTCCGGACGGCGATGGTGCAGACCGTCTTCATGACCGCCCTGCTGCTGGTGTCTGCGCTGGCGCTGGCGCTGGTCTACGGACTGGGCGGGTTCTACGCGCTGCAGGGATCGCTCGAGCCCGGCACGGTGGTGGCCCTGGCCTTGTTGATCACCCGGCTGTACGCCCCGCTGACCGGTCTGGCCAGTGCCCGGGTGGAGGTGATGAGCGCCCTGGTCAGCTTCGAGCGGGTCTTCGAGATCTTGGACCTGAAGCCGTTGATCACCCAAAAGCCGGATGCGGTGGCGGTGCCGGACGGACCGGTCGGCGTGGAGTTCGCAGGAGTGAACTTCGCCTACCCGGCGGCGGACCGGGTGTCGCTCGCTTCGCTGGAGGAGGTGGCGGTGCTGGACACCCGGGGCGGCGTCGAGGTGCTGCACGACATCAGCTTCCGGGCCGAGCCGGGCCAGGTGGTCGCCCTGGTCGGCTCCTCCGGGGCGGGCAAGTCGACCATCGCCTCGCTGCTGGCCCGGCTCTACGACGTCGACTCCGGCGTGGTCTCGATCGGCGGCGTGGACGTTCGGGACGTCACCTTCGCCTCGCTCCAGCAGACCCTGGGCCTGGTCACCCAGGACGGTCACCTGTTCCATGCCTCGGTGCGGGACAACCTGCTGCTCGCCAAGGAGTCCGCCACCGAGGAGGAGCTCTGGGACGCGCTGCGCCGGGCCCGGCTGGCCGACCTGATCGCCGAGCTGCCGGACGGCATGGACACCGTCGTGGGGGAGCGCGGGTACCGGCTGTCCGGCGGCGAACGGCAGCGGTTGACCATCGCCCGGCTGCTGCTCGTGCACCCCCGGGTGGTGATCCTGGATGAGGCCACCGCCCACCTGGACTCCACGTCGGAGATCGCGGTGACCGCGGCGCTGGGCGAGGCGCTGGCCGGGCGTACGGCGGTGGTCATCGCCCACCGGCTGTCCACGGTGGTCGCCGCTGACCAGATCCTGGTCGTGGAGGGCGGCCGGATCATCGAGCGCGGCCGGCACGCCGACCTGCTGGCGACCGGAGGGCGGTACGCAGAGCTCTATCGGACCCAGTTCGAGCGCTCGGCGCCCGTGGCGGCTCAGACCGCCTGACACGTCCCACCTGATCCCTATCGGCGCGAACGCGCGGGCCGGCGACCCTAGGTAACCGTCGCACTCGCTAGGGGGACGGTGACGGTGAACCGGGTCTGCCCGGGCACGCTGCTGACGGCCACCCGGCCGTGATGGGCCTCGACCACCGCAGCCACGATGGCCAGGCCCAGGCCGGTGCTGCCGCCGGCGGCCGCGCCCGGCGTACGCACCCGGCTGACGTCGGCCCGAGTGAAGCGTTCGAACACTCGGGACTGGATGTCGGGCGGGATGCCCGGCCCGTTGTCGCTCACCGTGAGAACGGCCTCCCCGGGGCCGATCGAGACGCCGGTTTCGACGGCGGTGCCGGGCGGGGTGTGGGTCCGGGCGTTGGCCAGCAGGTTGGCCACCACCTGGTGCAGCCGGTGCCGGTCGGCCAGCGCCATCACCGGCTCGTCGGGCACCGACAGCCGCCAGACGTGGTCGGGTCCGGCGGCCCGGGCGTCACTGACCGCGTTCACCACGACTTCGGCCAGGTCGACCGGCTGCAGGTCGAGATTGGGCCCGGAGTCGAGCCGAGCCAGCAGCAGCAGGTCCTCGACCAGGTGGGACATCCGATCGGCCTCGGACTCCACCCGCGACATCGCGTAAGCGGCGTCGTCTGGCAGCTCCTCGCGGCTGCGGCGGGTCAGCTCGGCGTACCCACGGATCGCGGCCAGCGGGTTGCGCAGCTCGTGGGAGGCGTCGGCGACGAACTGGCGCACCTTGACCTCGCTGGCCTGGCGGGCAGCGAGAGCCTCCTCGACGTTGGCGAGCATGTGGTTGAACGCCTGGCCGACCCGCCCCACTTCCGAGGCAGGGTCGGCGTCGGCCGGCGGCACCCGGACGGCCAGGGCGACCTCGCCGCGGTCCAGCTCGAGCTGGGAGACCTGCTGGGCGGTGGCAGCGACCCGGTTGAGCGGTCGCAGACTGCGGGCTACCACGGCCCGGGCGGCCAGGCCGGCACCGACCAGGGCCAGCAGGGTGAGCAGCACCTCCAGCCCGACCAGTTGGACCAGCAACCGGTCGACCTGGGCCAGAGGAATCCCGACGACCACGACGCCCGACTGACTGCCGACGGCCTCGACGATCGTCGCGGGGTATGCGACGACCCGGTAGCGGCCGAGCTCGTCCAAATCGACGGTGGTCCGGGTTCGGTCGCCCGGGACGACGCGCAGCTGGTCGACCGCCGTTGCCGACAGGATCGGGCGCTGTCCCCGCTCGGCCAGTCGACCGGTGTCGATGCTCGACCCGTCGCTGCCGTAGGCGGCGTACAGGGTGCCGATCGGCTGGCCGGGCTGCAGCAGTCCTAGGCCTCCTCGTCCGCCGCGACCGTCGTTGCTGTCCCGCCGGATCCGGTCAATCACCTCAGTGAGCTGCTGGTCGACCTGACCGACCAGCAGTTGCCGGACGGCCAGCGTGGTCAGCAGGCTGAGGAGGATTGCGGCCGCCGCCACCAGAGCCAGTACGCGCAGCAGCAGCTTGCGGGCCAGGGTCCCCGGGCCGAACGCCGAGGCCGGGGCCGCCGGGGCCACGACATCGGTCATCGGGGCACGGTCAGCCCGCGGGACGTAGCACGTAGCCCGCGCCCCGCATGGTGTGGATCATCGGCGGCCGGTTCGCGTCGATCTTCTTGCGCAGGTAGGAGATGTACAGCTCGACCACGTTGGCCTGGCCACCGAAGTCGTAGTTCCAGACCCGGTCGAGGATCTGCGCCTTGCTCAGCACCCGGCGCGGGTTGCGCATCAGGTAGCGCAGCAGCTCGAACTCCGTCGCGGTCAGGCTGATCT
>OCZS010000698.1_pt1 | contig 11386 bp, 6 predicted proteins | sample 1539071 | NCBI WGS metagenome assembly OCZS01 (sample SAMEA3113584, study PRJEB22503) | soil metagenome | reverse complement strand
AGCTCGAGCTCGTACCGGGTGACGGTCGGCCCGATCACCATGCCGACCAGGCGGGTCTCGACCTGGTGGTCGGCCAGCGCCTTCTCGAGCGTGCGGCCCGTCTCCTCGATGGCCCTCCTGTCGACCTGCTGCGACCCGCTGCGGTCGAGGAGGCTCATCGGCGGCAGGCGCCACGGCGAGGCCTTGGCGGCGGGGCCCAGCTCGATCTCGAGCTGCTCCGGCGGCGACGCAGGCTCGGGGACCGTGACCTTGACGCCGCGCCCTCGCCTCCGCCGTCGGCCGGGGCTCTCGGTGAGGGTGTCGTCGGGGTCGGCCTCGTCGCCAGGTGGGTCCCCACCGTCGGGAACTCCGACCAGGGTGTCGTCGCCCAGGGCGCGTTCGTCGTACTCGGCCTGCAGGAACTCGGGGTCGTTGGCAGGCAGCCGGAAGAGGGTCGTGAGCCGGTGGTTGACGACGCCGGTGAGCGGACGGACGCCCGCGACCGTGCGGTCGGCCGCCACCCGGATCGGCGTACGGGTGAGAAGCACCAAACCGGCCACGGCTGTGAGGACCAGGATTGCGGCTGCGCCCCCGGTGCCGAGCCCGCTCTCGATCGGCTGCCCGACGGCGACGCCGAGGTAGCCGCCGGCCGTGCGCAGGTCGTCGTCGGCGGCGGAGAACGTGGGGCTGCTACCGGCGAGGTGCAGCAAGCCCGCGGAGGCGAGCGTGAGCAGCGTCGACCCGACCCCGATGTGCGCCACGACCGAGGCGCCGTCGGGGTCGCGCTGGTCGCCGGCGGTCTCGGCGGTTCTGTCACCGTCGACATCGGCCGAGGCGCCGGTCGCCTTCCTGCCGGGGGTACGACGGAGGACGAGGGCGACGCCGCCGACGAAGAGCGCCGCCGGCAGGGCGAACCGGAGCCAGCCGCACGCCAGGCCGGCAGCGTCGGCCAGACCGCGGCCGACCGGCCCGCCTGCCCGCGCGTGGATGCCGAGGCCGGCGACCACGGCGACCGCCACGAGGACGAGGCCGACAACGTCGTCGGCATGGTCCCCGAGCGCCCGGCCGGACGCCCGGAACAGCCGCGCCGTCAACGACGGCTTCGACGCCGGCGCGCGGCGGGGGCTTGCCTGCCGGCGGCGGCCAGAACGGGCCTGCGACCGACCCGAGGGGGTGCCGCGCGACCGGGCACGTGACTGCGAGCGGGAGCTCTGACGCGTCGTCACAATGGCCACAAACCTACCAGTGGCCACAGGCGCCACAGCGCGATCGCCTGGCCGGGCAACCGGACACTCGCGACCCCAGGTCCGGTCTCCACACCGAACTGGTCGTCGGCACAGCCGATTTCAGGGGGCAATTCTGGGGATGCGGGTCGGTTCAGCGGGGCTGGCAGGTGGGGCACCACGTGGCCGTGCGACCGTCGAGGACGCGGGAGCGCAGCTCGGTGCCGCAGCGCGGGCACGGCAGGCCCGCCTGGCCGTAGACGTCGAGGCGCTGCTGGTTGCGGCCGGGACGGCCCTCGACGTTGCGGTAGTCGGTCAGCGTCGTGCCGCCATGGTGGAGGCTCCCGGCGAGAACCGCTCGCAGCGCGTCGAGAAGCGCCGCCGCCTGCGCCCGGGTCACCGTGCGCCGGGCGGGATGGATGCGCGCTCGCCACAACGCCTCGTCGGCGTAGATGTTGCCCACGCCCGCGATCGGCCGCTGGCTGAGGAGCTGCGTCTTGATCGCCCGCCGGCTGCGCCTGAGCGCCCGCCAGAAGTCGTCCGCGCCCAGGGCCGGATCGAGCGCGTCGGGGCCCTGCACGGCCAGCGTCCCCGCGTAGTGCCCGCCCTCGGCCACCGCCAGCCGGCCGAACCGCCGCACGTCGCGGTACTCGAGCGCCTCGCCGGCAACGTCGCCGCCCGCAGCACCCTCGATCCCCCACCACGCCCGCACGTAGGCGTCGCCGTCGTCGCCGGCGGAGCGCACCCGCAGTGACCCGGTCATGCCCAGGTGGACCACCAGCTCCCGCCCGTCGTCCAGTGGGAGCAGCAGGTACTTGCCGCGCCGTGCCGTCCCGGTGACCGTCGCGCCCTCGACCTCGAGCGCCGCGGTGAACTTGGGATGGGGGAACGCCCACGCCGACGTGACCGTACGCCCGACGACCAGCGGATCGAGCTGCCGGCGGATCGTCTCGACCTCGGGAAGTTCGGGCACGCTAGCCCCTCATACCTCCATGACCACGGGGACGATCATCGGCCGGCGCTTGGTCGATTCGTTGACGAACTTGCCGGCGGCCCGGCGGACGACCTTCTGCAGGGCGTCGATGTCGGTGCCGCCCTCGGCGAACGACTCCTTGACCGCGTGGCGCACCTCCTCGGCGCACTCCGACAGCAGGGGCTCGGCCTCCGGGGCGTAGACCCAACCCCGGGTGATCACCTCGGGCCCGGTCAGGATCGCACCGGTCGCCACGTCGACCGTGACCACGACCACGACCACGCCCTCCTCGGCCAGGACACGCCGGTCACGCAGCACGCCGTGACCCACGTCGCCGATGATGCCGTCGACGTAGAGGTAGCCGGCGGGCACGGTTCCCTCGACGCGCAGGCCGTCGTCGTCGAGCAGCAGCTGGTCGCCGTCGGTGCACACGAGCACGTGGTTGTCGCCGACGACGCCCATGCTGCGCGCCAGCTTGGCGTGGGCGACCATGTGCCGGTACTCGCCGTGCACCGGCACGAACCAGTCGGGGCGCACGATCGACAACAGGGTCTTGAGCTCCTCCTGCTTGGCGTGCCCCGATGCGTGGACGTCGGCGACGCCCGAGTGGACGACCTCGGCGCCCAGGCGTACCAGGCCGTCGATCACCTTGGACACGTTCATCTCGTTGCCGGGGATGGGGTGCGACGACAGGATCACCGTGTCGTCGGCGTCGATCTCGAGCCAGCGGTTGTTGCGCTGCGCCATGAGCGACAGCGCCGACATCGGCTCGCCCTGGCTGCCCGTCGAGATCACGCACACCTCGCCCGGCGACAGGTCACGCACGTCGTCGATGTCGACCAGCGCGTGGTCGGGGATGCGCAGCAGCCCCATGTCCCGCGCCAGGCGCACGTTCTTCTTCATCGACAGCCCGAGTGTCGCGACCTTGCGCCCGAAGGCCACGGCGGCATCCGCGATCTGCTGCACCCGGTGGATGTGGCTGGCGAAGCACGCGATGACGATGCGCCGGCCCTCGTGCTGGTGGAACAGGTGGTAGAGCACGCGGCCGATCGAGGTCTCGCTGCGGGCGTACCCCGGCTCTTCCGCGTTCGTCGAGTCGCTCAGCAGCAGCCGGATGCCATCGCCCGCCGCCAGCGCCCCGATGCGCCCGAGATCGGTGAGCCGCCCGTCGACCGGGGTGAGGTCGAGCTTGAAGTCGCCGGAGTGGAGGATGGTCCCCTGCGGCGTGTGGAACGCCGTGGCGAACCCGTGGGGCACCGAGTGGGTGACGGGGATGAACTCGACATCGCACGGGCCGATGCGCCGCCGTTCGCCATCGAAGACCGGCACCAGCTCGGTCCGGCCGAGCAGGCCCGCCTCATCGATGCGGTTGCGAGCCAGACCGAGCGTGAGCTCGGACGCGTAGATCGGGAACGACATCTCCCGCAGCAGATAGCTGAGCCCGCCCATGTGGTCTTCGTGCCCGTGGGTGATGATCGCTCCGTCGACCCGAGCGGCGTTCTCGCGCAGGAAGGTGAAGTCGGGCAGCACGAGGTCGACGCCGAGCATGTCGAGCTCGGGGAACATCAGCCCCACGTCGAGCAGCAGGATGCGCCGGTCGACCTCGAGGCACGCGCAGTTGCGCCCGATCTCGCCGAGTCCCCCGAGGAAGGTGATGCGTACCGGGCCAGGCATGTCCAGCGAACCTACCGGGTGCCGGACGCTGCGGCTAGCACGCGGTAGCGCCGCCGCTACGCCACGAGCCCCAGCTCGGCGACGATCGCGTCGGCCTCGGCGCGGACGGCGTCGGGGATGGGCCCCATCGGCAGGCGGCACTCGCCGCCCGGCAGGCCGAGGGCGGCCAGCAGCGCCTTGGTCGGGCCCGGGTTGGGGCAGGCGTCGCCGGTCTCGAACGCGAACGATCGGAGCATGCGCGCGTTGAGCTCGCGCGCCCGCGCCAGGTCGCCCTTGTCGAAGGCCGCGAGTGCCTCGCCCATCGTGGCCGCGAGCCAGTGTGTCGCCACGCCGATGACGCCCACTGCACCCACCGCCATCAGGGGCAGGGTCTGGCTGTCGTCGCCCGAGTAGACGTCGAAGTCGTCGGGCGCCTCGGCGATGACCCGGGCTGTCTCACCGGGGTTGCCGGTCGCATCCTTGATGCCAGCGACGCCGGGGACCTCGTTGGCCAGCCGCACCAGTACGTCGGTCGCCACCTTGCGCCCCGTACGGATCGGGATGTCGTAGATCAGCACCGGCAGGTCGGAGGCGCCGGCGATCGCCCGGAAGTGCGCTTCGATCCCGGCCTGCGCGGGCCGGCTGTAGTAGGGCGTGACCGCGAGGATGCCGTCGACGCCGCACTCGGCGGCCCGCTCGGTGAGGCCGACGGAATGGCGGGTGTCGTTGGACCCGGTCCCGGCCACGATGGGGACCTCGACCGCGGCGCGGACCGTGCTCCAGAGCTCGACCTTCTCGTCGTCGCTCACGGTGGGCGCCTCGCCGGTCGTACCCGCCAGCACCAGGCCGTCGTTGCCGTGCTCGACCAGCCATCGGGCAAGGTCGGCGGCGCCTTCGACGTCGAGCGCCCCGTCGTCGCGGAACGGGGTGACCATCGCGGTGAGGACCCTGCCGAACCTGGCCGTACCCATCACGACACTCCCTTCGATGCGGCTTCGGGCTCTGCCGACGCTGCCGGCTGCCCTGGTTGCGGCTCGGCGCTGCGATCGAGACCCAGGGTGGTGAGCAGGTCTTCGTGCAGCTCGAACCAGACCGTGTGGTAGCTGGGCATGAGCGGGTTGGTGAACCAGTCGCCCTCGCCCCTCTCGACCTTGGCGATCGCGCGGTCGAGGTGCGCCCGGTAGCGCCGGTAGCGCTCGAGGGCCACCGCCAGGTCGGACACCACGGGCTCGGCCCGGCGGTGCAGCGCCACAAGGTCGGCGACCACGCCGTGGTCGTAGGCGGGATCGCGGTGGTCGTTGCGCACCGGGTGCCCCGCCAGCTCGCGCACCTGCCAGCGGCTGCAGGCCTCGAGCACGCCCGCGTTGAGCGCCCGGAACCTCGCGTACGCCGACGCGACGGTGTCGCGGCTGCCGGTGGCGTCGATCTCGTGGGCGACGACGCGGGCGTGCTCGGCCCTGCCCGCCGGTGTGAGGGACCAGCCGGTCGGCGGACCGTCGCGGTGGACCGCGAAGCCCTGTGACTCCAGCGCCTGCACCTGGCGGCCGACCTCGGCCACCGGCAGGCCCACGGCATCGGCCACCGAATCGGGCCCGGCCGCCCCCTTCAACCGCAGCCCGTGCAGCACGAGCAGGCGGAGGTCCGACCGGTGCGCCATCGCCCGGAGGGTACCAGCGGTCTCGCGGCTCGGAACCGACAGTCAGTGGTGGCGGGCGCGGCGGAGCAACACGTCGGCGAGTCGCTCGGCGGCGTGGGGCGCCAGCTCCAACCACAGGTACGGCTCGATCAGCTCGAGCTCGATCACCCGCGGGCGCTCGCCATCGTGGATCATGTCGATCCGGGCGTAGGCCGGCGTCGACCGCAGCGTGCCGAGCGCAGCGCGGGCGACGGCGACGTCGTCGGGCGTGAGCGGCGTCGGCTCGGCATTGCCACCCCAGTGGTCGTGGATGCGGAACTCCCCCGCAGCCGGGAGCTTGTGCACCGCGTGGGTCGGCTCGCCCTCGATGCAGATGACCGACACCTCGCCGCGGGCCTCCACGGAGGTGAGGTAGGGCTGCACGATGGCGTCGACCCTGCCCGACGGCGCCAGCGTGAGCGCCTCGAGGTCGGCCTGGGTCGCGGCCCGCACCGCGCCGACACCCCCCGCGCCGACCGCCGGCTTGACGACGATCTGGTGCCAACCGAGCAGCCCCAGATCGATGGTCATCCCGGCCGGGATGACCACGGTCGGCACCGCGACCTCCCCCATGTCGGCCAGGTAGCCCTTGTGGAGGTTGGCGAGGACCAGGTTGGGCGAGTTGACGACGCGGGTGGCCACGGCGGGCGAACGCACCCAATTCCGGAACGCGTCGATGTGGTCGTGGTAGTCCCAGGTGCACCGGATGACGATCAAGTCGTAGCCCGACCAGTCGACGGCCGGGTCGTTCCAGACCTTCCACTCGGGGCAGGCGCCGCGCTCGGTCAGTGCGGTGGACAGCAGGCGCTCGCCGCCTTCGCCTTCCGGCTTCTCGGCGAACGAGGCGAGGGCGATGCGAGGGGGACGCACGTGACTCACCACTCCAGGTCGACCCGGCTAGGGCCCGGCGCGAGGGCAGAACCTGCTCTCGAGGAAGCCGAGGCCGTCGTCGAGCCAACAGCGCCCGCCCACGCGCCCGCCAGTCATGATGACACCAGCCTCCCACGCGTCACGCATGGGCGGCGGACCGTCACCCGATCGCCCCCGCCGAACCGAGCCGCAGCCGGCTCGCCCGACGTTGCGGCTACCGGGTGGGGCCGGCGGCGGCCCCGCCCTCGGCGAGCTGGAACATCGCGTACTCCTCGCCGGTGTCGGGGTTGTCCTCGAAGCCGATCACACCCAGCTCGGTGAACCTGCCCCGCAGCCAGCCGCCGTTGGCGTCGAGCAGGCCCAGCTTCTTGCAGTTGGGCACGATCTTGCTGAACAGCATCGACTGGAACATCTGCCGCTGCGGTGACGCCATGACCAGGGGAAGCACCTGCTTCACGTCGAGGCCCATGCGGTCCCACACCTCCTGCTGCAGGAAGCGGTCGCGCATCCGCACGGCGGCCTCGAACGCGAACTCCTGGCGCTCCCGCAGCTCGGCGTCGCTCAAACCTGCGTAGTACTCCTTCAGCGACAGCACGCCGAACGCCACGTGGCGGGCCTCGTCGCTCATCACGTAGCGCAGCAGCTGCTTGAGCAGCGGGTCGCCGGTGAGCATGTGCATGAAGCCGAACGCCGCCAGCGCCAAGCCCTCGACCATGATCTGCATGCCCAGGTAGGTCATGTCCCAGCGGCTGTCGTTGATGATGTCGTCGAGCAGCATCTTGAGGTGGGCGTTGATCGGATAGTGCCCGGTCAGCTTGGTGTCGAGGTACTTGGCGAAGACCTCGACGTGGCGGGCCTCGTCCATCACCTGCGTCGACGCGTAGTACTTGGCGTCGATCCACGGCACGGTCTCCACGATCTTGGCCGTGCACAGCAGCGCCCCCTGCTCGCCGTGCATGAACTGGCTGAGCCGCCAGTTCTGCCCTTCGATCACCAGGTCGGTCCACTGGCGCTCGGTGAAGTGCTCGAACGGCGAACCGGGGGTGTTCGCCGCCTCGCGGAACCGCTGGATCTGCGGGTTGCCGCCCATCTCGGTGGCCAGCTTCTCGACATCGACCTCGGTGTCCCAGGGCAGGTCGGTCTCGCCGTTCCACTGGGAGTGCTTGGCCTTCTCGTAGAGCTTGTTGAGGGCGGGCCGCTCCCCCTTCTCGTAGTCCCAGGTGAAGATGGCGTCGGCATTGTCCTTCACCGTGTGGATCACCTCGTCCACGTCGGTGTTCGTCACGGACAGGATCGCCGTCAGGTCGTTGACGTCGTTCCGTCCGATGATGTGGGCATTGCCCGCGTACTGCTCGAACGCCATCGGTTCCCTCCCGACCACACCCTGGTCATGCGTGCGATAACACTGGTTATCGCCGTTACCTGACACTGTAGTCCTCGGGCCTCCGAATGTCTCGACCCTCTTGGCATCCGGGCCCCCGGGCGCGACGAGGCCCCCGGTCACGCCGGGGGCCTCGGGTGTCGATGTGACAAATGGCTCAGTCGACCGTGAGCGCCAGGTCGAGGATCGCTTCCTGCTCCTGCACGTGGATGGCGTGCGACCCGGTCGCCGGGCTGCCCGACTCGAACCGGCTGACCCGGGTGATCTGGTGGGTGTCCGCGAACCGCTCCCACAGCCGGTCCTGGGCGAACGCCCAAGCGGCCATGTTGGCGGGTTCCTCCTGCAGCCAGACGATGTGCTTGGCGTTCGGGTAGCGGGCCACGACCTCGCCGAGGCGGTCGTGGGGCCACGGGTAGAGCTGCTCGACCCGCACGATCGCGACCGGGCCGCCGCCCCGCTTCTGGCGCTCGACGATCGCCTCCTGCCCGACCTTGCCGGAGCAGAGCACGATGCGCTGCACCTGCTCGGGGTCGCCGACGAACGGGTCGTCGAGGACCTCCTCGAACGTGCCGTGCGTGAGGTCCTCGAGCTTGGACCGGGCGGGGCGGGCCCGCAGGAGCGACTTCGGCGTGAAGACGACCAGCGGCTTGCGCACCTCGCGGTGCATCTGGCGGCGCAGGAGGTGGAAGTACTGCGCCGCGGTGGTGGCGTTGGCCACCTGGATGTTGTCCTCGGCGCACAGCGTGAGGAACCGCTCGATGCGGGCGGAGGAGTGCTCGGCCCCCTGGCCCTCGTAGCCGTGCGGTAGCAGCAGGACGAGGCCGGAGGTCTGGCCCCACTTGTCCTCGGCGGCGACCAGGTACTGGTCGATGATCGTGCTGGCCGCGTTGACGAAGTCGCCGAACTGGGCCTCCCACAGGACCAGGGCCTCCTTGTTGGCCACCGAGTAGCCGTACTCGAAGCCGAGGGCGGCGAACTCGCTCAGCAGGGAGTCGTAGATCCAGAGCTTGCCCTGCTGCTGGCCGAGGTGGGACAGCGGCGCCCACTCGTGGCCGTCGGTGTGGTCGACGAGGACCGAGTGGCGCTGGCTGAACGTGCCGCGGCGGGAGTCCTGCCCGGCGAAGCGGATGTCGGTGCCCTCCAGCAGCAGCGAGCCGAACGCCAGTGCCTCGGCGGTGGCCCAATCGACCTCGCCCTCCTCGCGCACCATCTTGTCCCGCGTCTGGAACTGCCGGGCCAGCTTCGGGTGGACGTGGAAGTCGTCGGGCCAGCTGCCCAGGGCGTCGTAGACCCGGTCGAGCGTGGCGCGGTCGACGCCGGTCTCGACGTGCGGGAGGACGCCGACCGGGGTGGGCGGCTCGGCGGCCCGGTGGCTCGCCGGCGGGGCGGACTGGCGTGTCTCGTCGAGGGCCTGCTGGAGCCGCTTCTGGAAGTCGTCGAGCGCCTGCTCGGCCTCGTCGAGCGACAGGTGGCCCCGCTTGACCAGCGACTCGGTGAACAGCTTCCGGACCGAGCGCCGCTCGTCGATCTTGGCGTACATGAGCGGCTGCGTGTAGCTGGGGTCGTCGCCCTCGTTGTGGCCGTGGCGGCGGTAGCAGACGAGGTCGATGACCACGTCCTTGTGGAAGCGCTGGCGGTACTCCCACGCGAGGCGGGCCACCCGGACGCACGCCTCGGGGTCGTCGCCGTTCACGTGGAAGATCGGCGCCTGGACCATCTTGGCGACGTCGGTCGAGTAGATGCCCGACCGGGCCGCCTCGGGGGTCGTCGTGAAGCCGATCTGGTTGTTGACGACCACGTGGATCGTGCCGCCGACCCGGTAGCCCTTCACGTCGCTCATGTTGAGCGTCTCGGCCACGACGCCCTGTCCGGCGAAGGCCGCGTCGCCGTGGATGAGGATCGGCAGCACCGAGAAGGCCTCGGGGTCGTTGATCTGGTCCTGCTGGGCGCGGGCCATGCCGACCACGATCGGGTCGACCGCCTCGAGGTGGCTGGGGTTGGCGGCCAGCTCGACGCTGATCTCCTTGCCGTTGCGGCTCTGGAACTTGCCGCGCTGGCCGAGGTGGTACTTCACGTCGCCCGAGCCCTGCACCGCGGTGGGGTCGGGGACGCCCTCGAAGTCCTTGAAGATCTGGTCGTAGGACTTGCCCACGATGTTGGCGAGCACGTTGAGCCGGCCGCGGTGCGACATGCCCATGACCGTGCCGGCGAGCCCGTCGTCGGCGGCGTTCTCGAGGATGGCGTCGAGCACCGGGATGAGGCTCTCGCCGCCCTCGAGCCCGAAACGCTTCTGCCCCACCCACTTCGTGCCGAGGAACCGCTCGAAGGCCTCCGAGGCGTTGAGCCGGCTGAGGACGTGGCGTTGGTCGTCGGTGTCGAACTCCACGGCGGTGGCCGACTCGACGTGCTCCTGGATCCAGTGCTGCTCGTCGAGGTCCTGGATGTGCATGTACTCGACGCCCGACGTGCGGCAGTAGGCATCGCGCAGCACCCGCAGGATCTCGCTGAGCACCATCTTGTCTCGGCCGGCCAGGCCTCCGGTGAGGAACTCGCGGTCGAGGTCCCAGATCGTGAGCCCGTAGGTAGCCGGGTCGAGCTCCGGATGCATCCGCGGCTCTTTCCACCGCAGCGGGTCGAGGTCGGCGATGAGGTGGCCCCGCACGCGGTAGACGCGGATGAGCGTCGCCACCGCCATCTGCTTCTCGAGCGCCGTCTGCTCCCGGTCGATGGGATTGACGTCGCGCCGCCACTTCACGGCCTCGTAGGGCACGCCGAGGCTGTGGAAGATCTCGTCGTAGAACCCCTCGGCGCCGAGCAGCAGCTCCTCGACCCGCTTGAGGAACAGCCCCGACTCGGCGCCCTGGATGATGCGGTGGTCGTAGGTGGACGTGACCGTGACGACCTTGGACGCGCCCAGCTCGGCGAGCAGCGCGGGATCGGCACCCCGCCACTCGGCGGGGTAGTCGATGGCCCCGACCCCGACGATGACGCCCTGCGTGGGCATCAGGCGGGGGACCGACTGGACGGTGCCGATCGTGCCGGGGTTGGTGAGCGTGACGTTGGCCCCGGCGAAGTCGTCGGGGGAGATCTTGTTGGAGCGGACCTTGCGGATGAGGTCCTCGTAGCTGCCCCAGAAGCCCCGAAAGTCGAGGGTGTCGGCGTCGCGGACGACGGGCACGAGCAGGGTGCGGCTGCCGTCGGACTTCTCGACGTCGACCGCCAGACCGAGGCTGACGTGGTCATGGCGGACGACGCGGGGCTTGCCGTCGGCGTCGGTGGCGAACGCCGACTTCATGACCGGGACGGTGTCGGCGATGGCCCGCACGATGGCGTAGCCGAGGACGTGGGTGAAGCTGATCTTGCCGCCCCGGGTGCGCCCCAGGTAGCCGTTGATGATCCGCCGGTTGACCTCGAGCAGCTTGGCCGGGATGTCGCGGAAGCTGGTGGCGGTGGGGACGTCGAGGCTCGCCGTCATGTTTTGGACGATGCGGGCGGCGGCGCCTCGCAGCGGTTCGCCCGGTGGCGCGTCGGCGGCGGGCTCTGACGGCGCGGCGGGGGCACTGGCTGCGGCCCGAGCGGCGGCCGGAGCGGCTGCCGAGGGCGCGGGCGCCCGGGGTGCGGGGACGGGGGCG
>OCZS010000697.1_pt1 | contig 11394 bp, 9 predicted proteins | sample 1539071 | NCBI WGS metagenome assembly OCZS01 (sample SAMEA3113584, study PRJEB22503) | soil metagenome | reverse complement strand
AGCCGACGCACACCTTCTTCGCCTCGCGGGTGGACCCGCCCTTCTCCGGGAAGAACGCCTCCGGGTCCGTCTGCGCGCACAGCGAACGCTCCTGCCAGGAGAGAGCACCCTCCTCCGCCTCAGCGTCGAGCATCCCGTCGATCACAAAGAGCTCTTGCATGGTTCCCTCCTCGACCCTCGACCCGTGCACCCCGGCCGGGCTCTCCGGAGTACATGTATGGAATTACACGCGTGTCATGCCACTCCCGTCAAGCCCAATGGTGCTATTCATGACAGTTTCGAGTCGTGCTCGGCGTGTTGGGGGCGCCTCGCCGCCCCGGGCCTCCGGCTGACACACTCTCGGACATGCACATCACGGCCCTCGCGGGCGGGGTGGGTGGCGCCCGGTTCGTGCGCGGACTGCGCCACCACCTCGACACCACGCCCGGTCTCGAGGGCTCGACGGTCACCGTCGTCGCGAACACCGGAGACGACATCACCCTCTTCGGGCTGCGCGTGTGCCCCGACGTCGACACCCTCCTCTACACCCTCGGTGGTGGTGTCCACGAAGGCCAGGGGTGGGGGCGCGCCGAGGAGAGCCACCGCGTCCAGGGCGAGCTGGCGGCATACGGGGCGGTGCCGCAGTGGTTCGCGCTCGGTGACCTCGACATCGGAACCCACGTCGTGCGCTCGCAGTGGCTCGGGCAGGGGGCCTCGCTGAGCGAGGTGACCGCGAGGCTGGCGGCGCGGTGGGGGCTTCCGGACAGGCACATCCAGCTGCTGCCGATGACCGATGTCCCGGTGGAGACGCACGTCGTCGTCGACGACCCGGAGGGCGACGGTCAGCGGGCGATCCACTTCCAGGAGTGGTGGGTCCGCCACCAGGCGGCGATCCCCGCGCACCGGTTCGTCGTCGCGGGCCTGGACCGCGCGACCGCCGCACCGGGCGTCCTCGACGCCATCCGCCGCGCCGATGTCGTGCTGCTCCCGCCGAGCAACCCTGTCGTGTCGATCGGGATCATCCTCGGCGTCCCGGGAGTGCGGGACGCGTTGCGGGGCACTGCCGCTCCGGTCGTCGGCGTCTCACCGCTGATCTCGGGGCGACCGGTCCGCGGTCACGCCGACGTCTGCCTCGCCGCGATCGGCGTCGAGGCCACCGCTCAGGCCGTCGGCGAGCTGTACGAGGACTTCCTCGACGGCTGGCTCGTGGACCCGGCGGACGCCGTCACGACGCTGCGCCGGGCGCGGGTCGAGGTGTTCGACGGTCCACTTCTCATGTCCGATGTCGCGGCGACCGCCCGCATCGCCGCCCACGCGCTCGACCTCGCCGCCGCGGTGCCCGCGTGACCGACGCCCGGATGCCGTCCGCCGGGTCCGGGGCAGCTCTGCTCATCGTGCCGGTGACCGGTGTCGGCGAGGTCGTCCAGGGCACCGACCTCGCGCCGGTGCTGCTCGCGGCGATGGCAAGCACCGGGCTCGAGCTGCTCGCCGGTGACTGTCTCGTCGTCTCGAGCAAGGTGGTCTCGAAGACCCTCGGCCTCGGGTGGCGCGGCGGCAAGGCGGATGCCGTCGGCACCGAGACGGTTCGGGTGGTGGCGGAGCGACAGGGGGATGCCGGTGTGACGCAGGTCGTGGAGTCGGTCGCCGGCCCGGTCATGGCTGCGGCCGGCGTGGACGGGTCGAACACCGGCCGGAGCGGTCGGCTGTTGCTGCTTCCCGCGGAGCCGGACACCGAGGCGGCCCGACTACGGGGCGACCTGTTGGCGGCGCTCGGCCTGCCGGCATCCGCACCGCTGGCCGTCGTGCTCAGTGACACCGCGGGGCGACCCTGGCGGAACGGGCTCACCGACTTCGCCCTCGGCGCGGCCGGCCTCCACGTCATCGAGGACCTGCGTGGCCGGCCCGACCACGACGGTCGCCCGCTCACCGTGACCACCCGTGCCCTCGCCGACGAGGTGGCCGCCGCCGCCGACCTCGTGAAGGGGAAGGCGGACGGCATCCCCGCTGCTGTCGTGCGGGGTCTGCCGGCGACGTGGTTCGCGGGCGACGCGCAGGGTGCCAGCTCGTTGCTGCGGACCGGACCCGGGGACTGGTTCGCTCTCGGACACGTGGAGGCCGTGCGGCAGGCGCTCGGTGTCGCGCCCGGATCCCCCGCCGCGCGGGCGGTCGGGGTGCCCTCGACGAGGACGGACGAGCCGTTCGCCCCGAGGGTCGGGCGGGTGGTCGCGCTGGCGCTTCGGGACGTCCCGGACGGCTCGGCCGACGTCGGCCTGGAGGAGCCGGATGGGCCTGCGGAGGTGACACTCGGGGCCGCCGACGACTACGACCTGGGACGGCTCGTCACCCGGTGCCAGGTGGCCGCCTCCAGCGAGGCGCTGGAGGTGACCCTCGTCGGTCGGTCACCGGGTGCGGTCGTGGTCCGGCTCGTCGACGGGACCTGAGACTCACCGCCTCGGCAGGAGTGGCGTCCGAGCACTTCGGACCCCAGCACCACCCCAGGGGTTCAGCGGCCGCTCACCGGCAGGTGGGTGCGCGGGGCCATCCGCGGGCCACGGCGAGGGCGGAAGGCACCGGCGAGCTCGAGGAGGCGCTGGACCCGGTAGCGGTGACCGGCATACGGCTCGAGCAGGTCGGCGAGTCCGTCGTCGTCCACCGGGGTGCCGGTGAGGGCCCAGCCGATGTCCTTGGCGACGTGGTAGTCACCGAAGCTCACCTCGTCGGGCAGGCCGAGCGCGCGTTGGGCGACCTCCGCCCACGTCCAGCGGCCCACGCCGGGCAGGGCCCGGAGCCTCGCCCGGGCGGACTGGGGATCGAGGTCGACGCACTCCTCGAGGCGGCCGGCGTGCTGGACGGCCCGGACCACCGTGCGCGACCGGGCCGGGTCCACGCCGGCACGCAGCCACTCCCACGAGGGCACCGAGGCCCAGCCGCGAGGGTCGGGCGGCACGACGAGCCCCAGCCCGGAGCCGGGCCCCGGGGCCGGCTCACCGAAGCGGCGGACCAGGCGGCGATAGCCGGAGAACGCCTCCTGTCCGGTCACCTTCTGCTCGATGACTGCCGGTACGAGGGCCTGCACGACCAGCCCGGACCGCGGCACGCGCCACCCGCTGAAGGAGCGCCAGGCGTCGGCCACCTGGGGGTGGTGCGGCGCGAAGCCCTCGGGGTCGTCGTGCTCGCCGAGCAGGTCCGGCACGCGCTCCAGCATCCAGCCGGCACCGCTGCCCCATGCGGTCGCCGTCAGCTCGGTGCCCAGCGATGCCCCGTGGAGCCGCAGGGTGACGGGCCCGTCGGGCGTCCGCCACGCGAACCACCACCCTCCCTCGTCGCGCCGGCTCGTCGGGTCACCGCCACCGCGGCGGAAGACCGCGAGGACGGCGCCGAGGGGGACCGGCCGGGATGTCCGGACCACGCGGGTCCGGCCGGCTCGGAGCACGGGGTCGGGGAGCTCACCGGCCACCTGGGGCTGGGTCATGGGCGGGGTCGGCCGGTCATCGCACGAGGTGCCGTGGCGGAACGGACAGCGGCGGCCCGGCAGGGGTCGCCGGACCCTTGAACGCCGCCCACACATAGGTGGGCACCAGCGGCAACGCGGCGGCCAACACCGCCGGCGGCACCCTCGCCGCCCACTCCGGGACGTTGTCGTCGGCGGAGAACGCCCGCGGGTCGGCAAGGACCGGGAGCGTGTAGTCCCAGACGTCGAAGGCGGCGAAGAGGCGACGCAGACCCGAGGGGGTGTAGTAGCGCTCGTAGTAGTGGTCTCCCCTGCCGGCCAGCCGGACGTAGCGGTCCGCTGCGCGTCGCGGGAGCCACGAGAGGAACGGCAGCCGGTGGTGCGGCTCGATGAGCTGCCACCGGTGTCCCACGCCGAGGTACAGCAGACCGCCGGGTCGCAGGACGCGATGGATGTCGGCGACCACCGCCTCGGGGTCGACGACGTGCTCGTAGATGTGGTTGAGCACGACGACGTCGACCGAGTCGTCGTCGAAGGGGAGGTCCTCCCCCCGAGCCACCCGGAAGTCGACCCGGTGCCCGAACCGCTCGCGCGCCCGGGCGAGCCCCGGCTCGTCGATGTCGACCCCGCTCGTCGTCGCACCCGCGAGCGCCAGCTCGTCGGCGATGAACCCCGCCGAGCACCCGACGTCGACGGCCCGGAGGGCGTCGAGCGACGCGAGGCCGAGCGCGTGGCTCACGACGGCGACGATCTTGGCGGCCTTCTTCCGGCGCGCCGTCTCGTCGAGCATCTTCGCCATCGTCTCGGAGTAGTTGAGCTGCTCCCGGCGGTCGCTCGGGCCGCCGCTGTCGCGGTCAGACACGTCGCCGGTGTCGCTCACCTGGCCGATCCTAGGAGGTGGTGCCGTCGGCCCCACGTCCACCCGAGAGCCGCCACGAGGAGGTCGGTGAGGATCGCGAGGAACCGGGCGACGACGACGACCGCCGTCGCGGCCGACAGCGGCATGAGCGTCACGAGGATGACTGCCAGCAGGCCGTCGCGCACACCCGCGCCCGCCGGGACGAAGACGCTGAACATCCCCGCGGCCGACGCGAGCGCGAACCCACTGACGCTCGCGACGAGGAGGTCGCCCGTCGACGCGTCCGGGGCCACGCTCCTGGCGAGGACGAAGGTCGCGAGGCCGGTCGACACCCACGCCCCGACGAACCACACGCCGGTCAGCAGGACCGCGCCCCCGGACAGCTCGTGCTCGAGCAGCTCCCGCCGCAGCAGGCGCAGGCCTCGGGCGATGGCCGCGTTGAGCAGCCGCGGCCACAGCAGCACCGCCCCCAGGACGAGGGCGAGCACGACCCACCACCACGAGAACGCCGACTCCTCGCGGGCGAGGAGCCGCGGTATGGCCGGTATGCCGATCACCGATCCGGTGAGCACTGCCAGCCCGATCGAGAGCAGGCCGACGACGGCCACGCGCCGTCGGGGGATCCGGAGCCGCCCGCCCATCTCGGCCTGTGCGAGAACGGTCCAGACCGAGCCCGGGACGTACTTGCCGAGCTGACCGACGAAGAAGACGCTCGCGGCCGGGGCGGCCGGCAGGCGGGTGCCGAGGTCCGTCAGCAGCACGCGCCACCCGAGGAGCGTGAAGACCGGGGCTCCGAACGTCAGCACGAACGCCCCGGCGAGCACCTGCCAGCTCATCTTGTCCAGCTCGCTGGACACCGCGTCCCAGTTGCGCCAGAGGGCGACGCCGACCGCCGTGAGGATGACGAGGAGGAGGCCGATGCGGACGACGTCGAGCACCCGCGACCGCCCGCGCCGGCCCCCGCGAACCGGCACCTCTCCCGGGAGACCGGCGTCGACGAGGTCACCGCGCTCGGCGACTGGGTCCACGAGACGGTCACCCGGCGCGGCGTCGCCGCGCGTGGGGTCAGGCCCCGGGTCGCGGCGCGGTGCGTCCTCGCCCCTCGTGCCGGGTCCGGTGGTCATCAGCGGCGCCGAAACGTCAGCCGCAGCACGGCGTATGCCGGTGCGTCGTCCCCGGCGGCCTCGAGCCGGGCGTCGTACATCCGGGCGAGGACGTCGCCGTCGACGTTCCCGACGAGGCGCAGGCCCAGATCGTCGGCCCGGGCGAGGATGCCGCGCACCTCCGCGGGCCGCACGGCGAAGTCCGGGTCGTCGTCGCCGATCGGGACGGTGAGGACGAGGAGTCCGCCCGAGCGGAGCGCCCAGGACGCCTGCCCGAGGGCATGGTCGACGTCGGTGGCGGTGCAGCCACCCGGGTGCAGGCGGGTGATGACGTCGAGGCTCGCGGTCTCCACGTCGAGCACCTGGACGGCGGCTCGCCGCCTCGTCAGCCCGAGCTCGACCGGTGCGAAGCCGACCGCCCGGGCCCAGCGGCCGAGGGGGCTGCCGCTGCCGGACTCGTCGACGATCACCGTGGAGCGCTGGCCGTCGTCGCGGATCCGGAGGATGGCGGCCAGGGCGCCGAGGGCAGACCAGGCGGCGACCGGCTCCCCGGGGCGCGGGAGCCCGAGCTCGCGAGCGATCTCGACGGCGTCGACGGCATCGTCGTCCAGCGCGAGGAGGTCGGTCGCCCGGACCCGCTCGGGTATGTCCGCAACGGCCAGCTGGACGACCGGGCCACGTCTGCCCCACAGTCGCGCCATCGTCGTCCTGGCGCGGCCGACCGGGCCCAGTGGCACGACGGGTGCCGTGGTGAGGTCGGCCGGAGCGGCCGCGAGCGCCTCGATGCCGCCCACGTAGTTCGCCCACGGGCCGGACAGGTCGGGGGGGCGCACCGCGGCGCGGAGCCGGTCGACGCAACCCGGCTCGCGGAGGCGGCGCAGGGCGGCGACGAGCGCCTCGCGGTCCGACGGAGGGACGAGAAGCCCGTCGATGCCGTCGCGCACGTGATCGGGGAAGGTGCCCACCGCGCTGGCCAGGACGGGTACCCCGTGGAGACGGGCCAGCAGGGCGTTCTGCGAGGCCGTCGCCGAACGGTAGGGAAGGGCGACGACGTCGTGGCGCGCGAGGAGCCCGGCGATCCGGTCCGCGGGAACGTAGCCGCTGTGCACGTCGACCCGGCCGTCGAGCCGCGGGTCGGACGCCAGCTCGCGGACGCGCCTGCCGGCATCCCCCCAGAGCTCGCCCGCGACGGTGAGGTGGATGCCGGGCACGTCACCGACGGCGTCGACGAGGAGGTCCACGCCTTTGTAGTCCCGGACGATGCCCAGGGAGAGGATGCGGACGGCGCCGTCGTCGCCGGCACGGGCGTGGCGCGGCTCGGGTGGTCCGCCCGGCAGGTGGGGCGGGAGGGGGAGCTGCTTGACGTGGCGGGCGCCCAGCCCCCTGGCGAGAGCCGCCTGGTCGTCGGAGTGGACGACCACGGCGTCGACCCGGCGCACGAGGGCCTCGACGAGCTGCCGGTCACCGGGGCGGCTCTCGTGCGGGAGGACGTTGTGGGCGATGACGACCGTGCGCGGCGCCGGCCGCGACGGGGCGCCGGCGCCGCCACGCCCGACCCCGGCGGCGCGGAGGAGGGCGAGGTGGGCGGGGACCACCGCCGGGACCACGTGGACGACGACGATGAGGTCGACGTCCCGCAGCCGACGACCGGAGCGCACCCAGGTGTCCGGACGGGCCCACGACAGCACCCGAAGGGTCCGGGGGAACGGGTCGACGTCAGGGCTGCCGGGCGGAACGGACTGCTCCCCCGGGTAGAGGGCCGAGGGGTAGAGGTGGCTCCACGAGACGAGCGTGACCTCGTGGCCTGCCTCCGCGAGCTCGTGGGCCAGGGTCGTCGTGTGCGCGGCGACGCCACCCTTGTAGGGGTGGGTGGGACCGACGAGGGCGATGGTGAGGGTCGCGCTCGAGCCGGGCGACGGCATACCGGAGTCGTCGTCGTGGTCGGCCGTGCGAGTGGAACCGTTGTCAGACACCGTCTCTCGACCTCACCACGAGGTCGGAGAGAAGGGCGAGGGAGCCGATCATGATGCCGCTCACGATGAGGAGCACCGTGCTGGCGGGGAAGTAGAAGGGGTGGCGCACCATGTCGACGACCGCCTTGACGGCGCCGACGAGGAGCATCAGCAGCGCCGGGGGCATGAGGACCTTCAGCGGGTCGAAGTACATGACCATCCGCAGCACCTGGAGGATGTACCGGTACGCGTCGTGGACGAAGTGGAACTTGCTGACGCCGGCCCGCTTGGCGTAGGCGGTGTCGACGTACCTGATGTCGTGCTGGTTGCTGAGGAAGGCGATGGTGATCGTCGTGACGCACGAGAAGCCGGCCGGCAGCAGACGCAGGTAGGGCAGCGAGACCTCGCGACGGAAGGCGCGCAGCCCTGAGTTGAGGTCGGGGATGCGGGTCTTGGTCAGCCACTCCGCGACCTTGCGGATGAACCACTTGGCGGGCACGCGGGCCCACTTGTGCGTGCCCTCCTCGGTGGTGCGGGCGCCGACGACCTGGTCGTACGTCGCGTCGTCCCGCAGGATCCGGACGAGCTCGGGGATGCGCTCGTTCTCGTACGTCATGTCCGCGTCGGTCCACACGACGATCTCGCCGCGGGCCTGCTGGGTGCCGATCCTCCGTGCGGTGCCCGAGCCGCCGTTGCGGCGGAACGGCAGGATCCGCAGGTGCGGATAGCGGCCCAGCGCGTGCCGGAGCACGTCGAGGGTGTCGTCGGTGCTGGCGTCGTCGATGCAGAGCAGCTCGTAGGTGAGGTCGCTCGTGGACATCGCGGCGGTGATCCGGTCGATCTCCGCGAGGACGTGGGCGCCCTCGTTGAAGCAGGGCAGCACGATGGTGACGTAGGGGGCCGGACCCGGGCCCGCCTCGCCGTCCTCGATGGGGTATGCCGGGTGGCCGGCTCGAGGGACCGGCACACCGGACACTGCTGTCCCGGGTGCTGCCGGCAGTGGTGTCGTCAGCGCGGGTGAAGCCTGGCCGGGTGGTGCGGCGACCGCCCCCGGGGCCGCCGCGTCGTCGCTCCGGCCGACCGGCTCCACCGGGCGCAGGGCGATCTTCTCGGTGGGCGCGGCGTGGAGCGTGTCGTGGTCGTGCTGGTCCTCGGTCATCGCCGGGAAGCCTACCCGCGGGGGTCTCGTCCTCCGGTTCCGCGGCCAGGCCCTGGTGGCGCCCGTCAGTCCGCGTTGTCGATGAGCCGCGCGACCGCCGCCTCGACGGCTGCCTGGCGCCGGGCCTCGTCCGGATAGCTCTGGCGCAGGGTCCCCGCGATGGTGACGCCGTCCTCGTACTGCTCGATGACCCTTGGGTCGATGTAGGACTTGCGCGCGATCGTCGGGGTGTTGCCGAGGTAGGCGGCGACCTCCTCGACCGCGGCCTTCACCGCTCGCTTCCTCGACGCCTTGGTGTCCCCCTTCTCGGGGCTCTCGGCGAGCGCGACAGCAGCGAGGACCGTCGCGTGCCAGGTGCGGAAGTCCTTGGCGGTGAGGTCCTCGTGGACCATCTCAGAGATGTAGGCGTTGACCGCGGCAGCGTCGAGGTCGGCCCAGCTCGAGTCCCCGCGGTAGGCGAGGAGCCGAGCGGAGCCGCCCCGGCGCCTGCGCATGACATCGAGCGCCGAGACGACCTGCGGGTCGTTGATCGTCACGGTGTGCTCGATCCCCGACTTCCCGACGAACTGGAAGAGAAGCTCGCTCCCCCGGCGCCGCACGTGCCGCCGCTCGAGGGTGGTCAGCCCGAAGGAGCCGTTGGCGTCCGCGTACGCGTCACTGCCGATGCGGAAGTAGCCGAGGTCGAGAAGCCGGGTCGCGGTCGCGGCGGCGCGGGGGAGCGGCATCCCCTCGTGCCGGAGGTCCTCGACGAGCCGCTCCCTGGCCTCGGCCAGCCGGGTGCCTGCGGTCTTGACCCGGTCGAACTTCATCTCGTCGCGCTTCTGGCGCCACACCGGGTGGTAGAGGTACTGGCGTCGGCCGGCGGCATCGGTGCCGACCGCCTGGATGTGGCCGTTGGGGTAGGGGCAGATCCAGACGTGCTGCCAGGCAGGCGGAATCGCGAGGGAGCGGATCCGCTCGACCTCCTCGGGCGGGAGCCGGCGACCGTCGGAGTCGTAGTAGGCGAACCCCCTGCCGGCGCGCCGCCGGGTCCACCCCTTCATCTGCGGCGTGACCCGCCGCAACCTCGCCATGCATGGACTCTAGGTCAGCAGGCGGCCGTGACCTGCGGAGACGCCGCGCGAACTCACGGTCGGCCGGTCCTCGGGACGCCGTGCACCGGCGAGGTGGGGCGGTGTGCGAGCAGCACCGACGGTGTGGAACGGTTACCCCATGCCGGGCCTGTCGAGCGACGCCGTCCTCGACCTCCTGCGTGAGGTCGCCTCCGAGGTCATCACGCCTCGGTTCCGCTCGCTCGCCACGGGTGAGGTCATGGAGAAGAACCCGGGCGACCTCGTCACCGTGGCCGACCGCGAGGCGGAGGCGATCATCACCGCCCGCCTCGGCGCGGCATACCCCGATGCCGTCGTGCTCGGCGAGGAGGCGCACGCCCTCGACCACTCGGTCATGGACCGGTACCTCGCGGCGGACCACGCCTTCACGGTGGACCCGGTCGACGGCACGAAGAACTTCGTCCACGGCTCACCGGACCACGCCGTCATGGTGGCCGAGACCCTGGCCGGGCAGACGGTGCGCGCCTGGATCTGGCAGCCGGAGCACGAGGTCGCCTGGGTTGCGGAACGCGGCGCGGGCACGTGGCGCAACGGCGAGCGCGTGCACACCACGCCCGTCGTCGACGACCCGCGGGGTGTGACGTCGATCTGGGCGATGCGCGGGCACGCCCTCCAGGGCATGCCCGCGATGCGCCTGTCCTGGGTGTGCTGCGGCATCGACTACGCCCGCCTCATCGAGGGCGCGGCCGACTACATCCTCTACAGCCGGTCGAACCCCTGGGACCACGCACCCGGAACGCTCCTCGTCACCGAGGCCGGCGGTGCGGTCGGACACCCGGACGGGACGGCCTACGGCCCGCGGTCACTGCGGCCCGGGCTCGTGGTCGCCGTGGACCGCCCGACGTATGCCGCGGTGCAGCGCCGCGCCCACGTCGCCTTCGCGCGCTGACGGCAGAGGTTCGACCGCGATCCCGGTCGGCGCTGTGCTACCGGGAGGGGGCCAGCCAGACGAAGATCGGCAACGGGTCCGTACGGTCGGGCCGGCGCTCCAGGACGTGCTCGTCCTCACGCACGGTGACCTGGACGACGGACGTCGGGGTCACGCCCAGGGCCGCGAGAGCCTCCGCCGAGTCGGCAGCGAGGAGCACGAGGCGGCCACCTCGCTCCTCCACGCCCGCAGCCACCGACGACACGGTCGACCGCAACAGCTCCTCGTCGGACCGGACCCGCGACGTCAGCGACAAGGAGGGGGCACCGCACATACCTCGGACGACCTGCGGCCACTCGTTCGCGGCTCGTGAGTCGACGGCGAGGACGACGTCGTTCGGCCCCAAGGCTCCACACAGCTGCTCGACGGCGGCCAGCGACCCACGCTCCACGCCACCGGCCCGGTGCGGCCACGTGGCGAGGAGGGCCGGGACCACGACGCTTGCCCCCACGAGACCGGCCACGGCGAACCCCACCCATCGACGGCCGGCCGACGCCGCTCGTCCCACCAGCCAGTGCACACCGACGACGACGAGGACCACGACGAGGGGCAGGGCGACGAGCAGACGCCGGTCGGCCCAAGGGTGGTCCGGTGTGATGCCGGGCCGCGCCAGGGTGAGCAAGGTCGACCCCGCCGCCACGACGAGGGCCGGAACCCACGGCTCCATCCACCCGCGCGCCACCGATGTGACGCCGCTCCGCGTGACCAGGGACAGCACGACGAGGGCCACGACGAGCGCCACCGGTCCGACGTACCACGAGAGCCACGCCACGGTCTGCTCCGCGTAGGTACGGCCGCCGTCGACGGGCAGCCCCTGCCGGGCCTGCATCCCGGCGACGTAGCGGGCGCCC
>OCZS010000696.1_pt1 | contig 11402 bp, 9 predicted proteins | sample 1539071 | NCBI WGS metagenome assembly OCZS01 (sample SAMEA3113584, study PRJEB22503) | soil metagenome | reverse complement strand
TGTACTGCAGCTCCTCGGGCGGCTTCGGCCAGTCCAGGACCTCCTGGTTGGCCATGGCCACGGCCATGAAGTCATGCCAGACCTGGGCCGGGAACGAGCCACCCGACACCCGCTGGCCCTCGACGTTGTACATCGGCTGCTGGCTCTTGGGGTCGCCCATCCAGACCGCCACCGCCAGCTGCGGGGTGTAGCCGACGAACCAGGCGTCGCGGTACTCCTGGTTGGTGCCGGTCTTGCCGGCGGCCGGACGGCCGATGTTGGCCCTGGTGCCGGTGCCGCCGGTGATCACGCCCTTGAGGATGTCGGTGACCTGCCAGGCGAGCGCGGCCGAGACCCGGCGCTCGGGCTTGGACGGCTCCCCGATCACCGCCTTGCCGTTGCGGTGGTCGACCTTCTCGAAGAAGGTCGGCTTGTGGTACTCGCCCAGGTTGGCCAGGGTGGCATACGCGCTGGCCATGTCGATCGGGCGGACCTCGACGGAGCCGAGGGCCATCGCCGGCAGCCGCTTGTCGATCGGGGAGACGCCGAGCTTCTCGGCCATCTCGGCCACCCGGTCGGGGCAGAGCCTCTCCATCAGGCGGCCGTAGACGCCGTTGACCGAGCGCCGGGTGGCGTCCCTGACCGACACCGGCCCGGACCCGCCGCCCTCGTAGTTTTGGACCTTCCACGGGGAGCCGCAGACGAGCTGGTCGAAGCCGCTCGACTCCCAGACCGAGTCGGGCGAGATGCCGGCCTCCAGCGCCGCGGCCAGCACGAAGGTCTTGAACGACGACCCGGGCTGGCGGCCGACGCCCTGGAGGGCGGCGTTGTAGGCCCCCGTCTCGAAGTTGCGGCCGCCGACCACCGCCCGGACCCCGCCGTCTCGCGGGTCGATGGCGACCAGGGCGATGTCCCCGCCCGGACTCCGCCGTCGCGGGGGTCGATGGCGACCAGGGCGATGTCCGGGCCGGTCGCGGGCCGATAGCGGTCGACCGCCTGCTCGGCCGCGAGCTGCATGTCCTTGTCGAGGGTGGTGTGGATGCGCAGGCCGCCCTCGAACAGCCGCCGGGTCCGGCTCTCCCTGGTCTTGCCGAGGCGCTCGTCCTCCTGGAGCTGGCGCTTGAGGCCGTCGATGAACCACGGGTAGCGGCCGCCGACACTGCCCGGCTTCTGGATCTTGAGCGGCTGCTTGCGGGCCTTGGCGGCCTGGGCGGGCGAGATCATGGCCAGCTGGGTCATCCGCTCCAGCACCGAGTCGCGCAGCTGCTTGGCCCGCTCGGGGTGCTGGCGGGGGTCGGAGCTCACCGGTTCCCGGATGACGCCGGCCAGCATGGCCGCCTGGGCAAGGGAGACCTCCGAGGCGTGCCGGCGGAAGTAGCCCTTGCTGGCCGCCTCGACCCCGTAGTACCCGGCGCCGAAGTAGACCCGGTTCAGGTACCGGTGCAGGATCTCGTCCTTGGACAGCTTCCCCTCGAGCTGGGCGGCGAGGGCGGCCTCCTTGATCTTGCGGACGATCGAGATGTCCTTGAGGTCGGGGTAGCTGTTGCGGACCAGCTGCTGGGTGATGGTGCTGCCGCCCTGGCTGACCTCGCCGCTGAGCAGGTTGGTGACGGCGGCGCGCACGATCCCCCGGTCGTCGACCCCCTTGTGCTCGTAGAAGCGGGCGTCCTCGGCGGCGATCACGGCCTGCTGGAGGGTCGGCGAGATCTTGGACAGCGGCACCACGATCCGGTCCTGCTCGTCCTTGAGGACCTCGATCACGCGGCCCTGGCGGTCGTAGACCTGGGTCCGCTCGGGCTGGCGGAGCTGGCGCAGCTCCTCCAGCTCGGGGAGGCCCGCCCCGGCCCCCTTGACCGAGTCGGCGACCAGCATCCCCGCCGGGACCGCGGTCGCGGTGGCGACCAGCAGGGTCAGGGCGAGGGCGACCACCACCGGGCGGGCGAACGGCAGCCAGCCGCGCCGGCGCCGGTTGGGCGGAGCGGCCATGGCGGTGACCAGCGGGGCCAGCCGACTCCCGGCGGCCCGGAAGGGGCGGCCGACCCGGCCCAGCCCACTGGCCAGGCCGGCGACCACGGGATCGCGGGAGGCGTCCCGGCCGTTCCGGGAGGCCCGCTGGCCGGCGACCGGCTGCGGCTCCCCGACCCGGTCGACCAGGCTGGACGGCAGCCACCAGGCCTCGACCGGGTCGACCGGGTCGAGCACCAGCCGCCCCTCCCGCCCCGCCCCGTCCGGATGGCCGTTGCCGGCGCGACCCGCATCCTGCGGGCGACCGTTGGCGGCGCTGTCCGGCCTGTCCGGGTGGCCGCCGCGGGCGGCCGCCGGCTCGGCCGGGTGGGATTCGTCGGCCCGGTCGAGCTCCAGGGTGCCCGGCATCGTGGCCCCTGGGTCGCCGTCGGCCATGGTCAGGTCGAGGTCCTCGGTCGGGGGGGCGTCGAGCCGGGTGGTGGTGGCCCCGTTGCCGGCGCGGCCGGAGCGGCCCCGCTCGGCCAGGGCGTCGATCCGTGAGGCGAGCCCGCCGGCCGCCCCGGCGAGGCCGGCGCCGGCGCCCTTGACCCCGCGACCCGCGCCGCGCATGCCCCGGCCGGCCGCGGCCGACCCGGCCTTGAGGCCCTCGCGGGTCGCGGCCGACCCGACCCGGAGACTGTCGCGGGTGGCGGTCGAGCCGGCCCGGACGTGGCGCCCGGCGGTGACCGAGCCGTGGCGCACGCGGCGCCGGCCGGCCACGCCGAGGGAGACCAGCCAGGCGAACACCATGCTCGACCCGCTGCGGATGCCGTGCCCGACCCAGAAGATGAGGTCGGCCACGGCCTCGGAGACCAGGCGCACGGCCAGCCGGGCGGCGTCGGCGGCCTGCCGCCAGTTGGCCGAGGCGGCCACCCTGGCCGAGGCCGCGGCCCGCTGGGCCTCGGCGGCCCGCTCCCGTGCCGCCGCCACCGTCGGGTCCTGGAGGTCGCTCAGGCCGGTGGCCCAGGCGCCCAGCCGCTCGTCGGCCGCGTGCAGCCGCACCCGGGCCGCCAGGCGGGGCAGGAACTGGACCACGATCAGCAGCAGGCGCTCCAGCTCGGCGGCCAGGTCGCGATGCCGCCCGGCCGAGCGGCTGGCCCGCGAGGCGACCCGGGGCCTTGGTGCCTTGGACTCGGCCACCGCTCCCGTCCCCGACGGGCGGGCCGGCCCGCTCCCGTTCCCGGGGTCCGGGAGGAGACCGGGGCGGGGCGGCGGGTCGGTGGAGGCGAGGCGGAGCTGGGCCGCGCGGTGGGCGGCCATCGGGGTGGCCAGCAGCGGCGGCGCTGTCCGGCCGGCCAGGCTGGCGGCGACCGCCCGGCCCAGCGCGACCCGGGCCCGGCGCTGCGCCCGGCGCCGCCGGGGCTCGGTGGCCAGCAGGGCGATGGCCCGCCCGGTCGCGCGCACACTCGCCCGCGCGGCCGCCGGCGCCGTCGGCCGATCAGCCCGCCGCCGCGATCGCCCGGGCTCCTGAGGACCGGCCGGGTCCTGGGACCGGGCCGGGGCCTCGGAGCTGGCCGGCTCCTGGGGGTGGGCCGGGTCCTGGGGTGGCAGGGTGCTGCTCATCAGGCCTTCCGCTTGGCGACCTCGTCGGTGAGCCTCGGCACGACCTTGAACAGGTCGCCGACGACACCGAAGTCGGAGATGGCGAAGATGGGGGCGTCGGCGTCCTTGTTGACGGCGACGATGGTCTTGGAGGTCTGCATGCCGGCCCGGTGCTGGATCGCCCCGGAGATGCCGACGGCCACGTACAGCTGGGGCGAGACCGTCTTGCCGGTCTGCCCGACCTGGTGCTGGTGGGGGTACCAGCCGGCGTCGACCGCGGCCCGGCTGGCCCCGACCGCCGCCCCGAGGGTGTCGGCCAGCGCCTCGACCAGGGCGAAGTTCGACGGGTCCTGGAGGCCCCGGCCGCCCGAGACGACGATCTCGGCCTCGGCCACGTCGGGCCGGCCGCCCTGCTCCTGGACGACGTGGTCGGTCACCCGGGTGGCGTCCTGCCCCTCGGCCAGGTCCAGGTCGACCACCTCGGGCTCGGCCGGGGCCTCCTGGACGGGGAAGGAGTTGGGCTTGACGGCCAGCACCGGGGTGCCGGTGCGGACCCGGGCGCGCACGGTGGTGGCCCCGCCGAACACGTTCTGGGTGGCGACCAGGTCGCCGTCGAGGTCGACGATGTCGGCCAGCATCCCCCAGCCCCTGCGGGCGGCCAGCCGCGCCCCGGCGTCCTTGCCCAGCGGGGTGGCCGCGACCAGGACCGCGGCCGGCTCGGCCCGGTCGGCGGCGGCCGCGAGCGCGCCGGTGAGCGGCCCGGACAGGCGGTTGTCACCGCCGGCGGCGTAGACGGCGGTGGCGCCGTGGCGGGCCAGGCCCTCGCGGGCCGTCTCCAGCCCCTCGCCGACGAACACGGCCACCGGCTCGCCGAGGTCGCGCGCCTTGGTCAGCATCTCGTAGGTCACCTTCTTGGCGGCGCCTTCCTCATGCTCGACCAGAACGAGAACTCGCGGCATCGCGTTACGCTCCCCGTCGCATCAGATGAACTTGTGGCCGGCCAGGAACTCGGCCAGCTCGACCGCGGCGCTGCCGTCCCCTGGGTCCTTGACCTGCTGGCCCGCCTGCCGCGGGGGCCGGGGGGCGAAGTCGACGACCTCGGTGGTGGCGCCGGCGGTGCCGACCTCGCCCGGGTCGACGCCCAGGTCGGCCAGGGTGTAGTCGGTCACCGGCTTGGACTTTGCCGCCATGATGCCCTTGAACGACGGGTAGCGGGGCTCGTTGATGCCCTTGACCACGCTGACCACGGCCGGGCCGTCGGCCTCGACCACGTCGTAGCCGTTCTCGGTCTCACGGTGGACGCGGACGGTGGCGCCGTCCACCTCCAGCTGCTTGGCCCCGGTCAGGCCGGGCCAGCCCAGGTACTCGGCCAGGGCGCTGGGGACCAGGGAGGTGCGGGCGTCGGTCGACTCCGAGCCGCAGAGCACGATGTCCGGCTCGACCTGCCGGATGGCCGCCTGGAGGACCTTGGCCGTGTTGAAGGCGCACGACCCGTGGAGGGCGTCGTCGTGGACGTGGACGGCCGCGTCCGGGCCCATGGACAGCGCCTTGCGCACCGTGGCCAGGGCCGAGGACGGGCCCATGCAGAGCACCACGACCTCGCCGCCGTGCTGCTCCTTGAGCCGCAGGGCCTCCTCGACGGCGTACTCGTCGACCGGGTTCAGGATCGTCTCGACCGACTCGCGGTCGAGTGTCTTGTCCGCCGGGTCAAGCCGCTTCTCGGCGGCCGTGTCGGGCACGCGCTTGACGGTGACCAGGATCTTCAACGCTCTGCCTCCAGGGATGGCCGGTGCCGGACGGTGTCCGGGCCGCCGACCATGATGCCCCAATGGGCCGACCCTGTGCGCGGGCTGTCCACACCCTGGGCCCCGGATGCTCTAGGCTGCGGGCCCATGGCCCGCATTCTGCCACCGCCGGCGCTGCCCAACGCCCCTGGTGAGCTGCGCCAGGACCCGCTCGGCGGGGGCTGGGTGGCGATCACGGCGGGTCGGGCGGCCAGGCCGGAGGCGTTCCTCGGCGACGTCGGCACCCCGCGGGGGCCGCTCGGCTGCCCGTTCTGCCCCGGCAACGAGCACATGACCCCGCCCGAGGTGTGGGCCGACCGCGACCCGGGCACCGGCCCTGACCAGCCCGGCTGGCACGTCCGGGTGGTCCCGAACAAGTTCCCGGCGTTCGCCGGCCCCGTGACCACGGCGCACCACAACGGGGGTCTCTACCGGTCGGCGCCGACGGCCGGGGTGCACGAGGTGGTCATCCACAACCCCGACCACCAGGCCACCCTGGCCGACCTGGAGGTGCCCGAGGTGGCGCGGGCGATGGCCGCCTGGCGGGAGCGGCTGGCCGCCCACCGCGACCAGGAGCTCGGGGCGGTGCTGATCATCGTCAACCAGGGCCGCACCGCCGGCGCCTCCCTCGAGCACCCGCACAGCCAGGTGTTCGCCACCGCCGGCCGGCCCGACCGCGTCCAGGCCGAGCTGGACCGGCTCGCCGGCCAGGCCTGCGCCGCCTGCGCGACCGTGGCCGCCGAGCGGGACGGCCCGCGGCTGGTCGGCACGACCGGTGACCTGCTCACCATCTGCCCGTGGGCGTCGGCGGCCCCGTTCGAGGCCCTCCTGCTGCCGGCCGCCCACCAGCCCCGGTTCGAGGAGCGCGGCCCCGACGACGACACCGCCGTGGCCACCGCCCTCCGCGACCTGCTGCGGCGCTTCCGCGGGGTGGCCGGCGACCACGCGCCCTACAACCTGGTCCTGCACTCGGCCCCGCCGGGCGTCGACGACTTCCACTGGCACCTGCACCTGCTCCCCCGCCTCACCACCTACGGCGGGTTCGAGCTGGGCACCGGGGTGATCATCAACGTGGTCGACCCCGACCGTGCCGCCGAGGCCCTGCGGGCTAGCGGTTCCTGAAGGTCGCCTTGCCGGGGCCGTGGGCGACGAACGAGGCCATGCCCTCGGCGGTGTCGTCGGTGGCGAACAGGGAGTAGAAGGCCTGCCGCTCCAGCAGCAGCCCGGCGTCGATCCCGGCCTCCAGGCCGCCGTCGATGACCTGCTTGGCCGCCCGCAGGGCCAGGCCGGGGCCCTTGGCGTAGCCGGCGGCGGCCGCGCACGCCCGCTCGTAGACCTCGGCCGCCGGGTGGACCTCGTCGACCAGCCCCATCGCCTTGCACTCGGCGGCGCCGTAGAAGCGGCCCGAGTAGATCATCTCCTTGGCCTTCGACGGCCCGACCAGGCGGGGCAGCCGCTGGGTGCCGCCGGCCCCCGGGATGATCCCGAGCAGGATCTCCGGCTGCCCGAACTTGGCGTCCTCGGCCGCGAACCGGAAGTCGGCCGTCAGGGCCACCTCGCAGCCGCCCCCGAGGGCGTAGCCGGTGACGGCGGCGATCACCACCTTGGGGATGCGGGCCAGGGCCTCGCAGGCGTGGCCGAGGTCGGTCGTCCTGGCCGAGATGTCGGCGAAGCTGCGCCCGTTCATCTCCTTGATGTCGGCCCCGGCCGCGAACACCTTCTCGCCGCCCCAGAGCACGACCGCCCCGACCCGCTCGTCCCGCCCGGCCTCGGCCGCCGCCTCCCGCAGCTCCTCCTGGATCTGGGCGTTGAGCGCGTTCACGGGCGGCCGATCCAGCCGGATGGTCCCGACCCGGCTCGCCTCGTCGACCTCCAGACGTACGAACTCACCCACCAGCGGTCCCTCCCGGCTGTTCGGCAGCGGCGGCGATTCTAGCGGCGGGCGAGCGCGCCGGTGGCGGCCAGCCGGGTGGCGCGGTCGTGCTGGCGGGCGGTGGTGCGGCGGACGACCCGCAGGGCCAGCAGGCCGCAGACCACGGTGAGCAGGTCGGCCAGGATCTGCATGCCGGCCGAGGGCTGGAAGCGGTCGAGCTGTTCGGGCAGCAGGCCGAGGAGCATCAGGTCGGCGGCGGCGTGGACGGCCTCGGTGGTGATGCTGCGGACCAGGATCGAGGCCAGGAAGACCAGCCACCACCAGCCGAGCAGCTCGGCCACCGGCCGCTTGCGCCAGGCGTCGGGCTGGTCGAGGGGCAGGTCAGGGTCGCTGGCCCGCCAGATGTCGTTCAGGACCTGCTTGGGGCGGAACAGGCTGAACACCGGGAGCAGCCAGGACCCGACCGCCCACCAGCGGCGGTAGCGCAGGCGCCGGGCCCCGAGGGCCGGCAGGTTCAGGTAGGCGCGCCGGAACCAGGCCAGCCAGAGCCCGGCGGTGACCAGGAACCAGGCCGCCTGGACCAGCCCGACCCACAGGTAGAGGTCGCCGGCGCCGTCGCCGGTCAGCCGCCTGGCCGCCTGGGTGTCACCGAGGTTGGCGGCCGCGCTGGCCAGGGCGAGCAGGATCGAGACGCCCAGGGCGGCCCGGGCCCGCCGCGCGGGTCGCCGCAGCGGCAGATAGCCCTCCAGAGCGGCCGCCGGGGCGGGCGGGGCCGGCCACGAGGGGCTGTGGACAGCCGGAGGACGGGGCGGGCGGGGCCGGCCATGGGGGGCTGTGGACAGCCGGAGGGCCGCCCCGCGCCGCTGGGGTGGCCTCCCCCACCGGGGGACCTGGCACCGGATGCTGGGGTTGCGGCGTGCCCGGGGTCGGGGCCGGAGCTGCGGCCGCGCCCGGGGTCGGGGCGGTGGAACCGGCGGGCGAACTGAGTGCCGCGCGGGCGGCGGTGATGAGGGCGCGGCAGGTGGGGAAGCGGTCGGCGGGGGGCTTGGCCATGGCTCTGGCCACGACCTGGTCGATCGCGGGGGGCAGGTCGGGGCGGAGGGTGGTGACCCGGGGTGGGGGGGCTTCCAGATGGGCGAGGAGGACGGCCTCGCCGGAACCGCCGGGGAACGGGGCCTGGCCGGTCAGGCACTCGTAGAGGACGCAGCCGAGGGCGTAGCCGTCGGCGCGGCCGTCCACCTGGCGGCCGGCGGCCTGTTCGGGGGCCGCGTACCTGGGGGTGCCGAGGAACGAACCGGCGCCGCCGATGGAGCGGTCGTCGCTGTCGGACCTGGCCAGGCCGAAGTCGACCAGGTAGACGTGCTCGGGGTCGCCGTCCAGGACCGGCGGGGCGAGCAGGATGTTGCCCGGCTTGACGTCGCGGTGGACCAGGCCGCGGGCGTGGGCGGCGTCCAGGGCCCTGGCCACCTGGCCGAGGATGGCCAGGGCACGGGCCGGGTCGAGGCGGCCCTCGGCCTCGAGGACATGCCGCAGGTCGGAGGCGTGGACGTAGCGCATGGCCAGGTACAGCAGGCCGCGGTCCTCGCCGGCGCGGTAGATGGGGACGATGTTGGGGTGGTCGATGGCGGCCGCGACCCGCATCTCGCGCAGGAACCGGGCCCGGAAGTCCGGGTCGCCGGCCAGGGCCGCAGGCAGCAGCTTGAGCGCCACCGGCCGGCCGCCGAGCCCGGTCTCCTCGGCCCGGTAGACCACGCCCATGCCGCCGCTACCGGCCTGCTCGACGATCCGGTAGCCGGCCACCACGGTCCCGGCGGCGGGGTCGGGGCGCATCGACACCTCCAGCACGACGAGACCACGCCAGCGTCCCGCCTACCCGTCAAGGCGACCCGGCAACCCGCGACCGCCAGGCCCCGGCGCTCCGGGCCAGCGCCTCGGCCAGCGGGGTCGGGACCAGCCCTGGCGCGGGAGCCAGGGCCGGGTCGGCCAGCGAGTCGGCGGCCAGCACCCCGGCCTGGACCTCGCTCAGCCCGGTCCCCCGCCCTGGGGCCTGGCCGTCTCCGGGGGCGAGGTGGCGTTTGGCGACCCGGCTGCCCCGGACGGCGTCGACCAGGTCGTCGAAGGTGAGCTGGGTCGGGCCGGAGAGGGACCAGGTGGCGGCGGCCAGCTCGGGGGCGTCGTCGGCGGTGGCGATGGCGTCGGCCACGTCGCCGACCCAGACGGGCGCGACCCGCTGCCGGCCGTCGCCCGGGACCGGCACCGGGGCGCCGGTGGCGAGCAGGGCGAGCAGCCGGCTGCCGGGGCCGAGGACGTGGGTGCAGCGGAGGATGGCGTGCTCCAGGCCGGATGCGGCGACCATGCGCTCGACCTCGGCCTTGGCGGCGAGGTGGGGGTTGCGCTCCGCGGCCGGGGTGGCGACGGCGGCCGGGGAGCAGATGACCAGCCGGCGGACCCCGCGCTGCGCGGCGGCGGCCAGGAACACCCGGGCCGGCTCGACCACGGCGGCGTACGGGTCCTCGCCCGGGCCCGCCCACAGGCCGCCGGTCAGCGAGCAGGCGGTGAACACCCCGTCCATGGCCGCGGCCAGGCCGTCGGGGTCGGTGGCGTCCAGCAGCGCGACCTTGGCCCCGAGGCGCCGCAGGTCCCCGACCTGGGCGGGCTCGCGGACCACGGCCCGGACGTGCTCGACCCCCTGGCGCAGGAGCGCCGCCACCGCGGCCCGGCCGACCAGCCCGGCCGCACCCGTCACCAGGATCGCCACTCAAGCCCACCCCCCGCCGGCACGACATGGACTACAGTGGGCAACGACCGGGTCTGCCCGAGTGTCCGTTTGGGCGCGTCGCTGCGGCTCGGTCGAGCTATGTCAGGAATCGACGAGCAAGGAGCTCGGCACGTGATCAAGCAGACTCCGGTGAAGGGCAGCAAGAAGGTCAAGGTCAACTTCGTCCTCCCCAAGGACTCGGTCGACGGCAAGGTCTCGGTCGTCGGGGACTTCAACGACTGGGACCCGTTCGTCCACCCGCTCAAGCCGCGCAGCAACGGCACCAAGAGCATCAGCGTGACCCTTCCCGTGTCGCAGCGGTTCGCCTTCAAGTACCTGGACGAGAACGGCCAGTGGCTGGACGACGACGCCGCCCTTCGGGAGCCAAACGAGTACGGAGGCGTCAACAGCGTCGTCCACACGTAGGCAGGCCCGATTCATTCGGGGGGGAGAACAGCGTGGTCCGCACCTAAGCGATCGGGGCACCCCCCGTCAGGCCGGCTGAGGGCCGGGCCGTTGGGGGGGTTCGGGGGGGAGGACTCCCCCCCGAATGGACCAGGGACTGCCTGGCGAGCGGGCCCCGTCACAGAGCCTCCCGACCGGTGGGTCAGAACCTTGGCGGCTCGGTGTACTCGCCCCAGACCTCCTTGAGGGCGGCGGCCATCTCGCCGACGGTGGCCTCGACCCGGGCGGCGTCGACCAGCCGGGGGATGAGGTTGTCGTCGGTGCCGGCCGCCGCCGTCAGGGCGTGCAGGGCGGCGTCGACCGCGTCCTGGTCGCGGGCGGCGCGGCGGCGGGCCAGCTCGGCCCGCTGCTCGCGCTCGACCTCGGCCGAGATGCGCAGGATCTCCAGCGGCGTCTCGTCCTCGGTGACGTACTTGTTGACGCCGACGATGACCTTCTCGCCCTTCTCCAGCTGCTGCTGGTAGCGGAAGGCGGCGTCGGCCATCTGCTGCTGGAACCAGCCCTGCTCGATCCCGGCGAGCACGCCCTCCAGCATCCGGCCCTCGCCGAAGCGGTCGATGCGGGCGAAGATCTCCTCGGCCCGCTGCTCCATCAGGTCGGTCATGTGCTCGACGTACCAGGAGCCGCCCAGGGGGTCGATGACGTTCGCCACCCCGGTCTCGGAGGCGATGACCTGCTGGGTGCGGAGGGCGATGGCCGCCGCCCGCTCGGTGGGCAGGGCGAACACCTCGTCGAGGGCGTTGGTGTGCAGCGACTGGGTGCCGCCGAGCACGGCCGACAGGGCCTCGATGGCCGTCCGGACGACGTTGTTGTCGGGCTGCTGGGCGGTGAGCGACACCCCGGCGGTCTGGGTGTGGAACCGCATCCGCATCGCCTTGTCACTGGTGGCGCCGTAGCGCTCGCGCAGCCACCGGGCCCAGATGCGCCTGGCCGCCCGGAACTTGCCGATCTCCTCGAAGAAGTCGACGTGGGCGTCGAAGAAGAACGACAGCTGGGG
>OCZS010000695.1_pt1 | contig 11403 bp, 12 predicted proteins | sample 1539071 | NCBI WGS metagenome assembly OCZS01 (sample SAMEA3113584, study PRJEB22503) | soil metagenome | reverse complement strand
ATGGGGCGGCTCGTCCATCCCGATCTCGGCGGCGGTCAGCCTGTCAGCTCGTCGGCCACAACGGCGCCGGACTTCGCCCACACCTACGAGGGAAAGAAGCCCTATGTGAAAGCGCGCGAACTGACTCGCGAGGACATTGAGCGGATCGTCGGCGACTATGCGACTGCGGCCAGAAACGCGATCGCGGCGGGCTTCGACGGCGTGCAGGTGCATGGCGCGAACGGCTATATCGTCGATCAATTCCTTCGCGACCGAGCCAATTTTCGCACCGACGAATATGGCGGCTCGATCGACAATCGCCTGCGCTTCGTGACGGAGGTGCTGCAGGCCGTGGGCGATGCGATAGGCATGGATCGCGTCGGCATCCGGTTCTCCCCGAACATCTATTCCCAGGGCGTCGAAGATTCCGATCCAATCCCCTTGTTCACCGCGCTCGCCGACCGGCTCGAGGAGCTGCAAGTGCCTTGGATCGAGCTGCGTGAAGCGCACCAGCCCACGTCGGCCGGCGCGGTCCCGACGGAACCGGTCAGTCCGGCGATGCGGCCCCTTTATTCCGGCAGGATCCTGCTCAACAGCGATTATGATGCGGCGAGCGCTCGCCAGCGCCTTGCCGAGGGTGTCGCTGACGGCATCAGCTTCGGACGGCCCTTCATCTCCAACCCGGATCTGGTCCATCGTCTCGCGGTCGGTGCACCGCTCAGCCCGGGCGACGTCTCCACCTTCTACTCAGGCGATGCGGAGGGCTACGTCGATTATCCCGCGCTTGGCCAGGCAGAGGCCGCTTAGGCTCCGTACGTCTCTCGAATCTCCAGCAGCGAAAGGGCGGCGCGCGCGGCGTGGCCGCCCTTGTCGAGCTGTTTCGGATCGGCGCGCACGATCGCCTGCTCCTCGTTCTCAACGGTAAGCACGCCATTGCCTACCGCGAAGCCATCGAGCGTCAGGTCCATAAGCGCGCGAGCGCTTTCCTCGGCGACGACCTCGAAGTGGTAGGTCTCGCCGCGGATCACGACCCCTAGTGCGACGAAAGCGCAGAAGCGCCCGCTCCTAGCGGCCAGTGAAATGGCCGCCGGCAGCTCGAGCGCACCGGGGACAGTGATCGTCTCATGCTTGTGGCCGGCCGACTCGATTGCAGTGCGAGCACCATCCAGCAGCATGTCGTTGAGGTGCGGATAGAAGCGCGCCTCGACGATCAGAACGGTTGCCATGACGTCAGTTCACCCCCTCGATCGCGCGTTCTTCGACGATCTCCAGCCCATAGCCGGAGAGCGCGACCGGGGAATGATGCGTGTTTGTGAGCAGGATCATCTGGTGAATCCCGAGCGCCGCGAGAATCTGCGCGCCGATGCCGTAGCTTCTGAGCGCCGGTCCCTCGGCCGGCTTGCCGGCGCGCAGATCGGCCGAGCGCGACAACGATCCGGGGGCCGCCGCGTGCAAGGCGACGACCACGCCGGCCCCTTCCTTCTCGATCATACGCATCGATCCCTGGAGCAAGCCCGAACGAGGACTGGCCTCGCCGAGGACGTCAGCGAACAAGTCGAGGCTGTGCATTCGCACAAGCACGGGCCGGGTCACGTCGAGCGCGCCGTGGACCAGCGCGAGCTGCTCCTCGCCGGTCGCCTTGTCGCGGAAGACCTGAGCTTGCCACTCCGCGCCCCCGTTCGACATGAACGCTGTCGAGGCGGCCCGCTCGACCATGTGGTCCTTCTTCAGGCGGTAGGCGATCAGGTCGCGGATGGTCCCGATCTTGAGGCCGTGGGTGCGCGCGAAGTCCATCAAATCGTCGAGCCGCGCCATGCTGCCGTCGTCGCGCATGATTTCGCAGATCACGGCGCTGGGATTGAGGCCGGCGAGCCGCGCGATGTCGACGCCCGCCTCGGTATGGCCGGCGCGAACCAAAGTCCCGCCAGGCTTGGCGACGAGCGGGAAGACGTGACCGGGAGAAACGATTTGATCCGGGCCGTGCGTCGCGTCGATCGCGACCGCGATGGTGCGGGCACGGTCGGCCGCGCTGATCCCCGTGGAGATACCCTCCTTCGCCTCGATCGAGACGGTGAAGGCGGTCTCGTTGCGGCTGCGGTTGTTGTTGACCATCGGCTGCAGGCCGAGCGTGTCCGCCCGCTCCTTGGTCAGCGCGAGGCAGATGAGCCCGCGGCCGTGACGCGCCATGAAATTGATCGCCTCCGGGGTCGCCATCTGCGCGGGAATGACGAGATCGCCCTCGTTCTCGCGGTCGTCATCGTCGACCAGGATGAACATCCGGCCGTTGCGCGCTTCGTTGATGATCGCTTCCGTGCCGACCAGCACTTCCGTGTTCCCGCGCTGCAGCAGCTTCTCCAGCCGAACGAGCGTGTCCGCGGTCGGATTCCATTCGGAAGAGCCGAGCTTGCGCAGCGAGTTGGGGTGAAGGCCCGCGGCGCGGGCCAAAGCGGCGCGGCTGACCTCGCCGGTTTCGACGATGGCGTTCAGCCGATCGATAAGAGTCGTGCTCATAGTCCGCCGACATAATCACATTGCAATGTGATGAAAAGGAGGAACAGCGATGTTCCTACTGTGCGCGCGTGGCAAGCATTCGGTCGAGGTAGCGGGCGATCACGTCGATCTCGACATTGAGCTGCCGGCCTTGGGTGAGATCACCCAGGGTCGTTTCGCGGGCCGTGTGGGGAATCACATTCACTGAGAAATGCGCCCCGTCGTCGGCGTCGCGAACGTCGTTGACGGTCAGCGACACGCCGTCGAGCGTAATCGAGCCCTTGCGTGCGATCGCGGGCGCAAGCGCCCTGTCGACGCGAATGCCGATCCGACTGGAATCACCCTCGGCGCAGACGCCGATCACTTCGCCGACGCCGTCGACGTGGCCGGTGACGATATGGCCGCCGAACTCGTCGCCCATCCGCAACGGCCGCTCGAGGTTCAGCCTTGCGCCTCCGCGCCACAGGTCCTTCGCCGTTCGCGACATGGTTTCGGCGGAAACGTCGACCGCAAACCAGTCTTCTCCCTTGTCAACGACCGTGAGGCATACGCCCGAGCAGGAGATCGACGCGCCCAGGGCGACGGTCGAGAGGTCGTAGCCGGTGCGAATGCGCAGGCGGAGGTCGCCGCGCTGCTCGGCGCTGACCACTTCGCCGACGTCGGTGACAATGCCCGTGAACATAGCTGCCGCTTAGGCCCCGCGCTTCCGCTCGTAAACTTCGAGCCGATCGACGCCAAGCGAGCGGCCGTCGCGCGGCACCCACAGTCCATGCGCATCGGCGATCGCGTCGAGACCGACATAGCCGAAGGACGACTTGCCCTCGCCGACGATGATCGGCGCCCGATAGATGAGGATTCGATCGACGAGATCCGCGGAAAGAAAGGCCGTCGCGGTAGCCGATCCGCCCTCGACCAGCAGGTCGTTGACGTCATGAAGTCGATACACATCTTGCGGAGATTGCAGGATTTCCCATCCGTCGACCTTCTCTCCGCGAGTCAGCAGTGCGCGACGCGGCGACCATTCCTCGAGGCCCGGCAGCCGCACGTCCAGTTTCGGCGCATCGGCCAGATAAGTGCCGCGGCCGACGAGGATCATGTCCGAATGGGCGCGCTCGAGATGCACGTGCTTGCGCGCATCCTCGCCCGTGATCCATTTGCTCTCGCCCGAAGGCAGGGCGATCTTCCCGTCTATCGACAGGGCAAGCTTCAGCGTGATGCGGGGCCGTCCAAGCTCCAGTCGCGTCAGCCAGCCGGAGAGCGATTCCGCCGCCGCCTTGCGTCCGACGCCCAGCTTCACGTCGACGCCGGCGTCGCGCAGCCGCTTGATGCCCTTGCCGGAGGTGCGTTTGTCCGGATCCTTCAGCGCGATCACTAGGCGGGCAGGCTTCGCCGTGATCAGGAGTTCGGCGCAGGCGGGCCCGCGCGGGCTCTGGTGCGCGCAGGGTTCCAGCGTGACGTAGATGGTGGAACCCTGGGCCCTGCCGCCGGCCTGCTCAAGCGCAATGGCCTCCGCATGCGGACGGCCGCCGACCGCCGTCGCGCTGCGTCCGACCACGTCCCCATTGTCCGAGACGATCACGCAACCGACGTTGGGATTGGGCGCGCTGCGTCCGCGTGCAGCTTCGCCGAGCCGCACCGCCTCGGCCATGAACCGCGAGTCCGCGCTCACATTCCGAGCTGCTTTTCCAGTTTCTGGAATTGCCGCTGCTTCTCCTTCGCGGCTGCGTCCCTCTTAGCCTGATCCACCTTCTGCTGGGCGACGATTTCCGCGTCCGTTCGGGTGACCGACCAGCTGTCGGCATAGACGACCGTCGGCGGAGGCGCAGTGTTGATCTTGGAATCGACCAGGAATTCGATGATGATGATCGTCGTAACCAGCACGGCCAGCAGGGCGCCGATCACCTTCTCGCGGCCGCGCTGGCGCATGAAGGCCCGCAGGTCCGAGAAGGCGGCGCGTGGTCCGACGGGCTTTGGGAACCAGGAAAACATCGGCCGAATGTAGGCACTGCAGGGGTCGAGTGCCAGCCGCCGCTCAACCCGTGTCGACGGGATAGGCCGTGGTCGCCTTCACCCGCTCCATCGCGAAGTGCGAGGAGACGTTCTTCAGGGGCACCGCCTTGATGAGATCGCGGTAGAAGGCGTCGAAGGCCGCCATGTCGGCCACCGCGACGCGCAGAAGATAGTCGATGTCGCCCGCCATGCGATGGACCTCCATCACCTCCGGCATTGCCGAGACGGCGGCGGTGAACCGGTCGAGCCAGTCGGGCGAATGGTCGAGCGCTTCGATCGTGATGAATACGGTGAGACCGAGACCCACAGCTTCGGGATGCACCAGCGACACCGTCCGCGCGATCACGCCGTCCGCCCTCAGTCGCTGGATGCGCCGCCAGCAAGGCGTCTGCGACAGTCCAACGCGCTCCGCGACCTCCGCCACGGCGAGCGACGAATCCTCTTGCATGATGGCGAGGATCTTGCGGTCGGTACGATCCAGCTGTCGCATAGTCATTTCTTAGAAGATTATTGCTGACAGGGAAGCCCGCCAGGCAAGATCGACGCTTTTTGCACTCAGCCTATTGCATTCCTCGGTCGGCAGATGGGAGTAGCGGCCCGTCCGGTTTTCGAGACCGCGTGCCCGGAAGAGAAGATTCTTCTCATTCGTGCCGATCTTGGTCCGGCAAAACTCCCTAGGGCCCCGGCAGCAATGCCGGGGCCGATCCGGCGAGGTCGGGGAGTGGGGGCCCACTCAAAAGAATATGCGGAGGAAAGACATGAAGCTTTTTCGGATTGCCGGCGTAGCCGTCGCGGCTGCCGCCCTGGCCGCCTGTAGCGGTGGAGCCACCGAGGAGAATACGGCGGCCACGGACAACCTCGCTCTCGAGACCGAGAACCTGGACGTGGGCGCTGATCTGAACGCGACGGACCTGAACGCCGTCTCGATCGATGCGAACAACGTCACCGTCAACGACGTGACGGTCGAGAACGCAGCCGAAGGCGCAGCGAACGCCGCGGACAACGCGACCAACGCTCAGTAACCACCAATCACGTTGTTCCCCTGAAGGGGCGCGGCGCCGGCAGACCGGTTCCGCGCCCCTTCTTCTATTCGATGCGGAAGGTGAGCGTGATCACCGTCGAGGAAGCGACCGCTTTTCCATCTTCGGTCGCCGGCTTGTAGCGCCAGTTCGCGATCAGATGCCGGCGCGCGGCCTCGAGGAACGAGCGGTGTGTGCGGCCGACGGGCTCCACGGCAACGACCCGGCCGCGGACGTCGATCGACAGCTTCAACCTCAACACGGCTTCCTCTTCGAGCCTCTGCTTGTCGGCCGGATAGGGCGGCTCGATCAGGTGCTGCGGGGTAAGGAACCGGGGGCCAACCCTGACCGGCACAATGGGTAAAGGCTGCGGCGGGACTGGATCGACCGAGGGCCCGATGGGTCCCGGATTGGGCGGCAGCGGTAGGGGTGGATCGTTGGCGACGAGCCCATCGGGGATCGGCGTAGGAACGATGATGTCGGGCCTGTCCAGACGGGAGTCCTGCGGCGGGGTCCGCTCCGGCTTCGGTGGCGGCGGCAAAGGCTCCGGCGGTGGCGGATCGTTCGGAAGCAGTCTTACACGGGTGATGTCGGGGATGAACTTGACCGGCAGGTCCATCTTGGCCGTCATCACGGCCGCAATGAGGACTGCATGACCTCCAACGATGAACAGCAGAGCACTTGGATGGCGGCGATGGCCCGCGAAACCTGGCGTGCTGGCGTAAGCTGACATGGCACTGACTCCTTCTGACACGAGTCACGTGCAATGTTACATCATCACATATTCAAAGCAAGGGAAGTCGCGGCTTCCCGCATTGCCTAGCGCTTTGCGGCCGCCGCTAGTCGCTGCACTGCTCGATCCTTGCCGATGCGCGCGACGATGCCGGCCATCTCCGGGCCACTGTCCTTGCCCGTTAGGGCCAGGCGGAGCGGGTGGAACAGCTCGCGCCCCTTCTTTCCGGACGATGTCTTCAGCTCAGTGGTGAGGGCGCGCCAGGGCTCTGCCGTCCAGTCGAGGCCCTCCGCGATCGCGGCTGCGTCGCGCAGCAGCAGGCGCTCGTCATGTGCAAGCTCAGGCACCTCGACGTCTCCCTGCAGGACTTCGAGCCAAGGAGCGAAGTCCGACAGTCGCTCTAGATTCGGCCGCAGCAGCAGCCAGTCCTCCTCGGCCGCTCCAGCGGGCAGCCGCTCCGCAACGCTCGCATAGTCCAGCTTGTGCAGCAGGCGCGCGTTCAGGAGCTCGACGTCATGTGGATCGAAGTGGGCGGGAGCACGCCCGAAGTGAGCGAAGTCGAAATCGCGTGCGAGGTCGTCGAGGGTGGCGACCGGCTCGACCGGCTGTGACGTGCCGATGCGGGCGAGCAGCGAAAGCATCGCCATCGGCTCGACGCCTTCCTCGCGAAGGTGCTCGGCGCCGTAAGAACCGAGGCGCTTCGACAATTTACCCTCGGCCGCCACGAGCAACGCCTCGTGGGCGAAGGCGGGCGGCTTCGCGCCAAGCGCTTCGAACATCTGGATCTGCGCGGCGCTGTTGGTGACATGGTCCTCGCCGCGCACGATGTGCGTGATCTCGAGGTCGACGTCGTCGATCACGCTCGGCAGCAGATAGAGCCAGCTGCCGTCTTCCCGCCGGACGACGGGATCGGAGAGGAGCTTCGGATCGAACCGCTGCGGCCCGCGAATGAGATCATCCCACTCGATCGGAGCGTCATGGTCCAGGCGGAAGCGCCAGTGCGGCTGACGGCCTTCGGGCACCGGCGCGTCCGCAGGCTTGCGTTCATAGACCGGCGGCAGGCCGCGCCCCAGCAGCACCTTGCGGCGAAGGTCGAGCTCTTCCGGGGTTTCGTAGCAGGCGTAGACGCGGCCCGCCATCTTCAGCCGCTCGAACTCGCGTTCGTAGAGATCGAAACGCTCCGACTGCCGCACTTCCCTATCGGGGATGAGCTTCATCCAGCCGAGATCGTCGCGGATCGCGTCGACGAACTCCTCGCGGCTGCGCTCCCTATCCGTGTCGTCGATGCGCAGGATGAACTGCCCGCCATGCTTCCTCGCAAAGAGGAAGTTGTGCAGCGCCGTACGGATATTGCCGACGTGCAGGCGTCCGGTCGGGGATGGGGCAAAGCGGGTAACGACGCTCATGACGGGACCAGGATCCTATCTGCGCGTCATGGAAATGGTCCCGCCGGAGCCCGAGATCTGCACCGTGCGGCCTTCATCCGAGAAGACGGCTGTATTCGCGAGCTTCACCGTGGCGTTGGCTAGATTTTCGGCCGGCGATCGGACGCGGGCGCATTCGACCCCGGCAGCCGGTGTGAACTGAACGAAGTTTCGGTCCTGCTTGAAGGTCCAGCTCATCTTCCGGCATTCGGAGACGATGGTGAAGCGGTCCTTGGTGACCTCCGCAGTCATCGGCCAGAGTTGATCCGGTGCCTTGCTATTGGCCTGCTCGACCACCCATTTGCCCTCGAGCGAGGGAATCGGCGCCTGAGCGGTCTCGTTCGTCTCGGCGACCGCCGCGTTGTTCGCGGCCGGCTGCTGCTCGGCGGGCTGGGAGCAAGCGGCAAGCGACAATGCTGCCATGGACAGGAGAATTCTTTTCATCGCGGAAGCCTCACCTGTGGCCCAGTGTGGAAGAAGTTGCTGATGGGGTAGCGGCGGTCGCGGCCGAAGTTGCGAGCGCCGATTTTCACGCCTGGGGGCGCCTGCCGGCGCTTGTACTCCGCCTTCAGCACCAGCTGCTCCATCTTCGCCACCAGTTCCTCCGGCTCGCCCGTGGCCAGCGCTACCTCGCGAACCGACATTTCCTTGTCGATCAGCGCCTCGAGGATCCGGTCGAGATCGGAATAAGGCGGCAGGCTGTCCTCGTCCTTCTGCCCCGGCCGAAGCTCCGCGGTGGGCGGCTTGGTGATGACATTCGCCGGCATGACCGGTCCATCGGGACCGAGGGCGCCTTCAGGCTTGTTGCGGTTGCGCCAGCGCGAAAGGGCGAACACCGTCGTCTTGTAGGCGTCCTTCAGCACATTGTAGCCGCCGGACATGTCGCCGTAGAGCGTGGCATAGCCGACGCTCATCTCGCTCTTGTTGCCGGTGGTAAGAAGCATCGGCCCGAACTTGTTCGAAAGAGCCATGAGCGCGACCATGCGCAAGCGAGCCTGGATGTTCTCCTCGGCAAGCCCCGGCTCTCTGCCCGCGAAAGCCTCGGCCAGCGCCTCGTCGAAGGCAGCGACTCCCGGAGCGATCGAGATGACGTCATGACGACACCCCAGGAGCCGGGCGCACTCGCGCGCGTCCTCCAGGCTCTCCTCGCTGGTATATCTGGACGGAAGCATCACGCCCCAAACCTTGTCGGGGCCAAGGGCGTCCACCGCGACCGCGGCTGAAAGCGCGCTATCGATGCCGCCGGACAGGCCGAGGACCACGCCCGGGAAGCCGTTGCGCGTCACATAGTCCCGCAGGCCCACGATCATCGCCTGGTAGACGTCCTCCGGAAACGGATCGAGCTCGTGGCCCTCGCGGGTCGCGCAGCGCCAGCCATCCGCTTCGCGCCGCCATTCGGTGAGCAGCAGCTTCTCGTCCCAGTCGGGGAACTGCACCACGCGCTCGCCGTCCGGGTGCAGGATGAAGGACGATCCGTCGAAGACCAACTCATCCTGGCCGCCGACGCGGTTCAGGTAGGCCAGCGGAATTCCCGTCGTGGTCACGCGCGACCGCACCAAGCGCGCGCGCTTGTCGTCCTTGTCGAGCTCGTACGGGCTGCCGTTCGGCACCAGCAGGAACTCGGCGCCCGCGTCGGCCAGATGGGAGCAGACGACTTCCTGCCAGATGTCTTCGCAGATCGGGACGCCGATCTTCACGCCGCGGAACTCGATCGGCTCCGGCAGCGGACCGGACGCGAAGACCCTTTTCTCGTCGAACGTGCCGTAGTTCGGAAGCTCGCGCTTGAGCGTCCGCGCGACCATCCTGCCGCCTTCGGCAAGGATCATCACATTGTAGTTGAGGCCGCCCTCGTGATGGATCGATCCGAACAGCAAAGCCGGACCCGCCCCGGCGGTAGCATCGATCAACCTTTCCGCCGCCTCCATCGTACGGCGCACGAACTCGGGCTTCAGCACGAGGTCCTCCGGCGGATAACCGGTCAGCTGAAGCTCCGGCACCATCAGCAGGTCGGCTCCGGCCGCATGTTCGCGCATGGCGAGGATCGCTCGCACATTGCCGTCGAGGTCGCCGACGCGCTGGTTCATCTGAGCAAGGGCGATCGTCAGGCGGTCCGTCATGCGGGCGATTTAGCGCGTGGGCCGCTCCCGGCAACCTTTACGGAACCGTGACTAGCCCGCTAAGGCGAGGCTCCGCAGGGGAAGCCAGGCCGATGAAACTGCTCGCGGGGAACAGCAACACGCCGCTGGCCCGATCGATTGCCGACTATCTCGAGATCCCCCTGACCGAGGCGAGCGTCCGCCGCTTCGCCGACGAAGAGATTTTCGTCGAGATCCACGAGAATGTGCGCGGCGAGGACGTGTTCGTCGTGCAGTCGACCAGCTATCCGGCGAACGACAACCTCATGGAGCTGCTGATCTGCATCGACGCGCTGCGCCGCGCGTCGGCGAAGCGGATCACCGCCGTCCTTCCATACTTCGGATACGCCCGGCAGGATCGAAAGCCCGGTCCTCGGACCCCGATCTCAGCCAAGCTGGTCGCGAACCTGATCACGGTCGCCGGCGCCAACCGGGTCCTGTCGATCGACCTGCACGCAGGCCAAATCCAGGGCTTCTTCGACATCCCTACCGACAATCTGTTCGCCGCCCCGGTCATCGCGGCCGACATCCAGGCGCGGCTGTCGAACAGGAATTTGATGATCGTTTCGCCGGACGTCGGCGGCGTGGTCCGCGCCCGAGGGCTGGCGAAGAGGCTCGACAACGCCCCGCTCGCGATCGTCGACAAGCGCCGCGAGCGCGCGGGGGAGTCCGAGGTGATGAACATCATCGGCGACGTCGAAGGCCGCACCTGCGTCCTCGTCGACGACATCGTCGATAGTGCGGGAACGCTCTGCAACGCTGCTGCCGCGCTCAAGCAGCAGGGCGCGGAAGAAGTCTTCGCCTATTGCACCCACGGCGTTCTCTCGGGCGGCGCGGCAGCGCGGGTCGGCGCTTCCGTGCTCACGGAGCTGGTCGTCACCGATTCCATCTACAGCGGCGAGCCGGACGGCGAGGGCGGAAAGATTCGCCGCCTGACGCTCGCGCCCCTGCTCGCCGAAGCGGTCCGGCGCATCGCCGACGAAAGCTCCGTCTCAAGCCTGTTCGACTGAGCGGGCCCTTCGGACCGTGTGCAATCTCTACACCCTCGAAAAGGGCCCCGACGCGATCCGGAAGATCTTCGAAGCGGCGCAGATCCCGCTGACCTTCCCGGAAGGCATTCCCAACTTCGAGCCGCGCAGCGTGCGGATCACAGACCGGGCGCCGATCGTCCGCTTCAACCGCGACAGCGGCGCAGCGGAACTCGTCGAGCGACGCTGGTCCTGGCCGGGACCTCACGGGAAACCGGTATTCAACATGCGGTCGGACGGACGCGAGTTCGGACGTGACCGGTGCCTGGTCGTCGCCGACGGCTTCTACGAGTTCACCAGCCCTGGTGACCCGAAGCAGAAGCGAAAGGACTGCTGGCTGTTCCGTCCCGCCAACGGCGAGCCGTTCACGATAGCGGGGATCGTGCGCGACAGCCCGGACATCGGCGAGGCGTTCACCCTGCTCACCGTTCCCCCCGGGCCCGACATCGAGCCTTATCACAATCGGCAGATCGCCTTGCTCGCGCCGGCACAGTGGCGGAGCTGGCTCGACGGCGCGGTGAGCTCAAAGGCGGTGCTGCGTCCTGCCCCCGCGGGCGGGCTTTCCGTCGAGGCCGCAGCCGCCGC
>OCZS010000694.1_pt1 | contig 11410 bp, 8 predicted proteins | sample 1539071 | NCBI WGS metagenome assembly OCZS01 (sample SAMEA3113584, study PRJEB22503) | soil metagenome | reverse complement strand
CTCGGTCGACACCTTGGCGATGGCCGACACCCGGATCGGCTCCGCCCGGACGTCGGCGATGTCGCCCTGCTCCTCCGCCAGTTCGGACTGCGCGTCGGCCAGCTCTTCCTGCTCCTCGCCGAGCGCCTTCTGCTCGTCGCCCAGGTTCTCCTGCTCGTCGGCGAAGTCCTCCTGCTGGGCCCGCTGTTCCGCGCTCTCGTCAGCCTGCTCCTGCGCCGCATCCAGCTGCTCGTCCAGCTGTTCGACCTGGGCCGCACCCTGGGCCACCGCCTGCTGCAGGGCGGTGACCTGCTGCTGCCACCGGGCCGCCGCCTGCTGCGCGGCGAGCTGGTCCTGCGTCACCGGGACCGGGGTCACCCCCGGCGGCGGTGGGGCCGGAGCCGGCGGCGGAGAGTCGAGCAGCACCTGCAGCCGGGCCCGGTTGTCAGCGAGGTTGTCCTGCGCCGCGTTCCGCGAGCGGCGCAGTTCGGCCCGCTGGTCCGCGGCGGCCTCGACCGCCTTGTCCTGCTGGTCCTCGGCGGCGTCGGCCTGCCGGTCGGCCAGGCTCTCCTGCCGGTCGGCCAGCTCGTCGCCGTCCTTGGAGAGGTCGTCGCCCCGGTCGGTCAGCGCGTCTCGCTTCTCCTCCAGCCGGTCGGTCGCCCGGTCCGTGGCCTGCTGCTGCTGCAGCTGGCTGACCGGAAGCTCGAGCGCGGCGATCTGCTTCGGGCTGGCCTCGTCGGCCTCCTGCGGGCGAACCAGAATGTCGCGGCTCTCGCCCTGCAGCACGATGGTGCCCACCTCGGTGCCGCGGAGCGCGTTGGCGATCGCCTGGCCGACCTCGGCCTGGGTGAAGCCGAGGTCGGCGGCCTTGCGCTTGTCCACATCGACCCGCAGCAGCGGCCGCTGCTCGCTCAGGTCACTGCTGACGTCGACCAGGCCCGGCGTGGTACTGAGCGTGGTCTCGACCCGCTCGGCGGTGGCCTGGGGGTCCTCCGGGTCGTCGCCAGTGACCGTGATCTGCAGGTCGTTGCTGGTGCCGGTGTTGATCGATCCCACCTCGACTTCGCCCGCCGCGTCGTCCAGCTCGGTGAACGCACTCTCCAGCTCGGCCAACGTGGCGTCGTACGCGTCTTCGCCGGTCAGGCTGACGAACATCGACGCCCGGTTGCTCCCGCCCTGACCGATGGTGGTCAGGTACTCCTTGACCCCAGGGCTGGCGGCCAGGATCGCCTCGACCTGGGCGGCGGCGTCGCTGGTCGTGCTGAGCCGGGTGCCCAGCGGCAGCTCCTGGTCGATCTGCAGGGTGGTCTTGTCTGCGAATGACTCCAGGAAGTCGGTCTTCAGCAGGCCGGTCGAGGCCACGGTGGCCACGAAGATCACCAGGGCGGTCGCTGCGCTGATCAGCGGCCGACGGAGGACCAGGTTCAGCACCGGCAGGTAACCGCGTTGCAGCCGGGTCACGTCGTCCTCATCATGGGCCCGGCCGTTGGCCGCCCGGGCGGCCGACCGCTTGGCCGAGCTGAGGAACCAGTACGCCAGCACCGGCACGATGGTCAGCGAGACCAGCAGCGACGCGGTGAGCGCGATCGCCACTGTGGTGGAGAAGGGCCGGAACAGCTCCCCGGTGATGCCCGACACCACCGCCACCGGGAGGAAGACCGCCACGGTGGTCAAGGTGGAGGCGGTCACCGCCCCGGCCACCTCGCGGACGGATGCCACGATGTCGCCTTGTGACAGCGGGTTCGGGCCGGTGTCGCGCCGTTTGATGTTCTCGATCACCACGATGGAGTCGTCGACCACCCGGCCGACGGCGACCGTCATCGCGGCCAGGGTGAAGATGTTCAGCGAGTAGCCGCCGACCTGCAGCCCGATCAGGGCGATCATCAGCGACAGCGGGATCGAGATCGCGGTGATGATCGTCGACCGCAGCGACTGCAGGAAGACCAGGATGATCAAGACGGCGAAGGCCAGGCCGAGCGAGCCCTCCACGGCCAGGTCCTCGATGGACTGCTCGATGGAAGGTGCCTGATCGAAGACGACCTGGATGGTGGCGTTCTGACCCAGGCCGGCGGCGATGTCCGGCAGCCGCTCGGTGATCTGGTGGGAAATCTCGACGGCGTCGGCGTCGGTCTCCTTGAGGATGTTCACGCTGAGGGCGGGCCGGCCGTCGGAGCGGGCGATCGTGGTCGCCTCCACCGACTCAACCTTCACCGCGGCCAGCGTGCCCAGTTGCACCGGTCCGTCCGGCGCCGGGATCCACCAGCCGGCGACCTCTTTGGCCGCGGTGGTGGTCCGGCCGACCTGGATGGCCAGCTCGATGTCCTTGTCGAAGCTGTTGCCGGCCGGCACCACCTGGGCCTGCGCCTGCACCGCCTGGGTGACCGCGGCCGCGTTCACGTCGTACCTGCGCAGCTCGGCCGGCCGCAGGGTCACCACCAGTTCGGTGACGTCCTGACCGGATACCTGCACCTGGCGTACGCCCTCGATCCCGGACAGCTGAGGCACCACGGTGTCGTCGACCTGCCGGGCCAGCTCGTCCAGCGGTGCGTCGGAGGCCACCCCGAGCACCAGCACCGGGATGTCGTCGGTGCTGCCGGCGAGCACCTCATACTCCACTGAGTCGGGCAGTCCGGCCGCCACCCCGTCGGCGGCGCTGCGGATGTCACCGAGCACCTCGTCGTTGTCCAGCCCGTAGGTCCACTCCACGGTCAGCGTGGCCAGCCCGTTGAGCGACTGCGACCGCACCTTGGTCACACCGGACACCCCACTGATGGCCTGTTCCAGTGGCGTGGCTACCTCGTCGGCCACCAGTTCGGGCGCCGTGCCCGGGTAGGTGGCGGTGAGGATCGCGGTCGGGACCTGGGTCGAGGGCAGCAGCTCCTGACGAAGCGAGAGGGTGGACATGACGCCGAAGATCACGATGGCGATGGTCACCATGCCGACGATCAGCCGGTTGGCCAGGCTCAGCCTGGTCAGCTGGGTCATGACGGACTCGTTTCTTTGTTGCCGGCCGGGGCTGGGCGCAGTCGGTCCCAAAACTAGCGGGGCCCGGCAAGGGCGACCTGTGACCGCTCTCAGCCGCCGAAGTCGCTGGCCGCGCGCTGGGCCTGGGCCAGCCACTCGCGGTACGTGGCGGCCGACTGGGCCGCCTCCCGGGCGGCGCGGGAGTCGCCGCGGGCCTCAGCCTTCGCCGCGCGCTGCTCCAGCGCGGCGATCTGCGCCTCGAGCTTGGCCGCGGTGTCCTCGGCCCGCGCCCGGGTCTCCGGGTTGGTCCGCCGCCAGCGCTCGCCCTCCGCGTCGTTGATGGCGGTCTCCACCGCCCGTAGCCGCGTGTCCAGCGGCCGGATGGCGTCCCGCGGCACCTTGCCGATGGCGGACCAGCGGCGCAGGATGTCGCGGTAAGCCGCCCTGGCCGCTCCGAGGTCCCGCACCGGCAGCAGAGCCTCCGCCTCGACCAGCAGCGCCTCCTTGGCCTCGGCATTGGCGCGGAACTCGGTGTCCTGCTGGTTCAGCGTCGCCTGCTTGGCCGCGAAGAACGTGTCCTGGGCGGCGCGGAACCGCTTCCACAGCGTCTCGTCCACGCCGCGCGGCGCGGGGCCGGCGGCTTTCCACCGAGCCATCAGGTCCCGGTAGACGCCCGTGGTCGGACCCCAGTCGGTCGAGCCGGACAGCGCCTCGGCCTCGGTCACCAGCTGTTCCTTGGTGATCCGCGCCGCCTCGCGGGCCTCGTTCTCCTTGGCGAACTGCGCCTTGCGGCGCCGGGTGTACGCGGTGCGGGCACTGGAGAAGCGGTGCCAGAGCTCGTCGTCGGTCGCCCGGTCGAGCCGGGGCAGCGCCTTCCACTGGTCGAGCAGCGCCCGGAACCGGTTGACTCCGCCGCGCCAGTCGTTGCCGGCGGCCAGCCGCTCCGCCTCGAGCACGAACTGCTCCTTGGCCGCCCGAGTCTCCTCCTGCTGCCGGGAGCGTTCGGCCCGGCGGGCCGCGCGCTGCGCGGCGATGACCGGTAGCAGGCTGTCCAGACGAGCGAGCAGGCCGTCCAGGTCGCCCACGGCGTTCGCCCCGGTGACGGACGCGCGTACGGTCCGGACCGAGGCGATCGCGTCGTCGGGGGAGAGCGCGCCGGCGGTGATCCGGGTCTGGAGGAGGTTCACCTCCAGCTCGAGGGCCGCGAAGCGCCGGGTGAAGAAGGCCATGGCCTCGTCGGCCGGCACGTCCGGCACCTGGCCGACACTGCGCTCACCCTCGGCGGTGCGGACATAGACCGTGCCGTCGGGGTCCACCCGGCCGAAGGAAGCGGGGTCGCCAACGTTCCGCCCGCTCTCCGTCATGCATCCATCCTGCCCGATACGCTCGCCTGCGTGCTCGTTGCGTCTTTTCCCGCTGGGCCGTGGCAGACCAACACCTACGTCGTGGCCACGGACCGTGGATCGGAGTGCGTGATCATCGACCCCGGCATGGGCGCCGAGGTCGGCGTCGCGGACCTGGTCGCGGAGCACCGGCTGAAGCCGGTGGCGGTGATGGTGACGCACGGGCACCTCGACCACATGTTCGCCGTAGCCCCACTGTGTCGGGCCAACGAGGCCCCGTGCTGGGTGCACCCGGACGACCGGGAGCTGCTGGCCGACCCGCTGCGAGCCATGGGCGCCGAGACCCGGGCGCTGCTCGCCCAGCTAGTACCCGGTCACTCCGGGTTCGTCGAGCCGGACGAGGTGCGCGAGCTGCACGACGGGTCGACCGTCTCCGTGGCCGGGATCGACTTCCTGGCCGCCCACGCGCCCGGGCACACGCCGGGCTCGACGATGTTCGCCACGGGGAAGGACGACGAGCCACTGGTGTTCTCCGGCGACGTCCTGTTCGCCGGCTCGATCGGACGGACCGACCTACCCGGCGGCGACCTCGGGGCCATGGTGGAGAGCCTGCGGACCAAGGTGCTGCCGCTGCCCGACCCGGTGGTGGTTCTGCCCGGACACGGCCCGCGGACGACCATGGCCGCCGAGCGGGCGACCAACCCGTACCTGCGCCGGCTGGCCGAGGCGCGGCCATGAGAACAGCAAGGGGGACGACCCCCTTGGACCCCCGCCGCGACCGCAATGACACACGGGAGGTCGCGCGATGAGCCGGATCCGGCCGTTGTCCGGCTTCCCCGAGCTGACCCCGGAGGGCCGCGTCGTCGAGCAGGCTGTGCTCGACCGGTTGCGGGAGACCTTCGAGCTGCACGGCTTCGCCTCCATCGAGACCCGCGCAGTCGAGCCGTTGGAGCGGCTGGCCAAGCAGGGGGAGATCGACAAGGAGGTGTACGCCGTCTCGCGGCTGCATGCCGAGCCGGGATCGAGCGCCGAGCTCGGCCTGCACTTCGACCTCACTGTGCCGCTGGCCCGCTACGTGCTCGAGCACGCCCACGCGCTGGCCTTCCCGTTCCGGCGGTTCCAGATCCAGCCGGCCTGGCGCGGGGAGCGGCCGCAGGAGGGCCGCTACCGGGAGTTCACCCAGGCCGACATCGACATCGTCAATGTCGACCGGCTGGCCGCGCACCACGACATCGAGCTGCCCCTGGTCACCCTGGAGGCGCTGGAGCGACTGCACGTCGACCTCGGTCTGCCGCCGGTGCTGATGCGGGTCAACAACCGCCTGCTGGCCCAGGGCTTCTACCTCGGTCTGGAGATCGCGGACCCGCCGGCCGTGCTGCGCCAGGTGGACAAGCTGGACAAGATCGGCCCGGACCGGGTGGTCGAGCTGCTCGTCGATGACGTCGGGGTGAGCGAGGCCCAGGCCCAGGCCTGCGTACGCCTGGCCGAGATCTCTTCCGCTGACGGCTCCTTCGGCGACGCCGTCCGCCGCCTCGGGGTCTCCCATCCGCAGCTGGACGAGGGGATCGCGCTGCTCACCGACCTGGTGACCACCGCCGCCCGGCACGTGCCCGGCCGGCTGGTCGCCGACCTGAAGATCGCCCGCGGCCTGGACTACTACACCGGGACGGTCTACGAGACCGAGCTGGTCGGGTTCGCGTCGATGGGCTCGATCTCCTCGGGCGGCCGCTACGACTCGCTGGCCAGTGACGGCCGGACCACCTACCCCGGCGTCGGCCTGTCGATCGGGGTGACCCGCCTGCTGGCCCCGCTTATCGGCGCGGGCCGGCTCTCGGCGACCCGGCCGGTGCCGACCGTGGTGCTGGTCGCGGTGGAGTCCGAGGAGACCAGAACCGAGGCGATCGCGGTCGCGGCCCTGCTCCGCGGCCGCGGCATCGCCTGCGAGGTGGCCCCAGCGGCGGACAAGTTCGGCAAGCAGATCCGCTACGCCGACCGCCGCGGGATCCCGTTCGTCTGGTTCTCACGCCCAGAGGGGGGCGAGGTGAAGGACCTGCGCAGTGGCGACCAGCATTCGGCCGATCCCGAGGCGTGGCTACCGCCCGAGGAGGACCGGCGGCCCCAGGTGCGCTGGAACCCGTGACTACCGCGGTCTCGGCCGCCGAGGTGCTGCACCGCCGGCTGGCCACCCAGCGACTGCTCCCCGACCGCCTCGGCAGTCCCGCCGAGGTCGTCGGCCTGCTGACCGGCGTGCAGTCCCAGGAGTTCGGCCACGCCCTGTGGTCGCTGGGGATGCGGTCCACCGGCACCTACGCCGACGCCCAAGCGGCGTTCGACCGAGGTGAGTTCGTCCGCACCCACGTCCTCCGCCCGACCTGGCACTTCACTCTTCCGGAGGACATCGGCTGGCTGCTGGCGGTGACCTCGCCGCGGGTGCATCAGCTCAACGGCACCATGTACCGCAAGCTCGGGCTGGATCCCGCCGGGCTGGACCGGGCGGCGGGCGTGATCGTCGAGGCCCTGGCCGGCGGGGTCGCCCTCACCCGGGCGGAGCTCGGCCAGCGGCTCGGCACCAGCAGCCTGACCCTCATCTACCAGGTGATGAACGCCGAGCTGGAAGGTTTGATCGTCAGTGGGCCGGTGCGCGGGGCCCAGCAGACCTACGCCCTGATGGACGAGCGTGTGCCGCGGGAGTGTCGCCGGACCGGCGACCTGGCGGAGCTGGCGTACCGGTTCTTCGTCGGGCACGGACCGGCCAGCGTCCAAGACCTGGCCCGGTGGGCCTCGCTGACCCAGACCCAGGCGCGGGAGGCGACCGAAGCGGCCGCGCCGCGGCTGGCGGAGGAGACCGTGACCGGCGAACCGCTGTGGGCCGACCCGGCGGCGCCGGAGGCGCCGGGCGACGTCGCGTACGGGGCGCTGCTGCTGCCGCTCTACGACGAGCTGACGCTGACCTACCCGGCCCTGGGCTTCCCGGCCGCGGCCCAGCACCCGCACCGGGCTTGCGAGGACCAGTTCGTCGGCTCGGTGGTGCTGGGGGACGAGAATGTCGGCACCTGGCGGCGGACGGTCCGGGGCCGCACGGTCGAGGTCGAGGTGGCGCTGGCGCCCGGTCGCACGCCGGCCGACCGGAACGCCGTGGAGGCGGCGGCCGGGGCACTGGCCGCGTTCCTCGACCGAAGGCTCGACCTTACGATCACGGCGTGAGCACTTCCCCGGCCGGCCACACCGTCCTGGCCACGGCGGACAGCGAGCTGTTCACCTCTCTGCGCCGGCGTGCCACCTCGCGCGCGGATCGCTACGCGCTGGGCCGGGGACTGCGCCGGGAGGTCCGCCGCCGGAGCCTGGGGGATTGGTCGCCGCCGCCGGGACGCGCCGATCCGGTGGACCTGGTGATCGAGTCCCATGCCGGCCGGGTGCCGGACCTCGTTCCGATCCGGGTGGCGCGGATGGTGGCCTCGCCGTACGGCTTCCTCCGGGGCGCCGCCGTGGTGATGGCCGCCGACGTCGCCAGCCTGCCGGCCACCGGAATCACCCCCGTGGTCTGCGGCGACGCGCACCTGGGCAACTTCGGGTTCTACGCCTCGCCCGAGGGTGAGCTGGTGATCGACCTGAACGACTTCGACGAGGCGCATCCCGGGTGCTGGGAGTGGGACCTGCGCCGGCTGGTGGCGAGCGTCTGGGTGGCCGGTCGGGAGAACGGGGCGAGTGAGGAGCAGTGCGAGGCGGCCGTGCTGGCGTGCGTGGCGGCGTACCGGGCCGAGGTGCGGTTCCTGGCCGAGGAGCCGCTGCTGATGCGCAGCTACAACCGGCTGGATGTCGGTCGGCTGCACGAGACGGCGACCGAGAAGTCGCTGCGGGACGAGATCGAGCGCTCGGTCAAACGGGCCCGCAACCGGACCAGCGACCGGGCGTTGCCTCGCTTCACCATGGAGGTGGACGGTCGACGGCGGATCGTGGAGGAGCCGCCGCTGATCACCCGGCTGCCGGACGCCGAGGCCGAGGCGGTCGCCGAGGGCCTCGATGGCTACCTGCTGACGCTGGCCGCGCACTGGCGACGCGCGATCGGCGGCTACACCCTGATCGACGTGGCCCACAAGGTGGTCGGGGTGGGCAGCGTCGGCTTGAGGGCCTACGTGGCCCTGCTCGAGGGCAGCAGCGCCGATGACGTGGTCTTCCTGCAGCTGAAACAGGCGCGGCGGTCCGTGCTGGCCCAGTACGTGCACGGGGACTCCGCCTGGCACGCGCACCAGGGCCAGCGGGTGGTGGAGTACCAGCAGGCGCTGCAGACAGTGAGCGACCCGCTGCTCGGCTGGACCACGGTTGGCGAGCACCAGTTCTACGTGCGGCAGTTCCGCAACATGAAGGGCACGATCCCGCTGGATGCGATCGACGGCGCCGCCCTGGCCGACTACGCGGGCATCGTCGGCCACCTGCTGGCCAAGGGTCACGCCCGGACCAGCGGGGCGTCGATGATCGCCGGGTACGCCGGGGGGTCGGACAAGCTGGACCGCGCCCTGGCCCGCTTCGCCCGCGCCTACGCCGACCAGACCGAGGCCGACCACGACCGGCTGGTCAAGGCCGTGCGAGCCGGCCGGCTGCCGGTGGCGGACGGCGCGCTGGACCGTAAGGGCTCAGCCTTCCGGCCGACCTGACCGGCGGCGGGCGACCACCAGCGCGATCCCGAGAAAGGCGGCGCCGACGAGGAGGATTACGCCGGCACTGGTCGGGGTCCAGGTAAGCCCCGTCGGTGCCGAGCCTGGCTGGGGTGAGTAGCCCGGGCCCAGCTCGGCGGGTGCGGCCCCCGTCCGGGTGCCGCCGCAGGAGTTGGCCCACAGCACGCCGTCCTGCAGGTAGCCCAGTACCAGGTACGGGCCCGGCCCCTGCAGGTCCAGCCCACAGGCCGGGCCCTGGCTGGGGGTCTTGACGGTCTGGGTCGCCAGCGCCTGGCCCCGGAACACCCGGTCGACCGTGAAGGTGTAGGTCCGGGTGTCGCCCAGCGAGTGGTCGTCCGCAACGGTGCCGGTGAAGATCACCCCGGCGTTCCGGATCTTCTCCGGCTCGGAGTCCGTGACGCAGCTGCAGGCGTACGCGGGAGCGGGGGTGAGCCAAACGGCGACCAGAGCAAGCAGCACACCAGCCAGGGCGAGGGCGGCGGACCGCACGATCGCGGTCATTCTGGTCGCTGGCGAATCAGGGACAGGCCGACGATGGCCGCCGCGGTCGCGGCAAGGATCATGCCGACCAACGGCACCCACATGCCCATCCGTGCGTCCGGGGCGGTGTCGGAGAGAGGTGCCTGGCCGGCCCCCATGCCGGCGGGCGCGGAACCGGTGCGAGTGCCGCCGCAGAGGTTGGCGGTGAGCCCGGACTGCTCCTGGTCCGCGAAGACCAGGAACGGGCCGGGACCGCTGATCTCCAGACCGCAGGACGCCCCCGAGGCGTGGGTGGTGACGACCTGGGTAGATGTCGCCTGGCCCTTGAACACCCGGTCGACGGTGAAGGTCAGCGTCCGGGTCTGCTCGCGTGCGTCCACCCGGTCGTCGATGACGGTGCCGGTGAAGATCGCCTCCGCGTTCGCGGCGTGCTGGTCGTCGGAGGCGCTGAGGCAGGAGCAGGCGTACGCCGGGGCCGGTGACGCCCACAGTGCCGTAAGGGCCAGCACCAGGGCGGCCAGCAGGAGGGCGGCCGTGCGGAGGGGTTCTCGCCGGAGCTCGGTCACCTTGCCCGGCCCGGTCGCCAGAGCACCGCAAGCCCGGCGACCGCGATGGCGCCGACAGTCAGCAGCGCGATGCCGCCGATGGCCAGGCCGCGGGTGATCGTACGGTCGGCACCCGTGGCTCGCTCCTCGCGGTCGGAAGCGCCGGCCATCGGCACCCGCGGCGTGCCCAGCACCCGAGGTGCGTTGGCCGTCGGCAGGTTGCCCCGGCAGTTGTCGGTGATCAGCCGGGCGACCGCGTCGTCGCCGCTACCCTCCACACCCTGGATGGAGAAGATCACCCACGTGGTGCCCAGCTGCGGGGTCAGACCGCACTCCGTGCTCTCCCGTGGCGTGGCGACCACCTGCTCGGCATACACGCTGCCTTTGTATACGGCGTCGACCGCGAACCGGATGTCGGTCCGGGCGCCGTCGCCGCGGTCCACCTTGCGCAGCGCGGTCACGGTGCCCCGGAAGACGGCATCGGCCTGCCGAGCCGCCCGGGTGGGCGTGATCGGCGAGCACTCGCAGGCGAAGGCCGGCTGGGGGTTGCTGGCCGCGCCGAGCAGACCCAGCACGACGGCCGCCACGAGGGCGAGCAACCGAGGTGCGAGCCGACTCATCTGGCCAGTTTCGGTGGCGGTGGGGAGGAAAACAAGATCACCTCGATCCAGCGCGGTGCGTAGGATCAACCTCGCTCGATCCAGGGGAGAGGAAGGCACTTCGTTGATGCGCAGCCACGGCGCCGGCACGTTGCGGGCCGAGCACACCGGAACGACGGTCACGCTGGCCGGGTGGGTAGCCCGCCGGCGGGACCACGGCGGGGTGGCCTTCGTGGACCTGCGTGATGCGTCGGGGGTCGTCCAGGTGGTCATCCGGGATGAGATGCTGGCCGCGTCCGGCGCCCACGACCTGCGCAACGAGTACTGCATCCAGGTCACCGGGGAGGTCGCTCGGCGCCCGGAGGGCAACGCCAACCTGGATCTGCCGACCGGCGAGATCGAGGTGGTCAGCGCCGCTCTGGAGGTGCTGAACGTCTCGGCCCCGTTGCCGTTCCCGATCGACGAGCGGGTCAATGTGGGAGAGGAGGTGCGGTTGAAGTACCGCTACCTCGACCTGCGCCGCCCGGGCCCGGCGGCCGCTATCCGGCTGCGCAGCGAGGTCAACCGAGTGGCCCGCAACCTGCTGGCGGATCGCGGCTTCGTCGAGGTCGAGACACCGACGATGACCCGTTCGACCCCGGAAGGGGCCCGCGACTTCCTGGTGCCCGCACGGCTGCGGCCGGGCTCCTGGTACGCGCTGCCGCAGAGCCCGCAGCTGTTCAAGCAGCTGCTGATGGTGGCCGGGATGGAGCGCTACTTCCAGATCGCCCGCTGCTACCGCGACGAGGACTTCCGGGCCGACCGGCAGCCGGAGTTCACCCAGCTCG
>OCZS010000693.1_pt1 | contig 11423 bp, 10 predicted proteins | sample 1539071 | NCBI WGS metagenome assembly OCZS01 (sample SAMEA3113584, study PRJEB22503) | soil metagenome | reverse complement strand
AATGCAGCTGATGGCGGAGCACCAGGTCACGCATCTCGTGGTCGTCGACCACCACGGGCGGCCGAGAGGAGTCATCTCGACCCTCGACGTCGCCGACGCCCTCGCCGCGTAAAGGATCGGAGTGGTGCGGGCCTTTCGGCCCGCACCACTCCGCGCTCACCTGGGTTCGTCCGCTGTGACGGCGTGCGGTGGCAGGAACGTCTCGGTCTCGTAGCTGTGGACGACAGCCGCGGCATGGAGAGACACATGTGCCACCGGCGCGCCGATGGGATTGAGGGTGAGCAGCGTCGGAGCACTCCAGACGACATCGCCGACGACCGGCTTACGGATCTTCTCGCCGCGAAAGTCGCTGTACCCCGCGTGGTACACCGCGGTCATGGCGAGCGATGCCACCAGCGCAATCGACGCAACGACGACGGTTCCGCCCCGGCCTCGGAGACGTCTGCCCTCGAATGCCGCAAAGACGGCAAGGATGGGGAAGACCGAAAGAAGGAGTCCGTCGATCGCGCCGTAGAACACTCCCCGCCATGCGATCGCCGCCGCGAACTCGAGTCCCTTGGGATGGGGCGTCGCCTCGTCCGTCAGGTAGACGATCCCCACGAGGATTGCCGAGGACGCGAGGACGAGAGCGAGTGTGAGCCAGGGTCGGCGCGAGGCTAGACGGGCCAGCGGTATGCCGGTCGACCGGGCCCACACAGCGACGAAGGAGATCACGGCTGCCCCGTAGATCCCGTAGTAGACGTCTCGATTGATTTCGAGCCAGTCGGCGAAGACGAACGGCATCAGGAACGCGAGCATGAAGCCGCCGGCGAGCCACATCGACTGCCGGATCGAGGCTGTGGCCGTCACCCATCTGGCTCGTGGATCCCGGACAGCAGCTTGAGCGGTATGAGCTGTCATGTTCCATCACCTCCGTCCGCGAACGATCAGGACGGACGACGCCGCCTGGTGTGCCACGCGCTCCGAGACGGAGCCGAGCGCCTTGAGGCCACGGAGGCCGCGGCTGCCGAGGACGACGAGATCGCTTTCCGCAGACGCGGAGACGAGCGCTTCGACCGGGTGGTCGAAGACGCTCCGAACCTGCCTCGCGATCCGCCGCTGGATGGCGCCCGGCTCGATGTCGTCCTCGAGGCACGCGACGATTGGGATCAGCCTTGCCTCGAATCGAAGAGCGAGCGCCTCGGCAACGTCGTAGGCAGCCAGCGATTCATCCGAGCCGTCGAGGCCGACGACGATCTTGCTCGGGAAGGCACCCAGTGCGGTGCGGGCGACCAGGACCGAACACGGTGCCTTATGGATCAACTCGGTCGCGGTCGAGCCGATGAGGATTCCGACCGGCCGGCTGTGACCGTGCGAGCCCACCGCGACGAGGGTGGCGCCGGCACGGTCGATCTCATGGAGCAGCAGGTCCCACGGCCGACCCTCGCCGCGCTTGAGTATCGCAGTCCCGCCGAGGGCATCGCGCGCAAGCTCGAGGCGTTCCTCGGCAGTCGCGCGCAACGCAGCCTCGTCGACCATTGCGGGCGTCGCCGGGCCCACGCCGCCCACAAGGCCGGCGACGAGGTCGTAGGCACCCAACAGCGTGACCGGCCCCTGCGCCAGTGTCGCGGCCTGACGCGCCGCCTCGACCGATTCTGGCGAGCCGTCGATCCCGACGAGCACGCGCCCAAAGATCGAGGAGCCCAGCTGTGTTTTCTTTGTCTGTGCGGTCTCGGTATTCATGTTTCCTCCTTCAGGTGTCGGATGGCGGGCGAACGACGAGGACGGAGGACGCGGCGCGATGCGCGACCCGCTCGCTCACACTTCCGAGCGCTGCCGGCCCGTGAAGGCCACGGCTGCCGACAACCAGCAAGTCCGCCTCTTCTGAAAGGTCGACCAGCGCCTCAACCGGCTTGCGCTGATCGTCGACGACGTCCGAGTCGAGATCGCGAATCCGGTCGAGATCGATTGACTTCCCGCCCGTTGCCGCGACGAAGACCAACTCGGAGCCGAATCGCTCGGCGATGTCATTCGCCACCTCTGCTGCGGCCATCGAGTGATCCGAGCCGTCGACACCGCAGAGGATGCTCCCCGGGAAGGGCCCGAATCGCGGCCTGCGGGCGAGCAGAATTGAGCACGGAGCCTCGTGGAGCAGTGCGGTCGACATGCCGCCGAGCAGCATCCCGAGCATCCGGCTGTGTCCGTGCGGCCCGACCGAGACGAGCGTCGCGTCCGACCGACTCAGCTCATCGAGCAAGCTCGGAACCGGGTCGCCGGCAAGGAGGTGCGTGCTGCTCGGATGGACGGCGTCGACCGCCTTGTGAAGTGCGTCCCGTGCCGCTGCATCGAGCTCGCCCAGCACATGGGTCGCCGCGTAGCCGGCATGCACCGCGACGTTGACGTCCGCAACGGTGGCCAGGCGCAGCAGCCCCTCGGACGAGCGGAGGCGATCAGCCTGGCGGGCGGCCTCGAGCGACTCGGGCGAAGAGTCAACGCCGCAGACGATTCGGTCGAAGATCCCAGTGGCCTTGGGTGCTTGGACGAGCATCGGAACCTCCTCGTTTTGCACTCAGCGTCCCGGCGTTCGGGCTCCGGCGAATCCGGGCTCGCGCTGAACGGCGCTGCGGTAAAGCCGCTACCAGGTCTTCGGCGTGCGGCGCCTCTCCGCGCGCGCCACGCGGATCCGCGCGTCCACGGCAACACAGCCGTCGGGCCCCGCGATGACCGGATTGAGGTCGAGCTCGGCGACCTCGTGCAAGTCGTCGCCGAGAAGGGACAGCCTCTGCAGGAGATCCTCGAGCGCACCGGCGTCGGCGGCCTCCGCGCCCCGGAACCCGCGGACGAGTGCTCCGGCCTTCCCTCCCGTCACGAGCTCGTGGGCGTCGACGTCCGTCAGCGGCGCGATACGGAAGGCCGCCTGCCCGATCAACTCGGCAAAGACGCCGCCCGGGCCGAAGGCGACGAGCGGCCCGAAGACCGGGTCCTGGACGACCCCGGCGAGAAGCTCGGCACTGCCGCTGATGAGCGGCTGAACCAGGACGGGAAGGCCAATTCGCTCCGCTGCCTCGCGAACCTCCGCCTCCGACTCGAGACCGACGGCGACGCCGCCCGTCTCGGTCTTGTGTGCGCCCGGCACTGCGCTCTTGACGACTGCGGGAAGTCCCAGTTCGGCCGCCGCCGACACAGCCTCGGCTGCCGTCTCGGCCACACGCTCGGGAACGACGGAGATGCCGTAGGCCTCCAGCACGGCCCGGGTCTCGGCCGGATCGAGCCACGCCTCCTCACGCCCCTCGAGAGCAGCGGCGACAACGTTGCGAGCCGCATCCCGATCGACCCCTTCGACGGCCGGAGTTGAACCGGCGGGGCGACGCAACCATTCCGCCCGCGCTGCCGCGATTCCCAGCGCGCGACCGGCGGACTCCGGGTAGGCGAAGTTGGTGACTCCCGGCGGCAGGGTCATCGCTGCTCCGGAGATGAGGGAGGCGAGCACGGGCTTCTCCGCACCGGCCGCCGCGCGCCCCACCGCGTCGGCAACGTCCTGAGCCGAGGCGACAACCGGCGGCACGAAGAGGACGATGACAGCGTCGATGCCAGGGTCGGCGAGGACATACGGCAGCACCTGCTCGTACGTTGCCTCTGTCGCCGAGCCCAGCATGTCCACGGGGTTCGACACGCTCGCTTCGGCCGGGAGAACCCCACGGAGGGCCGCCGCGGTCTCCGGCGAGAGCGCCGGCAACTCCAGCCCGGCGGCCTCGCAAGCGTCCGCGCAAAGGATCCCGAGACCTCCCGCATTCGTGAGGACGGCGACGCGCCGGCCCCGAGGAAGCGGCTGCGTCGAGAGGAGGGCTGCGGCGTCGATCAGCTCTCCGAGCGTGCGCGCCCGAATCACGCCGGCCTGGTGGAAGAGCGCGTTCACTGCGGCCTCGGAGCCTGCGAGGGCGGCCGTGTGCGAGCTCGCTGCTCGCGCTCCGGTCGCAGTCGTACCGCTCTTCATCGCCAGGATCGGCTTCGTTCGTGCGACGCGGCGCGCGATTCGTGCGAACCGGCGAGGGTTTCCGAACGACTCGAGGTAGAGAGCGACCACGCTCGTGTCCGGGTCGTCCTCCCAGTACTCGAGCAGGTCGTTCGACGAGACGTCGGCCTTGTTTCCGACCGAGACGAAGGCCGAAAACCCCAGCCCTCGCTCCCCGGCCTTCTCGAGCAGGGCGAGCCCGAGCGCGCCGCTCTGCGACGAGAAGCCGATCGGCCCGGGCGGCAGCGCGCGCGGCCCGAACGTCGCGTTCAGCTGCGGCGCCGCGACCGCGATGCCGAGGCAATTCGGGCCGATGAGCCTCCCTCCGTGGGAACGCACCACCTCCAGCAGGCGCTCCTGACGTTCCCTGCCCTCCTCGCCGACCTCCGCAAAGCCAGCAGAGATCACGCACACAGCCTTCGTTCCGAAGTCCAGCGCCTCCTCGACCGCGGAGAGCACATGGCGCTCGGGGACGCAGACCACGACCAGGTCCGGCGTTTCGGGCAGCTCGCTCGTGGAGGGGTAGCCGCGCACGCCGGCGACCGCTTCGCCGGCGCGGTTCACCGGGTAGACGACCCCGGTGAACTCGCCCTCGACGATGTTGCGGAACAGCCGGCCGCCGATCGCGTCACGGCGGCGAGAGGCGCCGAGCACGGCAACGCTCGATGGAGCGAAGAACGGCCGAAGTGAGGCGGCGGCTGCGAGATGGTCCCGCCGATCGATGCGATCGAGGTACCTCGCTGTCGGCGCGATCGGGAAGCTCACCTCGAGTTCGGAGCCCGTCAGCGTGCGTGAGATCTCGAAGCCCGCCTCCTCGAACACCTTCAGCATCGGCCGATTCTCGGCGAGGACTTCGGCGACGAACCCCTCGATGCCGGCTTCAGCTGCCCTCTCGGCGAGGCGCTCAAGCAGCCTCGGCCCGATCCCTCGACCTTGATGCTTGTCCGCGACGGTGAAAGCCACCTCTGCCGCCCTGGTGTCCCGGAGCCGCATGAAGACGGCGTGGGCGACCAGCGCGCCCTCGAGCTCGCCGATCAGCGAACCGCACTCGATCCAGTCCGGGTCGAGAAACGGATCCACGAGCTTCCGCCCGACCGACGGCAGACCGTGGAAGCGATGGTAGAGGCTCGCCTTCGAGAGGCCCGCGAGGAGGCCGGCGAGCGCCGGGCCGTCGGCCTGGCCGGGTGAGCGCAGACGAAGGGAGGTCCCGTCGCGAAGAAGTACGTCGAGCGCGTCCGGGGACGCGCTCAACGTTGCTGCCTGTGGCGCGCTAACCGGTCGCGACAAGCGTCTCCTTGCCGGCCTCGAGGTGCACCGGGTGCCCGGAGAGAACGACTTTCAGGGCGTTCGTCGTCGCCGCGTCGGCGAAGGTCTCGTACGCCTCCATCGTCTCGTCGAGCTCGAAGCGATGGGTGGCGAACGGCGTTGGGTCGAGCCGTCCCTCAGCGATCAGCTTCATCAGCTTCGGTGTCGTGAAGGTGTCCACGAGCCCTGTCGTGATTGTGACGTCCCGGATCCACAGCCGCTCGAGGTGAAGTGTCGCAGCGTGGCCGTGAACGCCGACGTTCGCGACCCGGCCTCCCGGCCGGATGAGCTCGGCGCAGAGCTCGAAGGTCTCCGGAACGCCGACAGCCTCGATGGCGACGTCGGCACCGAGCCCGTCTGTGAGCTCCATGACCGCTGCAACCGGATCGACGGCGCCGTTCTGGATCGTCACATCCGCGCCGAAGGCGCGAGCCTTTTCGAGCCGCGCCTCCGCGATGTCGAGCACGACGATCAGCCCCGGGGTGAACAACTTTGCGGTCATCACCGCGGCGAGGCCGATCGGCCCGGCGCCGACGATCGCGACGGTGTCGCCCGGCTCGACTCGGCCGGCGAGCACGCCGACCTCGTACGAGGTCGGGAGGATGTCGGCAAGGAAGATCACGTCCACGTCGGTCAGCCCTTCCGGGATCTTGTGGACGGATGTGTCTGCGAAGGGAACCCGTGCGAGCTCGGCCTGAAGGCCGTCGATGAGATGGCCGAAGATCCAGCCGCCGCCGCCGGTGCAGAGGCCGTAGCGCGCCTCCTTGCAGAAGCGGCAACGCCCGCACGACGTGATGCAGGAGACGAGTACCCGGTCGCCGGGAGCAAGCGTCGAAACGGCAGCGCCCACCTCGACGACAGTTCCGACGGCTTCGTGGCCGAGGATGCGGCCCGGCTCGACCTCGGGGACGTCGCCCTTGAGGATGTGCAGGTCGGTTCCGCAGATCGTCGAGGTGTCGACGCGGACGATCGCGTCCGTCGCGGCCTCGATCCTCGGGTCGGGCGCGGTTTCCCACGTGCGCTGGCCGGGCCCGTGGTACACGAGCGCCTTCATGGCTCCTCCTCTCTACCGCTAGGCGAGGCCCGGCGGGTGGATGCTGCGGAGGGCGCGGGTCGGATCGCGCTGCCCCAGGTCGGTGCGAATCCCTTGCAGGAGCTCGACGAGCTGCGGGTTGGTGCCGAAGTCGGCCCAGAGCCCGGCAACGACGCAATGGTCGTCGGCCCAGAAGGGACACGTGTCGCCCGGGCACGCCCGTGGCCGCCCAGCCGCGTAGTCCAGTTGGCAGATGCGTGTTTCCATGACCGCAGCGTCGCCGCCCGGAACCAGGGTGCCATCCGTGGCCTCGCGGCTCTCCGGTGTGGGGAACTACCGAGCGTGGTGCGCGCCGCGACGCACTCCGAGCTCGACCTCGACCTCACGTGCACCCGTCTCGTCGAGCAGGCCTGGCGGCGGCTCAGTCGACAGACCGAAGTGCTCGGCGAGGAACGGCGCCAGGTAGCGGCCGGCGATCTTGCCCGGTGGCCACCACAGCGGCTCCATTTCGACCTCGGACGAGCCGTCCAGGACGTCAGATCGCAGGAATCGTGGGCTCAGACCGGTCAGGAGGAGCCCGCGGAGCACGGGTCGGAACGGCCGCGGCTCGATCTCAACCCCAGCGAGTGCCGCGATCCACTCCGCTGCGGCGTCGGCCTGCTGCGCTGCGATCCCGCCCTGCTTGATCGGGAACGCGGTCATGTCACCGACCGCGAAGACGTCGTCCCGCCCTTCGACACGTCCGCGCTCGTCGACGGGAACGAACCCGCGGCCGTCCTGCCGAATCCCGGGAATCTGTCGTCCTTCGGGCACCGGGATGGAGACGACCTGCTGCGTCCGGATCGCCCGCCCCGGGACGACGACGAGCGCGCCCTTGCGGAAGACGACCGGCGTCGTCTGCGCGTGGACGGCGATGTTGCAGCCGGCCAGCACCTCAGCCACGGTCTCGGAGGCGGCCGTTCCGAAGATCGCGAGCGGACTGGCTTCGGGCGTCACGAGACTCACCTGAACCTGTGTGGCTCCGCGATCCTCGAGAACCGTCTTCGTCATCAGGGCGAGCTCGTAGAGGGGAAGCGGCCACGCCGCCTGGGTCGGCAGTGCAAATGTGATCGACCCAAGCCGACCGGCGGACGCGGCATCGAGGACCTCGGTGAGCTCCTCGCGTTCCTCTCGTCCCCGGAAGGTGAGCCCTCCGAGCACTCCCTGGCGTGTGCGCACGCCGACGGCGAGGACGAGCACCTCCCACGGAACTTCGCGGCTGTCGACGGTGCGGGCTCGCCGCCGCCCGAGATCCACACTTTCCAGCGCACCCGGCGTGAACCGGGCTCCGGCGAGCTCCACGAGCCTCCCGACGGGGAATGAGCGAGCCTCGCCCTTTCCGAACGGCTCCGCAACGGCTAGCGGCCGGTAGACGAAGTCGGTCTCCGGAGCGAGCACCTCGATGTCGACGCGCTCTTCGGCCAAGGCCTTCAGAGCGAGAGTCGCCTCGAGCGCGGCAACACCGGCGCCGGCGATCAGGACGTGAAGGGGTCCCTGCATGACGCGCAGAGTCGTCCGAAGTCGTCCCCCCGCCATCCGTGGCAGCGCGGCTCCATGGTTCGGCTTACTACCGAGCGGCCACCGAAGCACGACGCGCGACGACGACGCCGGCACGCCACCCTGGCGCTCGTCCTCCCGTCGGCGGGCTGATCGACTCGGCATCGAGGCCGCACCGGGCGATCAACCACGCCACTGCCGAGTTCGAGTTCCACATCTCCCCCGCGCCGAGCTCGTCGCGTCCCCAGACCGGTGTGGGCACCGACGGCACGAGATCGAGGACGCGCCGGGCAAGCTCCGGTTCCTTAGTGAGCCGTCGGGGGCTCTCGACGGCCTCCCCGATGTCCGGGATCACCCCACCGGCCCAACGCCGGAGCTCGTAGCGGAAGATGCGGAAGCGCCCGGCGGGGTAAGTGCCGACCGGCCCGCCGGCGACGACCCCGCGCTCCTCGCCGTCCCCGCGGAGAACGGGAGCCGACTCGATCACGAATCGGCCTTCCGGCACCCGGACGACGAGAGCCGAGTGGTAGAGGTCGCGCGGCGGGCGACGCTGGAGCCGAGCAGCCAGGAACTCGAAGATCTGTCCGTTCATGCGAACGGAATGGCCGCCGGCGCCGAGCGGCAGCCAGTACAAATCCACACCTGACTCACCCGCATTTGCCTGCATGCCGGAAGGATCTCCCGACACCCACCGACCCGCATCCGCAGGCAAGGCGGATCACGTTGCGGGGAACTACTCGGCGGGGCGGCCAATTCATGCAGTCTGGGTGATGTCTCGCCGCGATCGGCGAGTTTCGATGGATCGGACCCCAGCAGGAGGACTGAATGCCGGACGCCACCACCGAGTTCTTCAGCGCTCTCGAGGCGCGCCGCCACGAGCCGTTGCTCGAGAAGGAGCGGGGCACGCTGCGCTTCGACCTCACAAGCGGCAAGCGCACGACGCGCTGGCTCATCGAGATCGAGGACGGCGACGTCTCGATCTCCCATCGGAATGCGAAGGCCGACTGCGTCGTGCGGGTGAAGAAGTCACTCTTCGACGGGATCGCGACCGGACAGCAGAACGCCATGACAGCAGTGCTCCGCGGGGAGGTCGGCATCGAGGGAGACGTGACACTGCTGGTGCACTTCCAGAAGCTGTTCCCCGGCCCCGAAGGGGAGAGGTCATGAGCGACGATCTCGTCAAAATCCTCGACGGCAACACCTTCGTCGTCAGCGACTCCCGCGGGGACATCGAGGCATCGATGACCGATCCGACGGGCCTGTTCTCGTTCGACAACCGTTTCCTCTCGACCTGGGTCTTGACGGTGAACGGCGAGCGCCTCAATCCGCTCTCGGTCGACGACCTGCAGTACTTCGAGACGCGTTTCTTCCTCGTTCCGGGGATGGGCACCGTCTACGTCGACTCCAAGCTTTCGGTGATTCGCCGGCGCGCCGTCGGAGACGGCTTCCACGAGGAGCTCACGATCCTGAACCACGACGAGCAGCCGGTCGACCTGACCATTCGCATCGATGCCGGCAGTGATTTCGCCGACCTGTTCGAGGTCAAGGACGCACTCCAAAAGAAGGGGCGCTACTACACGAAGATCGAGAGGAAACGACTCGTGCTCGGGTACAAGCGCGAGTCGTACGAGCGGGTGACCAGCATTTCCGCGTCGGCTCCCGCCAAGCTCGACAAGAAGGGGCTGACCTTCACCGTCCGCATCCAGCCCCAGGGATCGTGGACCACCGACCTCGACGTGGTCACAGCCGCCGGTGCAGGTGGAACCTACGCCCGACCCAAGTACGAGCGGGGCAAGAGGCAGGCCAGACCAAACATGGAGCGGAGCCTGCAACGGTGGCTCGACGACGCCCCGCGCCTCGAATGCGACTGGGACTCGCTGAAGGCGACCTACCGCCGCAGCCTCGTCGATCTGGCTGCTCTGCGCTTCTCCCCGCCCGTCATCGGCGGGAGAAGAACACTGCCGGCCGCAGGGCTTCCGTGGTTCATGACCATGTTCGGCCGCGACAGCATCTTCACGAGCCTTCAGGCGCTGCCGTTCACGCCCGAGCTCGCCGCGACGACGTTGAAGGCTCTCGGGGACTGGCAGGGGAGCCGTGTCGACGACTTCCGGGACGAGGACCCCGGCCGGATCCTCCACGAGATGCGCTACGGCGAGCTGACGGCCTTCGAGGAGCGTCCTCATTCCCCCTACTTCGGCTCGGCCGACGCCACGCCCCTCTACGTCGTCCTCCTGGACGAGTACGAGCGCTGGACGGGAGACCGTCGCCTCGTGCGAGACCTCGAGCAGGAGGCTCGGGCTGCGCTGAAGTGGATTGACGAATACGCGGACCTGATGGGCAACGGGTACGTCTGGTACCGGCGTCGTAACGAGGAGACCGGCCTCGAGAACCAGTGCTGGAAGGACTCGTGGGACTCGATCTCGTACCGCGACGGCCGGCTCCCTGGGTTCCCGCGGGCGACCTGCGAGCTGCAGGGCTACGCCTACGACGCGAAGGTGCGCGGCGCCCGGCTGGCGCGGAGCATCTGGAAGGACTCGGCCTTCGCCGACGAGCTGGAGCGGGAGGCGGCCGAACTCAAGCGGCGCTTCAACCGCGACTTCTGGGTCTCGGATGGGGAGTACTTCGCGCTGGCGCTCGACACCGAGGGCAACCAGGTCGACTCGCTGACCTCGAACAACGGCCACCTCCTGTGGAGCGGCATCGTCGACAAGTCGAAGGCGAAGGCCGTTGCCCGCCACCTGCTCGGGCCGCAGCTCTTCTCCGGCTGGGGCGTCCGGACGCTGGCCGAAGGTGAGGGGCGCTACAACCCGATCGGCTACCACGTCGGAACCGTCTGGCCGTTCGACAGCTCGTTCGTGGCCTGGGGCCTCCGGAACTACGGCTTCAAGGAGGAGGCCGCCCAAGTCGCCGCCGGGATCCTGGACGCCGCGGAGTTCTTCGACGGCCGGCTCCCGGAGGCGTTCGGCGGGTACGGGCGCGGAGTGACCAAGTACCCGGTCCAGTATCCGACCGCGTGCAGCCCTCAGGCTTGGTCGACCGGAGCCCCGCTGCTCCTGCTTCGCACCATGCTGGGGCTGGAGCCGATCGGCGACAACCTCGTTGTCGACCCCATGCTTCCCGAGAGCATCGGACTGCTCGCACTGCTCGACATTCCGGGGCGCTGGGGCCGGGTCGACGCCTTCGCACGTGGGCGTGTCCCGCCCGCTCCGCTGCGTGCTGGTCGGCGTTCCGGGGCCGGCGTCTAGACGCGGAGCCGCGAGAAGATGCCGGAGGGACTCGCGGCGCCAGGCCGCGAGAAGTTGAGCGCGAACGTCGGCATTGCCCTTTCGGGTGCGTGAGGGCCATCAGGCGCGCGTCACGGCGGCGAGATCGCACGGCCGGCGTAAACGAATGCATCTCGTCCTGGCCGGGCTGGATCACTCCGTATGACGACTCCGGTACCTCATTCCATGCGCCCGGGAGCGCATCGCCGAGGGGCTCGGACACGACGAGCCGCGCCTCGTCCCCCACCTCTCACAGGAGCTTGTTCTCCGGGTACACGGCCCGCAGCGTGCGAAC
>OCZS010000692.1_pt1 | contig 11426 bp, 10 predicted proteins | sample 1539071 | NCBI WGS metagenome assembly OCZS01 (sample SAMEA3113584, study PRJEB22503) | soil metagenome | reverse complement strand
ATCAATGGTGAGAAAGGCACCGTTATTTTACAAAATGCTGAGACGATACGGCTAATATCCAAGGATGGCAAGCTGTTATCAGTGACTGAAGTAAAAGTGGGCGATGAGGTACTGGGTTTTGCCAAGCAACCCGGGGGTCGACACTTCGGGATGGAAGTTGACGAATTTATTGTCGAGAAATAATATTACTAGTATTCTTCAAGGATGACTTTTTGTTTTATCCATAATTTAATAAAATGATATACTTTAATTCGAAGGAACTTATGTTATTAGCTATAGTGGGCGCTTGATATCTTAAGGCGAAAAGAAAGGTATACACACACTAGCAGATCTATATGGGTTCTGGAACCGAAAAATGCAACTTTAACAAGCCAGGAGCAATAACTACACGGTCGATAATATCTTTCCGGAAGAGGCAAGGAAGATTAGACTGAATCTTGTGAGTAACCTCTTAAATAATTTGATGTTATATATCTAAGGCACCATGGCTTCAAATATCGAGGACGCATCTGACAAAATTAAGGCTGGTGCAAAGGCTACAGCCAGTAAGGCGTCAGATACCGATAGAGACATGGATCGAGAATACGACAAGGAGATGTACAAGGAGAAGTTCAAGGAAAAGATGGACTAGGACTTGGATTTGGGCTCCGGTTTTAGGGTTCATCTATCACCTTCTCCTTTCTTTTCCTTGCATTAATTAAGAATTCGCTAAATAGCTGTAACTTTTCTCAATTCAATGTTAATTCATGTGCTGATAATGAAAAAGGAGCAACATATTCCTAACGTGATATCCCTCTTAAACGGAAACGTTGTGGCCGTCTCTCAACAGCTATATTCATTGTTGGATTCTCAAGCAGAAAAGTTACACTTATGCAGTAGAGCAGTATTAACTGAGGATACATAGCAAACACTTTAGCTAGAAATTGGCAAACGCAAATGAATAAGAGTGTTATGTCTTCTGCATAAAACAGATGTATATACATTGGGTATGAAAGGTTTCGACGACGAAAGAGATCAGACAAACTGCTAACTGACATATCCACCTTTGACATAGATCCAAATCGATACTTAGCAAAAAATTGGTAGGCTTCTCATTCTTCTAGCTCATTTTTGCAAGCTGAAGGCATAGCTTCTTTTTAGTCCGTTGTTTATTACTTTAAAGTATGGGGTCTTTGGACGAATCACCAAAGCATGCAGACAGTATCAAATCATGCTTGTCCAACAAGAAATCGCAAACCAAATAGCTGTCGGCAATTGTAGGGACGCCCTGCAGAGACTCCCTGCAGATTCTGTCCAGTTGACGGTAACTTCGCCACCTTATAGAAACGCAATCGACTACGATAGCCATGCTTCGGGAAGTGGCGCCTATTATCGAGGTAAGCTAAACTTGGATACAAGCGATTATCTCAATGACATGGCAGATATCTTCGGTGATAAGGTCTATAATGTGACAAAGGAAGGCGGCTACTGCTGCATTGTCATCGCAAATGAAGTTGTTAATGGAACGATAGTCCCCTTACCTCACATGCTGCTGTCCAGGCTTGTACAGCCCTTTGGAAAATGGAACCTTCATGAAGAGATCATTTGGCATAAAGTGACCGGTGGTACAAATCGATATGGATCCTTCATCATACATCCCTATCCCAAGTACTACCGCGCAAACATTATGCATGAATTTATCTTGATCTTACGCAAGGGAGATGTCAACAGCGGCCGAACAAAAAGGATAGAGATTCTTCCTGCGACACATGAAGAATGGACGAGAGAAATAGCCAACTCAATTTGGCATATTGCTCCAGTGCCACCGGGCTACATTGATCATCCATGCCCATTTCCAGAAGAAATCCCATATCGCCTGATGAAATTGTATTCATACGAGAACGACCTAATACTTGATCCTTTCAACGGAAGCGGGCAGACTACAAAGGTAGCTCATCACTTTGGCCGTCGCTACGTCGGGATCGATTTAGTAAAAGACTATGTTGAGCTAGCCAAATCTAGGATAGAAAGGGAACCTGTCCACATACGAAATGAGGCCCTCGTTGCTAATTGGAGAAAAATCCCGTCTCACTATACTAAGAGAAGCTAAGATGTAGATATCGTGTATGACTACCAAAATCATTGTGGCATGAACGAATGACTTTTCCGGCAGCTTGAGCTATACGGATGCAGGAAGGCAACTTGACCTGCTCTATCAATAAAAAGACAGAAGGTATCAATTGCATGCTCGCGCAACTTATAACGTTAAACACCGGTGTTGTTTGCTAGCAATATCACACCCTTAATAAGGCGTGTTGGTTAAACATATTCATGTCCGCTGCAACTGCAGGATCCAAAAGTCCAAGGCAGCACCGATGTAGCATTTGTGGCAGGGTTTTTGACTCGGCAGAAGTTCTTGAAGCTCATAAGAGAATAGATCACGGCTCACATAGCTCACCACCTGCAGGCGTAGGATAAAACAAACAATTAATTTCACCTCTCTGCATAGCCGGTGACTTGGCCGTAAGGATTTGCGTATCAATAGCGCCGAAAGATTCAAAATCAATTGAAAAAGAAGCAGATCGTGCCTTTGGGCTGGGAGCCGATTATGTAGAAATTCGGTTCGACTTCCTTAATCCTGACCTCTTACCTGAGGCCCTAGAAGCTGCAAAAGGCATAAGGGATAGGACAGTCTTTACTCTGCGATCGAGAAGCGAGGGAGGCATGTTTGCTGGCAGCGAAGCGAGTCGATTGCATTGGCTGTACAGACTAGCGGAGCAAGAACCGATGCTGCTTGACGTAGAGCTTGATACTCTTAAAAAAAATGACGAGCTGGCGGACTTTTTAGAGAAGAAAAAGAGCCCTCTGCTTGTATCGTGGCATGACTTTGAAAAAACGCCACCAAGTGATGCTATCGCTGATGTGCTTTCCGAGATGCGGACCTATAGCAACTACGTCAAGATTGTGACTGCGGCACATAGCATCGAAGATTCGTTGAGGCTGCTAGAATTGTACGAGACGGCAATAGGGTTATACCCAATCTTTTTTGCCATGGGTGAGGCAGGTGTGATATCAAGACTATTCTGCACTCTGATTGGTAACGCTCCATTCACTTACGCAAGCCTCGATAAAGCTGTTGCTCCTGGACAATTAACGGTCCGGCAGATGAAAAAACTGTACGACATGATGAGAGTTGGTAAAATATAATCTGTCTATGACCTCTAGCATCTCCTCAGTGCTTATTGGAAAGTACTTACACAAGATGAACGAGAGACGTATATACATTCACTCACATATGTGTGTCCCCTACTCATAACTGTCAGCAAATCCTCATTCAATCGAATCTGAATTCCTTTCAGTGACTTCTTCTACGGTATATATGTGATAGGCTGGCAATACTGGCAACAGACGATATGCAGGGTTCAACTAAGACTTATTGTATTATAGGCGATCCGATCCATCACTCACTGTCGCCTGCTATGCAGAACGCAGCTTTTGCAGCAAAAGGTCTCAACTGCACATATATTGCATTTAGGGTTCCGGAGGCTGAGCTGAAAGAGTCGGTTGAGTCCTTGCGCAGCATAAACATTGCTGGATTCAATGTTACAGCTCCGCACAAGACACAAGTTATGAAATACCTTGATGAGCTCGAAGGTACAGCAAAGAAGGCAGCAGCAGCAAATACGGTTAACAACATAGAGGGTATATTTAGAGGATACAATACCGATGTCTATGGCTTTATCGAGCCACTGCGCAAGCGCCAGGTTGATTTCCGGAGTATGCATGTGCTGCTGCTTGGATCCGGTGGGGCCGCGCGGGCGGTGGTAGTTGCCCTTGCAGAAGCGGAGAACGGCGTAGCCAAGCTTATAATTGCAAATCGTGACGTGCAGCGAGCAAACGAACTTGCCAAGCTAGCGTCTGACCTTGGCATGAAATGTGAGCTAGTGCCGCTGGACAGAGCACAGGACTCCTCGCCTACGTGCGATCTGATAGTTAACGCGACAACATTAGGAATGAACAACGAATCTAGCGTAATCGATTATCAGCATATCCAGAAGGGAAGTATAGTCTACGATATCGTGTATCGTCCAATGGTCACCGACCTGATCGAAAATGCAAAATATGCACAAGCAAGCGTTGTATACGGCTATGAAATGCTTATCGAGCAGGGTGCAAAGGCATTCGAGATATGGACCGGGTTGTCTGCTCCTAGGGATGCTATGAAAAAAAACCTGCTAGGACTCTTTGGTGAACCGATGTGACCACAATCAGAAGGGCAAGAGCGATAGTGCATGGTGCAATTTCGATAGTGAACGCCATAGCTACCGGAAAGGGATCCGCACTTGGCATATCATTGAAAGTTACGGTCGAAGCTGAACTCCAAAAGGGACAAGGCCTTAGGTTAATCACAGGGAGGAATGCTGACAGGCTGATAAGAAATATTATTCAAAACACAATGCCGAAAGAAATTATCGAAAATAACATGATAAGTATAAGAGTCGATTCAGAAATTCCAATTGGGTATGGGCTCAAGAGCTCCAGTGCAGTGTCAAATGCTGTTGCGCTTGCATGTAGCCAGATGGCAAGAGACGAGGACATTAACGATTATACAATACTTGAAGTGGCTGCCCGTTCCTCGCTTGAAGCCAAGGTCTCACTGACAGGAGCATACGATGATGCTACCGCCTGCTACTTTGGGGGCTTTACTGTCACTGACAACTACTCTAGACGGCTAATCCACAAGGAGAGGGCGCCGGAGAACCTTTATGCAATCATCATTTTACCGAGCAACACTCAAAGAGGGGACGTGCGCAAGCTGAGGAACCTGTCTGAGTTCTTCATTGATGCTTTCGGTTTTGCAGAGTCAGGTCAATACTGGAAGGCAATGAAACTTAACGGAGTCCTTGCCTCTGCTGCACTTTCATCAAGTTATTCACCTGTAATGACTGCCATGGAGCATGGGGCACTATCTGCAAGCATATCGGGAAATGGTCCCTCCATTGCTGCTGTAGGATACGAAGACTCAATTGAAGCCATAGTTGCTGCCCTGTCAAAATTTGAGGGGAGAATAATTGTTTCCAAAGTAAATAACGAGAAGGCAAATGTGAACATCATAAATGACTAGTATAGTAGTAAGGAGATCTAGGTTAGATGGAAGCATGCGCTGCCCATCTAGTAAGAGCTACAGTCACAGGGCAATAGCAATTGCCTCGCTTGCTGATAGGCATTCTACAATAACACATGTACTAATGGCCCGCGATACCCTAGCGACCTTAACCGGCTGCTGCGCTCTCGGAGCAGACATAAAATATGACGCTACAAAGATGCACATAAAGGGCCACAATAGCTTTACTCCACCTGAAAATGTAATAAATGCAGAGAATTCTGGAACCACAATAAGGATACTTGCTGCCATGGCTGGCCTCGTGAGAACCGGCTACACGGTACTGACTGGAGATGAAAGTCTCCGGAATCGCCCTATGCAGCCTTTACTAGATGCTCTGCGACAGCTAGGCGTGGCAGCTTATTCCACAAAGGAAAACGGAACGGCGCCCCTTATAGTAAAGGGTGGAGGAATAAAGGGAGGGACAACTGTAGTTGACGGCAGCATTTCAAGTCAATTCATATCAGGTTTACTGATTGCTAGCATTTACGCTGATTCGGAGATCGTAATGAAGATAAGGGGCAACATAGTCTCCAAGCCCTATGTCCATGCCACGCTTGCTACAATGAAGCACTTTGGAGTTTCTATTGAGCATAGTCCAGATATGCTTGAATACTACATCAAGAGCGCAAGATACCATGGCACGAGATTTGATGTACCAAGCGACTTTTCAACTGCCGCGCTTATACTTGCCGCCGGTGCGCTTGCCGGAGAAAAACTCAGGGTAAATGGGCTCAACTTTGAAATGCCACAGGGTGATTCCGCGATTATAGACATCTTGAAGAAAATGGGATGCAAGATAAAAGTGGACGAAGAAAAGGGTGAGGCAACTATCAGTGGTGCCGACAGATTAGAAGGCGGGGACTTTAATCTATCCGACACACCTGATCTCCTGCCGGTTGTTTCAATACTTGCACTCAAGGCAACGTCTCCGGTCACAATAACAGGCGTGGCTCATGCAAGGGTAAAGGAAACAGATAGGGTGTCAAACATCGCAGCCGAGCTCCTAAAGTTTGGCGCGCAGATCAAAGAGTTTCATGATGGGCTAAAGATAACTGCCCCTCTACCAATAAAAAATGCATTGCTTGAAGCGCACAACGACCACCGACTTTTTATGGCCTTTACAATTGCTTCTATGATGACTGAAAAATCGATAGTAGCTGGAGCTCAATCTGTAGACGTTTCGTATCCGAATTTTATTTCCGATATGAAAAACATCGGAGGAAGAATATCACCCGCCCCTGATAGAGAATAACAAAAAGCCAATATATAGAACAGGCTCAAGTGCTCTCTAATAGAGATGGGTGGCAGTATGATAGGAGAGCGGTTTGTCGCCATGAGCTTTGGTGAGAGCCATGGAAGGTGTGTCGGGATAATTGTAGATGGTTGTCCTGCTGGCCTGCCTCTAGAGGAAGCCGACATACAGCTACTGCTTGACCTAAGAAAGCCCGGCCAGTCGGTTATAACCACACAGCGAAAAGAAGAAGACAAAGTCGAGATTCTGTCTGGTCTCTTCAATGGTTTTACCACAGGGGCCCCAATATGCATGCTTATATGGAACAGTGATTCAGATGCAAAGCCTTATGAGATGATAAAAAACATTCCACGGCCGGGACATGCAGACTATCCTGCTATGGTAAGATACGGTGGTTTTGCAGACTATAGGGGGAGTGGAAGGTTCTCCGGAAGGCTGACGGCCACTCTTGTGATGGCCGGCGCTATAGCCGCCAAGCTTTTAAAAATAACGCTAGGCATTGAGACGGTGGCTTATACTACCGAAATAGGTAGCATCAGAGCACGCAATATAACCAAAGAAAACATAGCTACTAGATATGATAACGAAGTGAGATGCCCCGACTTTCAAGCCGCTCAGAGCATGAAAGAGGCGATCCTGCAGGCAAGAAAATCAGGCGACTCGCTGGGCGGGATAATTGAATGTATTAGCAGCGGCCTGCCGGTCGGCATGGGCGAGCCCATATTTGCATCACTTGAGTCAGATCTCAGCAGGGCCTTATTTAGCATACCTGCAGTCAAAGCTGTAGAGTTCGGTTCTGGCTTTGCAGGCAGCAAAATGCATGGCTCTGAAAATAACGATAGCTATTTGATAAAAGATGGCAAGGTGATAACCAAGACCAATAATGCAGGTGGAATATTAGGTGGGCTATCAAATGGAATGCCGATTGTCGCTAGGGTGGGCTTTAAACCAGCCGCCTCAGTAGCCAAGAGGCAGCAGACGCTTGACATTTCTACGAACGAGCAGACAACTCTTACTGTGCCAGGTAGACATGACCCATGTGTTGTACCAAGGGCTCCACCTGTCGTCGAGTGTGTAGTTTCGATGGTTTTGGCCGATCATGCCATACGGTCAGGACTAATACCATTGGTGTTAAAGTGAGACAGTGCTGATGGATAATACAAACGAAGAGCTCGATACACTGCGTGACGAGGTCCAAGGCGTCACAACGCAGATAATGCGCGCTGTCCAGCAGCGTATAGAACTTGCAAGGAAGATAGGGGAGGTAAAGAGCAGACTTGGCATGGATATCAAAGATGAAAAGGTTGAACATGAGATACGGATGAGAGTCATGTTGCTGGCAGAAGAGATCGGAATGAGCACTGAGTTTGCTCTACAGCTCCTCAATATCTTGCTTGCAGAGTCACAGCAGGTGCAAGTGCAAAAGAGCTTCCAAAAGGCAGTAGAAAAGCAGACGCACCTTGGCATATTTTCAAAGGCAAAGCAGCTTGAGGCTTCAGGCAAGAAAATAATACACATGGAAGTTGGGGAACCCGACTACCCGCCGCCAGCAAGAGTTGGGACCGCGCTTTCTGAATCTTTCAGGATGAAATTATACCACTATACAGATACTCAAGGCATTGAGAAGCTACGGGATGCTATAGCCGCGAAAGAAGGGGGAGGAATATGCAAAGATCAAGTCTTAGTTACGCCTGGCGGCCGCTTTGCCGTCTTCAGCGCAATTACGTCATTGCTAAGAGCGGGACAAGAGCTAATAGTCATCGAGCCAGCGTGGCCTGCCTATAAAGAATGTGCAGATTTTGTAGGTGCGAGGACAAAGATACTCAGAACTGCCCTCGAAAACGAGTGGATCCCCGACACTAAACAACTCGAGGGGATGATTAATTCAAGTACTAAAATGATCGCACTCAACTACCCAAACAACCCCACGGGAAAGGTGCTTGATCACAAAACAATGGAAAAGATAGTGTTAATCGCCAGGGATCATGGTCTTTACTTGCTCAGCGATGAGGTGTATGCCGACTATGTCTTTGGCGAGTTCAGCAGCATACGCAAATACGATTACGCTAGAAGCATTATCGTAGGATCTTTTTCAAAACGCTATGCAATGACTGGCTTTAGGGTGGGGTATGGTATTGCAAACAAAGACATTATCTCAAAAATGGCAAGAGTTCAGGCAGTTGCAATTACAAGCGTAGCAGAGCCAATGCAGCAGGCTGCTCTTGCTGCTCTTGAGGTAGACCCATCAGAAAACATCAAACTGATGAAAAGGAGACTTGACTTTGTATGCAGCAAGCTTAAGAAAATGTCACTTAGGTATGTCGAACCGGACGGAGCGATGTATGCTTATCCAGAGCTTCCGAAGGGAGAGGACATACCCCTAGTTGAAAAGTTGCTAGAGAAAGGAGTAGCGATAGCACCTGGTAGTGGATTTGGGGATTCATACAAGCGATTTGTAAGGATATCTGCTTGTCAGCCGGAGAAGATGCTAGCAAAAGGGCTAGACGTAATGGCATCGGTCATAAGGGAGCAGGTGTAAATTGGAGCAGGTGGCGATCGTAGGCGCCGCAGGAAAAATGGGCTATTGGTTTACCAGCTATTTTGCCCAGCGCGGTCTGGGCGTTTCAGCATATGATATTAACCAAAAAAAAATATTGAAAACCTCCGGCAAGGTAAAAGTTCAAAATAATCTAATCCAGTGTGTTCAGGATGCAGACTTGGTACTTGTCTGTGTGCCTGTGCAAAGGACGCCACAAGTCATAAAAGAATGCACAAAAAACATGAAGGATGGGGCCATCATTGCAGAAATATCTTCAGTTAAAAATAAGACATTTGCTGCTTTGAAGAAGATCCCGGTTAATCTTCGACCCCTCTGCATTCATCCAATGTTCGGTCCCGGGGCAAGTAAAAAAGTAAAGACTCGGCTGCTTCTAGTTCCGGTAAGGAATGAAGAAATAGAACTGAAGATAGCAAATGAAATATTTGAAAACGCCAATGTCATGGTATTGCCAGATGTCAAGCAGCATGACAAGGCAATAGCGATAGTGCTTGGATTAACGTACTTCGCAAATATAGTTTTTGCAAAGGTCATGTCATCAGGCAACATTTCAATGCTAAAGCAAGTGTCAGGAACGACATTCGGTCTCCAGTCGCTTATTGCAGAAAGCATATTCACGGAGGAACCTGACCTTATAATTGCTCTTATTGGCGAGAATGCATACGCCAAGAGATACATTAACCAATATCTTAAAGAAGCATCAGCACTTGCAAGGCTCGCAATTGCAAAGGACAGCAATGATCTAAAGGCCGAGTTGCAAAGAGTTAAGTTAAATATGCAAAAGAGACAGGATATACAGCAGTCATATCACCGCATGTACGAGATTATTGACAAACAAAGTAAACACAAAAATAGCCACTCAGATACGTTGTAGGCATATATATGGCGCTTCTCTGGCGCGACCCGTGGCTCAAGCCATTGTCAGATTCTGATCTTGGAGCAGAAAACTGTAGCTATTGCGAGAAGCGTTTTACCAAACTAGAATTTGTCACCTCCTGTGACTTTTGCGATATAGGAATCATGCATGATCAATGTGCCAACAAGCACATACTTTCTCAACACAAAAAACAGCTAGAATCAAAAATAAATACACACAGAGATAAACCACTGCATGGCTACCAGTAATAAACAGTTTCTAGTCCGATGGTGGCCCAAGGTGGTCCATCCCAATTCCGCTACTGCGCTCGTCATCAATGGATGATATAGTCCTTGTTGACTTTATGCCTTGTATTTTTCTGATCTCATTGATTACAAGATCGACCGTACTGCCCAATGGAACATCCACTCTTACTATCAGATCAAATTCGGCAAAGACTCCCTCAACTGATACGACGCCAGGAATCTGAGCTATCTGGTGAAGGACTGGCTTTTCCATCCCTGGAAGTGTATTGATCATGACATAGGCTCCTGGCATAGCAGTTGGTAGCCCGTGGCTTATATTAAACGATTATTGCGGGGCATGCGATCTGCCGAACAGTAAAGCTCACTTGGAGTTAAAATGCAACACTTTTCGATTTCGTGTAATCACGATCGCATTTAAGATTCAAACATTTGTCTTCCATCAGAGATTTGAGCCGATCTTGAGACACTAAGAGCTGATAAGCTAAAACGAAGTTGGTGGCCGCTAAGTAAGAATTCACAAGATGCTTAAAACAAGCTAGATAAAATCTCGCTTGGCGATGATATAACATCAAAAGTGAGGAGAAAAACAAAAAAACAAAAACACAACAAACGGCAATTAGGCATAAGGAGGCTATAATAATCGAAACAGAAATTTTTTGCTAATATTTAAGCACTTATAGCTCTCTATTCCGATATCACTTTCAACCCTCTGCTGCAGCAGGAGCTATTCTAATTATTTTTCCCGGCCCATATAACACTACGTACAGATAACCATCAGGTCCAACTTCAATATCTGAAATGCTTCTTAATCCCGTACCAAATAATACGGGCTCTAGCTCTTGAGCGCTATCGGCCACTCGGTCCTCAAGCACTCCCTCAAGAAGTAGACCTGTTCTGTCTGGGTTTAGATCGAAATGATATAGCCTGCCGTTGTTTATATCCCCTACAAACATGTCATTTGCATACTGCTCCCCTAGTGCTGTAGAATTTAGGAAATTAATGGCTGTCACACCTACTGTGTTTTGCCATGCAAATTCAGGGTCTCTATATAGTCCCGTTCCGCCAAAGTCCTCTAGGTCTTCTACGTCAGCCTCTTCATTCTCTGGTGCTGAGGCCGGTCCTTGAATCGCTGCCCAACCGCTATTAAATCCCGGCAGCACAATGTTAATCTCATCGAACCAATCTGGCCCATTTTCTGTATCCCATATATATCCTGTTACGGGGTCAAACGCCATGCCAAAGCCGTTTCGTAAACCATAGGCAAAATAGTAAGGCAACATTCCAATATCTTCCTCACCATTGACTTGCTCAAGAAGTACAGAACTTGTTAATGCATTGCCTTCAGCGTC
>OCZS010000690.1_pt1 | contig 11450 bp, 8 predicted proteins | sample 1539071 | NCBI WGS metagenome assembly OCZS01 (sample SAMEA3113584, study PRJEB22503) | soil metagenome | reverse complement strand
CGGCCTCGCCGGCCCCGTCGACCACTGCACCGGCTCCCGGTCCGGCCCCGGCGTCTCGCCCTGCGGCGCCGGCGACATCAGCGCCATCCGCGCCCTCAACGCCGGCTCCCGCCGAGACGGCTCCTGCCGCGCCGGCCCCCCCAGGGCCTGCCCCGGCAGCACCGGTCGCACCCGCCGCCCGCGAGGCCGGCCAGGGTGCTCCCCGTCCGGCGCCCCGCCCGGGCAGCAGCCCCCGCCCCGGCAACAACCCGTTCGCCCCGAGCCAGGGGATGGGCCGCAGCCGCGAGCCGTCGCCGCGGCCGGGCAACAACCCCTTCGCGGCCAGCCAAGGCATGCCGCGCCCCCAGAGCCGGCCCGGTGGTACGCGCCCGGGTGGTCCCCCCGGCGCGGCGGGCCCACGCCCCAGCGGCGTCCGCCCGAGTCCCGGCATGATGCCCGACCGCAGCGCGGTGGCCCGTCCCGGCGACCGTTCGACCCGCGGCGGTACGCGCACCGGTGCTCCCGGAGCGCGTCCCGGCGGTGGTGGCGCCGGCTTCGGCGGCCGCCCCGGTGGCGGTCCCGGAGGTGGCGGTTTCCGCGGTGGCCCCGGAGGTCGTGGCGGCACTCAAGGCGCCTTCGGCCGAGGTGGAGGGCGCCCAGGCCGGGCGCGCAAGTCCAAGCGCGCCAAGCGCCTGGAGTTCGAGGAGATGCAGGCACCGTCGATCGGTGGCGTCAGCGTCCCCCGTGGTGACGGCACGACCGTCATCCAGATCCGCCAGGGCGCCAGCCTCTCCGACTTCGCCGACAAGATCGACGCGAACCCGGGCGCGCTCGTCACCGTGCTGTTCCACCTCGGTGAGATGGCCACGGCGACGCAGAGCCTCGACGAGGACACCTTCCGGCTGCTCGGTGGCGAGCTCGGCTACGACATCCGCATGGTCTCGCCCGAGGAGGAGGAGCGCGAGCTCTTCGACTCCTTCAACATCGACCTCGAGATCGGGGTCGACACCGAGGAGGAGGAGGACCTCGAGGCCCGTCCGCCGGTCGTGACCGTCATGGGTCACGTCGACCACGGCAAGACGCGTCTCCTCGACGCGATCCGCAACGCCGAGGTCGCCGCCGGTGAGGCGGGCGGCATCACCCAGCACATCGGCGCCTACCAGATCCACAAGGAGCACGAGGGCGTCGAGCGGGCCATCACCTTCATCGACACCCCGGGCCACGAGGCGTTCACCGCCATGCGTGCCCGTGGTGCCAAGGTCACGGACATCGCGATCCTCGTCGTGGCCGCCGACGACGGCGTCATGCCGCAGACCATCGAGGCGCTCAACCACGCCCAGGCCGCGGACGTCCCGATCGTCGTCGCCGTCAACAAGATCGACGTCGAGGGTGCCAACCCGGCCAAGATCCGCCAGCAGCTCACCGAGTACAACCTCGTCGCCGAGGAGTACGGCGGCGAGACGATGTTCGTCGACGTCTCCGCGAAGCAGGGACAGAACATCGACCAGCTGCTCGAGGCCGTGCTGCTGACGGCCGACGCGGCCCTCGACCTGCGGGCCAACCCCGAGCGCGACGCCCGTGGCATCGCCATCGAGGCGAACCTCGACAAGGGCCGCGGCGCCACGGCGACCGTCCTCATCCAGTCGGGCACGCTGCGCGTCGGTGACGCCATCGTCGCGGGCTCCTCGCACGGCCGCGTCCGGGCCATGCTCGACGAGCACGGCAACTCCGTCCCGGAGGCACTCCCGTCGCGTCCGGTCCAGGTGCTCGGTCTGTCCACCGTCCCGCGGGCCGGCGACACGTTCGTCGTCGCCCCCGACGACCGCACCGCGCGCCAGATCTCCGAGAAGCGCGAGGCGGCCGACCGCCAGGCGAGCCTGGCCAAGGCACGCAAGCGCATCTCGCTCGAGGACCTCAACGAGGCCCTCGCGGCGGGCAAGGTCGACACCCTCAACCTCATCCTCAAGGGTGACGTGTCGGGTTCGGTCGAGGCGCTCGAGGACGCCCTGCTCCAGATCGACGTGGGCGAGGAGGTCGACCTGCGGATCATCGACCGGGGCGTCGGAGCGATCACGCTCAACAACATCAACCTCGCGATGGCGTCCGACGCCATCATCATCGGTTTCAACGTGCGGGCCGAGGGCCAGAACGCCGAGGTCGCCGAGCGCGAGGGCGTCGAGATCCGCTACTACTCGGTGATCTACCAGGCGATCGAGGAGATCGAGCAGGCGCTCAAGGGCATGCTCAAGCCGGAGTTCGAAGAGGTCGAGCTGGGCACCGCGGAGATCCGTGAGATCTTCCGGAGCAGCAAGTTCGGCAACATCGCCGGCTCGATCGTCCGCAGCGGCGAGATCCGGCGCGGCACCCGGGCGAGGATCACCCGCAACGGTGTCGTCGTGGCGGAGAACATCGAGATCGCGGGCCTGCGCCGGTTCAAGGACGACGTCACCGAGGTCCGCGAGGGCTTCGAGTGCGGCATCAACCTCGGGTCGTTCAACGACCTTCAGCTCGAGGACCTCATCTCCACGTATGAGATGCGGGAGAAGCCTCGAGCGTGATGCGCCGGGTCCCACGCTCTGCGTGGGCGAAGCCGAGAGCCTGACCCGGGCGGATCTCCCCTCACGGGTGGGCGGGCCCAAGGGTGTGATCCGGCGGGTCACGCGCGGCCCGTTGGCGCGCGTGGGCCGTGCCGAGCGTTCCCGACCGGACCCTCACCTCGTCTGTCGCGCAGTGCCGGCGGCCGCCGCTTCGGCGGCGTGTCCCCGGCACGCCGACAGACGAGGTCGGGGAGGTAGGGGCACCTCATCGGTGGCGCGGCGGCCCGCCCGTGCCTGCCCGCCGGCCGCCCCGGACCGGGCCGCTCCCGGGGCCGGCGCCGTCCACCGCCGCCACGCCGGTCACTAGGCTGGAAGCCCCCCGTCCCGACGAGCCAAGGAGGAGCCGTGCCCGACACCGCACGCGCCCAGAAGATCGCCGACCGCATCAAGACGGTGACCGCCGAGAACCTCGACGCCATCGTCAAGGACCCGGACCTCGGCTTCGTCACCGTCACGGACGTGCGGGTCACGGGTGACCTCCAGCACGCCTCGCTCTTCTACACCGTGTTCGGCGACGAGGCCCAGCGGTCGACGACCGCCCGGCTGCTCGAGGTGAACAAGGGCAAGCTCCGCTCGTTCGTCGGCAGGCAGCTCGGCATCCGCCTCACGCCGAGCCTGGAGTTCATCGCCGACGCGATCCCCGAGACGGCCGCGCACCTCGAGGACCTCCTCAAGGAGGCCAAGGAGCGCGACGCGGAGGTCGCCCGAGCCGCGGCTGGCGCCCGGTACGCCGGGGACGCCGATCCCTACCGCAAGGAGCGTGACGACGAGGACCCCGCGCCGGCCGTGCCGCTCACCCCGGGAGTGGACGAGGAGCACACCTCGCCCGTGGAGGCGGCTCCCGGCCGCGGGGCGCCCGTCGGGGCCGACGGGTACGGGCCGACCCCCGAGGGCGGTGCCCGGGGAGCGGGGTGACCCACCCCGCTCACCCCGGGGCCACCGAGCCGACGCCGGACGGCATCCTCGTCGTCGACAAGCCGCAGGGGTGGACGAGCCACGACGTCGTCGCTCGGGCCCGCAGGTTGTGCGCCACGCGCAAGGTCGGCCACGCCGGCACCCTCGACCCCATGGCCACCGGGGTGCTCGTGCTGGGGGTCGGCCGGGCGACCCGCCTGCTCACCTTCCTCGTCGGGGCCGACAAGGACTACACCGCGACGATCCGCCTCGGGCAGAGCACCCTCACCGACGACGCCGAGGGCGACGTGACGTCGGCTCCGGGCGCTGATGGCCTGGACCGAGAGGACGTCGTGGCCGCTGCCCTCGCCCTGACGGGAGCGATCGACCAGGTGCCGAGCGCGGTGAGCGCCATCAAGGTCAAGGGGGAGCGGTCCTACCACCGCGTCCGTGCCGGGGAGGCGGTCGAGCTGACGGCCAGGCCGGTCACGGTGTCGCGCTTCGTCGTCGGGGACGTCCACCACGTCCGAGGCTCCGACACCGACGGTCCGCCAGTGATCGACGTCGACGTGGAGGTCACGGTCTCCTCGGGCACCTACGTGCGCGCGCTGGCCCGCGACCTCGGTGCGGGGCTCGGCACGGGCGGGCACCTCACGGCCCTGCGACGCACCCGGGTCGGCGGTCTGCGGCTCGAGCACGCCCACCCGCTCGCCGACCTCGAGGCTCGGCAGGGGGAGCGGATGCCGGTCATCCCGCTGGGCGAGGCGGCTCGAGCGGTCTTCCCGGTGCGCGAGCTGGACGAGGCGCAGGCCCGCACCCTCGGCTTCGGGCAGCGGCTGCCGTCGCTGGTCCCCGGACGCACCGACCCGGTCGCGGCGATCGCGCCGGACGGCACCCTCGTCGCGATGCTCGACGAATCGCGACCCACCGCCCGCAGCCTCGTCGTGTTCGCACCGGCGACTTCGTAGAGTGGGGCGCGTGCATCGCTGGACCGACCTGTCCCGGACCCCTGAGGCCCTGCGGCCCTGCGTCCTCACCCTCGGCAACTTCGACGGGGTCCACCGCGGGCACAAGGCGGTGTTCACCGCGCTCGTCGAGGCCGGACACCGGCTCGGGCTGCCGAGCGTCGCCGTGACGTTCGAGCCCCACCCTGCGCACGTGCTCCGACCGGAGGAGGCGCCGGAGCTCATCTCCCCGGGAGAGGTACGCGACGACCTCATCGCCGAGAGCGGGATCGACGGGCTCCTCGTCCTCGACTTCACGAGGGAGTTCGCGTCCCAGACGCCGGAGGACTTCGTCCGTGCGGTCTTCGTGCGGGGTCTCGACGCCCGGTCGGTGGTCGTCGGCATGGACACGCGCTTCGGCTACCGCAACGCCGGGGACGTCTCCACGCTGGCGGACCTCGGCGAGCACTTCGGCTTCGAGGTCATCGCCCTCGACGACGTCGGGGACGGCGAGCGCTTCTCCTCCACGGTGGTGCGCCGCAAGCTCAAGGACGGCGAGGTCGCCGAGGCGGCTCGCATCCTCGGCCGTCCGCACCGCGTGATCGGCACCGTCGTCCATGGCAACCACCGCGGCCGCGCACTGGGGTACCCGACCGCCAACCTCTCCGCCGACTCCCTGGGCCTCGTGCCTCTCGAGGGCGTGTATGCCGGGTGGCTCACCCGGCTCGAGCTCGCACCGGGCGCTCCTGACCGCACCATGCCGGCGGCGATCAGCGTGGGCACGAACCCCACCTTCGCGACGCAGGACCGCCGGACCGTCGAGGCGTACGTCCTGGACCGCGACGACCTCGACCTCTACGACGCGAGGGTCATGGTGGAGTTCACGGCCCACATCCGGCCGACCCTGCGGTTCGACAGCGTCGAGCAGCTCACCGCTGCCATGGCCGAGGACGTCGAGCAGTGCCGCCAGCTGCTGAACAAGATCGTCCCCGCCTGACCCGGATGCGAGCATCCGGGTCGGAGCGTGGGCCCGCCGGCCTGACTCGCTGGGCCCGGCACGACGTCGGGCTGTACGTCGCGGCGGCCGGTGCGTCCGTCGTCGGGGCGCTCCTCGTGTGGTCCGCCACGGCGCGCACCGACGGCACGGCATACCTCGCCCGTCACCTGCTGGCGGCGGTCCTCGGCGTCGCCCTCGCGCTCCTCGTGAGCCGGGCCGGCCAACACCGGATCCGGCTGTCGGCGCCGTGGGTGTATGCCGGGTCGCTCCTCGCGCTGCTGGCGGTCCTCACGCCGCTGGGGGTGACCGTCAACGGCTCGCGCTCCTGGATCCCCCTCCTCGCCGGCTTCACGGTGCAACCCGCCGAGGTCGCCAAGGTCGGCCTGTGCCTGGCGCTCGCGACCCTGCTGGCCGGCCGCGTCGACCGGGGGCTGGCACCCGGAGGTCGTGAGCTGCTGACCTCGGCACTCCTCGTGGCGCTGCCGACCACCCTCGTCGTGCTGCAACCGGACCTCGGCTCGGCGGCGGTGGTCCTCGCCCTCGGCGCCGTCGTCGTCGCGGTGGCCGGTGCGCCCCGCCGCTGGCTCCTCGCAGCGACGGTCCTGGCCATGGCGGCGGTCGTGGTCGTCCTCACGACACCGGTGCTGAGTGACTACCAGCGGGACCGCCTGACCTCGTTCACCGACCCGTCGGCGGACCCGCAGGGGAGCGGCTACCAGACCCGGCAGGTCCGCCTCGCGATCGGCGCGGGCGGCATGTGGGGACAGGGCTTCATGGAGGGGCAGCGGACGCAAGGAGGCCTCGTGCCCTACCAGCTCAACGACTTCGTCTTCTCCGTTGCGGGTGAGGAGCTCGGATTCGTCGGGGCGGCAGGGCTCCTCGTGCTCCTGGGGTTCGTCGTGCTGCGCGTCCTCGTCGTCGCGTCCCGGTCGGTGGACGCCTTCGGGCGCCTCGTGGGGGTGGGCGTCGCCACGTGGCTGGCGGTCCAGGTGGTGCAGAACGTCGGGATGAACCTCGGGCTCCTGCCGGTCACCGGGCTGCCCCTGCCGTTCGTGTCGTACGGCGGGTCCTCGATGGTCGTGTCATGGGTCGCCGTCGGGCTCGTCGACGCGGCCCACGTGGAGGCAACCCGCCGGTAACCACCCGTTCCCATGGGTGGCCGCGGTGTGACAGGATTCCGGCACAACGCCCCCAATGACGAGGACGACGCTCGATGCTCACCGCTTCTCCCCAGATCCACGCCCCGACCGACGAGCCCGTCGACCAGTCCATCCTCGAGAACGAGGCGCAGAGCGTCGCGCACCTCTTCCGGGACCGCGTCGCGGCCACACCGGACCGGCCGGCATACATGCATGCCGTCGTCTCCGAGTCCGGGGACGAGTGGGTGACCGTCACCTGGTCGGAGCTCGACGAGGTCGTTCGCGAGATCGGTGCCGGCCTCATCGCCCTCGGTGTCGAGTCCGAGGACCGGGTGGCCATCGCGTCGAGCACGCGGTACGAGTGGGCACTGGCCGACCTGGCCACGATGGTGGCGGGCGGGGCCACGACGACGATCTACCCCACGACGATGGCCGACGACGTCGCGTTCATCCTCGCCGACTCCGGAGCCAAGGTCGTCTTCGCCGAGAACGCCGAGCAGCTCGAGAAGCTGCGCTCCATCCGCGAGACGACGCCGTCGGTGACGCGCGTCGTGGTGTTCGACGGCGCGTCCGACACCGACGCGTGGACACTGACCCTCGACGAGGTCCGCCAGCTGGGCCGGGAGTACCTCGCGGGGGACCCGGGGGCGATCGACGCGCGGATCGACGGCATCCGCCACGACCAGCTCGCGACGATCATCTACACCTCGGGGACGACCGGCCGCCCCAAGGGGGTGCGGCTGCGCCACAGCGCCTGGACCTACGAGGGCGCGGCCGTCGCGGCCACGAACATCCTCTCCGAGGACGACCTCCAGTACCTCTGGCTGCCCCTCGCCCACGTGTTCGGCAAGGTCCTGCTCACCCTGCCGCTGCAGATCGGCTTCCCCACGGCCATCGACGGGCGGATCGACAAGATCATCGACAACCTCGCCGTCGTGAAGCCGACGTTCATGGGCGCCGCCCCGCGCATCTTCGAGAAGGCCTACGGCCGGATCTCGACGATGATGGCGGAGGAGGGCGGCATCAAGCACCGGCTCTTCGTCTGGGCCGGCGGAGTCGGACGCGAGGTCAGCGAGCTGCGCGAGCAGGGCAAGAACCCCACCGGCATGCTCGCCCGCAAGTACGCCATCGCCGACAAGGTCATCGGCACGAAGATCCGGGACCGCTTCGGTGGCCGGGTGCGCTTCTTCATCTCCGGCTCCGCGGCGTTGAACCATGACGTCGCCCGGTGGTTCGACGCCATGGGCATGCAGATCCTCGAGGGCTACGGCATGACGGAGACGGCGGCCGCCTCGTTCGTCAACCGGCCCAAGGCCTACCGCTACGGCAGCGTCGGATGGCCCCTCCCCACGACCGAGGTGCGTGTCGCCGAGGACGGCGAGGTGCTCCTGCGTGGCCCCGGCAACATGGAGGGCTACCACAACAACCCCGATGCGACGGCGGAGACCATCGACGCCGAGGGGTGGCTGCACACCGGCGACATCGGCGAGCTCGACGACCGCGGGTTCCTCCGGATCACCGACCGCAAGAAGGACCTGTTCAAGACGAGCGGCGGCAAGTACGTCGCGCCGTCGATCATCGAGTCGACGTTCAAGGGCCTGTGCCCCTACGCCAGCCAGCTCGTCGTCCACGGCGCCGACCGCAACTTCGTCTCCGCGCTCGTCACGCTGGACCCCGACGCCATCCAGGGCTGGGCCGCCCACCACGGGATGGAGGGCGCGTCCTACGAGGAGATCGTCACCTCCGACGCGTGCCGTGAGATGGTCCAGGGCTACATCGACCAGCTCAACGCCGGACTCAACCGCTGGGAGACCATCAAGAAGTTCACCATCCTCGACCACGACCTCACCGTCGAGAGCGGCGAGCTGACCCCCAGCCTCAAGCTCAAGCGCAAGGTGGTCGCCGACCGGTACAAGGACCGCCTCGACGCCCACTACGGGTCCTGACGCTGCACGCGGTGAACGTCGTTCCCTGTCACCCGGGTGAGCCGTCCGCACAGGGAGCGCCGGCTCAGTCGGTGACCAGCGGCACGAACCGGTAGGCCCCGTGAGCAGTGATGCGGCGCCCCTCGGGGGCCGCGTCGTCACGCGCGACCCTCAGCATCTGCCCGTGGACCGGCGCCACGAGGATGCCGTTCGCTCCCAGCTGCGCGACGAGCTCCTCCGGCAGCTCACGCGCCATGGCGGAGACGAGGATCCGGTCGAACGGCGCAGCGTCCGGCGCACCGAGCACTCCAGGGGTCGCGGCCCGGATGCCGGCCCACGGCATCCCCTCGGCAGCCAGGGCGGCCGAGCCCGACAGCACGAGGTCCCGCACCCGTTCGACCCCGAGCACGGACCCGCCCGGTCCGACGAGCTCGGCGAGGACCGCCGTGGTCCAGCCGGAGCCGGACCCGACGTCGAGCACCCGGTGCCCCGGGTGGACGTCGAGCAGCTGGATCATGGCGTGCACCGTGCGCGGCTGGCTGTTGGTCTGGCCGTGCCCGATGTCCAGCGGGCCGTCGTAGCCCGCCTGGCGGCGGACGGCCCGCGGGAGGAACCGCTGGCGGGGATGGGCCGCCATCGCGGCCCCGACGCGGTCCCCGCCGGTCACGTTCAGTCCGCCAGGTCGGCCAGCGCCGTCTCCACGGCGCGGGTGAAGGTGGGGTACGCCAGCGGCATGGCCTCCAGTGTCGCCGTGGGGACCCGCGCGTGCACCGCGGTCGCGAGCATCGCCAGCACCTCGCCCCCCATCGGGCCGACGGACGTGGCCCCCACGAGGTGCCCGGCGCCGCGGTCCTCGACGAGCTTGATGAGGCCGTCTCCGCCGGGCCCGTGGATCCACCCACGGGTCGACGCCGACAACGCTGCGCATCCGACGGCGACGTCGAGGCCGGCCTCACGCGCCTGCTCCTCCGTCATCCCCACCGAACCGACCTCGGGGTCTGTGTAGGTCACCCGAGGCACCGCGTGGTACTCCGCTGCATGACCCTCCCGGCCGACGATGTCGCGCAGGGCGACGCCGGCCTGGTACATCGACATGTGGGTGAAGGCCCCCTTGCCGGTGATGTCGCCGATCGCCCACAGCCGCTCCCCGGCTCGCATCCGCTCGTCGGTGTCGACCGCAGGGGCGCCCGGGTCCAGGCCGACCGTGTCGAGCCCGACTTCGGTGATGTTGGGCCGACGCCCGGCGGCGACGAGCACCCGGTCCGCCCGGAGCTCCACCCCGGTGCCGACAGCGTCGGTGACGGCCAGGGTGAACTGGCCCTCAGCGTGCCGCACCCGGTCGAGCGACGCCCCGGCCAGCAGCTGGATGCCGTCGGCGGTGAGGGCACCGGCGACCACGTCCGCGGCCTCGGGCTCCTCGGCCGCGAGGATGCGGGGTGCCGCCTCGACGAGGGTCACCCTCGTGCCGAACCGGGCGAAGGCCTGCGCCAGCTCGACGCCGATCGCGCCGCCGCCGACGACGACCATGGAGGCCGGGAGCTGCGCCGTGGCGAGGGCGTCCCGATTGGTCCAGTAGGGGCTGTCCGAGAGACCGTCGACGGGCGGCGCGGTGGGGGTGGTACCGGTGTTGAGCACGACCCCGCGCGCGGCGGCATACCGTGTCCCGGCGACCTCGACGACGCCCGGGCCCGCGAGACGGCCGTGCCCCCGCACGAAGCGCACCCCGGCCTTCTCCAGGCGCTCCACGGCGACGCGGTCGTCCCAGTCGTCGGTCGCCTCGTCGCGGATGCGGGTGAAGACGGTGCCCCAGTCGGGGGCAACCTCGGCCGCGCCGGCGAGCGTGCCGACCCGGCGCGCCTCGGCGAGGGTGTTCGCGGCGCGGATCGCCATCTTCGACGGGACGCATCCGTAGTAGGGGCACTCGCCGCCGACCAGCCGCTCGTCGACCCCGACGACCGAGAGCCCGGCCTTCGCTGCCTCGGTCGCGAGGTGCTCTCCTCCGGGCCCGAGCCCGATGACGACGAGGTCGACGCTGATGTCGGGGCTCATGGGCCTAGCCAAACACGTGGCCACCCCTTCCGTCTGCCCGCCGCCCACGAACCCTGTGGGGACCCCTGCTGGACGGCGGAGCACGGTTTGGGGCAGAGGATCCCGCGACCTACCCTTGGGGGATGCCCGGTCAGTCCGTCTTCCGCTCGCTCGAGCCGCTGCTCGAGCAGGTGAGCAAGCCGATCCAGTACGTCGGCGGCGAGCTGAACTCGACCGTCAAGGACTGGGACGTCGCCGGCGACGCCACCGTCCGGTGGGCGCTCATGTACCCGGACGCCTACGAGGTGGGGGTGCCCAACCAGGGCGTCATGATCCTCTACGAGGTCCTCAACGAGCGCCCCGACGCACTCGCCGAGCGCACGTACGCGGTGTGGCCGGACCTCGAGGCCCTCATGCGGGAGCACGGCGTGCCGCAGTTCACGGTCGACGCGCACCGCCCGGTGGGTGACTTCGACCTGCTCGGCCTGTCGTTCTCCACCGAGCTCGGCTACACCAACATGCTCACCGCGCTCGACCTGGCCGGCATCCCGCTGCACGCCGTCGACCGCGACGACACCCACCCCATCGTCGTAGCGGGCGGACACGCGGCGTTCAACCCCGAGACGATCGCGGACTTCGTCGACGCCGCGGTGGTCGGCGACGGCGAGGAGGCGGTGCTGGCCATCACCGACATCCTCGGCACCTGGAAGCGCGAAGGGATGCCGGGTGGTCGCCGCGAGCTCCTCATGCGCCTCGCGCGAACAGGCGGGGTCTACGTCCCGGCGTTCTACGACGTGAGCTACCTTCCGGACGGCCGGATCCAGCGGATCGCCCCGAACGCGCCCGGAGTGCCCTGGCGGGTCGCCAAGCACACCGTCATGGACCTCGACGCCTGGCCGTACCCCAAGCAGCCCCTCGTCCCCCTCGCGGAGTCGGTCCACGAGCGG
>OCZS010000689.1_pt1 | contig 11458 bp, 11 predicted proteins | sample 1539071 | NCBI WGS metagenome assembly OCZS01 (sample SAMEA3113584, study PRJEB22503) | soil metagenome | reverse complement strand
CCCGCCCGCCGCGCTGGCCCGGGCCCACCGGTTGGCCAGGCCGCTGCGCTGCCACATCGCCCAGAGGACGTCCTCGGCGGTGCCGTCCTGGGCGAGCGCGAGCCGGCCCGCGGTGAGCACGCCGGCGACCCGGCGGGCCGGCGCGGCCACGTGGTCGGGCAGCGCGTCGAGGAGCGTGTCGTCGCCGAGCGCGAGGGCCAGCGGGGCGCCGCGGTCGGCCGGGTCGATGCCCTGCTTGACCAGGGCGATCCTGACGGCCCGCCGCAGGCGGCGGAGGTCCAGCACGGTCGCGCCCCCGAGCGGGGAGGCGAGCAGCGCCTCCGCAGCCGGCTCGTCGAGCCCGACCGCGACGCCCTCGGCCTCCGGCCCGGCGGCGGACGCCGGCAGCAGCGCGCTCAACGCCGTCAGCAGCGGCGCGACGGCCGGCTGCCCGGCCAGCGGCAGGTCGTCCGCCGACACCGCCACCGGGACGCCGGCCGAGGCCAGCGCGCGGCGCAGCGGGCCCAGGGCGACGGCGGTGCGGACGACGACCGCCATCTGCGACCACGGGACGCGGTCGAGCAGGTGGGCGCGGCGCAGGACGTCGGCGAGGTAGGCCGCCTCGACCGCCGCGGAGCCGAAGACGTGCACCTCGGCCGCGCCCGGATCGGTGGCGTCGCCGGGGACGAGGCGCCGGTGCTCCCAGGGCCCGGGCAGCCCCTCGGCCACCTTCCGGCTGATCCGCAGCAGCTCCTCGCCGGACCGCCGGCAGACGCCGAGCGACACCCGGCCCGCCGGACGGCCGTCGGTGTGCCGGAACCGCTCGGCGAACTCCACGATGCCGCGCGGCTCCGCGCCGCGGAACGCGTAGATGGCCTGGTCCGGGTCGCCGACCGCGACGAGGTTGCCGCCACCCCCGGCGAGCAGCTCGAGCAGCTCCACCTGGGCGGGGTCGGTGTCCTGGTACTCGTCGACGAAGAGCCACCGGGCCCGCTCGCGCTCCTGGCGCAGCAGCTCGGGGTCGTCCTCGAGCTCGGCGATCGCGGCGCGCACGAGCTCGGCGGGATCGTAGCCGGACGCGTCACCCCGGCTGACGGTGGCGAACGTCGTCACGTTCTCGTACTGCTGCTGGAACGCCGCGGCGAGCACCCAGTGGTCGCGCCCGGTGTCCCGGCCCCACGCGGCCAGCCGGTCCGGGCCGACGCCGCGCTCGGTGGCGCGCATGAGCAGGTCGCGCAGCTCGGTGCGGAAGCCCGCGGTCGCGAGCGCCGGTGAGAGCGCGTCCGGCCAGCGGACGGCGCCCTCCTCCTCGGCGTCGCCACGGAGCAGCTCGGCCACGACCGCGTCCTGCTCGGCCGAGGTGAGCAGGCGCGGCGGGGCGTCGCCGCGCAGCAGTGCGGCGCGGCGGAGGACGCCGTACGCGTAGGAGTGGAAGGTGCGCGCGAGCGGCTCGCGGATGGTGCGGGCGACCCGGCCGGTGATGCGGGTGCGCAGCTCGGCGGCGGCCTTGCGGCTGAAGGTCAGGACGAGGATCTGCTCGGGATCGATGCCGGCGTCGATCCGGGCGGCCACGGCCTCGACGATCGTCGTCGTCTTGCCGGTGCCGGGGCCGGCGAGCACGAGCAGCGGGCCGGACCCGTGGTCGACGACGGCCTGCTGCGTGGGGTCGAGCTGCGGAGCGGTGAGGCGAGCAGCCTCACCGGTGACCAGCCGGTAGACCGGCGCCGTTCCCCCCTGTGCCACCCCCCGATGGAATCACGGCGGACCGACAGTTCCGGGGCGGCTGGGACGGATGGGAGGAAGGCCTCAGGTCAGGGCGAGGACGGCCTCCCGCTGCCCCGCCTCGAGCATGAGGTCCGCCGCCGTCGTCAGCCAGCCGGCGACTTGGAGCAGCGGCCACTCGGCCTCCGAGTCCAGGGACGCCGTCGCCGCGACGAGCCCGGCCTGGGCCACCGCACTGCACGCGATGCTGTTCATGCACAGGTTGTCGGTCGCTGCGGCGCCGAGGTGAAGGCCACGCCCGGAATTGGTCCGCGTGGGTCGGCCCGACACACGCCGGACACAGACGGTTCAGTCGGGCCAGCGGACGGCGGAGAGCACGACGCGCCCGCCGCGCACGGGCACGCCCTCGGCGGCGAGCAGTTCGAGCTGGCGCACGCGCACCGGCTCGGCGGCCGAGCCGTCGGCGCGCACGACGCGGTACCAGGGCACCGCGCCCCCGCCGGAGGACAGCGCCCGGGCGACCCGCCGCGGGCCGATGCCGACCATTTCCCCGATCGTGCCGTAGGTCGTCACCCGGCCGCGCGGGATCCGGTCGACGACGTCGAACACCGCCTCGTCGACGTCCAGGACGGGATCGGTCACCAGGCCATGGTCGCGCGACGGACGACGGGCGTCGTCCCTGGGACCGACATTCCGTCCCCTCGCATGTCCGGCTGGAGGACGGCGCCCGCCCCCGGAACGCCGGGTCAGAAGTCCTTGCGGCCGAACCGGGCCAGGAGCCGGGTCTGCGGTCGCGCGGAGGCCGAGACGTCCAGCGGCGGGTCGAACACCCCCGGCACGCCGTCCTCGGGCAGCTGCTCGGCGAAGACCAGTGCCGCGGTGACCAGCTCGCCGTCCAGCTCCGTGTCGCCGCCGGTCGCGCGCGCGAGGTCCCAGGCGTGCACGGTCAGATCGGCGGTCATCTCGAGGATGTACTGCGTCGCCGGGGTCGGGCCGCGCGAGAGGTGCACGGTCCGCATCAGCGCGTCGTCCTCGGCGAAGGCCGACAGCGAGCCGTCCGCCGCCGACTCCCAGCCGGTGAACGGGTCGTCGCCGAGCAGGTCGTCGGTGCCGTCGGGGAAGCGCCCTTCCGCGTACGGCTCACCGGCCAGCAGCGGCACCGCCCACAGGTGCTCGCTGACCAGGTGCGCCACGAGGTCGGCCACCGACCAGCCCGGCAGCGCCTCGTCGTCCCACTGGCCCGGTTCGACCGCGTCCACCCGGTCGGTGAAGTGGTTCTGCGCGCGCTGGAAGAGCTCGAGCAGCTCGACGGGAGAGAAGTCGGCCATGCCGCCAGTCAAGACGACGACGGCCCGCCCCGCTCCTCAGAGGAGCAGAGCAGGCCGTACGGCTTCGTCCCAGGGGCCCGCGGCGCGGGCGGGGAGGGACGAGGTCCTTAATACGTCGGCAGTGCCTTGTCGATGCGGGTCGCCCAGGCGGTGACGCCACCCTGGACGTGCACGGCGTCCCGGAAGCCGGCGTTCTTCACCGCGGCCAGGGCCTCGGCCGACCGGACGCCGGTCTTGCAGTGCAGCACGATCGGCTTGTCGTTCGGCAGCTGCGCGAGCGCCCGGCCGGAGAGGATCTCGTCCTTGGGGATCAGCTTCGCGCCGGGGATCGAGACGATCTCGTACTCGTTGGGCTCGCGGACGTCGATCAGCTCGAAGTCCTTGCCGGCGTCCATCATGTCCTTGAGCTCGTCGACGGTGATCGTCGAGCCGGCGGCGGCCTCCTGGGCCTCCGCCGAGACGACGCCGCAGAACGCCTCGTAGTCGATGAGCTCGGTGATCGGCTCGCCCTCGGGGTCCTTGCGCACCTTGATCGTGCGGAAGGTCATCTCCAGGGCGTCGTAGACCATCAGCCGGCCGAGCAGCGTCTCGCCGATGCCGGTGATCAGCTTGACCGCCTCGGTGGCCTGGATGGCGCCGATCGTCGCGCACAGGACGCCGAGCACGCCGCCCTCGGCGCAGCTGGGCACCATGCCGGGCGGCGGCGGCACCGGGTAGAGGTCGCGGTAGTTCGGGCCGTGCTCGTTCCAGAAGACCGAGACCTGGCCGTCGAACCGGTAGATCGAGCCCCACACGTAGGGCTTGCCCAGCAGCACGCACGCGTCGTTGACGAGGTAGCGCGTGGCGAAATTGTCGGTGCCGTCGACGATCAGGTCGTAGTCGGCGAAGATCTCCAGCACGTTGTCGCTGTCCAGCCGCGTCTCGTGCAGGCGGACGTCGATCAGCGGGTTGATCTCCTTGATCGAGTCGCGCGCGCTCTCGGCCTTCGACCGGCCGACGTCGGACTGCCCGTGGATGATCTGGCGCTGCAGGTTGGACTCGTCGACGGTGTCGAACTCGACGATGCCGAGCGTGCCGACACCGGCCGCGGCCAGGTACATCAGCACGGGCGACCCGAGGCCGCCGGCGCCGACGGCGAGCACCTTGGCGTTCTTCAGTCGCTTCTGCCCGTCCATCCCGACGTCGGGGATGATCAGGTGGCGGCTGTAGCGCCGGACCTCCTCGACGGACAGGTCGGCGGCGGGCTCCACCAGGGGTGGCAGGGACACGGGTTGCTCCTCGGGTCGATCGACTGCGGCCCCGCGGGACCAGCGTTCACGCGCATAACAGCGTGGCACGCGCGCCTCTTCCCGCTCGGGGCACGGTCCCGGCCGACACGTCCGGCGGGACGGGAGAGGCGTCAGCCGCGCAGGTCCCGCAGGTGGTAGCCGACCAGCCCGAGGACCGCGAACAGCAGCGCGACGGCCAGCATGCCCAGAGCCCCGGCGACGTCGAAGGGCTCGACGGGCACGGCCGCGAGGTGGTCGAAGGGCGACAACCCCCGCACCCAGGACGGCCAGCGGAACGAGTCGGCCAGCACCAGCAGGAGGTAGCCACCGGCGGCGGGCAACACCCCGAGGGCGAGGACCGCCTGCGGCGCCCAGCCGAGTGCCGCCATGGCTGCCCCGAGGCACAGCAGGGCGACCGGGACCACGCTGAGCGCCCCGGCGAGCGCGCCGGTGAGCTCCAGCCCTGCGCGCACCCAGACGGTGCCGATCCAGGTGGCCAGGCCGGCGACCGCCGCGAGGACGACGCATCCGGCGACCACAGCTAGGGACTCGATAACCAGCCAGCGGACGCGGCTCACTGGACGCGAGTAGAGCAGTGCCAGCCGGCCGGCGCTCTCGTCGTGCGCGGAGGCCGCCAGCCGAGCCGAGGCGAACGCACCGACCGGGATGGCCAGCAGCGCGAAGATCGAGGCGACATAGCCGCCGACGGAGGCCAACTGCGCGAAGCCGGCCCGCTCGGCGAACTCGGCGAAGAGCGGGTTCTCCCGCAGGAAGTCCATCATCGCCGTCGCCAGCAGGCCGATGAGCAGGAAGTACGCGCCGATGCCGACCCCCCAGGTGCCCACCGGCCTGCGGGTGCGGTGCACGGCGAAACCCGGGAGCGAGCGCAGCAGCCGGCTCGGCGCGCGCCCGTGCTCGCGCGTGGCCAGCCGGCCGGCGCCGACGTCCCGCCCGGCGGCCAGCGCCACCGCCGTCACCCCGAACAGCGCCGCGAGCGCGGCGAGGAGGGCGAGCGGGAGGAACCGGTCCTCGGCGAAGGCCGCGGTGCGGCTCAGCAGCCCGAACGGCGTGACCCAGTGCAGCCAGGAGAACGCCGGGACGCCGTCGGCGACCATCCGCGCGAGCAGACCCGCCAGGAACACCACCGTCGCCAGCCCGGACGCGGCCCGGCGTTCCGGCAGCAGTTGCGCGGCCAGGACGCCCAGCGCCGCTCCGGTCAGGCCGACTCCCGCGATGGCAGCGCCGTAGAGCACCGCTCCTGTGGTGGCCGTCCCGGCCAGCAGCAGGCCGAGCGCCACCCCTACACCGGGGAGCATCGCCGCCGCGAGGACGACGGCGAGCGTGCGCAGCACGAGTGCGCGCAGGGGCAGCCGGCCGGCGAGCAGCAGCTCCCAGCGGCCAGCCTCCTCCTCCCCGCGGGTCAGCCGGGTGGCGGTCAGCACTGCCCAGGTGCCCACGAGGACCGCCACGAGGGTGCCGGTACGCCAGACCGTGAAGCCACCGGGGTCGTCGAGGGCATCGGCCCTGCCGAACAGCGTCCGGATCGCGGGGTTGTCCGCCAGGGAGGACAGCGACGACAGCCCGATCGCGCCGTCCAGGCCCCGGTACTGGGTGACCACCACGGCCACCAGCCCACCGCAGACCAGGGTGACGACAGCGGTGCCCCGGAGGACCTGCCGGACGGCGATCCGGGTGACCGCCGGAGCCGCCGGACGCGGATAGGCCCTCCCCGTCGTCCGCGCCGACGCCGGCCCGCGGGCCGTGCCGACGGTCATGCCGCGGCCTCCCCGTAGTAGTCGAGGAAGATCTCCTCGAGCGACGGCTCGCGGACGTCGATCCGCGCCACGTCCGCGTCGCCCAGGACCCGGAGCACCGGCCCGGGGGGCCCGACGAGCGACAGGGTCAGCTGCCGGTCGGAGACCCAGCGCAGGTCGGCGACCTCGGGCAGCTCGGCCAGCACGCCGAGCTCCGGCGCGGGCCGGGTCAGGTCGACCACGACCTCGGAGCGACGGAGACGACGCAGGTCCTCGAGCCCGGCGACCTCCACCAGCCGCCCGGCACGGAGGATCCCGACCCGCGAGCAGACGGCTTCCACCTCGCCGAGCTTGTGGGAGCTCAGCAACACCGCCTGGCCGCGCCCGGCTGCCTCGGCGATGCACCGCCGGAACTCGCGCTCCATGAGCGGGTCCAGCCCACTCGTCGGCTCGTCGAGCACCAGCAGCGGCGCACGGGTGGAGAAGGCGGCGACCAGCGCGACCTTCTGCCGGTTGCCGGTCGAGTAGGTCCCCGCACGGCGGTCGGTCTCGAGCGCGAATCGCGCCACCAGCTCCTCGCGATAGACCAGATCGGTGCCCGGACCGACGCCGGCGAGCAGGTCGAGGCACTCCTGACCGGTCAGCGACGCCCAGAGTGCGACGTCGGCCGGCACATGGGCGAGGTGCCGGTGTGCGCGCTCGACGTCGCCGGCGATCTCGCCGAATATCCAGGCGGCGCCGCTGGTGGGGCGGAGCAGGCCCAGGAGCAGTCGGATGGTCGTGGACTTGCCGGCGCCATTCGGGCCGAGGAAGCCGAAGACCTCACCCGGCGGGACGGTCAGCGTGAGGTCGTCCACTGCCTGGGTGGACGCGAAGCGCTTGCCGAGGTGCTCGGTGCGGAGCGCGGCAGGAGACGTGGCGGACATGGCACTCCGATCGCAGTCGGAAACTCGACTGCCGACCAGACTTCCCGGCGCACCAGCAGCGACATTAGTCCTGCATGGCGGCCCGCAACAGACCCTTGCGACCGGCACACCGGCCGGACCGACGACCACGTCAGGGATAGGGCCAGGCGTTCTTGACGCACCCGTCGAGACCGAGGGTCTGCTGCTGCATGACGGGGGCGAGCTGTCCGGCGCCGGGGCACGGCTGGTGACCGTTGCCGAGCACGTGCCCGACCTCGTGGTTGACGACGTAGAGCCGGTAGGTGGCGACGTCACCCTCGTAGTCGGGGACGGCGGTGGCCCAGCGGGCGAGGTTGATGACGGCGCGGTCGCCGTAGCGGCAGGACGTGTAGCCGCCGGTCCCGACCCCCGGGCAGTACGTCTCCATGCTGCCGGGGCTGACCAGGCTCACCTTGAAGTCGAACTGGCCGGCCGTGGCCTCCGCGGCGCCCACCCGCTGGAAGGACATCCGGCCGCCGCTTCCCCACGAGCGCGGATCGCCCAGGGTGTCCTCGACGGCCTGGGCGAAGAAGTACCCGTCGACGCCGATCCCGTCCTCCACCTCGACGATGAAGCGCTGCAGCGGGCCGGTGCCGTAGACCGGACCCTGGCCGTCGACGACCGAGAGGGTCCCGGCGCCCTGCTCCACGTAGCTCTCCACACCGACGGTCGCGGGTGCCTCGGTCGGCGCGACGTCACCCTCGGCCGGCGCGACCGGCGCGACCGGCGCGGTGGCGACGCTCGACGGCGGAGCCGACTCGGAGGTGACGGTCGGGGTCGCGGCCGCGCCGGTGCTTCGCGTGGAGGCGACCGGGGTGGTGAAGGCGAGGTCGACCAGGGTGGCGATCGTGGCGATGGTCAGCAGCGGGATGGCGTAGGCCCGCCAGCCGTAGCGCCGGGCGAAGCGGCGCAGGCGGCCCACCGGCCGGCGCACGGGCTGGCGGCGCACCGGGTCCGCGGCGCGGCGCCGGGCGTCCAGGTCCACGCGGGCGACGAGCGGGCCGGTGCGCTCCGCGGTGCGGACCGTCGCGCGCGGTGGGAGCGGCGGTGGTGGTGGGGGCACGGGCCGGCCGCGCCGCGCGTCACCCGCCCGATCGCCCGCAGGACGACCGTCCGAGGGACGTCCTCCTGCAGGCCGCACCCGTGCTCCTCGTCCGTCCGCCGCTGTCGGCTGGTCAGCGTCTCACGCTCCGTGGCGTGTCGACAGCAGCCCGCGTCTCGCGGCCCGCCGCCGTCGTCTCGACCATGCCGAGGACGGCGCGGGCGGTGTCCTCCGGCGCCTCGAGCATGGCGACGTGCCCGACGCGGTCCAGCACCTCGAGCCGCGCGTCCGGGATGACCGAGGCCAGCCGCGGGGCCATCGCCGGGTCGACCAGCTTGTCGCGGGCACCCCAGAGCACGAGCGTCGGCGGCCGCAGCATGCGCGCCGCCCGCCAGGCGTTCGCCGCCCCGACCCGCAGGTACGAGGTGATCAGGCCGCGCATGCTCCGGGTGAGCGCATGGTCGGCCCACGGCTGCTCGGACCGCTCGCGCATCTCCTGGACGGCCTGCTCGACCCGCTCCGGCGGCACCTTGCGCGGCTCGCCGAAGCACATGCGGATCATCGCCCGCACGCTCTCCTCCGGCGTGATGCCACCCATCCGCCGGGCCGCCAGCGTGGGCACACCGGGCACGAGGAGGAGCAGGAGGGCGCGGCTGAACGCCGGCGGCACCCGGTAGACGGGCATGGCCGGCGAGATCAGCGTCAGCGTGGCGACCAGGTCCGGACGCCCCGCGGCGACCAGGAGGCTGACCAGCCCGCCCAGGGAGTTGCCGAGCAGGTGCACCGGGCGGCCCTGCCCCTCGCCGGGCTGCGCGGCGACGTGCTCGAGGACGTCGATCACCGCACGCACGTGCCCGCGGATGGAGTAGCGGCCGCGCGCCGGGGGCTGCGACCGGCCGAAGCCGGGCAGGTCGACCGCCCAGCCGTCGAAGCGGACGGCGAGCAGGGCGGCCAGGTCCGTCCAGTTGGTCGACGCCCCGCCCAGCCCGTGCACGTAGAGCGCCCGCTCGTGGGGCGCGTCATCCGCGGCTCCCCCGACCGGCCCCGACCACGGCGTCCTCCGCACGAAGACCTCCCCGCCCCTGACCGGCAGTTGCTCCCCCGGCCAGGGCGGGAGCAGCGAGGTGAGCATGGGCAACGGGGTGGCTGACGGGCGGGCGGTCGGGACATCGGCGGCCGCGACGTCGGACGGAGGGGCCTCGGACATCCTTTCGACGGTAATGGCAGCCCGTCCGGCATGCGGTGGGTGAACCCGCCGGTAACATCGCCGGTGCCATGCAGCCGCCACGCCCCGCCCCCGTGAACAACCGGCGAACGTCCCGTCTCCCCCGGGGTGCCCGCCGGTTGCAGCTGCTCCGCGCCGCGCAGGACGTCTTCGTCGCGCAGGGCTTCCACGCCGCCGCCATGGACGACATCGCCGACCGGGCCGGCGTGAGCAAGCCCGTGCTCTACCAGCACTTCCCGGGCAAGCGGGAGCTGTACCTGGCCCTGCTCGAGGAGCACGTCTCCGAGCTGGCCGACCGCGTCGCCGAGGCGATGGGCGGCACCGACGACAACCGGGCCCGCGTGGACGGCGCCGTCGGCGCGTACTTCGACTTCATCGACGCCGACGGCGAGGCGTTCCGCCTGGTCTTCGAGTCCGACCTGCGCAACGACGCCGACGTCCGGGCCATCGTCGACCGGGGCACCGGCGCCTGCGTCGAGGCGATCGCCGAGGTGATCGCGGCGGACACCGGTCTCGACCCCGAGCGTGCGCTGCTGCTCGCCTCCGGCCTGACCGGTCTGTCCGAGACCAGCGCGCGGTGGTGGCTGCCCCGCAAGGGCACCGTCTCCCGCGACGAGGCCGTCGCGCTGGTGTCGGCGCTGGCGTGGCGGGGCATCTCCGGCTTCCCGCGCGTGGACTAGCGGGCCCCCTCCCGCGCGTTCGCTGACGGCGCACCCCGACGGCGGGCCCCCCGACGCGCCGCTGGGCTAGCGTGGGGGCAGTCGCGCGAACCGAGGAGGCATCGCCCACGTGGAAGTCAAGATCGGCGTCCAGCACTCCCCCCGGGAGCTGGTCATCGACAGCCCCAAGACCCCCGATGAGATCGAGAAGGACGTCGCTGCGGCCATGTCCGGCTCGAGCAAGGACGGCCTGCTCACGCTGGTCGATGAGCGGGGTCGTCGCGTCGTCGTCCCCGTCGACCGGATCGCGTACGTCGAGATCGCCCAGCCCGACCAGCGCCGCGTCGGCTTCATCGCCGGGGCGTGACGACAGCCCCGGGAGCATCGCAGCGAGGAACGAGCGAGGAGCGGACCGGGGCGCGGAGTCGCGCTGGAAGCACCGCGTAGCACCGAACCGCCCGACCGGGGCGTCGTCCGCACCTGCGGACGGCGCCCCGTCGTCTTGTCACGCCGGGCCGCCCTGCGATCCGGAGGATCGCGATGTCATCGGAGCTCGACGACGGTCCGCCACTCGTCCCGGGGGCCGGCGGTCTCGGCGACCAGCTCCGCGTAGAGCGCGGCCACCCGGTCCGGTGGGATCTGCCGGTCATCCCCGACGAGCCCGCGGACGGTCACCGTCGCGACGTGGATGCCCTCCGGCGCCAGGGCGCGCGCCTGCACCTCGGCCAGCGCCCGCAGCGCCGCCTTCTGCACGCCGAGGCTCGCCATCGACGGGATGGGCCGGTCCGCGGCACCGCCGCCGGTGACCAGCACGGTCCCGGACCCGCGCTCCCGCATGCCGGGCAGCACCGCGCGGACCACGGTCTGCAGACCGACCGCGCCGGCGGCCAGATCGGCGAGCAGATCCTCCGGCGAGAGGTCGGCGACGGCGGCCTCGCGCCCCACCGAGACGTTGTACAGCAGGACGTCGACCGGGCCGAGCTGCTCCACCAGCGCCGTGACGGCGACGCCCAGCGACCGCGGGTCGCCGGCGTCGGCGCCGGCCCACTCCACGCGCTGCACGGACCGCCGGAGATCGTTCCCGAGCTCGGCGAGGGCGCCCTGCCGGCGGCCGATCAGGCCGACGGCGTACCCGTCCCCGCCCAGGCGGCGGGCCGTGGCGGCCGAGATGCCGGGGCCGGCGCCGACGACGAGCAGGTGGGGCGCCGCGGTCATGGGGCTCCTGTTCCGGGACGAAGGTCAGGGGTTGAGGCCGAGCGCCTTCATGCGCTGGGTGTGGGCACTGGTGATCCGCTCGATCAGGCGCGCGACGCCCGAGAGGTCGCCCGTGCCGGAGATGATCAGCTCGGCCAGCCCGTCGTGCTCGGCGATGACCGCCTGCGACTGGCTCATCGCCTCGCCCACGAGCCGCCGTCCCCACAGGGACAGCCGGCCGGGGAGCTTGCGGTCGGCCTTGATCGCCGCCCGCACCTCTCGGACGGCGAACTCGGCGTGGCCGGTGTCGGCGAGCACCTCCAGCACCAGCGCCCGGTCGGGG
>OCZS010000688.1_pt1 | contig 11460 bp, 7 predicted proteins | sample 1539071 | NCBI WGS metagenome assembly OCZS01 (sample SAMEA3113584, study PRJEB22503) | soil metagenome | reverse complement strand
TCCGGGTTGAGTCACCCGGCGCCCCCTGGGTGATCAGGTAGGCCTGGCCGAACATGTTGGCGCTGGCCAGGATGGTCGTCGTGATGACGAAGATCATCACCGGTCGCAGGCCGGGCACGGTGATGTAGCGGAACTGCTGCCAGATGGAGGCGCCGTCGAGGTCGGCGGCCTCGTACTGCTCGGCCGGGATGTCGGCCAGTCCGGCCAGGTAGATGATCGCGTTGAACCCGATGGTCCACCAGACGGTGACCCCGACGAGGGAGATCCACGCCCAGGGCTGCTCGGTGATCCAGTTCACCGGCGGGATGCCGAATACCGCGAGCAGACCGTTGACCGCCCCGAAGCTCGGGTCCAGCAGGTAGCGCCAGAGCAGGCCGATCACGGCCACACCGAGGACGTACGGGGCGAAGAACACCGCCCGGAAGAACGTGCGGCCGGGAAACGCGCGGTTCAGCAGAACGGCGAGCCCGAGCGGGATCACCACGAGGAAGGGGACGCTGGCCACGGTGAAGATCGCGGTCGCCCGCATGCTGTGCCAGAACGGCACGAACTGCACCGAGGACGGGTCGAACAGAGCGGTGTAGTTGTCCAGGCCGACGAAGGGTTTTCCCGGCAGCAGGAAGTCCCAGTTGTGCAAGCTCATCCAGATGCCGAACACCGCCGGCAGCAGGACGAAGGTCACGAAGAGCGCCAGGTAGGGAAGCAGGAACAGGTACGGCGTTGCCCGGGATCCGTGGACACCGCCGAACCGACTCTCCTTGCCGGCTCTCTTGGTCGCCGCGGTCCCGCTGGTCGGCGGGACCGCAGTCGCAGTGGCCATGCCGGCCTACCCGTATTTCGTCTTGTTGGACTCGAGGATCTTGGTCGCCCGGCCGGCGGCGTCGGACAGGGCGGCCTGCGGCTCCTTGGTCCCGAGGACCGCCTCGTTCAGTGCCTTGTTCCACTCCTCCATGGCGTCGGCGATACCGGGCACGGGTGGCGCGAAGTGTAGGACGTCGATCTGGGTGCCTATCGCGGCCTGGTCCTTGAGCGCCTCGAACTCCGCCGATTCGCGGACCGAGTTGCGGGCCGGCACCTGTCCGGCCTTCGCCCAGTCCAGCGACTGCTGGCTGATCCAGTTGACGAACACCCGGGCGGCGACGCTCTTGTTCTCGTCCGGAGTCTTCAGCGTCGGCAGCACGAACTGGTGCGAGCCGGCCCAGGCCGCGTCCTGCCCGCCGATGTTCGGCAGCCGGGCAACGCCCCACTCGAGCGACTCCTTCTCCTTGAGCGTGTTGATGGTCCAGATGCCGTTCCAGTTGAAGGCGGTCTTGTTGTTCTGGAAGGCGACGATGTCGGCGTCCTGGGCGATCTTGCCCGGGGAGTGCCCGTTCTTCACCAGGTCGGCGAACCAGGTCATCGCCTTGACGCCGGCCTCGTCGGCCCACGTGACCTGTGTGGCGTCCTCGGAGAACAGGTTGCCGCCGAACTGCCACAGCAGCGACTGCACGGTCATGGACCCGGTGAACGGGAACGGGGTGGCCCAGTGGCCCTCGATGTCCTTGCTCTTCAGGGTGTCGAGGGCACTCATGTACTCGTCGGCCGTCATCGGCGGCTTCTCCGGGTCGAGCCCGGCCTTCTCCATCACGGCCTTGTTGTAGTAGAACGCCAGGGGATGCACATCCAGCGGGATGGCGTAACGCACGTTGTTGTAGATGCCGGCATTCCAGGGCACCGAGGCGAAGTCCGTCTCGCTGAGGCCGAGGGCCTGGGCCACGTCGTCCAGCGGCTGGATCACCCGGCGGGCCGCGTTGGTGGCCACCGAGTCGACGTGCATGATCGCGACCTCCGGACCCTTGCCGGCCGTGACCGCACTGGGCAGCTTGGCGTAGTAGTCCGCCCACTGCTGGGTGTTCATGGTGACCTTGATATTGGGGTGCTCGGAGTTGAACTTGGTCACGAGCTGCTTCATGATCGGCCCATCACCGCCGGTGAACCCGTTCCAGAACTGCAGCGCGACGTTAGGGCCGTCGTAGCCCTCAGCGCCGCCGCCGCCGGGCACCGACTGCTGTTGCCCGGGAACATTTCCGGATCCCTGTCCGCAGGCGCTCAGGCCCAGGCCCAGGCCGGCGGCGCCGGTCAGGCCGAGGAAGCGTCGCCGGGAGAGGGGGCTCGGTAGGGGAGGTACGGACGTTGCCATGGAAACCTGCCTTCGTTGGCTATTGACGATCTGTGCTTTCGGTTTTACAACGCTGTAAAGCGATTGTAAAGGTAGGGCATCTGGTGTGGCCGGACTGTTAGCGTGCCACCGGTGAGCGCGACGGACCTGCCGGCGCGGCTGAAGGACGTCGCCGTGCTGGGTGGCGTGTCGGTCAAGACTGTCTCGAACGTGGTCAATGACTCCCCCTATGTCCGCCCCGCTACACGCGCCAAGGTTATGGAGGCCATCGCCGAGCTCGACTACCGGCCCAACATGACCGCGCGCAACCTACGCAGCGGCCGTTCCGGCGTCATCGCGCTCGCGGTGCCCGAGATCGACGCGCCCTACTTCGCCGAGCTGGCCCACCACGTCGTCGGCGCTGCGATGGACCGGGGGTGGACGGTCCTCGTCGACGAGACCGGGCAGACCCACGACCGGTCGGTGCGCGACCGGGAACGCAGTGCGGCCGCCGGCATCCGGGGACAGCTCATCGACGGCGTCATCCTGAGTCCCCTCGCCCTCGACGAGGCCGACCTGGCCCGCTACGGTTCGGTCCCGCTGGTCCTGCTGGGCGAGCGCCTCGGCTCGCATCTCGCCGACCACGTGGCGATCGACAACCGGGCGGCGGCGGAGGCGGCGACCCAGCACCTCCTCGAGATCGGCCGGCGTCGGGTCGGGGTGATCGGAGCCCAGCCACCGCCGTACGGGCACAGCGCCCGGCAGCGCCTGCAGGGGTACCGGGCGGCTCTGCGCGCCGCCAGGATCCGCTACGACAGCTCCCTGGTGGTGCCGGCCCAGAACTGGCGCCGCGAGGACGGCCGGGCCGGGATCCACCAGCTGCTCGGCCTGGCCCGTCCCCCGGATGCCGTCTTCTGCTTCAACGACCTGCTGGCCCTCGGCGCCATCCGGGCACTCAGCGAGGCCGGCGTACGCGTACCCGAGGACGTGGCGGTGGTCGGCTTCGACGACATCGAGCTTCAGCGTGCCCAGCCTCACCACCGTGGCCCCCGACAAGTCAGCTATCGCGGCGGAGGCGGTGGCCCGGCTGGCCCGCCGGCTCGACGACGGTGCGGCGTCGGACCCGGAGGAGGTGCTGGTCGGCTATCGCCTGGAGATCCGCGAGTCCACAACGGGGGCGGGATCGTAGCGACCACCAGCACCAGCGGCGACCAGTGTCCGGGTCGGTGAGCGGGCTCAGCCGCCCATCATCAGGCCCTCGATGTCGTGCTTCTGCACGATCGGGGTGAGCTCGTCGACGAGGCTGCAGTGCAGGTGGGGCCGCAGGACGTCTGGGAGCGTGTCGAAGAACCGGCGGGTCAGCACCAGGTCGTGCACCTCGATCTCGCTCGGATCGGTGTCGCCGGTCACCGCGCCGAGGATCAGCACCGCCCGCGACCGGTCGGAGTGGTTCTGGGTGCCGCGGTGGATAGTCAGCCCGGTCCGAGCCGCCACGTCGCCCCGCCGAGGATAGCGACGGCTCGCCCGCTCCTCGTAGCGGGCGTAGGCCTCCCGCGGCGGGAACATGCCGTGCTCGAACGCTGCGCCGTCGTCGAAGTGGGTGCCCGGGGCGATCTCGAACGGCGCGAGGTCCGGGGTGACGTCGACCGTGGTGATGTTGAAGGCCAGCGAGGTCAGCCGGCCCGTCCCGGCGGTCTCCGGCGGCGTGCGGAAGTCGCGGTGCCAGGGCTGGTCCTGGGCCCCGGCCAGCGGCACGTCGAAGCCCAGCTCGATGATCAGGTAGTCCCGACCGAGGACCTCGGTGCACAGCCCGGTGACCGCCGGATGGCTCACCAGGTCGACGAACCCCCGGATGCGTTCGGGATGCACCGCGAAGTAGAAGCGCTGTGGACCGCGGTTGATCAAGCCCTGCGGGTGACTCCGGGCGTCCGCGAACGCCGCCTCGAAGTCCTCGCGCAGCGCATCCGCCCACTCGGGCGGGAAGCACCCGGGCAGCCCGACGATGCCGTCCCGGTAGAGGTCCGCAGCCAGACCGGCGAAATCGGCCGGCGAGGCCCAGCCAGTGACCGTACTTGGGGCCGACATGATCACCTCGAAATATTGCGATTTACCCTTTACATCGTTGCACAAAACCAAAAAGGTAGGAGGTAGTCAACCCGCAACTCGGGGAGCCGAACCTCGCCCACCCAGACGTCTGTGAACGGAGCGCGCAAGCATGCAGTTCTCGGTAGCCACGGCTCGCCGCACCTATCGGAACCCGGTCTACGACGGCTACTTCGCCGATCCCTTCGTGCTGCGCTGGGAGGGCCGCTACGTCGCGTACGGGACCGGGTCCTGGGTGGACGGTCGGCTGTTCGAGGTCCTCGAGTCACCGGACCTGGCGACCTGGACTCGCGTCGGCGGAGCGATGGAGCCGATCGACTCCGAGCTGGGGACCGACTGCTGGGCCCCGGAGGTCGTCGAGGCCGACGGACGGTTCTGGCTCTACTACTCCGTGGGCCACGGCGACGCCGGCCACCACCTGCGGGTGGCGGTCGCAGACCATCCGTTCGGCCCGTTCGTCGACACGGGCGTCAACCTGACGCCGCACGAGCGGTTCGCCATCGACCCCCACCCGTTCTGCGACATCGAGGGCACCTGGTACCTCTTCTACGCCCGTGATGTGCTCACCGCCGAACGGGTCGGCACCCAGATCGCGGTGGACACCCTCCCCTCGATGACCGCGCTCGGCGGCGCTGCCCGCACGGTGCTGGAGGCGACCGCCGACTGGCAGCTGTTCCAGGCCTCGCGCCGGATGTACGGGGCGACCTACGACTGGTACACGCTGGAGGGCCCCACCGTCCGCCACCACGACGGCGTCTACTACTGCTTCTACTCGGGCGGCTCCTGGATGACCGATGGCTACGCGGTGGCCTGGGCGTCGGCCCCCAGCCCGTTCGGGCCCTGGACCGAGCCCTCGGCGACGAGCGGCCGCCTGCTCGCGGCGGTGCCCGGCCACGTCCGTGGACCTGGTCACAACAGCCTCGTCACCACCTACAGCGGCACGGACGTGCTCGTGTACCACGCCTGGGATGAGGCCACCACCAAACGCATGATGTGCATTGACCCGGTGGAGTGGCGGGCCGACGGCCCGCACACCCCGGGTCCGAGCTGGAAGGACCGACCACTGCCGGCATGACTGAACCGACCTCACTGGACGAGATCCGCGGGCGGCACCCCCGTCCCCAGATGACGCGCCCCGACTGGACCGACCTGAACGGGCGATGGCGATTCGCCTACGACGACGCCGACATAGGGATGGACGAACGCTGGTACGAGCGCGACGACGTCTTCGACAAGATGGTCACCGTCCCGTTCCCGCCGGAGTCCCCGGCCAGCGGCATCGAGGATCGCGGCTTCCATCCCGTCGTCTGGTACAGGCGGACCTTCTCGGCGGCCCGGTCCCCCGACGGCCGGCTGCTGCTGCACTTCGGCGCCGTCGACTACCGCGCCTCGGTCTGGGTCAACGGCCACCTGGTCGCCACCCACGAGGGCGGGCACACGCCGTTCTCCGCCGACGTGACGGCCGTCCTGGCCGACGACGGCGAGAACGTGCTGGCCGTGCGCGCCGAGGATCCACCCGCCGACATGACCCAGCCGCGGGGCAAGCAGGACTGGCTGGAGCGTCCGCATGGCATCTTCTACGAGCGGACCACGGGCATCTGGCAGCCGGTCTGGCTGGAACCGGTCCCGGCGACCCACATCACCTCCGTGCGCTGGTCCCCCGACCTACTGCGTGGGACGCTGCGCCTCCGGGTGGTTCTCGACGGTCCGGTACCGCCAGGGCTGCAGCTGGGAGTGGCGCTGCAGCAGCACGGAAAGCCGTTGACCGACGACGCCTTCGCCGTCTCGGCGACCGTCGTGCAGCGCGACCTGCCGCTCGACCCGGTGGCCATCACCCACCACCGCTCGCAGTACCTGTGGACCCCGGCGCACCCGAATCTCGTCGACGCCACCGTGACCCTCCGCACCGAGGGCCGCGTCGTGGACGAGGTGGCCAGCTACGTCGGGCTGCGCAGTGCCGCCTGCTCCGGAACCCGGTTCCTGCTCAACGGCCGTCCCTACTTCCTGCGGCTGGTGCTGGCGCAGAACTACTGGCCGGAGTCCCACCTGGCCGCACCCAGCGCACAGGCGCTCCGGGAGGAGGTGGAGTGGGTCAAGGAGCTGGGCTTCAACGGCGTCCGGATCCACCAGAAGATCGAGGATCCTCGCTTCCTGTACTGGTGTGACCGGCTGGGCGTGCTGGCCTGGGGTGAGATGCCCAGTGCCCAGGCCTTCGACCCGGTCACTCTCTCCCGGCTCACCCGGGAGTGGCTCGAGGTCCTCGAGCGGGACGCCTCGGTGCCCTCACTCGTAGCGTGGGTGCCGTTCAACGAGAGCTGGGCGGTACCGGGCCTGGAGTACGACCCGGCCCAGCGAGATGCCGTGCGGGCGTTGTTCCACCTCACCAAGGCGCTCGACCCCACCCGGCCGGTGATCGGCAACGACGGGTGGGAGCACCTGGTCTCCGACATCTTCGGCGTCCACGACTACAGCGCGAGTGGCAAGGTGCTCCGCCAGCGCTACGGCAGCGCCGAGGCGCTGCAACACACCCTGGCCAAGATCCAGCCCTACTACAAGGTCCTGATGCTGCCCGACCGGGCCGATAGCGAAGCGCCGCTGATGGTCACCGAGTTCGGCGGAATCACCTTTGACCCCGACTCCCAGGACTTCTGGAACGGCTACGGCGCCGTGACAGACGCCCAGGAGCTGTTGGAGCGCTACACCGACCTGGCGACCGCGCTTCTGGACAGCCCGGTGGTCACCGGCTTCTGCTACACCCAGCTCACCGACACCGCCCAGGAGCGCAACGGCCTGCTGGACGAGCGCCGCAAGCCCAAGGTCGACCCGGCCGCCCTCCGGGACGTCAACCGGCGGCCCTCCGCCGCGGTTCCGGCGGACGCCATCGCCGAGATCCAGATCGTTCACGCCGCCAGCCGAAACCACCCGGGAATGATCGGCGGTGGGCCGTAGGGCCCACAGAACTCATCCGATTTGGTCGGGTGGTTCCTCTGGCCAGTGGGTACGACCGATGACAAGATAAGCCAATTCCGGCTTTACATCGTTGCAGACATCAGGGGGCGGTCTTGATCAGTGAGGATCAGCAGTTTTTGGCTCGTCGACCACGGCGAGCTCGGCGGGTGGTCGGCATCCTGACCGCCCTGTTGACCGCTCTGGCGGTCCTATCGGCATTGGCTCCTGCTCCGGTGGCCGAGGCCCGGCCGGCCCGGCCGGTGACCACCAGCTACGAGAACCCGCTCGCCCCTGACATCCCCGGTGACGGCACGGTCGACAGCTGCGCCGATCCGATGGTCATCCAGGGCCAGGACGGTGAGACGATCGACGGTGAGCAGGTCTGGTACCTGTACTGCACCACGGACCCGCTGAACGACGAAGACGTCAACGCCGAAGGCGAGCCGATCTTCCACCGCATCCCGACCATGGTCTCCACCGACCTGGTGAACTGGACCTACGTCGGCGACGCCTTCCCGCTCGACGGCGGTGACATCCCGGCCTGGATCGACCCGAGCGCCGCGTTCTGGGCGCCGGACGTCGTCTACTCCAGCGCGACCGACCAGTACTACCTGTTCGTGACCGTCACCCAGACGACCGCGGCGGGCGGTGGGTCCGACACCTGTACTGGCGACAGCGCCATCGGCGTCGCGGTCGGTGACAGTCCCACCGGCCCGTGGGACTTCTCCGACGAGCCGGTCATCCAGCCGCGCCTCGATCCCGACGGCGGAGAGTGCTCGTACTTCTGGACCTTCGACCCGGACGTCCTGGGCGACACGGTCACCGACGAGGGCATCCTGTACTACGGCTCGTACTACGGCGGCATGTTCGCCACCGAGGTGAACTTCACCGAGACCGGCGTGACCGCTGTGACGGAGGACACCAGCGACGACACCCGGATCGCCATCGGCAACCGCTACGAGGGCGCCAACGTCATCTACCGGGACGGCTACTACTACCTGTTCGCCTCGGCCACCAACTGCTGCAACGGCGCCCTGACCGGTTACAGCGTCTTCGTCGGACGCTCGACCAGCCCGTTCGGGCCGTTCCTGGACCGCGAGGGCAACTCCTTCCTCGATGCGGCCGTCGGCGGCACGCCGTTCCTCACCATGAACGGCAACCGCTGGGTCGGGACCGGCCACAACACCGTCTTCCAGGACGAGGCCGGACAGTGGTGGACCATCTACCACGCCGTCGACCAGGAGGACCCCTTCTTCGCATTCGATCCTGGGTTCACCAAGCGGCCCGCCCTGCTCGACCCGATCGACTGGGTCAACGGCTGGCCGACCGTCAACGGAGGGGCCGGGGCGTCCGATACGAAGATGCCGGCACCGGCCGCCCAGGAGGGCGAGCGCAGCCGCTACAAGACCAAGCTGGTCAAGCCCCTGGTCGTGAACCGGCTCCTCGAGTCCGACGAGTTCGGCGGCACGAGCCTGAGTAGTGACTGGTCGTGGGTGGAGGGCCGGACCGGTGACGTCACCGTGTCGGACGGTCTGCTGCAGTGGGAGGTCGAGCACACCGATCTGTACGTCGACTCCAACACTGCCTCGGTGCTCGTCCGCGACGCCCCGACCCGGGACTACGTCGTCGAGACCAAGGTTCGGTTGTCGGGTCTGCCGGACGAGGGCTGCTGCTTCAACTATGCCCAGGCCGGACTGGTGATCTACGGCGATGACGACAACTTCATCAAGCTGACCGACATCTCGATCTGGGAGACGCGGCAGACGGAGTTCGCGAAGGAGCTCAATCCCGTTCCGGAGGGGTGGAGCCGTTACGGCAACACCGTGGTCGGTCCACCCGGGGAGGACTGGACCTACCTGCGCATCGTCGTGGAGCACCTGAGCGGTGCCGAGCAGCGCGAGGCCGGCGGGGACACGGAGCGCTACACCGCCTACACCAGTCAGGACGGCGTGACCTGGGTGCGGGGCGGCGTATGGACGCACAGCCTCGGTGACGAGCAGATCGGCCTGGTCTCGATGGGCGCGACCGACCAGGTGGTGGACCCCATCACCGCGGAGTTCGACTACGTCCGCATCTACTCGCTGAAGGGCGGGCCCCGCGGCTAAGCCATGCGAACCGCCCATCGGCTGGGTAGCCTGCTGGCCGCAGGACTGCTGGCCCTGAGCGGCTGCGCGGGGGCCTCGACACCCGAGGCCCCCGCCAGCCCGAGCCCGGCGGGGTTCATCAACCCCGTCTACGCCAGCAACTTCCCTGACCCGATGATCGTGCCCGACCCCGCCGGCGGCTACTGGGCCGTCGCCACCAACGGGAACGGCAGCAACGTGCAGACGCTGCGCAGCGCCGATCTGACCAGCTGGGAGCAGGGTCCGGATGCCCTGCCCGAGCTGCCGGAGTGGACCAGTCCGGGCAAGGTCTGGGCTCCGGAGGTGGAGGAGACGGCAAACCAGGGGTACCTCCTCTACTACACCTCGATCGGACCGGACCCGGCCATCCAGTGCGTCAGTGTCGCCGTCGGGTCCGAGCCGGAAGGGCCCTACTCCGACAGCAGCGGTCGACCGCTGGTCTGCGAGGAGGAGCAGGGCGGGACCATCGACGCCCATCCCTTCACCACCGCCGCCGGGAAGCGCTACCTCTACTGGAAGAACGACGGCAACGCGGTCGGCGTGGACACTTACCTCTCCGTGAGCGAGCTGGATGCCTCCGGCCGCCGGCTGGTCGGCAAGCCGCGACGGCTGTTCAAGCAGGACCTGCCCTGGGAGGGAGATCTGGTCGAGGCGCCGTTCGTGTGGGAGAACGACGGCCGCTTCCACCTGTTCTACTCGGCCAACTCCTACGCGTCCGAGGCGTACGCGGTCGGCCACGCGGTGGCGGACAACCCGCTCGGGCCGTTCACCAAAAGCGCCGAGCCGGTGCTGGCCAGCAACGACGTGGCCGCCGGCCCGGGTCACTGCTCACTGTTCACCAAGGACGGCCGGGTGTGGATGGCCTTCCACGCGTGGACACCGGGCGAGATCGGCTCGGACCTACCGGGCCGAGCCATGTGGCTGAGCGAGGTCACCTTCGCCGCCGACGGCACCGTCACCGTGGTCCCGCCCACCGTGGCCTACCCGACCAAGCCCTGACTCTGCTCTTGGGCCGAAGACGAGCGAAGGAGGCAGCTACGCCCGGACGACCCGCGGAGCGTGGATGGGCCTGGCGGGAGCCCGAGCCTGCGAGGGCGGATGGTTGCGGAGCGGAGCGTCCTGGCCGGGCTGCCGAGCTCAGCGAGGGGGGTCAGCGCATCGGCGTGAAGTCTGGGGGCGTCGGCGTGGGAGCCGCCGGCAGGGCCGCCAGGCCCATCTCGGCCGGGCTGGCCAACAGCGGGTGGCGTGGCACGACCCGGACGGTGTAGCCGATCGCGCCGGCCCGCCTGGCCTCCACCCAGCTCTCGTAGCGGCGCAGTCCGCCGTCGACCTCGACCCCGGGCGGGAACGGGTTCACGCGCGGATCGAAGAGCCGCTCGTCACCGTCCAACCGCCCGGTGACCAGCTGCACCTCGACGTCATCCGGGCTCAGCACGCCGAGCCGGACGAGCGTGGCGACATGGATTTTGGCGCCCACCTCCACCTGGTCGCCGTCAAGGGACTCGACGTGGTCCACCGCGACCTGGTCCCACGCCGCACGAACCTTCCGCTTCCAGGCCGCCAGGGCCGCCGCACCGCCCCGGGCGGTCTCCACCTCCGCCGCCGACGTCGCCGCCGGGGTGTAGAGGTTGGTCACGTAGTCCCGAACCATCCGCGACGCCAGCACCTTCGGGCCGAGCCCGGCGATGGTCTCGCGGATCATCTGGATCCAGCGCTCCGGCAGACCGTCCGGGCTGCGGTCGTAGAACCGCGGCACGATCTCCTCGGAGATGATGTCGTAGAGGGCCTTGGCCTCGAGGTCGTCGCGACGGTCGTGGTCGTCGATCCCTTCCGCCGACGGGATCTCCCAGCCGAACGCCGGATCGAACCACTCGTCCCACCAGCCGTCGCGGATCGACACGTTGGCCGCCCCGTTCAGGGCCGCCTTCATGCCCGAGGTGCCACAAGCCTCGTACGGCCGCAGCGGGTTGTTCATCCACACGTCGCAGCCCGGATAGAGCGGCTTCGCCATGGAGATGTCGTAGTCCGGCAGGAACACGATCCGCTCCCGCACGCCCGCGTCGTCGGCGAACTGCACCATCTGCTGGATCAGCGCCTTGCCGCCCTCGTCGGCCGGGTGCGACTTGCCGGCGATCACGATCTGGATCG
>OCZS010000687.1_pt1 | contig 11460 bp, 9 predicted proteins | sample 1539071 | NCBI WGS metagenome assembly OCZS01 (sample SAMEA3113584, study PRJEB22503) | soil metagenome | reverse complement strand
TTGAATTTATGGAAGGTATATTATACCGTAATTTTAGTCTGGTAAGTATCCTATAAGTCTACAAGATTTCGAAACCTCAATAATAAGGGAATATTAGTCATTGATACAAACAATACGAAATATAAATTCCGAACAATCCGAAAAGAAGATTTGTTTAGCGAAGATGATCTCATGTTTCCTAGAAGAGAAGATAGATTTGTTAATCCATAAACTTGATTCAGAGAAGGGCAAACAGTTAATCCAAAAGTTAGACGAAAAATATCCCAGAAAGCAACAACGTTCGAATGTATCGACCACTAAGTAGAATGGAATATGCAAAGAACCGGGAAGCTATTTCTGTGTACTTCAGTCTTTTTATCCCTCTTCAGATGCGTTTTGAATCTGATCTGCTATCCTGTTTTCTAAACGAGAAAAAACTTCCATAACCGATTAGTGCTGCAGCCAAACAAAGATGGTCAGCGTTATAGATAATGTTCCATATCCACACATCTCTCTGGACTGATTCTGGACCATACGCAGTACTAAACGCGAATCCAGTATCTCCTATTGCTGATAGAATCATAGCAATGGATAGCAACAATATCCAAATAGAAGAAATATTAGTTAAGCTCTGAGAAAGAGAAGAGGAAGCCCTACCTGCTCCTCTTTGTATCGTTTCATCTGTTTTTCGATCTTGTTGTACTGCAGCATGTTTAAGTGCAGCTATTCTTTTTCTCGCTCCCCAAAAGATCAATACAGCGGGAAATACCAACGCAGCATCTAAAACTGGGTAGACGAGGGTAACTAACAATATCGAAAAATCTACTGGTTGAGTAGATAGTAGTCGCAGTATACTCACAATAATATCTAATACAAGAACGAGAACAGTTGAAATTACAATAGCTATCAAAATGAGAACAAGTGGTTCGTGCTCCATTTTAAAGAAATGATAGTATAAACTGTACAGAAAATAACCAAATGATGCATATCCAATAAACCAAAGTATATCTGCTATCCAAGCGCCTGCAGCTTGTTGGTATGGAAACGTCCAAACAAACTGAGCGACAAACCACAGTCCTAGGAATAAACAAATTGAGAAATGCATTTTGTCATTATCGTAGTAGTAAGGAAATTGCCTATTGCTGAGCCGCACCGAAGCATTTATCTCTACTCTCCTTTTGTATCTATACACTTGTATGACACATATAACCAGGGCCACTCCAATCGTTAAAGTGGATGTCAGGCCCGAATAATAAAAACGCGTATTTTCATCAGGAGAGGAAATAATAAAGGCATTTGTAAAGACAACCGATACAATCAGCGCTACCAAAACGACTTCATTTTTTGTTTTGTTCTCGTAGGAGAGAATTTTACTACCATCCTCCGCTGTCTAGACTTCTCGTATGCCATTATTACAAAGAGGATAGTCTTAATCTTTGTCCTAGAGCACAAACAGAAACCACTGACAGATCTGTTTACTTTGGTGAGCATTGATGCCGATTTATATCATAAGGATATTACCTTACACTTTGCACATGATTAAACACCAGTCTCTGATAAATATAGAAGGGATCGTAAAACGATTCCTCTGTAACTAAAAAAAGAAGGGTATAGGCTTCCTGTTATCTCGTTAGTTATGTCTGTATGAATTTATTCTTCACCTTCGTCTTCTTTTGAATCGTTAGTTGATAGTTCTCGGTCTACACCAGTATCGTTGTCATTGTATATTGTATATTATAATTAGGTGGTCGTAGTTTTTGTGATTGTCAAATTATTGCTTGTAATAATAGAGTGAGCCTAAATAAAATCTGAAGATTAGCGTGGGCCCAAGGGGGTTTGAACCCCTGGCCTACCGGTTATGAGCCGGTCGCTCTTCCAGGCTAAGCTATGGGCCCGGCTTAGACAGCAATTCCTTCACAAGATGGTTATAAAGGTTTCAAATATAGTCAAATATATGAGAACAACAAAAAAGAAAAGTTAACTGGATCCCGATATCGTCCTCTCAAGAGTAAACGTGCCCGATGTACTTTTCCCATACCGAGTCCAATAATTTGTTTTGTGCGCATAGCGAATCAGTTGCAGCTCTCAGCAACGATTTGGCTTGGTCGTGTGGAATTGTTTCAAGAATTCTCCTCCATAGCGCCGCATGTCTGATATCGACCCGTTCATGAACAGAAAAATACTCTAACCCTTCTGTTGTACTGTCTATACCGTAAAAGTTCTTCAAGCCATCAATCTTTGATCGACTTATCTCTGGCAGCTGTTTTTCATACGCATACATGGCCGCGGCGCCCTGCCCCAGAGATGTCCTTGTTAATCTACTCAAGACGCAAACAGCTTCGCTGGTTTCGCCAGATGAGACATAATGGGCAAGCTCTTCTGGTTTTATCCCTAGACAGGCAGCGAATTTTGTCCATAAAACAATATGCTCAGACTCTTCTCTATGGTTTTCATTTAGTGCTGTTTCCAGATTCTCGTCATAGGTGCGATATGAGAGAAGATTGGCAACCAAGTCGGGTACCGCCTTCACTAGCTGAAAATACTCTAGCGAATATCCCCTTAGATGGTTTACATCTAGTTTTCCCTCCGACCAGAGTCGATAAAACCTATGTTTTAACAGACTACGCTTTTCGATTTCTACATCAATTCTTTGTACCAGATTGTACATAGCCAGTCTTTAAGATGACTCTAACAGATAGAAAAATGTTATGCAACAGCACTTATTTTTGACGTCAGTTATACTCTCTCTAATCTTCCTTAGGCGAAGGATGATCAAGTTTCAGTGTCTGTTGAAATTAACCTCGCTGTAGCTCCTCTCCTATCCTGTTGTTCTTATTTTAGATTTCAGCGATAGACATTGGCTAGTTGCGGTGAGCCTGAAAAAAAGAGAAAGATTTTATTTGAAGTACCTTCAATTAGATAATCACATTTGCTCCGGTGGTGTAGGAGCTGCTTTTTCCTGAAGCAGTTGCACAATCCGGTCAAGCATTGTGGCCTTTCAAGTCGCAGATCCCGGGTTCAAATCCCGGCCGGAGCAATAATGAACCAATGACAGCTTGTACAAGTTTTAGAAAAATTCCATTCATAATTCCGTAGGAAACGCATTAATATACTTCTCACTCCCAGATAAATTTGGGCAAGGACTAATCTTTGAATTCTGGTGGTATGAATACTAAAGCCAATCCTTTAGTTGCACAATTTAATGACTATCTTTCCAGGATAGAAGATGCTCTTAATAGAGAACTCGACCTTTATTCATGGTCAGAATTTTATGCACCTCTAAGATACGCCTGTGATGGGGGCAAGAGGATCAGACCTCTACTGTTGTTACTATCAGTAAAAGCTGTACACCCTACCAGCGGGGAAGATTCCCATGTCACCGAAGACGTTTTCATGGCAGGTTCAGCAATCGAACTTTTGCATACAGAGTCTGTTATCCATGATGATATCATAGATGAAGAAAGGCTTCGCCGTGGTAAACCATCATTTCATATTAAATACGGATACAACAGCAGTGTGCTTACCGCAGATTTTGTACTTGGAATCATCCTAAACATCGGATCGAAAATGAATAACTCCAGAGTCATGAGCGAGCTTTCAAGCGCCGCTACGAAGATGAGTGAAGGGGAAATGATGGAAATTAGGCTTGCAAAACATAACGAAATAACTGAGGATGAATACATTAAGGTTGTTGAACACAAAACTGCCTCACTTTTTGAAGCTTCGACCAAGATAGGCGCAATCCTTGGAGATGGAAACGAGGATCAGATCCATGCTCTGGGGAACTTTGGCAACCTTCTCGGAATTGCATATCAAATTCACGATGACCTTTTGGACTGGAATAACGAGGACAGGCTCTTTAATTTACTTGTCAAACGCAATATCCGCTCTGTGGAATTCACTAGCAATATGAACAAACTGTACAAGTCATATTCCAATAAGGCATTGAATGAGCTTCGAAAGGTACACGAAAGCATGTACAAGAGGCATCTTGAGCTTTTAACAGACCTGAGCTCAATCCAATATTAACAATGTGCAGGAGAACTGGGTTTTCCGAACACTCATCGGATGTATCCCAATATGTTCATACCTGCTCTAACTATTTTGTGGAATTAACCATATCGGTAAGATTAGGTACAGAGTTGCTTGCAAATTCGAGCAAAGGAGCGTGCCATACACCAAATGCAACCATAAGAACAATCCCAAAAATGAGGACACCGAGAATTGCCTTTGGCTCCTTTAATTTTGACATATCGGGCCCCTCTTCCATGTACATTTTTCTAATAATCCATGCATAGTACCCCAGCGAAAGAGCGCTGTTAAGCACTCCCGCAATTGCAAGATAGGGCCCCCACCATACATAGGCAGAGCTGTTTATTGCTGCACCAAATATTACTAGCTTACTCCAAAAACCACTCAGTGGCGGCACACCTGCTAACGCTAACAGGGAAATGGCAAGTGCAATCGCAGTAATAGGCATCCTTATGCCTAAACCTCTATATTTCTCCAGGCTATATCCCGCTAAAGCTGTTGCGACGGCCGCAGCGGCTATGAAAGCTGCAGACTTCATTACTGCATGGTTAAATATATGAAATAGCGAACCGCTTAAAGCCTGGTCAGAATAAGGTGCAACAGCCATTCCTATGAGTATGTAGCCAGCCTGTGCGATGCTTGAGTATGCGAGTATTCTGGGCAAGCTTCTTTGAATTAGTGCTCCGAAATTTCCCAATGTCATTGTAAAAATTGCTATTACTCCAAGGGTCAGCGTCCAATCAAGGTTTAGGGCAAACATACCCAAAACAACGACTCGGATGGCAGCTGCAAAACCAGCTTTTTTTGTGCCTGCAGCAAGCAAGGCACCTATTGTTGTTGGTGAGCCCTCGTACGTATCAGGCAACCACATATGAAATGGTACTAATCCCATCTTAAAGCCAAAACCAGCAACGAATAGTGCAATTGCTAGAACGCCGATGGGAATCAACTCTTGATTTAGGCTTGCCATCGCTCTGATGGATTCACCAATATTCGTTGTACCGGTGATACCGTAGACAAATCCGATCGCTAGTACGAGAATCCCTGAGGATAATGCACCGAACATGAAGTACTTTATTGCGGCTTCGTTTGAAATTGGATCTCGTTTGGAGAACGCCGCTAGGGCATACGTCGGCAAAGACATCAATTCCCATGATACAAAAAGCATCAGTAGGTCAGTAGAGTATGCAATCAAGACCATTCCGACAGTCGAAAGAAGGATTAGCGAATAATAGGCAGCAGGGTTGGACTTGGCTTTCATATAGTCCCATGAAGAAACTGTTACCATCAAAGAAACTATCAGGAGTGCAATAGCAAAAAAAGATCCAAACATATCATCTGCAAGTACATCCTCGCTAAATGCAACCGCTGGTATTACCTCCCCTGAAATTACTCGAAAAACGACAAACCCTAAGGAGATTATAAGCGCTCCAAACGCGATCGCACTATAAAGTCGGTTGTTATGACCTCGCTCTTTCTTAAGAGCATCAATGACAGGAATTGCAAGTCCTACAACCCCCAAGACAATTGTGACTATAATAGGAGTTGACCCTAGTTCGACTACCATTTTAGATCCTTCATTTCTCCTATAGAAACAGCAGCATAGTGACTATCACTATACCTGCCGCGAAAATGTAAAGATATGTTTGGGTTATCCCTGTTTGTGCTGCTCTGACAACTCTAGAAAAATACGTCATGGAGAATTGTAAAGTGGGATTCATGCCATCGATAACTACGTTCTCAAAGTATCGCCAGACAATTCTGTATATCGCAAGAGGTCCAATTACCGATCCCCAATAAAGCGCGGAGTTAAGATACCATCTGTTGTAAAGAAACTTCCAAATTGATCTTGTGACTGCATTTCTCGAAATAACCTCGGGGTTTAGTTTCCTAGCAATGTAAAATAGATATCCAAGTGCACCTCCTACTGCAAAGGCCCCCACTGATCCTATTAGGGCGGTCATGTTGAGCCCCAGAAAAGCACTGCTCTCTTGTCCTTCTTCTTCTCCTACTGCCGACTCTGAATCTCCCTGTCCTTCTTCGGCGATGCCAAATGAATCAGCAAGGTACTCTCCTAGAAGGTGGTGTATTTGATCTTCAAAGATAAAGCCAATCAAGCCGATGAATATAGTTGCGACTGCCAGAGCTCCGAACGGAATCCACATACTTTTTCCAACTTCATGTAAATGGTGACCTTCATGTTGCATCTCTTCTAAATGTCTGCTCTCTTTTCCAAAAAATGCCATGCCTAACATCCTAAATGTGTAAAAGGCAGTCATCATAGCAACGGCAAAAGCAATCGCGAACAATTGCCAGCTATAGGTATAGCCAGACTCAAGCAGCGACGCGAAAATTGCATCCTTGCTCCAAAATCCCGATGTTATCAGCGGAGCACCTGCAAGTGAAAGACCTGAAAGCATCATAAAAATATATGTCTTTTTCATATGCCTACGCATTCCACCCATATTTGTCAAAAACCTTGAGCCAACGGTGTGCAGTAGTGCGCCGGCACCCATGAAAAGTGATGCCTTAAACAAAGCGTGACTCATTAGGTGAAAGAATCCTGCGGTATATCCCTCAACGAACTGGGTTGATAATCCAGCAATACCAAGTGCCATCATCATATAACCAATTTGTGATCCGGTAGAATACGCCAATACCTTCTTAATTTCGGGATTGACAATTGCTTGGGTAGCAAGAAGAAGAGCAGTGATTGCACCTGTCCAGGCAACTACTTCAAAGAACTGAGTCATTCCAAATGCTGCGAGAGCAAAAAACAGAGGTCCAATTCTTGCAACCAAAAACACACCTGCTTTGACCATTGTAGCGGCGTGAATTAATGCGGAAACCGAAGTAGGGCCGGTCATAGCCTCTAATAGCCATTCGTTTAGTGGAAACTGTGCAGACTTGCCTACGGCCCCACCAAACAATAGTACCGCAGCCGGGACTAACAGATTTTGCTGTGCCATTTGGTTTGCCCATTCTTGGTTCTCGATAAGTTCTCTAAACCCAAATGTTCCAGCATAAGCAAATATGAGAAACATTCCTGCAAGCATCATAGTGTCTCCTGCTCTGGTCATCAAAAACGCCTTCATCCCAGAATGCGTCGGAGATGCCCATAACGGTATTCCGGCTGCCCTTTCACCTTCTCTTCCTACATAATCTTTCTTGCGGTCGTGATACCAGAAGCCGATCAATGCATATGACGCAAGGCCAACTCCTTCCCATCCAAAGAAAACCATGAGCAAGTTATCTGAAAGTACAATCAGCTGCATCGATCCAATGAAAAAGAGCATGAAAAACCAGAATCTAGTCAGGTCTCGATCTCCATGCATATAGCCAGTAGAATACACAAAAATTAGAAAGGAAATCCATGCAACCAGATTAGACATCAGTATCGACAGCGGGTCAGCCAATACTCCCGCCTCTAAGCCTAGTACAGAGATCCAAGGTACTTGACTATGGATCTCTCCCCCAGCGATGCCGAGAGGTAGCAAGGTTGTGGCGGATATAGCGCTGGCTAGTGATAATCCGACTGCGAAATAGTTTCTGATTTTTTGCCCGTAACGCGCAACTCCAGCAATGGCGGCGGCACCAACGAAGGGCAACATCCAAACGAGCCAAGCGTTAATTGCAAGTCCTTCAAAACCCAAAGTAGCCTCTACCATTTGGTCTAGCCAGCCGCCTCTATAGTCTTATTATCCAATATTTATTTCGATGCCCCTGTTTTGCTGTAAATCAGTGCTGTATGTTCAAACCTGGCCACAGACTCCTTCTGTTGGCCTTCTCCAGCTATTTTTCCCTTGGCAGGAGTAAGGATACCAGGTTTCGAGTATTGATCAAGGAGATTGCTGTCCGGCTTTCCGATGCTAGACTGTTGAAAGCCGGAGCTTGACTGTTCTGGTGGCTGCTTAACAAGAGCATTCTCTTCTTGTGATGGGAGCTGCAAAACTCCAGAATTCTCGGGAAATACTGACTCGACATAATTTGTTATAGGATTCAAAATAGGGTCTGGATAAACCCCTAGAAGCAGGGTCAATCCTGCTAAAACAGCCATCGTAGCGGTGATATATGCACTAGAATCCTTAACGTTTACAAGTCTTTCAGGGATCTTTCCAAAGAAGATTCTTTTGTACATCCATAGGATATATGCAGAAGAGAGTACAGTTGTTAGAATACCAAAACCAAACAATACTACCCTCGTTGGGTCAGACTGTGATAGCGCTGTCTGCAATACCCCGCCAAACAATATCCACTCTGACATAAATCCACTTGTAGGGGGAATCCCGATAATTGTCAGCGCCCCTATCATTGAGATAACTGCAGTATACGGCATATTTCCTGCAAGCCCTCCTAGTTTTGACATGCTTCTCGTTCCAGTTTGAAGGATTATTGAGCCAGCCATCATGAAAAGAATTGCCTTCCCAAGACCGTGTGTAACATAGAACAGCGCTCCCCCTGTGATCCCCAAGATGCTTTCAGAGCCTATTCCGAACAGTATATAGCCCATTTGACTTATACTGGAATAGGCCAGCACTTTTTTGACATCATCTTGCATCAAGGCCATAGCTCCTCCGTAAATCATTGTTGCGAGACCCCAGATGTTAATATAGATACTATATTGGGTATAGTTTCCCGTCAAAAGCTCCAGCCATAGCCGAAGCAAACCGTATGCTCCTATTCCGATCATCGCTGGGGATAATAGAGCGGAGACAGGAGTGGGAGCTTCTGCATGAGCATAAGGAAGCCAAATGTGCAAAAGAAATGCTGCAAGTTTCACCCCGAGCCCTACTACAAGTGAAAAAATAATAATGGACATCCAATTTGCTGGGATTTTGTTGACATTGGATTTCACCGTATCGTAATCAAAACCACCTGCAAAGAAGCCCATTGCTAATAACCCGAGAAGCAAGACCACTGCACCTACGTGCGTCCAGAAAAAGAACATTAAGGCGATCCTCCTTCTTGCACCATATCCATAGAAAGCTATTAAGAAAAATGAGGGTACCAACATCAACTCAAAAAATACATAAAATTCTATGAGATTAGTTGCCAGTACGGTTCCTAACATGCCCATGGAAAAGGCTAGGTAAAGTGCAAAATATAGACCGACCTGAGTGTTTACATATTGTTTCATTTCTGGCGATATGTGTGTTGCTAATTGTGATTGTGACGAATCAGTGCCAACAATCCTATTGTGACTATTTTCGTTCGCCGACAAACCCTCGCCTTCGCCCCGCGACCTGCTGTTGCCTGTTTGAGTGCTGTAGTAGTCAGATCTCTCCTGGGAGCCGAATTTTTTTCTTGCGCCGTTACTGCTATTAGGACCAGTGCGGAAAATTTCATTCGCAGCTTCGGTAATTTTGTGTATCATGTAAGGTTTGGAATACAATGCAAGGGCGGTACATAGTATGTAGATTATAAGAGCAAAGGGAAGACTAAGGCCATCCAGCCTTAGTCCAAAGTTTCCAAATTGACTCCATTGATAGCTTTCCTGGTATCCCTCATGACTACCTGGCTTTAAGCCTAGTGCAGGAATCATAAGCAGAATAGTAGAAACCGCAAGTATCGAAAAGGAAAACCATGTCGCAAGATTTGTTCCGAACTTTCTTCCAAGAATATAAGCTAGAGGGGATAGTAAGAGTGGTATGAATACTGCTGCTAAGAGAAATGTCATTGCGGGTGTTATCCTCTCATACTCTTGAATTCTTCTACATCTATTTCCTTATACAGTCTATAAGCTATTATTATTATGCCCAAGCCAACAGCAACTTCGGCTGCGGCTATTGCTATTGAAAAGAGCACAAATACCTGACCTTGAGCATCGTTGATACTTCTTGAAAATGCAATTAGATTTAGATTTGCAGCATTGGCAATAATTTCAATAGAAAATATCATACGTATGGCATTCCGCTTGACAACTATTCCATAGACACCTATTGAGATAAGTATTAAGGATACAACAATGTACTCAACGAGTTCGCTCATCTTTCTGGTTAATGTCCTCCCTACGCGCTAACGCAAGTGCACCAATAATTGAGCCCGCTAGTGTTAGGCCGATAACGACAAATGCTGGTGAATAGTACGTAAGCATTTCTGTTCCAAGGACTCTAAAATCAACTGGAGAAGACTCAGCGTTCCCAAATCCCTGACTGTTAAGCCCAGAAAATAAAACTATTCCGCCCATCCCTCCCATAAAAATCAGCATCAATATAATTCCAGCGGCCTTGCGTCCCCTGTCTTCTTTCCTAGAAAATAATGCTTGAGTTCTGACAAGCATGACTGTAAAAATAACGAGGACAGCAACCGCTCCGACATATACGGTTATCTGAAACATTGCTACAAATGGAGAATCTAAGAGAAGGAAAAACCCTGCAATCCCTAGCATCGAAATTGCCAAGGCTATTGCACCGTAGATGAGTTCACGGCTTTCTAGAGCGACAATTGCTGAACCAATGGTTAATGTGGCTATACCATAAAATGCTGCATCAGCCATGTGTAGCACCCATCTTATCAATTTTCAATTCTACATCGCCATCATATTTTGGCTTGATTGCTAATTGTGACGGAGTGTAGATTAAATGCTCTTTAGTAAAAGACGACAGCTCATAATCATTTGTCATATATAGTGCATAAAATGGGCATGCATCTACACATAATCCACAAAATACACACTTTCCAAAGTCAATTTGTGGCATAATAGATTTCTTGTTGTGCTTCCACTGCTCGTCTACTTTTACCATTCCTATTGCTTCTGCTATGCCTTCACATGCAATTGCGCATAACTGACAACCTGTACATTTATCATGGAATAGAATGTGCCTTCCTCTAGACCCCGCAATGCCGACTCCACGCTTAGGATCGAACTGATAACCGTCACCTGTGAACTTGAGTTTTTGTTCAGGATATCTCAGAGTAAACCTCTTTATAATAAGATGCTTTGAGCCCGATTCTATAGCCTTAATAAATCCGCTTGCGGAGTTGGCAGCGCGGGTGGCGCCACCTGCGCCGGTAGAAGTACTACTAGTCCGAGTGGTAGAGATATTATTATTAGCTGCAGGTGTTGAATGAACTGTCATTATTTATTTTGTTCTCATATTAATTTCGAGCTTAATAGACATAAATAGATTCTGACTCCGATTTAGAAATGCTACTAGGACTTACGCAGGAAAATACCTAAATATACTGAAGAGGGCGATAACAAACGGGAGCTACCTCAATAGCTCGAGTTTATCCGGGATGCTGTAACAGATGAAGGATTTGTGCCTATGAAAAAATTGAAAGAAAGGAATAGCCTCTAAGCTGCTTATCCGTTTGTAAGTTAATGTCCCAGCTCTCTAGCCACTCTTGTGTTTTTTTTATTTCCTTGTGTTGGTATATGGTTGATTGGATCGTCCTTAGCCAAAGTCGCCTTTCTGTTGTGTGTGATTTACTCATGGTTAGCAGGAT
>OCZS010000686.1_pt1 | contig 11472 bp, 8 predicted proteins | sample 1539071 | NCBI WGS metagenome assembly OCZS01 (sample SAMEA3113584, study PRJEB22503) | soil metagenome | reverse complement strand
GACGGCCTCGTGACCGGCGCCGTGGTCAAGGACAAGGCGACGGGCGGGGCCCGAGAGATCCACGCCCGCTACGTGGTGGTGGCCGACGGCTCGCTGTCGCGCTTCGGCCGGGCGCTCGGCACCGCCCGCGACAAGTCGTATCCCCAGGGCATAGCCATCCGCGGCTACTTCGACAGCCCGATCTCGGCGGACCCCTGGATCGAGTCGTGCCTCGACGTGCACGACCGCGAGGGCCGCAGCATGCCCGGCTACGGCTGGATCTTCCCGCTGGGCGACGGGACCATCAACGTGGGCATCGGCCTGCTGTCGACCTTCAAGGGCTACAAGGACGTCAACACCACCCACCTCATGACCGAGTGGGCGGCCACCGCACCGGCGCGCTGGGGCATCGACCCCGACGCCATGCTCGCCCCGCCCACCGGCGGCCGGCTGCCCATGGCCGGGTCGGTCAACCCCAAGGTCGGCCCCAACTGGCTGATCGTGGGCGACGCCGCCGGGTCGATCAACCCGTTCAACGGCGAGGGCATCGACTACGCCTACGAGACCGCGCGCATGGCGGCCGACCTCATCGACGAGTCGATCATGTCGGGCACCGCCCAGCCGTTGCAGCGCTACACGACGCTGCTCGACGATGAGTACGGCCTCTACTTCAAGGTGGCCCGCAGCTTCGCCAAGATCATCGGCCAGCCCGTGCTGATGCGCGAGCTCACCCGCGTCGGCATGCGTTCGCAGAGCCTCATGGAGTGGGTGCTGCGCATCATGGCCAACCTGCTGCGCGACGACGAGCTGGGGCCCGCCGAGGCCGCCTACCGCTCGGTGGCGCGCATCGCCCGCATGGTCCCGGACCCGGTGCCTGCCTGACGCTCACGGGCCCCGGTCGGCCGGGCGGCATCGGGGGCACAGCTGTCGGCGTCGCCCTCCGCGGTTCTCACCTCAGCGGACGTCGCGTCCGGCGCCGAACGGGTCAGCCCTCCGCGAGGGGTTCGATCCAGCCGCCGGAGGGAGCGGCCAGCGTCTCGGCGCTCGGCGGGCCCCACGTGCCCCGGCGGTACAGCTCGACGGGGGGCGGGGCGTCGAGCACCGTCTGCACAATGCGCCACTGCTCCTCGACGCCGTCGGCGCGACCGAAGCGGCGGTGGTCGCCCTCGATCGCGTCCTCGAGCAGCCGCTGGTAGGCCTCCTGCCGGTGAGGGAACAGCTCCCCGTACGACACCTCGAGGTCGACCGGCCGGCTGACCAGGTCTTCGCCGGGGGCCTTCGCCTGCACCTGGAGGGTGACGCCGTCGTCGTGGCCGAGCCGGAAGCGCAACCGGTTGGGCTGCGGGCGCACCGCCCCCGATCCGGCGAACAGCAGCCGAGGCGGCGCCGCGAAGGTGACCGCGGCCTCGGTCGCGTGCACCGGCAGGCTCTTGCCCGTGCGCACCAGCCAGGGCACGCCCGCCCATCGCCACGACTCGATCTCGAGCTGCAGCGCGACGAACGTCTCGACGTCGCTGCCGGCCTCGACGCCCGCCTCGTCGGTGTACCCCCGGTACTGGCCCCGCACGACCTTCGACGGGTCGATGGCCCGGATCTGTCGCCAGAGCCGCACCTTCTCGTCGCTGAGGGCGCCCTCGTCGGCCGACACGGGGGGCTCCATCGCCAGCAGGGCGATCACCTGCAGGAGGTGGTTCTCGAACACGTCACGCAGCGCACCCACCGACTCGTAGAACTTGCCACGCTCCTCGACCCCGAACGGCTCGGACATGGTGACCTGCACGCTGGTGATGTAGTTGCGGTTCCACAGCGGCTCGAGCATCGAGTTGGCGAACCGGAAGACCATCAGGTCCTCCACCGACTCCTTGCCGAGGAAGTGGTCGATGCGGAATATCGCCTTCTCGGGGAACACCTTGTGAAGCACGTCGTTGAGCTCGGCGGCCGACGCCTGGTCGCGTCCGAAGGGCTTCTCGACGACCACCCGCGACCCCTCGCCGGCGAGCCCGACCCTCGCCAGACCCTCCACCACGTCGTCGAACATGGCCGGCGGGATGGCCAGGTAGAAGAGCGGGCGTTCGAGGCCGCGGAGCTTCTCGGCCAGCTGCTCGAACGTCGACTGCTCCCGGTAGTCGCCGCTCACGTAGGTGAGCCGGCCGGCCAGCTCCTTCCACGCCCGTTCGTCGATCTCGCCCTTGGCGCCGATGGCATCGCGGGCGTGGTCGCGGAGCGCGTCGTCGTCCCACTCCCGCGACGCCACACCGATGACGGGGATGCCGCAGTGCCCCGCCCGCTCCATCTCGTAGACCGCCGGGAAGATCTTCTTGTGCGCCAAGTCGCCGGTGGCGCCGAAGAGCACGAGCGCGTCGCTCCGGGGTCGCCGAGCCATCACGAGGCCTCCGTCGCGGTGTCGGCGGTGGCCTTCTCGGTCTCGGGCAGAACGGCGTGCCCGCCGAACTGGTTGCGCAGCGCGGCGATGGCCTTCATGGCGGTCGAGTCCTCCTGCTGCGAGACGAATCGGGCGAACAGCGCCGCGCTGATGACCGGCGTGGCCACCCCGCGCTCGATCGCCTCCTGCAAGGTCCAGCGCCCTTCGCCCGAGTCCTGGGCGACGCCCGCGATCCCCTCGAGATCGGGCGTCTGCTGCAGCGCCCGCACCAGCAGGTCGAGCAGCCACGAGCGCACGACCGAACCCTCGCGCCAGGCGTCGAGCGCGCCGACCACGTCGATGTCGAGGCCCGACCGCTCGAGCAGCTCGTAGCCCTCGGCATACGCCTGCATGATCCCGTACTCGATGCCGTTGTGGACCATCTTCGTGAAGTGCCCGGTACCCACCCCGCCGGTGTGGACCAACCCGCCGTCCGCCGGCTTGAGCGCGTCGAACACCGGCTGCGCGACGGCGACGTGCTCGGGGGTGCCGCCGACCATCAGGCAGTACCCCTCGGTGCGGCCCCAGACGCCGCCGCTGGTGCCCGCGTCGACGAAACCGATGCCTCGGGCGGCGAGCCACTCGCCCCGCCGCACGGAGTCGCGCCAGTTGGAGTTGCCGCCGTCGACGATCACATCACCCCGCTGGAGCAAGCCGGCGAGCTCGGTCACCACGCCCTCGGTTGCGTCGCCCGCCGGCACCATCACCCACACGGCCCGCGCGGCATCGAGCCGGTCGACCAGCTCGGACAGCGACGCGACTTCGGACGCCTCGCTGAAGGCGTCGTAGCCGACGACCTCGTGGTCGGCGGCCGCGATGCGGGCGGCCATGTTGCCGCCCATCTTCCCCAGCCCGACCATGCCGACCTTCACGTCCCCACCTCTAGCAGTTCGCCCAGCGTCACCCGGCCGGCGCGTCGCTTGCGGTCGCGCAGCGTGACCAGATCGCCGTCGGCCTGCGCGTGCTTCAGCCCCGAGAACCCGTAGGCCTGGCCCGGGATGGGCACGTCGTCGGGGTCGTCGCCCACCACCTGCACGAAGACACCGGTGTCGGGGCCACCCTTGTGGAGCTGGCCGGTCGAGTGCAGGAAGCGGGGCCCGAGCCCGACGGTCGTGGCCACACCCAGCCGGTCGCGCAGCGCCACCCGGGCGGCCTGGATGTCGTCGACCACCGGGCTCGCGGGATCGACGAAGGCCTGGATCGCCAGGTAGTCGCCGGGCATGACCTGACCGAGCAGCTCGTCGAGCGGCGTGGTGGCGAGCTCGGGCCTGCCCTGCTCGAGCACCCGGCCGGTGGCCGCTTTGGCGGCGGCAACGTCGGGTTGGTCGAAGGGATGGATGCCCAGCAGGGCGCCCGCGAGCGCCGTGGCCAGCTCCCAGAGCAGCACCTGCGCCCCGAGGTCGGCGAACGTTCCGCCGAACGGCAGCACCACTACGGGATGGCCGGCGTCGGCCAGCGCATCGAGCCGTCCTCGCGTTTCCACCACCGAAGTGGTCGCTCCAGCGACCGCTTCGGTGGTGGAAAACGAGACGAAGAGCCGGTCGTCGCCGTACTGCGCCGGTTCGCCGAGGGGCTCGCCGACAACGGGGACGACGCCGGTGCCGTCCTTGCCGGTGGACTCGGCCAGGAGCTGCTCGAGCCACAGCCCGAAGGTGGCGAACCCGTCGGGCACCACCAGCGTCAGCTTGTCGCGTCCCGACCGCACGCCGGCGGCGACCGTGGCCGCCAGGCGGGCCGCAGGGTTGGCCTGCGGCGACGTGCGCAGCCGCTCGGTGATGCCCGTCGCCGAGGCCAACAGGCCGTCGACGTCGGCCGGCGCTGCCAGCGCCGCCGGGACGAGACCGAAGAGCGAGAGCGCCGAGTACCGGCCGCCGATATCGGCCGGGTTCTCGAACACGGCCGCGAACCGGCGCTCGGCGGCCAGGGCGGCGAGCTCGCTGCCGGGGTCGGTGATCACGGCGAACCGGGCAGGGTCGGGGTGCCGGTCCCAGGCCCAGGCCAGGTGGCTGCGGGTCTCGAGCGTGGTGCCCGACTTGGAGGCGGCGATGTGCAGCGTGCGGTCGGGCCGCAGCTCGGCGCCGACCCGGGCGACGGCCGCCGGGTCGGTGGTGTCGAGCACGTGCAGCGAGGGCGCCCCGGCGACCGCGCCGTCGAGGCGGGCGGCGCGGGCGACCACCTCGGGGAACAGGCTCGAGCCGCCCATGCCGGCGAGCAGCACGTGGTCGACGTCGGCGGCTAGCCGGTCGCAGGTGGCCCGCAGCGGGTCGAGCTCCGCCGCCATGTCGGGCACGACCGTGAGCCAGCCCAGGCGGTCGCTGATCTCGGCCGGGTCGTCGCGCCAGAGGGTGTGGTCACGAGACCAGGTGCGTGACACGGCGTCCCGGTCGACCAGCTCGCCGAGGGCAGCGTCGGCGCCGGCGGCCAGCGATCCGAGGCGGTCGGGGGTCTCGTCGAGGATCACGCCCCAACTTGCTACCAGCGATCCGGCGTGAACGCGCACAACGTCACGGCTCGTCCCCCGAAATGCCGCTCACCGGTGCCGGGGCCGGGGCTGCGGCCGGTCGCGCCCACTACGTTGGCGGGCCGATGTCGCAACCCACGACCCCCCGGAGTCGGGCCGCGCCAGCACGTCCCGCCGACCCGGCGGATCGCATGGGGCCCTCGGGCGACGGTAACGACGCCGCCGAGGTCGACTCGAGTGCGGGGGGATTGGCGGCGGGGTTGAGCGACCGGGCGCTGCTCGCGATCACGGCCCTGGTCTCACTGCCGATCTTCTGGCTCGGCTACGGCACCGACCTCGACGTGGAGGACGTGCTGCTGGCCGGCGAGCGCATCCGCAGCGGCGACTACGCGCCGTCACGCAACCCGGGCGTTCCCGTGGTCGAGACGATCGTCGGTCTGCTCGACCCTGTCGGCGGCCACCTACTCGTCAACCTCGCCACCGTCGGGGCGCTGGCCGCATTGGTCGTCGGCATCGCCCGCCTCGTGCGGGCCTGGGGGCACGCCAACGGCGACCTCGTGGCCCTCGCCTTCCTCGCGTCCCCCGTCGCCGTCATCGCGGGCACGTCGACCGGCGACTTCGTCTGGGCCCTGGCCTTCTTCGTGTGGGGGGCGCTGGCCCACCTCCGCGACCGCAGCGTCGTCGCCGGCGTCGTTTTCGCCCTCGCCATCGGCAGCCGCAGCACGACCGTGCTGCTCATCGCCGCCTTCCTCGTGGCCGATGGGTGGGACCGGGCCCACCGCCGCCGCTGCGCCACCACCGCCGCCGTCGCCGCGCCGCTCGGCGCCGCGCTGTTCATCCCCTCGTGGCTGGCCTTCGACCGCACGTTCGCGTTCCTCACCGCGACCGAGGGGTGGCACAGCTTCGGCAACAACCTCGGACGGTTCGTGGTCAAGAACTACGCGGCCGCGGGCCTGGCGCTCGTGGTCGTCGTCGCCGTCGCGCTGCCGGACTTGATGCGGTCGCTGCGCCGCTGGTCGGGCGACCCGCTCGTGCGGTTCGCCGTGCTCGGCCTGATCATCACGGAGGTGCTGTTCTTCCAGGTGCCCTGGAAGCTGGCGCACCTCCTGCCGTCGCTCCTGGCCGCCGTGCTGTGGGTGGCAGCCAGCGACCGGAACCGCCGGCCGTTCCTGTGGCTGCTGGTCGCCGCCGTCGCCCTCAACGGGATCATGGCGCTGCGGCCCCTCACCAGCGACAACCCCGACGAGAGCGAGAGCGGCACCTTCGACCCCGCCATCACGCTCGGCCTGCTGCTCAACGACATCGGCTGCCGCATCGAGTTCATGGACGAACCCCCGCGGCTCGAGTCCGACGCCTGGTCGTGCACCCTCGAGCCGGTGCGGGGCCCCGGGGAGGTCGACGTCGACGCGGTCGGGCCCGACGGCTGACCTCGTTGCACGCGTCGGCACCCGATGGCGGGAGGCCCGACCGTGTTCTCAGGTGGCGGCAGCCGCCTCGGCGACCGCGGCGGCCACCTCGCGGATCGCCTCGGTGTCATGGGCCAAGCCGGGGAACATGACCTCGTACGCGCCGGGCGCGAGCGCGACGCCTCTGTTGAGCAGACCATGGAACAGCTTGGCGTAGGCCGCCTCGTCGGTGGCAAGGGCGCCGTCGTAGTCGATCGGCAACGGGTCGCCCACGTAGAGGCCCACGAGCGTCGACGTCAGCGGTACGTGGGCGGTCACGCCCGCCGCCGCGAACGCGTTGCGGAAGGCCGCGGCCAGCGCCCCGGCCGCGTGGCGGAGCCGGTCGTAGGCGGCGGCGTCGAGCAGGTCGAGCACGGCGAGGCCGGCGGCGGTCGCCAGCGGGTTCCCCGACAGCGTGCCGGCCTGGTAGACGGGCCCGAGGGGAGCGACGACGCCCATGATGTCGGCGCGGCCGCCGTAGGCGCCGATGTTGAGCCCGCCGCCGATGACCTTGCCCATGGTGGTGAGATCGGGGGCCATGCCGAAGAGCTCCTGCGCCCCGCCCCGCGCCACCCGGAACCCGGTGATCACCTCGTCGAAGATGAGCAGCGCTCCGACCCGGTCGCACTCGGCGCGCAACCCCGCCAGGAACCCCGGCTCGGGCGCAACCAGGCCCATGTTGGCGGCGATCGGTTCGACGATCACGCACGCGGTGTGCTCGTCGAGCACGGGGACCTGGTTGTAGGGCGCAACGACCGTGTCGGCCACGGCCGCGTCGGTGACACCAGCCGACCCCGGTAGCCCGAGGGCCGCCACCCCGCTGCCGGACTCCGCCAGCAACAGGTCGCCATGGCCGTGGTAGTTGCCGGCGAACTTGACCACCTTGGTCCGGCCCGTGAAGCCCCGCGCCACGCGGATCGCCGACATCGTGGCCTCGGTACCACTCGAGACCAGGCGGACCATGTGGCACGACGGCACCCGTGCGCAGATCTCCTCGGCCAGCCGCACCTCGCGCTCGGTCGGGGCGCCGTAGCTGGTGCCGTCGACCGCGGCCCGCTGCACCGCCTCGACGATGGCGGGGTGGGCGTGCCCGGCGATGACGGCCCCGTAGGACTGGACCAGGTCGACGTAGCGACGCCCCTCGACGTCCCACACGTAGGCGCCCTCGGCGCGGTCGACGAAATAGGGCGTGCCGCCGACGGCCCGGAACGCCCGCACCGGGCTGTTGACCCCGCCGGGGATCACCCGCTCGGCCCGGGCGAACAGCTCGTCGTTGGTGGTCACGGCCGCGAGCCTATGGGCGTTCGGGGACCAGCTCTTCACGGACAGGACGACCGCCTCGACCGTCAGCGCAACAGGTCGGCGACCTCGCGGGCGGCATAGGTGAGGATCATGTCGGCGCCGGCGCGGCGGATCGCCGTGAGGTGCTCGAGCATGACGGCGGGCCCGTCGATCCAGCCCCGCTCGGCCGCGGCCTTGACCATCGCGTACTCGCCGGAGACGTGGTACGCGGCCAGGGGCACGTCGACCTCGGCCCGCACGCTGGCGAGCACGTCGAGGTACGCAAGCGCCGGTTTGACCATCACCATGTCGGCGCCCTCGGCCAGATCGGCCCTGATCTCCTCGAGGGCCTCGCGGGCGTTGCGCGGGTCCTGCTGGTAGGCCTTGCGATCTCGGACCGGCCCCACGATCGTGACGTCGACGGCCTCGCGGAACGGGCCGTAGAGCGCCGACGCGTACTTGGCGGCGTACGCGAGGATCGCGACCTGCTCGAACTCCGCGGCGTCGAGCGCGCCGCGGATGGCCGCCACCTGGCCGTCCATCATCCCGCTCGGCGCCACCACGTCGGCCCCGGCCTCGGCTTGGGCGACGGCGACACGCGCGTAGAGGTCGATCGTGGCGTCGTTGTCGACCCCGCCTCGTTGGTCGATCACGCCGCAGTGCCCGTGGTCGGTGTACTCGTCGAGGCAGAGGTCGGCCATCAACACGAGGTCGTCGCCGACGTCGCCGCGCAGCTCACGGAGGGCCACCTGGACGATGCCGTCGGGGTCCCACGCCCCGGAGCCGACCGCGTCCTTGGCGGACGGCACCCCGAAAAGGATCACCGCCGGCACGCCGATCTGCGCGAGCTCCTGCACCTCCTTGCGGAGCGACTCGCGGGTGTGCTGCACCACGCCGGGCAGAGAGGTGATCGCCGCCGGTTCGGGGATGCCCTCGCGCACGAACAGCGGCACGATGAGGTCGTCGACCGACAGCCGGGTCTCGGCGACCATGCGGCGGAGAGCGGGCGTGCGTCGTAGTCGCCGCAGGCGTCGCTGAGGAAAGCTCACTCGCTGACTCTACGACCGACGACAACAGGTTCCGCCAACCGGGAGGGCGCCTACCCCGGCCGACGCCGAGACCGGCGTCGGAACGTGCCGGTCCTCGCGACCAATCGACGCCGGAACGGGTGGTGGTGCCACCCGCGGTCAGGCTCGCGACGGGCCCCGGCTGGTCAGCTCGGCCAACGTGACCAGGTCGACGCCGACGAGCGACGACGCCACCAGGTCGGCGCCGCTGAGGTCGAGGGCCTGCGTCATCGGGCAGGGGACGGCGACCACGACCATGCCGGCGGCCCGACCGGCGACGACGCCGTTGGGCGAATCCTCGAGCACGACGCAGGCGGCCGGAGGGACGCCCAGCCGCTCGGCAGCCACGAGGAACAGGTCGGGCGCCGGCTTGGTCCGGGCCGCCTCGTCGCCGACGTCGTCGCGGGTGACCACCGCGGCGAACCGGTGGCGCAGGCCGAGCCGGTCGAGGTGGCCGCCGACCCAGTCGAGCCGCGACGACGATGCCACGGCCGTGGGGACGCCGGCGGCGTCGGCAGCGTCGAGCAGCTCGACGACGCCGGCGCACGGGGGCAGCGCACGGATGATCTTCAACCGTCTCTCCTCGCGCTGCGTCACGACAGCCTCCCGGTCGACAGGGTGGCCGATCGTCTCGGCGAGCAGATCGCTCCAGTGGGGATGGTCGGCGGTGCCCAGGATCGAGTGCCACCACGCCGGGTCGAGCGTCTTGCCGTGCTCCGCGAAGATCGCCGCCGTCGTCTCGTACGTGCACGTCTCGGTGTCGAGGATCACCCCGTCGAAGTCGAAGATCAGCGCCGCGACGTCAGCCACCGGCGGCGTCGCCCCGTGGCGGCGGGGGCGGCGGGGGGTGGTCGGCGGCCCACGCCACCAATGCGTCGACGAGTCCGTCGATCGTGTGCACCTCGGCCTCCACGTCGACCCTCAGACCGTGGTGGCGGGCCGTCGCCGCGGTGACCGGGCCGATCGCCGCCACGACCGGGGCGACGGGCCGGCCGCCGAGGGCGTCGAGCAGGTTGGCGACCGTCGACGACGACGTGAACGTGACGATCTCCGCCGCGGCGATCGCCGCGGCCTGCTCGTCGGAGAGCGGCGCCCGCTCTGTGCGGTAGGCGTCGACCACGTCGACGTCCCAGCCCCGGGCCCGCAGCCCCTCGGGGAGGACGTCGCGGGCGACCGCGGCACGTGCCAGGAGCACCCGGCCCGGGCCGGGCGCCCTCGACGGGTCCGGCGCCGGGAACGCTTCGAGCAGCGACTCGGCGACGAAGCGCGGCGGCACGAGGTCGGCGTCCAGGTTGCCCGCCGCGAGGGCCTCGGCCGTGCCGGGCCCGATGGCGGCCAGCTGCACACCCCCGAACGCCCGGGCGTCTCGGCCGGCGGCGCGCACGGCGCCGAGCAGCCGCCGGGCACCGTTGACCGAGGTGAGCACGAGCCAGTCGTAATCGCCGAGGCGGTCGACGGCCGCGGCCAGCGCCGCACCGGCGTCGGCCGGCTCGCAGATCTCGATGGCCGGCACCTCGACCGTGGCCGCGCCCAGCGCCTGCAGCCGCTCGACCAGTTCACCGGCCTGCTCCCGCGCCCGGGTGACCACGATCCGGCGCCCGAACAGCGGCCGATTCTCGAACCAGGCCAGGTCGGCCGAGGCCACGTCGCCGATGACGATCGTCGACGGCGTGCCCAAATCTCGGTCGGCGATCGTCGCCAGTGTCGCCCTGACCGTGTGCTGCTCGGGCCGGGTGCCCCACTGGACCGCGGCCACCGGTGTGTCGGGCGACCGCCCCGCCGCCATCAGCTCGGCGGCGATGCGCGCTATGCGCGCGACGCCCATGAGCACGACGATTGTCCCCCCGACCTGCGCCACCGCCCGCCAGTCGACGCTGCCGTCGTCGCCGGCGGAGGGATCCTCGTGGCCCGTGACGATCGTGACGCTGGTCGACGAGTGCCGCAGCGTGACCGGGATGCCGGCGTAGGCCGGCACGGCGATCGCCGAGGTGACGCCCGGCACCACGTCGAACGGCACGCCGGCGTCGGCCAGCGCCGCGGCCTCCTCGCCCCCGCGGGCGAACACGAACGGGTCGCCGCCCTTGAGCCTCACGACGGTCCCGCCCCGCTTGCCCCGCTCGACGAGCAGGGCGTTGATCTCCTCTTGCGAGAGACGCACGTGGCCGGGGAACTTGCCCACGTCGATGCGCTCGGCGCCGGCCGGTGCCAGGTCGAGCAGGGACTCCTGCGAGAGCCGGTCGTAGATCACGACGTCGGCGCGGCGCAGCACGGCGAGTGCCCGGACGGTCAGCAGCCCGGGGTCACCGGGCCCGGCGCCGACGAGGTGGACAGTCATCGGGGGCGAGGATACGAAGTCAGTCCCGGCCGAGGAGCTTGGCGCCGCCCTGGTCGTCGAGCAGCTGGCGGGCCACCGACCGGCCGAGCGCCGCGCCCGACGCGCCGGGACCGGCCAGCTCGTGGCGCACGAGCGAGGCGCCGTCGGGGGACGCCAGCAGCCCCCGCACCCGCAGCGTGTCGCCGGCGAGCGTGGCGTGGGCCGCGGCCGGCAGCGAACAGTCGCCCCCCAGCTCGGCCAGGAACCCGCGCTCGGCGTCGACCGCCCGGCGGGCGGGCGCGTGCTCGATGCGCCCGAGGAGGTGGCGGGCGTCTGCGTCGCCGGACCGGCACTCGACGGCGAGGGCGCCCTGTCCCACCTGGGGCAGCATCACGTCGACGTCGAGCCGCTCGGTGATCTGGTCGGCCAGTCCCAGCCGATCGAGGGCGGCGGCGGCCACCACCACCGCGTCGACGCCCGCGTCGTGCACGCGGGCGAGGCGG
>OCZS010000685.1_pt1 | contig 11489 bp, 6 predicted proteins | sample 1539071 | NCBI WGS metagenome assembly OCZS01 (sample SAMEA3113584, study PRJEB22503) | soil metagenome | reverse complement strand
GTTCATCGTGCCGAGGCACAGCCGGGAGACCGACAGCCCGCTGCGTCCGAGATGCGTGTAGTCCATGCGCGCAGTCTGCTCGGCGCGGTCAAGCGGCTCCGGTCAGGCGGGTGCGGACGCGTCGTGCAGCAGCCGGCTGACCATCTCGTCGTCCACCTCGGTGAAGAACGTGCCGACCACGTCCTCGACCTCACCGAACCCCTCGCCGCAGAACAGGATCGGCTGGTAGTGGGTGATGTCGTAGGTCTGCACACCCATTCGGGCGATGTCCAGCGGCCGCAGGTCCGCCTGGGCGACCTGCTGGATCTCCCCGTACGAGGAGAGCAGGCCGGCGCCGTAGCAGCGGATCGTCCCGCCCTCGCGGATCACCCCGAACTCGAGTGAGAACCAGAACACCTTGGAGATGAACTCCAGCGCGTCCTCGGTCTGCACCCGGCGGACAGCATCTCCGGCGGCCCGGTAGAGCGCGGCGAACCGGTCGTGGGCCAGGCAGTTGCCGTGGCCGAAGACCTCGTGCAGCACGTCCGGCTCGGGCGTGTAGAGCGGCACCGAGTGGTGCCGGACGTACTGCGTCGAGTGGAAGATGCCGTCGGCCAGCGACCCGTAGAACTGGGCCAGCTCGACCAGCCCGGCCGCGGGCACGTAGCGGAACCCGGTCAGCGGCCCGAGCAGCTCGTTGACCTCGGTGAGCTGTGGGATCCGGGCCTCGGGTAGGCCGAGCCGCTGTTTGCCCTCGAGGTAGGTGGCACAGGCCAGCCGCTCGTGCAGGCCGTGCAGCTCGGCGCAGACGATGCGCCAGACGTCGTGCTCCTCCTCGGTGTAGTCGGCGGTTGGTGGCGGCGTGCCGGGCTGCCACTCCAGGGCCAGTGCGGCGAGCGCGTTGCGCCGAGCGCGGTACTCCGGGTCGACCGCGCCGGGGTGGTTGTCCCCGAGATGAACGGTGACGCCGCCATCGTCGCCACGCGTCACGGGTGCGTAGAGCTGTGCTTCTTCGAACATTCCTACTGCCTCCGGGTTGTCCGGACGGGATCTGCCGTCAGGCCTGGATGTGGCCTACTCCCAGGTTCGCACATCGCTGGTGAAGGCGTACCCAGGCCTGACGATCTGCGCCGCCTCAGCGCAACGGCCGGAAGAACTCCCGTACGTTCCCGGCCAGCAGGTCGGGGACCTCCATGGCCGGGAAGTGCCCACCGCGGTCGAAGTTCGACCAGTGGGTGACCGCCCCGGCCGGGTCGACCAGCGCCCGGATGGTGTCGTCGCCGGCGAAGACGGCATAGCCGGTGGGTGGGCCGGCCGGCATCTCGTGACCGCCGCCGCCCTCGGCCCAGGAGGCGGCCAGCTGCCGGTAGACCTGCATCCCCTCGTACGTGGCGTGGGCCGAGGATCCGCCTGCGCCGCTGAACCAGGCGATGCTCACGTTCGTGAGCATCTGGTCCCGGTCGAGCTTGTCCTCCGGCAGCGCGGTCGACGGATGTGTCCACTCCTTGTACTTCTCCACGATCCAGGCCAGCTGGGCGACGGGGGAGTCGGTCAGGGCGTAGCTGAGGGTCTGCGGCCGGGTCGCCTGCAGGTGCAGGTAGCCCAGCCCGTCGACCTGCATGGCGTTGAAATGCTCCGCGCGTACGCGGTCCTCGGGCGCCAACCCGTCGAGCTCGATCGGCGGCCCGAACGGCATCGCGGCCGAGGTCCCCGTCAGGTGGATGCCGACCAGGTGCTCGGGGTCGACCATGCCGAGCAGGCCGGCCACCCCGGCGCCGGCGTCGGTGCCCTGGGCGGCGTAGCGGGTGTAGCCGAGGCGGCGCATCAGCTCCGCCCAGGCTGAGGCGACCCGGAACAGGTTGCCCCAGCCAGCTTCGGCGACTGGGGTGGAGAACCCGTAGCCGGGCAGCGACGGGATGACGACGTCGAAGGCGTCGGCGGGGTCGCCGCCGTGGGCGCCGGGGTCGGTCAGCGGTCCGATCACCTTCAGGAACTCGACCGGCGAGCTGGGCCAGCCGTGGGTCAGGATCAGCGGCAGCGCGTCCGGCTGGGCCGAGCGGACGTGCAGGAAGTGGATGTCCTGGCCGTCGATGGTGGTCACGAACTGCGGGATCTCGTTCAGCCGGCTCTCCTGAGCGCGCCAGTCGAACTCGTCGGCCCAGTACCGGGCCAGTTCCTGCAGGTAGTTCAGCGGTACGCCGCGGGCCCAGTCGTCGCCGGACGGGTGCCGCGGCCAGCGGGTGCGGGCGATCCTGCCGTGCAGGTCGTCGAGGTCGGTCTGGGCGATGTCGATCCGGAACGGGCGGATCTCGGTGGTATCGGTCATGGCTCGACGCTAGAAACAATCGCGGAAGGTTCGCTTCCGCGATGGCGACGAGAATGGGGCCATGTTGAACACCTCGGCCCGGCTGCTGCGGCTGCTGTCCCTGCTCCAGGTGAAGCCCGACTGGACCGGTCCCGAGCTGGCCGCGCGGCTGGACGTCAGCACCCGGACGGTGCGGACCGACATCGATCGGCTACGCAGTCTGGGCTATCCCGTGGGGGCGGTCTCGGGCGTTGGCGGCGGTTACCGGCTGGGGTCCGGAGCGGCGTTGCCGCCGCTGCTGCTGGACGACGACGAGGCACTGGCCGTGGCCGTCGGGCTGCGGACTGCGGTCGGCGGGGTGGCCGGCTTCGAGGAGACTGCGCAGCGGGCTCTGACCAAGCTCGAGCAGGTGCTGCCGTCGCGACTGCGCCACCGGCTGGCCACGCTGCAGGCGGCGACCGCGGTGCTGCCGGATACCCCGTCTGCGGAGGTGCCGGCCGAGGTGCTCACGACGATCGCCGCCGCGGTCCGGGGCCGCGAGCAGCTGCGCTTCGACTACGCCAGCGCGAGCGGCGCCATCAGCCGGCGGACCGCCGAGCCGCATCTGCTGGTGCACACCCGGGGTCGCTGGTATCTCGCGGCCTGGGAGCCGCGACGGGACGGCTGGCGGACGTTCCGGGTGGACCGGATGACGCTGCGTACGCCGAACGGACCGCGGTTCACGCCCCGCCCGGAGCCGGACGGCGGCCTGGCCGGCTTCGTCGAACGGTCCATCGGGACGGCGCCGTGGCGGGTGCGGGCCCGGGCGGTGGTCTCCGCCCCGGCGGCCGCGATCATCGCCCGGGTGCCGTCGGTGGTGCTGGTCGAGGAGATCGACGCCGAGCACTGCGCGGCCCACGTCGGCTCGGACACGCCCGAGGACCTGGCCATGTGGCTGGGCCTGCTGGGGGCCGACTTCGTCGTCGACGGCCCGCCGGAGATGGCGGCGGCGTTCGCGATGATGAGTCGCCGGTACGCCCGGGCCGCGCAGGCGCTATAGTCCCAGGGACTCGATGGTGGCGGCGCCGAGGTCGCGGAGACTGGGCCGGACTGATCGCCCTGAAGGCCGCGTACGAAACCCGGACGCGCGCAGGTGCCTTCGCCACCTGGGCCGCGAGGCCCGCGAGGCCCTGCTCGTAGGTGACCGCCTCCGGGCCGGTCAGCAGGTAGGTCTCGGACTCGAAGGACGGCTCCGCGCTCTCGCGGGCCAGCCAGTCCGCCAGCGCCGACCGACCGCGCAGCGCCTCGGGCACGGTCGGCAGCGTGCGCTGATGCACCTCACGACCGGATCGAGAGTGCAGTCGGGTGCAGCCCGGTCAGCGGCTGTCAGCCGGCGGGGGCGCGACTCGAGCCGGCCGGCCCCCGGCACCAGGGCGATGATCACTGCCGGCCACCGTCGCCAGGGCGGCCTAGCGACCAAAGGATCGCTAGAGGACTGAGGTTGCGAGTCCTCCAGCACGACCGGTGCGACCGCCACCGGTGACTGAGACCTTCATGGGCCCAGAAAGGTAGTAGTCGAGGTCGACAAAAGACGCCGCTGCTAAACCATTTGCATTCGGCTGAGTGTCGATTAGTTTGGTTCACATTCCAGCAACTTCGGCCAATCCAAGTGCGGGCTTGCTCCGAAGTTCTCATTAGTCGCGCTAGAGCAATCAACATGCATGGGGGGCAATGTATGTGCGTGATTCGGCTGTCTGCTTGGTCAGACAGCAATGACATGGAACGTCAGCCTGTCTCTGCCGTGCCCGCCGCGAGAACCGGACAGCTCACCGTCCGGCTGATCATCCGGCCATCAGACGGCTCATCCCCACCGCGCGGGTGCTGCTGGTAGTCGCCATCATGCTGACTGGCTCCACGGTGACCACATGGCGATTAGCAAGCCTCCGAGGTCAGCACGCCGTGCGCCAGATCCTGCTGGACGTCACCGACGATGACGGAAAGCAGGACCGCGGGATGTGTTGTCCGGCGGGAGGTCACCGGTAGTGGAACGATCTGTCTCAACGACTGATTCCGGTGAAGTGGCAACCGTCGAGAGCCAGCACGCAGGCCCGACGAGCCGCATCGAGACGGCCCTCGCGGAGGTACTGGCCGGGGTCGTGCACGTCAACGGTGTCTCAGTTGAGAGCAACTTCTTCGACGACCTGGGTGCGGACTCGATGGTGATGGCCCAGTTCTGCGCCCGGGTCAGGAAGCGAGCGGACCTGCCGTCAGTCTCGATGAAGGACATCTACCGACACCCGACGATCAAGAGCTTGGCGGCGGCGATCGCCGACCCTGCACCGCCTCTCCACCCGGAGACTCTCCCCAGCCGTGATCTCCCCGTACCTACGCCTACGACCGCGTCACCGGTTCCGGCAACGGTGGAGGCAACGCCACCGGCCAGCACCGCGCAGTACGTCGTCTGCGGGACGCTGCAGCTCCTGACCTTCCTCGCCTACTGCTGGCTTTACGTGACTGTTGTGACCCGCGGCTATCTCTGGGTTGCGGCCGGCACCGGCGGCGTCGACATCTACCTGCGGTCGGTCGTGTTCGGCGGCGGAGTCTTCGTCAGCCTCTGCGTCCTGCCGATCGTCGCCAAGTGGGTCCTCGTCGGTCGCTGGAAGCGCCAGCAGATTCCCGTCTGGAGCCTGGGCTACTTCCGCTTCTGGCTGGTCAAGACACTGATCCGGGCGAACCCCCTCGCCTTTCTCATGGTCGGGTCGCCGTGGTACGTGCTCTATCTGAGGGCTTTGGGAGCGCGAGTCGGAAAAGGCGTCGCGATCTTCACCCCTGCCATCCCGGTGTGCACTGATCTGCTCGCCATCGGCGACGGCAGCGTCATCCGTAAGGGTGCCTCCCTGAGCTGCTACCGGGCTCATGCCGGCCGGATCGAGACCGGCGCGGTCACCTTGGGCAAGGAGGTGGTCGTCAGCGAGGCAACGGTTCTCGACATCGAGACCTCGATGGGCGACCGCGCCCAGCTCGGCCATGCCTCCTCTCTGCACCCCGGTCAGGCGGTGCCCGCGGGCGAGCGGTGGCACGGGTCTCCAGCGCAGCCGGCCGAGGCCGACTACCAGTGGGTCCACCCCACCGACTGCGGGACCCTGAGGCGGGTGCTGTACCCCGTCCTGCAGCTCCTGGGCATGACTCTGGTCTCGCTGCCCCTACTGCTCGGTGGCGCCGCCGTCGTGGCCGCGGAGGTCCCGCAGATTCCCGCCCTGCTGGACTCAGCGGAGCTGACTCCCGCCGGACTGTCGTTCTACCTCAACGCTCTGGTCGCGTCGTTCGTGCTGCTGTTCGGCGGTCTCATCCTGGGTCTGCTGGTCGTCGGCACTGTGCCTCGGCTGCTCAACCTCGCCATCGAGCCGGAAAAGGTCTACCCCCTGTACGGCATGCATTACGTCCTGCACCGGAGGATCGGGCGCCTGACCAATCCCAAGATCTTCACGTACCTGTTCGGTGACAGCTCCTTCATCGTCTACTACCTGCGGTATATCGGGTACAACCTCAACAGGGTCGTGCAGACCGGGTCGAACTTCGGCACGTCGGTGGTGCACGAAAGCCCCTACTTGAGCGCTGTCGGCAGCGGCACCGTGGTCGCTGACGGGCTTTCGATCAACAATGCCGACTACTCGAGCACGTCCTTTCGGGTGTCCCAAACGACGATCGGGGCACACAGCTTCCTCGGCAACAGCATCACCTACCCCTCGCAGGCGAAGACGGGCGACAACTGTCTTCTCGCGACCAAGGCCATGGTCCCGGTCGACGGGAACGTCCGGGAAGGCGTCGGCCTGCTCGGCTCGCCCAGCTTCGAGATCCCCCGCTCGGTCCTGCGGGACACCAGCCTCGACGTGCGGAGCGCCGACGAGCTGCGCCGCAAGCTCGCCGCCAAGAACAGGCACAACCTCAGAACCTTGGCCTTGGCCCTGCTGGTGCGGTGGATGCACTTGTTTGTCCTCACCATGCTGGCCATGGTGGTCACGGACCTCTACCGTCGCTTCGGAGTCGGCGCGCTCGTGGTGGAGTTCATCGCCCTCACGCTCTTCACGCTGACGTACTTCATCTTCGTGGAACGCGCCGCGACGGGCTTCCGGCCGCTTCGGCCCCAGTACTGCTCGATCTACGATCCCTACTTCTGGTGGCACGAACGCTTCTGGAAGCTCGCGGTTCAGCGGCTCGACCGGGCGTTCGTCGGTACGCCGTTCAAGAACGTCGTGTCGCGGCTGCTCGGAGTGCGGATCGGCAGGAGAGTCTTCGACGACGGCTGCTCGGTTCCGGAGAAGACGCTGGCGACCATCGGCGATCACTGCACGCTCAACGCGGGCAGTGTGATCCAGTGCCACTCCCAGGAGGACGGTGCCTTCAAGTCCGACTACAGCGCGCTCGGGTCCGGCTGCACCGTAGGCATCGGCGCCTGGGTCCATTACGGCGTGACGATGGGGAACGAGGCGGTGCTCGGACCTGACTCCTTTCTGATGAAGGGCGAGCAGGTTCCCCAGCACGGACGCTGGGGCGGCAATCCAGCCGCAGAGATGCCGGGCAGCACTGCGGACCTGAGGATCCGCAGCCGACCAACACCGAGTCTGTTGCCGCTCGTCCCCCCAGATGAATCTCCTGCGGAGGTCCAGCATGGAGGGAACCCCGCGCCGGCGAGGTCCGGCCGAACGCTGGCCCGGCGGGGGATAGGGGCGGCTGCGGTCCTGTCCCTACTCGGCGGCGCGGTCGTCTACTACCGAGAGGGCCCGGACTTCGCGACGTCCGCCTCGAGCCAGAGCTCTCCCAGTGCGGCTCCCAGCGGACAGGCGCCGAGCGCTGGTCCGTCACGAGCCTCCGACCCTAGGCCGTCGGCTTCCACCCCGACACCGGGTGCCAGCGACAACACCGGCTCCGGTCCGGCATCGAAGACTATCCAGCTGAAGGATTCAGCCCTCTCCGGCCGGCCCTTCGAGACCGTTCGAATCTCAGGTACGTACCGCGGTGGAGCAGACACCTTCCTGCGGTTGCAGCGCCGGGAGGCAGGCAAGTGGCTGACCTTTCCGTTACCCGCCAAGACGGACAAGTCGGGCCGGTTCACCACCTATGTGGACTTGGGGCAGCCAGGTCGATACCAGCTTCGCCTGCTGGACCCCGCTTCCGGTTTGGCGTCCAAACCCTTCGTGCTGGTGATCAGGGGATGACTACGTCAACGCCAAGTTCGTCGCCAGAAGAGCCATGGTCATGGCCGCTAGGGGGAATCTGATGGACCGCTCAGCCGACGTCGACGCGGAGTTCTGGCGCGGTGCCCTCCTGGCCGGCGGGTTCACCCCGATCCCGCGGTGGACCCTGGACCCGGTGCCTGGCGTCGCGGCGCACGAGGCCGCGATCCCCGGCGACCTCGTGCCGCGGTTGCACCGGTTGTCGGACGAACTCCAGCTGCCGCTCGGCTCAGTGCTGCTGGCCGCGCACGCCAAGGTGCTGTCCGCACTGTGCGGTGAGGAGGAGGTGGCGACGGGCTATGTCGTCGAGCGGGGCGCCGATCCGTTGCTCTGCCGATTGAGTACGAAATCCGCCACCTGGCGGAGCTTGCTGATCGACGTCCAGCGGGTCGAGTCCGAGCTGCTGGCGCACAAGGACTTCCCCGTCGATGTTCTCCGGAGTGAGCTGCGCCTTACTGACCCGCTCTTCGAGACGGTCCTGGATCCGACGGGTGGGGAGGGCGAGCTCGCCAAGCACACGGTGGCGCAGGTCGAGACCTCGCAGGTCGGTGATCAGTTGGTCCTGCGGCTGCGTTACCGGACCGACGTGATCGACGCGGACTGCGCCGCCCGGGTTGTCGGTTACCACCTCACCGCACTCGAGCTGATCGCCGCCGATCTCGAAGCCGACCACCGATCCCAGAGCCTGCTCTCGCCCGAGGAGCTCCGGTTCCAGATCGGGGGGCTTGCCGGACCGTCCCGGGAGCTGCCGGACCGCCGGTTCCACGAGCTCTTCGAAGAGCGGGTGCTGGCCCACCCGAACCGGGTCGCGGCTGTGCACGGTGACCGGCAGTGGACCTACCGGGAGCTCAACGCGCGAGCCAACCAGCTCGGCCGGGCTCTGCTGGAGCGGGGGCTGCGACCCGAACAGGTCGTCGCGGTGGTGACCGAGCGCAACCTGAACTGGATGGCTGCCGTCCTCGCCATCTTCAAGTCCGGTGGGGTGTACCTACCCATAGAGCCGCACTTCCCGGCCGACCGCATCGCCGCCATGCTCTCCCGGGCCGAGTGTGGACTGGTGCTGACGGAACCCGGCAGCACCACCTCGCTCGATCAAGCCCTGGAGGCAGTCTCCGGAGTCGAGACGTGCCTTCTCGACGTGGCCCTTGCGGAGGGCCATTCGGACAGTGATCTTGGCGTCAGTGTCGCAGCGGGCCAGCTCGCCTACATCTACTTCACGTCCGGCTCGACCGGTGAACCGAAGGGCGCGATGGTCGAGCACGCCGGCATGCTCAACCACCTCTACGCCAAGATCGGCGACTTGGGCATCGGTGAGGGGCAGGTGGTCGCGCAGACCGCACCGCAGTGCTTCGACATCTCGCTGTGGCAGCTGGTCTCAGCGCTGCTGGTCGGTGGTCGCACCCTGCTGGTCGAGCAGGACGTGATCCTGGACGTGGAGCGGTTCGTCGACAAGATCATCGAAGGTCGGGTGGTCGTCCTCCAGGTCGTGCCGTCCTACCTCGAGGTCGTCCTCTCCTACCTGGAGCGACACCCCCGGGAGCTGCCGGACCTGCGGTGCGTCTCGGTGACCGGCGAGGCCGTGAAGAAGGAGCTGACCCAGCGCTGGTTCGCGGCCGAGCCCGACATCAAGCTGGTCAACGCGTACGGGCTGACCGAGACCTCCGACGACACCAACCACGAGGTGATGGACCGGGTACCGACCCGGGATCGGGTGCCGCTCGGTCCCCCGATCAACAACGTGTACCTCTACGTGGTCGACGAGAACCTGTCGCCCGTGCCGCTCGGTGCCCCGGGGATGATCGTCTTCTCCGGGATCTGCGTCGGCCGCGGGTACGTCAACGACCCTGAGCGTACGCGCCAGGCCTACCTGACCGACCCGCACCGAGAGGGCCAGCGACTCTACTGCGGCGGCGACTACGGCCGGTGGTTGCCGGAGGGCAAGCTGGAGTTCCTCGGCCGCCGGGACACCCAGGTCAAGATCTCCGGCTTCCGAATCGAGATCGGGGAGATCGAGAACGCCCTGTTGTCCGTACCGGGTGTGCGCGACGGTGCCACGGTCGTCGCTGAGCGGGCCGACCAGAGCAAGCACCTGGTGGCCTTCTACGCCGGCCAGCAGCCACTCGACGTCGACCTTCTGCGGGACCGGCTGAGTCAGTCGCTGCCTGAGTACATGGTCCCCGCCGTCTTCCACTGGCGGGACAGTCTGCCGCTGACCGCCAACGGGAAGATCGATCGAAAGAAGCTGGCGGCTCTCGCCGCCGAGCTCGCCGTCGTCGTGGAGAACCACCAAGCACCGGGCACGCCAACCGAGGAGCGGCTGGCCGCCGCCTGGAGCCAGGTGCTCGGCATCCCGCCGAACGAGATCGGTCGACTGGACCACTTTTTCGACCTGGGCGGCACGTCTCTGTCGGCGGTGAAGCTGGCCCTCACTCTGGACCGTGCGGTGTCACTCAAGGACGTCACCCGCAACCCGGTCCTGGCCGACCTGGCCGGGGTGCTCGACGGAAGAGGCCAGCGACGGTCCGGGGTGCTGCAGGTGCTGTCGGAGCCCGGCGGAGCGAAGAGCGACACCCTCGTGTGCTTCCCCTACGCCGGCGGCAATGCCGTGAATTTCCAGCCCCTGGCCAGCGCACTCCGCGACAGCGGCGTGTCCGTTCTCGCCGTGGAGCTACCCGGACACGACCTGGCGGCCGACCGCGAACCGTTCGCCACTCTGTTCTCGATCATCGATCAGGTCGTCGACGAGATCACGCAGCGTGGTCTGACCAGGGTCATGCTGTGGGGGCACTCGTCCGGCGCCGCGGGCGCGGTGGAGACGGCCAGGAGGCTCCAAGCCCGGGGCGTCGACGTGCCGCACGTCTTCCTCGGCGCGCAGCTGCTCGGCGACTCGGCGGAGCGACGCGCCGCCATTGCTGACCTGGTCGGGCGCAGCAATGCCGAGATCGCCGCACGGCTGATGTCGGACACTGGCTACACCGAGCTCGATGAGCTGGATGCGAAGCGGGCTGAGCACGTAGGTGCCGCCTACCGGCATGACTGCGTGTCTGCGCACCGCTATTTCGTCGACGCCTTGGACGCCCCGCCGGCGGAGAAGCTGTCGGCGCCGGTCACCGTCATCATTGCCGCCGACGACCCGAATACCGCGGCGTTCCGGCGGCGCTACCGCGACTGGCAGCTCCTGGCCGACCACGTCGAGCTCCACGAGCTCGCCGAGGGGGGTCACTACTTCCTGCGTACCCGTCCGGCCGATGCCGCACTGGCCGTGGTGCGCTCCGCCGAGCTACTGGCTTCCTTGTGAACCCACAACCGAGAGGAGTCGAGATGTCCACCGTATCCGGAGCGCCACCGCTCGACGTCGAGCTGCAGCCCGGAAAACCGCCGCTGCTGCAGGCCCAGTCCAGCGATGACTCGTCGAACTGGGCAACCGAGCATCGGGAGGCTGTTCGTGCGGTCGTCGCCGAGCACGGATCGGTCCTGGTCCGTGGCCTCGGACTGCGCGACGCTGGTGAGGTCGGCGCCGTCTTTCGTCGGCTGACCACCGGTCTGATGACCGAGAAGGAGGCCTTCGCGCCTCGGCACGCGTACTCCGACGGCGTGTACTCCTCGACGAAGTGGCCGGCCAACCAGCAGATGTGCATGCATCACGAGCTCAGCTACCGACTGGAGGTCCCGGGTCTGATGCTGTTCGCGTGCCTTGCCGCACCAACCTCGGGCGGCGCCACCCCCGTGGCCAACTCGGCGGTCGTGCTGGACTCGCTGCCCGTCGAGCTGGTCGAGCGGTTCGAGCGGCACGGCTGGCTGCTCACCCGCACCTACAACGACGAGATCGGTGCGTCGTACGCCGAGGCGTTCGGCACCGATGACCGGAGCGCGGTCGAGAGCTACTGCCGTAGCAACGCCATCGAGTTCGAGTGGCAGCCCGACAACGGCCTACGCAAGATCGGAAGAGCGTCGTGCAGGGAAAGAGTGTAGATCTCGGTGGTCGCCGTATC